>ERZ772971.119-NODE-119-length-50248-cov-4.388042_pt1 | contig 50248 bp, 54 predicted proteins | sample MGYA00511943_ERZ772971 | MGnify/ENA primary metagenome ERZ772971 (study PRJEB29015, sample SAMEA2737929) | human oral metagenome | biome: human oral; feature: human-associated habitat; material: dental | place: China | collected 2144 ... | reverse complement strand
ATTTTTTTCATGGGAGCCCCGTCCCCCGCAAGCGGGGGAAGGGATTTTTTCCGTGTAAGGTTCGGGATTGAGCAGTGCGTCAAACGGGATAAAACCTGACCTCGTCAAGCGGCAAAAACACTGGGCCCGCCAAGCGGGATAAACCTGAACCCGTGCCAACGCGTTAGTTGTCTGTCTTCGCCGTGATTTTCCATGCGTGGTGGATGTTCGGGCGGCGGACGTAGTCAAAGTCAATGGTAGCTGCGCTGATATCTTCGCAGTGGTAGCGCGCGCTGATGGCGGGATCGAGTTTGAAGCTGCGGTAGTTGTTGGAGAAGTACAGCGTGCCGCCGGGGGCGAGGCGCTGCATGCAGCGCTCGATGAGGGTGGCGTGGTCGCGCTGCACGTCGAATACGCGCTGTTCTTTTTTGGTGTTGGAGAAGGTCGGCGGGTCGCAGAGGATGAGGTCGTAGCGGCCGCCGTCTTCTGCCAGCCACGCCATCACGTCGGCGCGGATGAGGCGGTGGCGGCTGTCGAGTTCGTTAGCGTCGTAGTTCTGGTGCGCCCAGTCGAGGTAGGTTTGCGATAGGTCAACGCTGGTGGTGTAGGCCGCGCCGCCCAGTGCCGCCTGTACGCTGGCGCTGGCGGTGTAGCAGAAGAGGTTGAGGAAGCGTTTGCCGGCGGCTTCTGCGTGGATGCGGCGGCGCAGCGGGCGGTGATCAAGGAAGAGGCCGGTATCGAGGTAGTCGTGCAGGTTGATGTGGTAGCGCGCCTCTCCTTCGTGCACGGTGCAGGTCATGCCGCGTGCGGCCTGTTTTTGGTATTGCTGCGCACCGCGCTGGCGTTCGCGGGTTTTGAGGACGAGGTTGGTAGCGGGGATTTCCAGTACTTGTGGGATGATGTGCAGGGTGTCAAGCAGGCGTTTGCGCGCTTTTTCTGGGGCGACGGTTTTCGGCGCGGCGTATTCTTGCACGTGGACGTAGTCGCCGTAGCGGTCCACGGCGATGGCGTATTCGGGCATGTCCTGGTCGTAGATGCGGTAGGCATCGGTGTCTGCCGCCGCCGCGTGTTTTTGTGCGGCGCGGTTGTTTTTGCGCAGGCGGTTGGCGAACATCCGCGCCTGTTCGTCCACGGGAGCGCTGGGTTCGGCGACGGCGTAGTCTTCGCCTTCGGGCTGTTCGGCGCGGTGGTAGAGGGCGATTTGCGCTTCGATGCTGCCGTTGTAGGCTTGGTAGTATTTGTGGCGGCTGAGGCGCAGGCGTTTCAGCATGTCGGTATTGCTGCTGATGACGCCCATTTGCCAGTCGGCGGGGAAGGTTTTGAAGGCTTGACCGAGGGTGTCGTAGGTGGCGACGAGTTCGGCGATTTCCCCCAGTCGCTCGCCGTAGGGCGGGTTGGTGAGGATGAGGCCGCGCGCGCCGTAGCCGGGTTGGGCGGTGAAGCGGTCAAGAGGGCGGCGTTCCAGGTGCAGGCAGTGGGCGAGGTCGAGGCGGGCGGCATTTTCGCGTGCAGTGGCAAGCGTCGCGGCGTCCTGGTCGTAGCCCCAGACTTTGAGGTCAAGGCGGTTCAGGCCGAGTTCGCGCCGCGTGGCGGCTTCTTCGAGCAGGCGTTTCCACACGGCGGGTTTGTGGCTTTGCCAGTGGGTGAAGCCGAAGCGCTGCCGTTTCAGGGCGGGGGCGATGTCTGCCGCCATGAGCAGGGCTTCGAGGAGGATGGTGCCGCTGCCGCAGAGCGGGTCGATAAGGTTGTAGCCCTCGGCAGCGAGTTGTGGCCAGCCAGCGCGGTACAGCAGGGTCGCGGCGAGGTGTTCTTTTAAGGGTGCTGCGCCGTGCGCGAGGCGGTAACCGCGCTGGTGCAGACCGCCGCCGGAGAGGTCGATGGCGAGGGTCAGGCGACCTTTGCGCAGGTGGGCATCAACGCTGATGTCGGGGGCTTTGGCATCCACGTCGGGACGGCGGTGCAGGGTGTCGCGCAGTTGGTCGGCAATGGCGTCTTTGACTTTGAGCGCGCCGAACTGGGTGTTGCGAATACCCTGGCCGATGCCGTTGAAGTGGACGGCGAAGGTGTTATCGGCGCTCAGGTGCTCGTCCCAGGCGATGGCGCGGGTTACGGCGTAGATGTCATCGGGGTTTGCCACTTCGCTTTCGCCCAATTGCCACAGGACCCGGCTCGCCACGCGTGACCACAGGCAGAGGCGGTAGGCGGTTTCAAGGTCGCCCATGCCGCTGACGACGGCGACGCCCTGGCGGATGTTTTGCAGGCCGAGGGCTTCGGCTTCTTGGGCGAGGACTTGTTCGCTGCCTTTGGCGCAAGGCAGGACGAGGGGCTGTTGCATGGGGATTCCTTGTGATAAGCGGGGAAAGGGCGGGCATTATCGCGCAGTTTGGCGGCAGCGGTGTGGGCGGGTTCGGAGCAGTAGTGAGCGCCAAGCGGGAAAGGTAGCGGGTTTGTGGAAAGGGTAGGGCGCTAGGCGGGATAAAGGATGGGTTTGTGGAAAGGGCAGGGCGCCAGGCGGGTACAACGGATTTTTTGGTGGCCGCCAAACGGGGGCATTACGCGCCTTTTTCTTCGTACCGTATCAGCGCGTCTCTGCCGTACTCCTGCAAGACGGTGGCAATTTCTTTGCCGGCTTTTCTTTCTGCAGCGCGGAAAGGCAGCGTTATGAGCACTATCGCTCCAATAATGGCCCCGGCTTCTTTACCGAGGAGGATGGCAAACAAGGGGCAGCCCAGCAGGAGAAGTGGCGCGATGAAATCGTTGTAATCGCTGTAAGCAGCACTGAGGTCAATCACAGCGGGCCGTTCGTAATTGGGAGCGCCGTATTTTTTGATGACGCGCATGCGGTCGATAAGGCCTTCTTTTGTCTTGCCGCCTTGCAAGACGATTTCTGCGATGTCCTCCCACGGGATATCGTCTTCATCGGTATAGCAGTAGTAGTGGATGCCGCCCGCGTTGATGGCAAGGTATTCCCGCCGCTGGAAGGAGAAAAGCCAGCGCCGCACCCAGTAGCGGTAAATGCCGTAGGCGGGCAGAAGAAATACGCCAACGGCGAGAGCTATGGCTCCCAGTGTTACCAGCAACGAGCGTTCGTAACTACTCGCCCATAAGCCATAAAGGATTCCCACGCCAATGATGAGCAGCACCATCATGCAAAAGAGCATGGTGACGCCCAGACGGGCACGGAAATACCAGCAGTATCCTTCTCGTATAGGCGGCATGGTCGTCTTGGAGATGCCGCCCCCTGCTGTCGGCAAGGGACGGTTTGTGGTGGTTTATTCTTCGATGACGATACGCGCGTTCAGCGGTTGTACCGGGCGGTTATTCGCCTGGCCGATCATGGCTTCCATCGCTTTGAATTGGGCTTCGCTCGCTTCAACCGGGGTCTTGAAGACGATCCAGTTCACCCCTTCGCTGCATGGCGGCGTGGTGAGCGAGCCGTTCAGGCGGAAGTGGTTTTGATCTTTGGGGAAGAGGGCGGCGATGTCGAGTTTGTCGGCAAGCACGGTTTTTTCGCCCGCTTTGAGCGGTTTGGCAAGAAGCGGTGCGAGGGCGGCGTTTTCGGCGCCTTTTTCGAACATGACACCGATGACGGCGAGTTCACCACGCTCATTCTGATGGACGAAGTGCACTTCCATCGGGAAGTATTTGCTGAGGAAGGTGTGTTCGCTCGGCGTGTGGAAGTGGAATTGCTTCAGGGTAAATGCTTCGCCGCCCAGTTTCAGGGTTTTGACGGCGTCCGTGGGCGTAGCCTGGATGGTGTGGCCGTTGTTTTCCACGGTGTAGGCGAGCGGCGGATAGGTTGCTTCCACGCTGTTGTCGCTTTTGGCGTTAGCCGAGGAAAGATCAACCGGGGACTGGTTTTTGCCCAGTTTGCAGGTGACGAATGCCGGGCTGAGTTCGCCCCAGTGAGCGGGGTCGTCCTTGCCGGTGTAAGACCAGTGGGGCTGCCCTTCGCCAGCGAAGGCAGAGAGGGATACGGCGCAGAGCGCAGCGAGCGCGGTGTGTCGCAGTTGCATGATGAAACCTCATGGTTGTCGTGAGTTTGACCCCCGCGCAGTTTTAAACCACTTGGGGGACGCCTTGTCCACCTGTAAAAACGGCCTGGCCGGCGGGTGCGCGGTCAGACCGTTTGCAGATGGATAATGGGGCAGGGATTATGCCGTTTGTAACATTATTTATCAACGGTTATTCACGTTTTTCCCCGCCGGTTCACAGTGCAATACAGTCTCCCCACACCAAGGCGGACAGTAATTTTCTCGCCCGGCTGCACGGCATCGCTGCGGCTCACCACTTTGCCCGCACTATCGTAGGTGACGGCGTAACCGCGTTCAAGGATGTTAAGCGGGCTCAAATTGTGCACGGTTTGCATCAGGTGGTGCAGGCGGTTTTGTTCCTGCCGCTGGCGGAAGATGACGGCGCGGCGCATCCGTGCGTCAAGTTCGTCCAGTCGCTGGCGGATGCGCTCAAAGTAGCGCGCGGGTTGCTGCTGGTTGATGCGGTGGTCGAGATGGTCAAGCCGCATCCGCGCCCGTTCCATCTGCCGGGTGGCGGCGCGGTGCAGTTGTTCGCCCAAGCGGTGCAGGCGCTGCGCTTCGCCGCTCAAGTCGGGGCAACTTTGCTCGGCGGCGGCAGTCGGTGTTGGCGCGCGCAGATCGGCGGCCAGGTCGGCGAGGGTCACGTCCGTTTCGTGTCCCACGCCACTGATGATGGGGATACGGCTGGCAGCGATAGCGCGGACGAGGTTCGGGTCGTTATACGCCCATAAATCCTCGGCGCTACCGCCGCCTCTGATGAGCAGTAGCGTGTCGCATTCGGCGCGACGGTTGGCCGTGTGCAGGCGGCGGATGAGTTGCGGCGGCGCTTTTGCCCCCTGCACCAGCGACGGATAGAGGATGACAGATACCAGCGGGTTGCGGCGGCGCAGAGTAGTAATCGCATCATGCACCGCCGCGCCGCTCAGGCTGGTGATGATGCCGATTTGCCGGGGATGACGCGGGATGGGGCGTTTGTTCGCGGCCAAGAAGCAGCCTTCCGCTGTGAGTATTTCCCGCCGCCGCTGCAATTCCGCTTCCATCGCGCCGACGCCCGCCGCCTCAATCTGGTCGAGGATGAGCTGGTAACCGCCGCGCGGTTCGTAAAGTGTTGCCCGCCCGTGTACGCGCACGGCAATGCCGTTAGCAAGATTGCGCGCCGGCAGGCGCAGGCCGAAAGTGCTGCCGCGAAAGAGGGCGCAGGCGACTTGGGCGTCGTTATCTTTCAGGGAAAAATAGATGTGCCCGGACGCGGGGCGGCTGAGGTTGGAAATCTCGCCTTCCACCCAAAGATCGCGGAAATCACCTTCGAGCAAGCGGCGCACATGGGCATTGAGCTGGCTAACGGTGTAAGTGAGGCTCATGCGGCGGCGATGAAAAGGGCGATGACGCAGAGCAGATTGACGCCGAAAAGCAGCGAGCGCGCCAGCATCTTGTCGTGGATATAGCAAAGGACGAAGGCAATGCGGCTGGCGACAAAGAGCAGCGCCCAGAAGTTGATGACGCCTTGTGCCGCCCCGCCTGTTACATGCGCGATGATGACGGCTGCAGCAAACGGCGGGAAGATTTCATAGCTGTTACGCTGCGCCGCATCCGCCCGCGCCGCTTTCCCGATCAAATTGGCGAGAAAGGCGCGCGGCTCGTGGTTATCGGCCATGGTGAAGCCGCCTAGGTGCTTGGCATAAGCGGCGCAGAGGATGGGCAGAAAAATGGTGATGAAAATACACCAGTAAGCGAGGGTCATGGGGGCTCCTTAATCGTTAGGAAAAAGCGGCGATAACATAGCACTTAAAGACCGTCTAAAAAATAGCACGGGTATCAGGGCAGGCTATAAAAATGCCTTAAACCAGTTATCCAGGAAAGCCATTTCTTCCTCTGTATGAAACCAATGTTCACCATTATTCATGACGGTTAGATTGGCCCCCAGTTTGTGGGCAAAATCTGTTATGGTTTCTAAGGAAGTTAGATTATCGTTCTCTGCGTAAAGAATATTAGTTGGTATATGCCAGTTCATTGGATGATTTCTTACATAAGAAAGATATTCCCAAGATAAGGTTTCTCCAAAGGATGTTTTGATTACCTTTTCTTTGTGCAGTTCTTCCTCTGTTACGTTTGACCAAGCCATCATGTTCAAAATCAATTTTTCCATGTCAACGATGGGCGAGATAAACATGGCTTTTTCAATAGGTTTATCCGCTAGCGATAGCATGGCGTAATAAGCACCGATACTATTTGCTATCAAGAAAATCTTGCCATATTGCGGCGCGATAAAATCAAAGAATTTTGGAAATTCCTCCTTGGTATCCCAAGGAAGTTCTGATTTGTAAGCAAAGCCGATAATGTCATATTCATCGCTAAAGAATTTTTTATAGTAATTAGCTTCTTCGGTATTTCCGCTTTTACCATGTATGTATATCACGGCATTTTTCATTTTTATTTCCTCGATAAACAGCTGTACAGTTGACTCTCTAGCAAGACATGGGTGGAATAAACCCGCCTTACGGCAGATTATTTTTGCTTTTGGTATCAGGCGTTCTCAGCGTTCAAGTCTGGCCGACACATTCCCCGTACCGACGGCGGATTTTAAGTTAGCGACTTTGTCGATTTTGCCAAGGCGGGTATAGCGGTAAGGCGTAGCGAAGCTTTCGTAGAAGATGACCAGACTGCTACCCTGCCAGAGCAGAATATCGCCCGCTTCGATGTGCCCGACGGCTTCGTCGCTGGCAGGCAGAGCCTGCAGCAGCGGATGGATCTTTTTGTTGCGGTTGTAATCACGCAGATTGAGGGGGGCGGCATTGTTGCTGCAAGGCAACGATCGCCGGGGTATCGGCGTGTAGCAGGGTCTTTATGCTTTCCTCTGTTCGAGCAGGTCTTGCAGCAGGGCAATAGTCAGCTCGCGAAAAGTGGCTACCGCAGCGGCAGGATCACGGCCTGTCTGGTGATAGGCGATAGCTTTTATATGGACTTGATGCCCCGTCGCGTCCGCGCTGGCTGTCAACCCTTCTGCCACTGCCGCCCGCACTGCTGCGGCGACAGCTTCATTAGCCTGGAAATGGGCGTCACTGTCAGCGGGCAGACGCAGGGTGGTTACGGCAACCGCTCCGGGCTGCGTACTGAGGGTCAGGCGTAGCAGGTAGTCAGTGCCGCCGGTGATGCGGGCGATGCTGTGGCTGTCGCCGTCGTGGTGAATCATCATCGTTGTTGCAGGTGCTTCTTGAAGAATGCCTCAAACTTGTCAAAGGGGATTTTACCTGCCGTATTGTCGTACAAATCGGTGTGGCTCGCGCCTTTGACGATAAATAGCTCTTTATCCTCACTGCCCAGCGACTTAAACGCGTCCTCGCTGAAATAGCGCGAATGCGCATTTTCGCCGTGCACCAGCAGCGCGGGCGTTTTTAGCTCGGCAGCGCGTTGCAGGATGGGCATGTTGATGAAAGCCAGCGGCACAGTGGTTGCCCACGAACCTTGCGGGTTGGAGTTGACCGCGCGCGGGTGGAAGCCGCGTTTGCTGCGGTAGAACTCAGCGTATTCGGCGATGAATTTTGGCGTATCGGCGGTGATGTCCTTTTCCAGGTCGAGATTGTTGGCAGGCGCCAGAGTAGCGTAGCCGTTTTGCGCGGCTTCCCAGCGGCCGTTGTTCAATTGCTCCTTCGTTTGGTAGCGCGCTTCGGCATCCATTTGCGGCTGGGCGCGGTCGTAGCCGCCCTGGGCGTTCTGCTTCATGTTGATTTCGTAGCCGTTGGCCATCACGCGGGTCATGTCGTACATGGTGCTGGTGGCGACAGCCTTGATGCGGGTATCGTTCACAGCAGCGTTCAGCGCCATGCCACCCCAGCCGCAGATGCCCAAGATGCCGATTTCATCGCGGTTCACGAAATTTTGCAGACCGAGATAGTCCACAGCAGCGCTGAAATCTTCCGTATTGATGTCGGGCGAGGCCATGTTGCGCGGTTCACCGCCGGATTCGCCAGTGTAGGACGGGTCAAAAGCCAAGGTAACGAATCCGCGCTCCGCCAGCGTTTGCGCATAAATGCCGCTGGACTGTTCTTTCACCGCGCCAAACGGCCCGCCGACGGCAATTGCGGGCAGCTTCGCGCCGTCCTTGATGTCCTCCGGTACATAGAGATCACCGGCGAGGGTGATGCCGTAGCGGTTTTTGAACAACACCTTGTGGTGCTCGACCTTGTCGGATTGCGGGAAAATCTTGTCCCATTCCTGGCTGAGTTGCATGGTTTGCGTACCTTTCATTGGGGTGAGGAAACCTCCGCCTGGGCAGCAAGGTTGAGCGCAAGAGCGGCGGCGAGGGTGGATTTCATCAAAATTTTGGTCAAGGCATGATTCCTGTGTTGTTGAATGGATGAAGCGCAGTATGGCGGGGCAATAGTGCGCAAACAATGAATGTTTTGCGAATACAAAATTCCTGAAACAAAAACAAATCGCCCGTTTACACTTTTTCCAAGGAAAAAATGCGCAGAAACCACATTTTTTCTTTGGAAAAAATGCGCAGAGCCTACAATAGAGAGCAAAACCCACATACGGACTCCCTCATGCACCGCAACATCATCCAAGCCCTGCATCAATGGAAAAATAAAGCCAAGCGCAAACCCCTCATCATCCGGGGTGCGCGACAAGTCGGCAAAACCTGGGCAATGCGGCACTTCGGCGCTGAAGCCTTTGCCCAAACCGCCTACATCAACTTCGATAACAACCCGCGTATGCAAGCCCTGTTTGCGGGCGACTACGACATTGGCCGCCTGCTGCTCGGTCTGAAAATCGAAAGCGGCGTGGACATCCAGGCAGAAAACACCCTGCTTATCTTCGATGAAATCCAGGAAGTACCGTCGGCGCTATCCTGCCTCAAATACTTTCACGAAAATGCCCCGCAATACCCCATCATCGCCGCCGGCTCACTGCTAGGCGTCTCCCTGCACCAACAATCCTCCTTCCCCGTCGGCAAAGTCGAATTCCTGCCGCTCTACCCCATGGACTACCGCGAATTCCTCATCGCCCTGAGACAAAAAGACCTCGCACAACTCCTCGACTGCCGGGACTGGCCGCTCATCACCGCGATGAAAAGCCGCTACATCGAACTGCTGCGCCAATACCACTACATCGGCGGCATGCCCGAAGCCGTGCAAACCTACCTCGACACGCAAAACCTCGACGAAGTCCGGCAAATACAGCGCGACCTGCTGCTTGCCTACGAACAGGATTTCTCCAAACACATCCCCGACAGCCAGACCGTGCAGCGTGTGCGCGCTATATGGCAGGCCATCCCGCAACAACTCGCCAAAGAAAACAAAAAATTCATCTACGCCCAAATGCAAAAAGGCGCGCGCAGCAAAGACTACGAAACCGCCCTGCAATGGTTAAAAGACAGCGGACTGGTGCACATCGTGCCGCGCATCAAAAAACCGCACCTGCCGCTTGCCGCCTATCAGGACAACGCCTTCAAACTCTACAGCCTCGACATCGGCCTGCTTGCCGCCCAAAATCAACTGGACGCCACTACCCTGCTCGAAGGCAACCGCATCTTTACCGAATACAAGGGCGCCCTCGCCGAACAATACGTCCTGCAACAACTCATCGCCACGCAAGACCAGCCTGTTTACTACTGGGCAACCGAAAAAGGCACGGCAGAAGTCGATTTCGTGCTACAACGCGGACAAAGCGTTATCCCGATAGAAGTCAAAGCGGAAGAGAACCTGAAAGCCAAAAGCCTGAAAACCTACGTTGAACAATACCAACCGCCACAGGCCATCCGCTATTCCATGGCGGACTATCGCGAACAAGACTGGATGGTGAATGTGCCGTTGTATGGATGCTACTTTTAAAAATGAGTTTATATAGATCATTTATTTAAAGAGGAAAACTATGGTTAATTTAAATATACCAAGAAAAGATAATCCAGAATTCAAATTACAAATTGAATATGGAGAAACAACTATTATTATCGGTGCAAATGGCTCTGGGAAGACCCGCCTTGCTGTGTATTTAGAAGATCAGCTAGGAGAAAAAGCTCATCGTATTGCAGCACATAGAGCTTTAAATTTAAATCCTAATATAGAAAAAATACCAGAAGCCAAAGCTAAACAAGGACTTATTTATGGAAATCCTGATTGGGCAAAAAATATTTCTCAAAGGAAAAGTGCTCGGTGGAACGATAAATCATCAACATATTTATTGAACGATTTTGATTGCCTTCTTCAATACTTATTTGCGCAACAAAATAACCTTGCTGTTGAAAATAACCAAAAATTTAATAAAGGAGAGGAAATTACCAATAGCAAAACCAAATTAGATATATTACAGGAAGTATGGGAAAGATTATTACCTCGCAAGAAATTGTATATAACAGCAGATGATATAAGAGTATCCTCCACCAATATTGAAAGTACAGATTATTCCGCTTCAGAAATGAGTGATGGTGAACGTGCCATTTTTTATATTCTAGGGCAGGTACTTTCCGCGAATGAAGGCTCTGTCTTAATTTTTGATGAACCAGAATTGCATATTCACAAATCAATCATTTCTAATTTATGGGATGAAATTGAGAAATTACGTCCTGATTGTTCTTTTTTGATAATTACGCATGATATTGAATTTGCAGCAACAAGAGTTACAAAAAAATATATTATTCGTAATTATTATTCTGAGCCTGCATGGGATATTTCAGAAATACCAGAGAGTGATTTTGATGAACAGACAATTTCCTTAATTTTAGGCAGTCGCAAACCAATTCTTTTTGTTGAAGGAGGTAAATCCAGTTTAGATATTGAAACCTATCGTTGCTGCTATCCCGAGTGGATTATTATTCCAAAAGGATCTTGCAAGGCTGTTATTGATGCCGTTTCATCATTGCAAAAGCTCAATAAAGATATGCCATTATTAAATATAAAATGTGCAGGGATTGTTGATCAAGATACAAGAAGTAACTCAGAAATTGATAATTTGAGATCTTTAAATATTGAAGTTCTATCTGTTTCTGAAATCGAAAATCTTTTTAGCCTTCCTGATGTAGCTAATGAAATACTAAAAATAGAAGGTTATTCTGGTACTGAATTAGGTGCTAAGCTGGAAGAATTTCGTACTAATTTAATCAATCATATAAAATCAAACTTGTCTTCTGATGATAATTTGAATAAAGCTATTATGAAAAAAGTACAGAGAAATATTGATGGATACTTAAAGAAAATTGATTTGTCTAGTTCCAGTAATACTGAAAGCATGAAAAAGGAGATAAGTAAAAAAGTAAAAACTTTATTTGAAAGTAAGATTGACGAATGGATTTCTGAAATAAGAGACAAACTTAATGAATGCTTCAAAAATAAGGATTTAGATGGATTATTACAGATTTATGAAAATAAAGGATTGTTGTCACAAACAGCATCTCTTCTAAAAGATACTCGCCGGAAAAAATTTGAAGAATGGCTAATGAGACAACTTAAAACTAAAGATAGTGAACTATTAAAAGAGTTAAAAAATAATTTACCTACCATAGAGATTAGTTAATGATATCGTTTCCTTAATCAGCGTGTATTCAAAATGGACAAACTCAACGCCCTCAAATACTTCTGCACCGCTGCCGATACCCTGCAATTCCGCGAGACGGCGCAGCGTTTGTCCGTGTCGCCGCAGGTGGTGACGCGCGTCATCGCCGAGCTGGAAGATTATCTTGGCGAGGTGCTGTTCGTGCGCAGCACCCGCAACGTGCAGCTCACCGATTTCGGTGTGCGTTTCTTGCCCGAGGCGCATTAGCTCCTCGCCGAGAGCGAGCGGCTTTTCACCGCCGCGCGCACCCGCACCCCGGCGGATGAAATGCGCGGCACGGTGCGCATCACCCTGCCGTTTCTGCCGGAAAACGACGCCATCATCGCCGCGCTCTTCGCGCGCTGTGCCGAATACCCTGATTTGCAGCCGGATTGGCGGGTGAACGCTGCCCGCCTGAACAATGTGGAAAACCAGATCGACATCGGCCTGCGCATCGGCAGCGAGCCGGAGTCGTGGATGGTTGTGCGCCACCTCGGCTACACCCGCGAACGGCTGGTAGCCGCGCCGTCGCTGGTAGAAAAACTCGGTCTGCCCGCCGACCTTGACGATCTCCTCGCGCGCTATCCCACCGGCAGCCAGATCAATATCAACACTGGCCGCTCTTGGGGTTGGCCGCTCAGTGACACGGTGCAGGTCATGCCGAAAAATCCGCGCTTCGTGTGCGATGACGCTTATAGCGAACTGGCGGCGGTGCTGGCGGGGGCTATCTGTGCCCTTATCGGCGATAGTTATTGTCGGCCACACCTCGCCGCCGGGCGGCTGGTGGAACTTCTGCCCGAGCTGGAACGCTACCGCTGGCCGGTCTTTCTCTACCGTCCGCAACGCAGCATCACCAGCCCGCGTGTCCTTGCGGTTTTCGACTGGTTGACGGACATCATCGGCGGGATGTTCGGCGGGGATAATGCTGCGGGCAGGACGCGCCTTTCTAATGCGGGTTGTGGGTGCGGATTTCATGGTGAAGCGGCGATAATGCGCACTTTCCACGCTTTCCGTTGAGGTCGCCCATGAGCATTTATGAACTGAAACCCAAATTTCAACAGCTGCTGCGTCCGCTGGTGCGGCGGCTTTATGCGCGCGGGGTCACCGCCAATCAGGTTACGCTTTTTGCCTGTTTGATTTCCGTCGGTTTCGGTATCGGTTTTGCACTGGCACCGCATTGCGCCCGTGCCTTTATTTTGCTGCCGCTGTGGCTCTTTCTGCGCATGGCGCTGAATGCGGCGGACGGGATGCTGGCGCGCGAATTCGGACAGAAGTCCCGTCTCGGCGGTTATCTCAATGAATTGACAGACGTCATCGCCGATGCCGCGCTCTATCTGCCTTTTGCCCTGATTGCGCCGTTTGGCCCGCTGGTCATCGGTTGTTTTATTTTCTTCGCGGCGCTGACGGAATTTTGTGGCGTGCTGGGGCAGGTTCACGGTAACAGCCGCCGCTATGACGGTCCGCTCGGCAAAAGCGACCGTGCCTTTGTCATCGGTGCCCTGGCGTTGTGGTACGCACTAGCGGGGCAGTTGCCCGCGTGGATGCTGTGGCTGATGTGGGGGCTGGTCGCCTTGCTGGTTGCCACCTGTGTGCAGCGGGTGCGGCTGGGTTTGCGCGATTGAGCGATAGTCTGAGAAGCTGCATAGGCTACAATCCTCTCCGTTTTTCACCTCGCAATAAGGAATCCCCATGAACGAACAGCAAAAGACTTTCACTACCAGCGACGGCACGTCACTTTTTTACCGCTACCGCCCCGCCAAAGATGGCAGCACGGACAAGGCCATCGTCCTTTTCCACCGGGGGCACGAGCATTCCGGTCGCCTGATGTTTGTCGCCGACGAGCTTGGTTTCGACGACTTTGCCTATTTCGCCTGGGATGCGCGTGGGCACGGTCACAGCCCCGGCGCGCGCGGAGATTCGCCCAGCGTCGCCCGCTCCGTCGCCGATATTCAGGATTTCATGCAGCACATTGAGCGCGAATACGGCATCCGGCTGGAAAACATCGCCGTCATCGCGCAAAGTGTCGGCGCGGTGCAAGTCGCCGCCTGGCTGCACGACTACGCCCCGCCGGTGCGCTGCGCCGTGCTCGCTTCGCCCGCATTCAAGGTCAAGCTTTATGTTCCTTTCGCGCGTAGCGGCCTGCGCCTGCTCTACAAATTGCGCGGTAACTTCTTCGTCAACAGTTACGTCAAGGCGCACTATCTCACCCACAACAAGGCGCGGCAGGACGATTTCAACCGTGACCCGCTGATCGTTCGCCCCATCTCGGTACGCATCCTGCTCGGCCTCTACGACACCGCCGACCGCGTCGTCGCCGATGCCCAGGCCATCACCACGCCGCTGCAACTCTTTATCTCCGGCGACGACTGGGTGGTGCACCACCAGCCGCAGCACGATTTCTATAACCACCTCGGCAGCCACATCAAAGAGCGCCACATCCTGCCCGGCTTCTATCACGACACCCTCGGCGAAGAACAACGCGAGCTGGCCTTCGCGCCCATGCGCCGCTTCCTGCGTGAACGCTTCGCCGCACCGCCGCACAGCGTGGACGTGACGAATGCACATCTCGCGAGCGCCAGCCGCATCGAAGCTGACGGACTCGCCACGCCGCTGCCGCGTTACTCGCCGCGTGGGCTGTATTGGGCGTTCTACCGCGCCATGATGCACCTCGGCGCGCGCTGGAGCGAAGGACTGCGCATCGGCCGCGACACCGGTTACGATTCCGGCAGCACCCTCGATTACGTCTATCGCAACACCCCGCAAGGCAAAAATGCCATCGGCCTCGCTTATGACCGCCACTACCTGAATGCCATCGGCTGGCGCGGCATCCGCGAGCGCAAAGTCAACATCGGCAAAGCCATCGCCGCTGCCTTTGGCTACCTGCGCGCGGCGGGCAAACCCGTGCATGTTCTCGACATCGCCTCCGGACATGGCCGCTACGTGCTAGACGCGCTGACGGATAACGTCAAACCCGACAGTGTCCGCCTGCGTGATTACAGCCCGATCAACGTCGCTGCCGGACGCGCACTCATCCAGGAACGCGGCCTGCAAAACCTCGTCAGCTTCGATGAAGTCAATGCCTTTGACCGCGCCAACTACCAAAACCTTACCCCGCGCCCGACGCTCGGCATCGTCTCCGGCCTGCACGAACTCTTTGCCGACAACGACCTCATCCAGGAATCCCTCATGGGTTTCGGCGATGCCATCGAAAGCGGCGGCTACCTCATCTACACCGGCCAGCCCTGGCACCCGCAGCTGGAAATGATCGCCCGCGCGCTTACCAGCCACAAAGCCGGCAGCCCGGACTGGGTCATGCGCCGCCGCAGCCAGCAAGAAATGGACCAACTCGTCGCCAAAGCAGGTTTCCGCAAAATCCACCAATGGATCGACGAATACGGCATCTTCACCGTGAGCCTGGCCGTCAAAGTATGACCCCGGCCCAAGAGCGCCTGCTACGCCAGCGGCAAAACGCCCTGAACCGCTCGCAAAGGGCGGTGTACTGGGCGGCGACACTGACTGTCAACCTCGCCGGTTGCGGCGCGCTACTGCTGGTCATGATGTGGCTGAACACACCACAAAACCCGACGCACCTGCCGCGCCTCCTCGCTTGCGCCGCCATTCTCTTTACCCTCATCAACGCCGCGCCGCTGCAAGTGCACTGTGCGGGAAAATGGCGACAGCCGCGCCTCTTGCGCTGCGGTTGGGGCAACCTGTTGCTGCAAGCACTGCTGGTACTTACCTACACCCTGAGCGGCGGTACCCTGAATATCCCGCTCTACGCTTGGCTGATAGCCGCTATCGCCTCGCTGGCGATGCTGATTGGTGGTTGGTGGGAGTACAGACAACGTGCGCGCGGTTGAGGTGCTGGACGCGAGGTCGGACTCTATCCCACTTGGCGGAGCCAGTATTTGCGTCGCTTGGCGTGTTTCAAACCAGAAGCGTGCATGAATAAAGTCCTTCCCCCAGGGAAGGAAGGATTGGGATGGGGGCAGAAAATAACCCTCGTAGCAACAAAGGCCTACTGCTTAGCGGGCACAGTATTCACATCCGCTTGGGATTACCATATTCCAGCCGCACAATAAACCCAATAGAACATCATTAAGAGGACAACACCATGAACACATTTCCGCTCGGCAGCCCCATCACCTTCCACGAAGTGCGCGGTATCGGCACCATAGAACTGAACTTGCAGCCTAACCAGCGCGTGTACACTCTGATTGGTGAAAATGGCATCGGTAAAACTAAATTGCTGGAATGCTTATTTACACTAATGCTTTTCACGAATGAAAAAGTACAAAGAAGATCGAAAGAAATAGGAGGTTTTTATGAAAGAAGTAACCTACCTTCTTTATTCACACAGATAGGTAATCAAGATATAAAAATAGGAAAAAGTGATCTCAATATGCCATTTCCTAGTTTTAATGATTCCGTTCAGACCTTATATAATGCTCCATTAATATTTATAGCGGCCCAAAGAAGAGGATTTATACAAAATGACAGAAATAATATTAGCAAAATAGGAAATAAAGCACAACGATTAGATAATTATCTAATGAATATTTTTAGTATATATGTAAATTCTCCAGGAAAGTTCAAATTTATTGGTGTGAATGACAATATAAACGAATGGATTATCCAGCGTGCTCAATCGGCCAATCCCTACCAAACTGCTGAAGATAACCGTGCTGTCGAAATTGACACTCTCATTAGATTACTGCATAAAATTGATTCCAAAATAAATCCTGCATACCTCAAAGTTGGCGGCGACAACAGCGTGTATCTGCAAATTAACAACGAAAAACGCGAACTGAGCGAACTATCCAGCGGTTACACCTCTATCCTGAAAATCCTGCAAGCCATCATTGCCGGCTTTGGCAACTTCACCAATGCCGAAGAATTGGAGCAAATTGCTGGTTATGTGCTAATTGACGAAATAGAAAGCCACCTGCATAACGCCTGGCAAGTCAAAATCATCCCCTTGCTGAAAAAGCTCTTCCCGAACGCGACCTTTATCATCACCACCCATTCCTCCATTGTCATCAGCCAACTGCAAGAAGGCGAGGCCTATCGCTTGCAGCGGGAAGAAGACGGCGTCGTGCGCACACAGCTCATTACCAATCCGCGCGGCATGACCTTTGTGGATTTATTGCGCGAATCCTTTGGTGTTGATATCAACCAGGAGAAAATTAATAACACTACAGCAGACAGCCAAAAAGAAGCCAAGGAGGCATTGCTGACATTGATTCAGGGAGTATCACTGGAAGGGAGTAAGTGAAATTATGAATAAATACCTGCTAGATACTAACTTACTGGTTTATCTATTTGATGACGATAGGGCAAATAAAGAAAATAAAGAAAAGGCTAAAAAAATACTTGCCGAGAAATTACAAGAAGAAGGGAGTCAAATCTTTGTTACTGAGCTTATCCGCTACGAAATCTTGCGCGGTATTGAGTGGGATAAGCTTGATAACTTACAGAAGGTCAAAAAAGGCCTTAAAGATTTTCCGACATTGCAAATCAATCAAAAAGTTGCTGATATGGCTCGCAATCTTTATCGCTTTGATCAAGCAACTTACACTAGAGGGGGCAGTAGCAAGAATTTTGACAAATACCGGTTCGATGCTTTCCATGTTGCGACTGCTAAAGTCTATGGCTTGCAGCTACTATCCTTCGATACCGACATCGAAAAAATAAACCGTCTTTGCCAGAAGATGGAAGAGGACTATAAACCGCTGCCGAGTTGACAAATCTATCTGTGGCTGCTGCCAGCACTTTGTGCCAAGAGAGCCAGATTTTATCCCGTTTTGGCGGCGTTTCATCGAATATAGAAGCACAACCCTGAACCGTTGGCAAAGCGTCTTCTACAGGCACCATCACCGCCGGTTTCGATGCCGCTGCTCTGGTCTTGATGATGCCTCACGATAGCCCCCGGTGTCTGGTACGAATATCCGTTCTCCCTGGCCTGCGGACAGGGTTCGCGATAAATGTCTTTCCCATCCGCACGGAGAATCCCATGCCTCGTCTCTACATCGCCTCACTCCTCACCTTACTGCTGATGCCGCCGCTCATTGCCGCGCCGCTGCATTATTTTCGGGAAGACGACCGGGTCGGCCTGAAAGACGAGGCGGGGCGAGTGCTGGTGCCCGCCCGCTATCCCGATATTGGCTGAACAGTGTATGACGAGGATCCGCAGGGCGGAGAAATCGAATTTATCACCAGCATTCATCAGCCCCACGCCGCCGACGATGCCCCGGCCTGGGCAGCGGGTGATATCTACGACCGCGCCGGCCACTACCTCTACTCGCCCATTTCTTTTGACAACGGCATGGATTACTGGGAAGAAGGCCACCGCCGCTACATCGAAAATGGCAAAGTCGGCTTCGTCGATGGCAACGGACGCAAAGTCATCCCCGCGCAATACGCCGCTGCCGATCCCTTCTCGCACGGCTATGCAACCGTCTATACCGGTAACTGGCGCGCCAAATGGATCGATGGCGGCGAACACGCCGTGCTGGATGCCGTGGATGCCAGCGCGCAAACCCACGTCATCAACCAGCGCGGTGAGATCGTAACCGGCAGGGCACAACCGCTCGCACCGCAAGACGTAAAGATAGGCGGGCGCTACTACCCCTATCCCTTTACCCACAACCCTTTCGAGCAGCACATCGTGGCAAAGCTCAACGCGACCGCAGCGTTGGGCGACCTGGCGTATTACGACGACGGACGCCCGCGTGACGGCCGCAGCCTCGCCTTCGCCATCACCGCCCGCCCCAGCCGTGTCGAACCCTACTACCGCGTGAGCGCCTACGAATACGATCGCGAGCGGCAACCGTACCGCAGCGAGGAACTGTCCCGCATCGTTGCTGACCGCGATGGCCGTCTCTACTACCGCGCCTGGGGTGAAAACACGCTGATACCGCTGAAAACCTGGCTGCGCGACGCCCTGCACGAAGTCCGCACGGACATGGTGCAACGCCGCGACTTGCTCAACCGCTTCGATGTCGAACGCCGCCTGCGTGAACTGCCCTTACAGTGGTTTTAGGCGGTTGCTGCGTGTGCGGAAAAAAGCCACAAAAAACCTCCCCGTCGGGGGAGGTTTTTTGTCGTATGCGAAGACCCGCCAAGCGGGATAAATTGCGGCTCACGCTTACTGACCCAGCCGCGCCAGCAGCGGCTGCAAATCCTGCTCGCGCCGCGTGCGGCGCAGGCGGTCGGTGGTAATCAGCGCTTGCAATTCCCCTGCCGCTTGCGCAAACACCTCGTTAACAATCACGAATTCAAATGCGCTGAAGTGGCTGATTTGCTCCTCCGCCTCCGCCATGCGCTTTTCCACCACCGCAGGGTTGTCCTGTCCGCGTGCAGTCAAGCGTTCGCGCAAAACATCCAGCGACGGCGGCAGCAGAAACACCGTCCGCGTATCCGGGCGGCGCGCCATCACCTGCTGCGCACCCTGCCAGTCGATACTCAAAATCACGTCCTTGCCCGCTGCAAGCAGCGCGTCCACCTGTGCCGCCGCCGTGCCGTAAGCATTGTGGAAAACCTGCGCATATTCGAGAAAACCGTCAGCATCGATCATCGCCTGGAAGCGCTCGGGCGGGACGAAAAAATAATGCACGCCCTCGATCTCGCCGGGACGCGCTGGCCGCGTCGTGTGCGATACGCTTTCGACCACATCATCCAGCACGCGCACTGCCTCGGCAATCAAGCTTGTTTTGCCGCCGCCGGACGGCGCAGCCACAATCCACAACTGACCCTGCATAAAACCCTCTGAGACATGAAAAAACGGCGCGTACTTTATCACCCCGCCCGGCGGCATGCGGCGAAAAATACCGCCTCGCGCGGACTAAAAATATGCATCTGTTCATGGATGGCGTTCATACTCTTATTTCTCACAGTCTCACAGGGCGGGGATTTTTCGCACCAAGCGGGATAAATGACGTCCCCGTTTTTTCACACACAATTCACGCTTACTTCAAGCAGTATTCCTGAGTAAAGCGCATAGTGCACGCTATATTGATTGGGAGGCATTATGTTTTTTCTCTTTTCGGTGTATGGCCGTTTTTTATTAGTCTATATTTTGGGAGCAGGATTATTAACTAGCGCATTAAGCGTGTTGATGCTCTATTTTCTGACCCATCTGCTGGTAAGCAATAGTGAGTCAATTCATGTTGTAGCTATGGTCAGGATGATATGGAAACTATCATTAGTGCCGATAATTTTAGTGGCTATACTCGCTGTGTCATTACGTTTACGGCGCTCTTTTTGGCATGGCACCCTACTAATAACGGCGGCAGCATCCATCAACTTTATCTATATCCTGTGGATATCTCCTGTTTATATTTTTGATGTTCTAGATAAAGATCACTGGAATTTTGCGTTGTTTGTGAATGCTATGCTGTATGCCCTCTGCTGTGCTATGGCGACAGTAGGATTTATTTTTCTCTTACCGGAGATAACGGAAGATACTCCTTTAGCAGATGAAGATTTACAAAGACGAATAAATCGGCGCTATGGATTGTTTATTACAGCGGTTTGCCTCTTTTCCGGTGCTAGCGGTGGCATGTTTTTTTGGCTGATTACCGGCGCAATGGAATCCATCCGTCATGCGAGATGGACTTTTGATAGTGGCATGCTGATGGCGTTTATCATGATGGGCAGCATAGCTGGTCTACCTTCCGCGCTACTTACCGCCTGTTTTGCCGTGGTCTGCAATCTGCGGCGCAATTTGGCCGGCATATTTGCCATGCTGCTTAGTGGCGCGGTAATAGGCATCTTATGCAGCCTATATGTTATTTATGATGACGGCCTTTTCCGCATTCCTTGGCAATCCGTTGCCGGCGGTGGCATTGCCGCCTTCCTCTTTGTCTTTATATTGCCGCGCGAAACAGATAGCGTCAAAAGTGGTATTGCTTCAGAAGTAGCGCGACGTTTACTAGCAGTATTCGTATTCGGCGGTGCTTTGTTATTTGCCACATTATCGCAGCTTGCGTATTTTGCGATATACAGAGAGCAGTTTCGTTGGTTATCACTAATGGAGCAATTTATCAGCGTAGCGCAATGGAGCGTCGTACCGTTAGCTTTGATAGCGTGGTTATATAAATTCTGGAAGTTAAGGTAAGAAGGCGAGGTGCTGAAGACAGTACCACTGACACGGCGAGACGCGTCAAAACACGCAGATTGTTTTCCGGGATTGGAATTAATTGTTGCTTTACCTGCTATCCGCTCTTGTTTCATTCTGTGCTAGTTATGGCACGGTACAGTGATTTAAGTATGGTTCGTCAAGTATTCACCGGAAGTTTTTTGCTCACGGTGGGGAATGTTGACTGATGATGCCGCAGCGCTTGTTGCGTCGGGGTTCAAGCGCGGATCCCCTTCACCGCGTGGGCGCGGGCAGTCACGCGGATGCTGCCGTCAGGTTCGGCAGGCAGGCGTTCTTGTAATGCCGCGCGTACAGCCGCCTGCATGTCTGCCGGTAAGGCGGCAAAGCGGGCACCGATGCTGGCACTATCGGCCAGTGCCTGCCAGTAGACGGCGAAATCGGGATAGCGTTGGGCGACGGTGAAAGCGCAGGTTTCCACTTCTTGCAGGCCGGCCTGCTCCCACAAGGCCTGCAACTGCGCGAGTGCGGTTGTTTCATCGGAAGCGGCACGGTCGGGCAGTACGCCGCAGTCGCGCAAGGCGGCAAAAGCGTCGGCATAGGGGAAGCCATGCGGCAAATCCCAAATGTAAGTGGCGACCATCCCGCCGCTACGCACCACACGCTGCATTTCACGCACGGCTTGCAGCGCATCAGCGAGAAAGACGATGACCAGCGCCATTGCGGCAGCATCGAAACTACCAGCGGCAAAGGGCAAGGCATTGGCATCGCCGTGGTGCAGGGTGATTCTCTGCGGCAGACGCTGCCGCGCGTGGGCAAGCAGTTCCGGTGAAATATCAATGCCGTCCAGTCTTGCCGGTAGTGCCTGTTGCCAGAGCAGTTCGCTGAATATGCCGCTGCCGCAACCGTTATCTAGCCAGCGCAGGCCGTGCGGTTGTCCCAGCCAGTCTAAAAATTGTTTGCCTGCCGCGCGGCTCCAGCCGCCCATGTAGCGTTCGTAAGCGGCGGGATCGTTGAATTGGGCCATGCTATTTCTCGTGATGGAATGATTATTCTGTCTTCTTTATATTTCGTTCCTTTCTGTACTGGTAATAAGCATATATCATTACAGTCAGTGCAAAAAATCCAAAAGAGGAAAAAAATCTATTCCATTCAAGTCCATATTTCATTTGTAATTTTGGATAAAGATAATTCCAGAAAAAATTAAAGGCTATAGAAAGTAAAAGCCCAAAAATAAAGCCATGCAACCACCCGTCGAATGCCTTTTCCTTTGCTTTCATGATTTACCTATTTGTCTGATTACGATACATGAGAATGGATAATAGAAGTAAACACCTCATCCTGCAACCCGCCGCCCAGTCGCAGCGCTACAATAACCGCCCCACTTCCATCAGGAACGACCATGACCCTCTATTACCAAGGCGCGCGTATCTTTCACGACGGCGTCATGTTGCACGACCACAGTCTGCTCGTTGACGGTGGCAAAACCGTCTCCATCATCGCCGACAGCGAGCTGCCCGTTGGTGCCCCCGTGCGCCGCCTGGACGGCGGCATCCTCAGCCCCGGCTTCATCGAAACGCAGGCAAATGGCGGCGGCGGATATCTGGTGAATGCGCACTGCGACGCGGAAGGCCTCGCGCACATCCTCGCTGCGCACCGCACCTATGGCACCGTTGCCATGCTGCCGACCTTCATCTGCGACACGCAGGACAACTACCTACGCGGCATCGCCAGCATCGCCGAAGCGAGCCGCCATGTGCACGGCATCCTCGGCGGGCATTTCGAGGGGCCGTTCATCCATCCGGAAAAACACGGCACGCACGATCCGCGCCTCATCCGCGCCCCCGATGACAAAGACTTCGCCTGCTACGAAAAATACGCCGCCGACCTGCAACACAGCATCATCTCGCTGGCGCCGGAACGCGTCCCGGCGGGCACCGTCCGCCGCATTCGCGATCTCGGCATCCGCGTCAACGCCGCGCACACCATGGCGGCGAAAGCCGATATGCAGCGCGCTTTCGCCGAGGGTCTCGGCGGTGTGACCCACCTCTATAACGCCATGCCGCCGCTGGTGGGTCGCGAACCGGGCGTTATCGGCAGTGCTGCCGAACTGCGCCTCTACTGCGGCATCATCGCCGACGGTGTGCACGTTGACCCCTTCTCGCTCGCCGCTGCCTGCAAACTCATCGGCAAAGACCGCCTTATCCTCGTCACCGATTCCATGCATACCATCGGCACGGATATCCGCGAATTTACCCTGCCGGGCGGGGTGCGCGTCTTCGTCGAAAAAGACCGCCTGGTCAACGAACACGGCTCGCTCGCCGGCGCGCACGTCACCCTGCTGCAATGCGTGCAAAACGCCATCCGCTACACGCACCTCGCGGTAGAAGACGCACTCGGCATGGTCATCACCAACCCCGCGCGCTACCTTGACCGCCCTGATCTGGCGCGCATCACCCGTCGCGATGTGAACGACGTGCTGTGGCTGAGTGATGCAGTGCAGTTGCAGGCATTACCGACCACATAACATCACCCGACTTCACCACAACCAAGAGAGGTCCTTATGAAAACCACGACACCACTGACGATTGCCTTGCTCTCCCTCAGTGCTCTTACCGCCTGTGGTGGTGGCGGAGGTCGCGAAAACTTTACCGCACCGCCACCGCCGGAAACCCCCACTATGCCGGATGCTTCGGACAGCTCGACCGCCACCCCGGCACCGACGACGGAAGATCCGCGCAGCTATTGGACCAAAGAGCGGATGCAAAATGCCCAACCCGCGCCAATGCCGGAAATGCCATAAACACTGGCGCCGTCAGGCGGAATAAAGACCGCGTGGCGGCGCAATATACGCCGCATAAAAACAACAAGCTGCATCGCAAATAGGTAGTAAATAGAGGCCTCATTCCTAGCACCTTGTTTTTAACAAAACATTTGGAATTTTGTCTTATGAGCGTTAAAATGCTTTTGCCTAATAGCAAAATTATTAGGTAGTCTCTTCAATAACCGAAAGGAAATCTCCTATGGAACTCGGAACAACCTTTAAACCACTAGCCATTAGTCTCTTTACCGCCATTGCGTTGACCGCCTGCGGTGGTGGTGGTGGAGATGGTGGCGTTGCTGATAGAACGACAGGCCCTAACAATATCCCGTCTGTACCAAAAGCAGATACTCAATAATAACAATACTAATAATCAAAACAGAAATTCCAGTACTGCAGAATGGCGGCGGATAGATGGATTTAAGCAAACAAATGATTTAGTAAAACAACCAGATGCATTCCGACACTATTCGGAAAATATTAATACTAGCTTCAATGGAGTTCGCCATCAAGAAGATTACAATCTAAGCGCCTTCTATTTTAATGGTGGCAAAGGGCTGCACAGCGCGACGACACCAGGCGGTGGGAAAGTTGATTACTACAATATGTCTTATGCGACCTTTGGCAATTACAAGCGATTGGTTAATAACTTTGATGATGTCTTCTACGTCATCCAAGAAACCAAACCGCAAGATATACCGATAAGTGGCTCGGCAAATTATGTTGGCTCCATTCTCTATCGTGGTACAGAAGACGGCAAAATAAGCCTGAACGTTGATTACTCGACGCGTGATATTACCGGCAGCGTAGAAAATTCCTCTTTTTATGACAACGAAAAATTAAGGCTCAAGGGATTTTCGTTTAATGATCAAATATTTAATAAAACCACTATATCAGGCACACTTTTTTCTGAAGGCAACGAAAATAAAGGCAATCTGAATGCCAGATTCGCAGGTCCCCATGCCGAAGAAATTGTAGGAGAATTGCACAATAGAAATTCTCGTGAGCAGGATTATAACAACGCTGTCTTTGGTGCAGCCAAGCAATAAATCCTATTTCCATAAAAAAATAGCAAAAAAAATAATCCCGCTGTGAGGCGGGATTATTTTTTCAGCCTGAATGACGAACTAGCTATATCCATGCGAACAAATGAATGCTGCCAAAAACATATCACTGCGATGCTACTAGCGTTCGGGGCAATAGCTGCTGCCAAGCGGGATAAACACTGGGTTTACCGCCAAGCGGCGTAAATACTGGTCTCGCCCAGCGGCGTAAATACTGGTCTCGCCAAGCGAGCACGGAGAAGTTTTTGTCGTGTAGAAGGGTGTCCAAATAAAACGAGGTCGTGGCGGCAAATAGAAGCGATGCTGTGCCGGCATTGTCTCGTCTCTTTCCTGTCTAAAGTCACTATACTTTGCGCCGCTTGTTTAACCGATATAAAGGCAAAAAAATCATGAAGCAGAAACTGTATGCGGCATACGGTAGCAATTTGCACCTGGCGGATATGCGGCAGCGTTGCCCGCAGGCGGTGCGTGTCGGTCACGCATTGCTTGGCGGCTATGCCCTGCATTATCGCGGTAGGCCGGGCAATGTGATGCTGACCATCGAGCCGCAGGCGGATGGTGTGGTGCCGCTGGGTATCTGGGCGGTCAGCGCTGCCGATGAGCAGGCGCTGGATGTCTATGAGGATTTTCCCGATTTGTACGGGAAGGTGACGATGACGGTCATGCTGCAAGGCTTAGACGGCAACGAGTCGCCCGTTGAGGTGTTTCTTTATGTGATGGTGGATGGGATGCCGCATGGGCAGCCCGCCGCGCATTATGTGGAAATCTGTGAAATTGGCTATCGTGATTTTGGCTTCGATACCAATATTTTGCACAACGCCGTGCGCAGTTGATGTCGGCGCCGCAAAACTCCGCCCCTGCTCGCCAGAGCAGGGGGATTTTTTCAGCATGAATGATATGAATGACGCGTTTTTTCGCTCAAAAAACAGGAAATTTCCCAAGAAAACGCAATAATCCGCCCGCATTTCACGCGCAATTCCACAATTTCTTGACAATTTTGTAATGAAAGCGCATATTTCCACACTGATTTCACACATTTCGCCGTATCGGCGCATCCTTGCAGGAGGTAATCACCCATCACGCAACCGTTTCTATGCCCCTTATGGCACAACCTCTTTCTTTTTCTTTATCTGATTTAGGAGTTCTCCCATGGAAAATGCCCAACATTTTCTGGATGCGCAGCAATTATGGGTGCTTTCGGGCATTCTGGTGATGGTGGTCGGTCTGGCCCTGCGTTTTAATGCGCTGTTAGTTGTTATCGTCGCCGGTTTTGTTACCGGTCTTGCCGCCAAGATGGGCGTGCGCGAAATCGTGACCATCATTGGTGACGCCTTTATTAAGAACCGCTATATGTCGCTATTTGTGCTGGTATTGCCGGTGATTGGTCTCGCCGAGCATTACGGCTTGCGTGAACGCGCGGAAATTTTGATTGGTAAATTGAAAGCCGTGACTGCCGGGCGGATATTCAGTCTTTATATGTTTATCCGTCAATGTATCGTCGCTCTCGGCGTATCGCTGGGCGGCCACCCAACCTTTATCCGCCCGCTGATTGCACCGATGGGCGAAGCGGCAGCGCTGAAAGGGCGGCAGGCTTCCAAGGAAACACTGGACCGCATTCGCGCCCAGGCAGCCGCCAGCGAGAACTACGGCAATTTCTTCGGGCAATTGCTGTTTGTCGCTTCCGGCGGATTATTGTTGATTAAAGGCGTATTGGAGCAAAACAATCTGCCCAGCGAATTGGAGACGATGGCATTCTATTGCCTGCCAACAGCGATCATCGTTTTACTGCTGGCCATTATCCGTTTCTATCTTTTCGACAAATCCATTGAGAAAGAGATTGCCGCTTATAACGCGCAAGGCTCTCATGCTGATACTTCTGCCAATAAATCCTAGGATACTGCCATGAAAGAAGAAAGTATTTCCCTGCTTCAGCTGAAAAGCGTGATTACTCTGGATTATGTCTATATCTTTTGCGCCATTTATCTGCTGATATTCGGCATTTTGACCATTGTTGACCGCAAGAACCCGAAACGGATTGGCACAGCGGTATTCTGGATTGTTTATGCCATTACTTTTTACGGCTGCGATCATCTCGCCAAACTGACCGGCCTGGCTGCTGGTGAAATTGCCGGCTGGCTGGTCATCCTGATGGCGGTCATCGTTGCCACCAAGCAACTGGGCAAAGGCGAATACAAGGAAGCTGCACCGGCTGCGAAACTGGCTGCCGCCACGCGCCTCGGCAACTTGCTTTTCATCCCGGTGCTCGGCGTCGGTGTGCTCACCTTTTTCATCGCCTGGCCGCGTATCACCGACCTCGGTGCGCTCATCGGCTTCGGTGTCGCCGCGCTGCTGTCGCTGCTGCTTGTGTTCCTCATCACCCGTGGCTCGCCGCTGCAATCCTTCCATGAAGGCCGCCGCCTGCTCGATGCTATCGGCTGGGCCGCCATCCTCTCGCAACTGCTCGCCGCTCTCGGTACACTCTTCGACAAGGCCGGCATTGGGGGTACCGTTTCCTACATCGTCGCGCAAATCGTGCCGACCCATATTGGCTTCGCCGTCGCCGCCGCTTACTGCATCGGCATGGCCTTCTTCACCGTGATCATGGGCAACGCTTTCGCTGCTTTTGCGGTGATGACGACCGGTATCGGCATCCCGCTCGCCATCCAATTGCATCACGCCAACCCGTTGATCGTCGCGCCGATTGCCATGCTGGCCGGTTATTGCGGCACGTTGATGACGCCGATGGCCGCCAACTTCAATATCGTTCCAGCGGCGCTTCTGGAAATGGACAACAAATACGGCGTCATCAAGGCGCAAATCCCGATGGCGCTCATCATGCTCTGCGTCAATATCCTTCTGATGTATTTCCTTGGCTTCTGAATAACGAGGTAAACCATGAAAAAACTGCTGATTACCGGCTTCCAACCCTTCGACGGCGAATCCGTCAACCCCGCGCTGGAAGTGGCGAAAGGCCTGCAAGGCAAAACCATCAACGGCTACGAAGTCATCGCGCGGGAAATCCCGGTGGTGCGTTTTGAGGCGTTGAAAGCCGTGCAGGCGGCGATTGAAGAATTGCAGCCCAATGCCGTCATCACCATCGGCCAGGCGGGCGGCCGCCCGGACATCACGGTGGAACGCGTCGGTATCAATATTGATGACTTCCGCATCCCCGATAACAAAGGCAACCAGCCGATTGACGAACCCGTCGTTACCGGCGGCCCGGTCGCCTACTGGGCGACGCTGCCGATCAAAAAAATGGTCGCGAACGTCAAGGCGCAGGGCATCCCGGCCAGCGTCTCCAATTCGGCTGGCACCTACGTCTGCAACCACCTGCTCTATGGCCTGCTGCACTACCTCACCACGCAAGGCAAAACGATCATCCCCGCCGGCTTCATCCATATCCCCTACCTGCCGGAACAAATAGCGGTGCGCAGCGGCAAAGACGCGCAAGTCGCCACCATGTCGCTCGATACCCTGCTCAAAGGGTTTGAAGCGATGATTGCGGCTTTGGATTAAGCGGCAGCCACGATAAAAAACTCCGCCTCGAGCGGAGTTTTTTTATCAGTGTTCACGCGGCATTCATTCGGGATTTGCATCTGTTTGCAGCGGCTTTTGTACACAGGATTGCAAATAGCCAAACCGTAACGACCCCGCAGACCATAGTCGCTACCATGCGGCACCTCACCCATAACCGGAGAACCTCCATGACAACTATCCGCAGTGCACTTTTAACGGCCGCCCTATTTGCTGGCAGTGCCGCCATCGCCGCCCCGGTCAAATACGACATTGACCCAACCCACTTCTACGCGCAAATCGGCGTCTCCCACCTCGGTTACAGCACCATTCCCGGTCTCTTCAAAGACGTAAGCGGCAGCTACACCTACGACAGCGACAGCGGCGAAATCAAAGACGTGAGCGTGACCGTCAAAATCCCTTCGCTGGATACCGGCTTCGGCGAGCGCGACGAACACCTGCAAAAATACCTGGAAAGCAGCGAATACCCGGAAGCCACCTTCAAATCCACCGCCTGGAAAGACGGCCAACTCACCGGCGAACTCACCTTCCACGGCAAAACGCAAAGCATCACCGTGCCGGTTAGCAAAGTGGGCGAAGGCAGCGACCCGTGGGGCGGCTACCGCAGCGGCTTCAGCACCGCCTTTGATCTGAAACCCGCCGATTACGGCGCCAATATCGAAGTCGCACCGCTGGTAAAAGTCAGCGTCTCCGGCGAAGGCATCCGTGCCGGTGACAAGAAAGAAGCGAAGTAATAAGGCTTCGTCTGAATGAGAAAAGCCCCGCTTGAGCGGGGTTTTCTTTTGCGCGAAATTCCAGTTTGGATGTGCGTCAAGCGGCGTAAACACTGAGCCCGCCAAGCGGCGTATGCCGGGTTTGTCGCTGTGCGGGTTGGGCGAGTGATTTTCTGCCATGTACTAAGGGCAAAGACTTTTTCGATGTTTTTTCAGCCTCGATAGGTAGAAAAACCTACTATAAACATGATGATAATGATAGCAACGTAGGACAGAGCAAACCCAATAAGCGAAAAAATGACAGTGAAAAATTTTTTGTCGTCGGAAGCGTTGCCGGCCAGCATGTCATATGCGGCAATGGGTAAGACCAGTTTGGGGACGTAATTTAAATGGCTGATTTCTGCTAAGTCTGCTGTGGTGGACATCAGGATGGGGGGCACCAATAAAAACATCAGGATGCCGAACAAAGACCAGGAATGATGACGGATAAGCCAAAGCAGGCTATCTAGAATAGCCGCGCCAATCGCAAAGATACAGACCCACTTCCAACTAAGATTTGCGATGATAATGTCATCCCACATTTGTTCTATTTGCGGATTTTTGGGCGGAAATATCAGCACGATAGTCACCAATATATAGATAAAAGCCAACAGACCCCGCCATGCGGCAAGTCGAGGCCTTGGCGGCGTGGTAGCGGGTGTTTTTTCTTGCATGGTTTTGCTCCAAACAATACGCCCCTCCGGCGGGAGGGGCGTGCTACGTTTAGCTGGTCAGTTTCTTGAGGACTTCCGCCTTGGCTTTTTCGTAGTCATCGGCGCTGATGAGCCCCTGATCGTGCAGGGTTTTGAGTTGGGTGAGGCGCGCCTGGATGTCGTTTGCGGCGTTTGCGTTGTTCAGGCCGGTGCTCATCGCTGCCGCCATGTTCTGCCCGATGCCGGCGCCGACGCCGATGCCCGCGCCGAGTCCGGCGAGTCCGCCTTCGTTCTGCGCGGCAAGCGGGATGGCTTGTGCGGTCTGGTATTGGGTGTAGCGGTTCAAATCGCCGATGACGCCCATGCTGATACGCTCGTCCAGCGCTTTCTGGATAGCCTCCGGCAGGGTGATGCTTTCGACGGTGATGCTTTCGAGGGTGAGGCCCAGGGCGGCAAAGGCAGGGGCGACGTGTTCGGCAAGTTTTTGCGCGAGCAGGGGCTGGTTCGCCGCCATATCAAGGAAGGGGATGCCTGAGGTGCCAAAGAGGCCGGCGAGCTGGCTGGTGATGGTGTTGCGCAGCGGATCGTCAAGCTGACCAGCGCGGTATTCGCCGACAACGCCGCTGACTTCGTTGAAGAACTTGGCGGGGTCGCTCAGGCGATAGGCGTACATACCGAAGGCGCGCAGTTGCACGGCGCCAAATTCGCTGTCGCGGACGGTCACGGGTTGGGCGGTACCCCAGCGGCGGCCGAGTTGCTGACGGGTGCCGAAGTAGTACACGTCACTCTTGAAGGGCGAGGCAAAGGCTTTGTCCCAGTTTTTCAGGTTGGTGAGGATGGGCAGCGTCTGGGTGCTGAGGGTGTGGGTACCGGCGGCGAAAATGTCCGCCGTTTTGCCTTCGTCCACGAACATGGCGAGCTGGCTTTCGCGCACGATAAGGGTGGCGCCGGTCTGGATTTCACGGTCGATGGCGGGGTAGCGCCAAATGAGCTGGTCGTCTTCCGGATCCGGCCATTCGATGACGTCGATGAACTGTTTGCGGATAAAGCTTCCGAACATAGGGGTCTCCTTAGCTGAGGCAGGCGGCGTTGAGCAGGCCGATGCTGATGGACAGTGCGGCGAGCAGGGTGCCGACGGCGGTGTTGTTATTGGCGAGTTCGCGGCTGGCGTTTTTGATGATGAGGCGGGTGGCGATGTGATAGAGCGCTATCTGGATGACAGCGGCAACGACGCCCCAAAGGATGAAATCCACCAGCTGCACACTTTGCCGGATGCTGGCGGCAAGCGGCAGGCTGAAACCGATGAGCGCACCGCCAAACGACAGGGCGCAGGCGGTGTTACCCTCGCGGGTGAGGCGCAGCTCGGCGTTGGGGGTGCTGTGCAGATAAGCGGCGGCGAAGACGGCTTCCAGCACGATGGCGAGGCCGAGGTATTGCAAATAGAGCAGGTATTCTTGGGGGGAAATATGCATGGGAGAAACCTCATAAATAAAGGGTTTGGCGAATTATAACGGCTTATCTGCTCTGAAAAAATCAGCGGGAATGCAGGATTGACCCTTTGCGTTTATCAACCGTCACCCGGTGGTCGTTGCGCTAGAATGCACGCAGCTTTTTACTGCCGCCACACCCCATGCACAGCTACTTCTATATCGTGTTGAGCACCGTTCTGGTGAACAACTTCGTCCTCTCGCAATTCCTCGGCCTCTGCCCCTTTATGGGCGTCTCGCGCAAAATCGATACCGCCCTCGGCATGGGCTTTGCCACCGCCTTTGTCCTCACCCTCTCCGCCGTCAGTGCCTACCTGCTCGATACCTACCTGCTCACCCCTTTCGGCATCACCTACCTGCGCACCATCGGCTTTATCGTCGCTATCGCCGTCCTCGTCGGCCTGACCGAAATGTACATCGCCAAGACCAGCCCCGTGCTGCACCGCCTGCTTGGCGTATATCTGCCGCTGATTACCACCAACTGTGCGGTGCTCGGCGTCGCCCTCCTGAACGCCAACCAGCAGCATAATCTGCTGCAATCCGCGCTGTACGGCTTCGGTGCGGCGGTTGGCTTCACCCTCGTCCTCGTCATCTTCGCTGCCATCCGCGAACGCATTGACGCTGCCGACGTGCCCGCGCCCTTCAAAGGCACCCCGGCGGCGCTGATGACGGCGGGCATTCTCGCTATCGCCTTCATGGGCTTCGGCGGCTGGGTGTAAACCATGATTTGGCTCGCCATCCTCCTCCTGCTCGCCGTCATCGCCCTGTGCGGCCTGCTGCTCGGCGTCTTCGCGCAAAAATACAAAGTCGAAGGCGACCCGCTTGCCGAAAAAATCGACGCCATCCTGCCGCAGACCCAGTGTGGCCAATGCGGCTTCCCCGGTTGCAAACCCTACGCCGAAGCCATTGCCAAAGGCGAGGCGGACATCAACCGCTGCCCGCCCGGCGGCCAGGAAGGCGTGGACAAACTCGCCGAACTGCTTGGCGTAGAAAGCAAACCGCTCAACGCCGAAAACGGCGCAGAGACCGCGCCGCAAGTCGCCTTTATCATCGAAGACTGGTGCATCGGCTGCACCAAATGCATCAAAGCCTGCCCGGTGGATGCCATCCTCGGCAGCAACCAGAAAATGCACACCATCATCAGCGACGAATGCACCGGCTGCCGCCTCTGCGTGGACCCCTGCCCGGTCAACTGCATCATCATGAAGCCGCGCGACGAGCCCTGGAACTGGGACAAACCGCAGAACCCGCAACAACCGCAAACCCCGCCACCGGCACCGCAGCCGCCGCAACCCACCGAATCATGATCAAACAACTCCTCGCCCGCCTCCTCCCCGGCAAAACCACCTTCCACGGCGGCATCCACATCACCCCGCCCGGGCACAAAACCATGAGCACCGCCCGCCCCTCGCGGGAAGCCGCCCTTTGCGGCGAATACGCCATCAGCCTCATCCAGCACGACGGCATCCCGTTCATCGCCCAAGTTGCCGTCGGTGACCGCGTCCTGCGCGGCCAGCTTCTCGCCGCACCAGCGAATCACAGGGATGCCCCCGTCCACGCCCCCACCTCCGGCACCATCCGCACCATCGAGCCGCGCCCGGACATGCACCCATCCAACCGTCCCGTGCCGCACCTCATCCTCACAAGCGACGGTGAAGACCAAAGCGCGCCGCCGCTGCCCGCGCTTGATATTGAGACCGCCACGACGGACGAACTGCGCGCGCGCATCCACGACTGCGGCATCGTCGGCCTCGGCGGGGCAGGTTTCCCCACCGCACGCAAACTCGGCCACCCCGCCAACACCCTCGTCATCAACGCTGCCGAATGCGAGCCCTACATCACCTGCGACGACCTGCAAATCCGCGAAAACGCCGCCGCCATCATCCGTGGCGCACAAATCACCGCGCGCATCCTCGGCGCGGACGCCATCCACTTCGGCATCGAAGACGACAAACCCGAAGCCATCGCCGCCCTGCGCGCCGCGCTTGATGCCGCCGCTGACCCGCGCATCCGCATCAGCAGCGTCCCCGTGCGCTACCCCAGCGGCAACGCCCGCCAACTCTTCGAACTGCTGCTCGGCATCCGCGTCCCCGCCGACGCCCACGCCAGCGACTACGGCCTCATCTGCCACAACAGCGGCACCATGAAAGCCGTGTACGACGCCGTCAGCCTCGGCCTGCCGCTCACCGAACGCTACACCACCATCAGCGGCGAAGGCATCCGCGAGCCGCAAGTCCTGCGCATCCGCATCGGCACCGCCGCGCGCGACCTCATCCAGCAGAGCGGCGGTGAACGGCACGAACACAGCGCGGAAAACCGCCACATCATCGGCGGCCCGATGATGGGCTACGAAATCGCCTCCCTCGACACCCCGCTACAAAAAACCGGCAACAGCCTGCTTATCCTGCCCGCCGCTCCCGCCCCCGAAGAAACCCCGTGCATCCGCTGCTCGCGCTGCGCCGACGCCTGTCCGATGGAACTCCTGCCGCAACAACTCCTCTGGTACAGCCAGAGCAACCAGCACAACCGCCTCAAACAATACCGCCTGTTTGACTGCATCGAATGTGGCATCTGCGCTGCCGTCTGCCCGTCCGGCATCCCGCTCGTCCAATACTACCGCCACAGCAAAGGCGACATCCGCGCCGCCGACAAAAAAGCACAAGACGCCGAACACGCCCGCGCCCGCCACGAAGCGCGCACCGCCCGCCTCGAACGCGAAGCCGCCGAAAGACAAGCGCAAATGGACGCCCGCCGCGCCAAACTGCGCGAAGCCGCCGCAACCCCGTCCCCCGCCGCGCCACCATCACCTATTACCCGCCAAGACCCCAACCCGCCGGAGAAATACACCCCGAACCGCCCGCCAAGCGGGACAACCACGGCCTCCGACGACAAAACCGCTGCTATCGAAGCGGCGAAAGCCCGTGCCGCTGCGCGCCGTGCTGAACGCCTCGCCACACAAACACAAACCGCCGAAACCCCGCCAAGCGGGACAACCACGGCCTCCGATGACAAAACTGCCGCCATCGAAGCGGCAAAAGCCCGTGCCGCTGCGCGTAAAGCCGCCCGCCTCGCTGCCAGTGACAAAACCACAGAACCAACCGTCAGCGAAGAAACCATCCCTTCCCCCGCGAGCGGTCGCGAAGCGACGGAAGGGGGGACACAACCCCCTGAAGCCGCCACCAGCACCACCCCACCTGCAGCCACGGAAAACGTAGAGACGTTGCCTGCAACGTCTCAAACCCCGCCAAGCGAGACAACTGCGGGCTCCGCCGGCAAAACCGCCGCCATCGAAGCGGCGAAAGCCCGTGCCGCTGCGCGCCGTGCCGAACGCCTCGCGGTACAAACACAAACCGCCGAAACCCCGCCAAGCGAGACAATTGCGGGCTCCGCCGACAAAAGCGCCGCTATCGAAGCGGCGAAAGCCCGCGCCGCTGCGCGCAAAGCCGTCCGCCTTACCGCTAGCGACAAAACCACAGAACCGACCGTCTGCGAAGAGACCAACCCTTCCCCCGCGAGCGGTCGCGAAGCGACGGAAGGGGGGAAACAAACGCCTGAACCCGCCGCCAGCACCACCCCACCTGCAGCCACGGAAAACGTAGAGACGTTGCCTGCAACGTCTCAAACCCTGCCAAGCGAGACAACCACGGCCTCCGCCGACAAAACTGCCGCTATCGAAGCGGCGAAAGCCCGCGCCGCCGCGCGCAAAGCTGCCCGTCTTACCAATAAACCCAATAAGGACAAACCGACATGACCCTCTACGACAACCCCTTACCCGTTGCCGACTACCCCGCCTACCTCGCCCTGCGCGACGCCATGCTTGCCACCGCCCTGCCTTACCTGGGCCTGGGCCAGGAGCGACAATGGCTGCTACGACGCTGGGCGGGCAACTGGCTGGGACACATTGATCGTCGCGCCGCCACTGCCCGTCTCGGCGAACAACCCTGCCGCCTGCAATACATCGGCCGCAGAGTGGACAACCGCTGGCACTGGGCGTGGGACGACCCCGCCGGTGACTACCCGCCGGAAGCCTTGCGCGATACCCTGCGCCTTAAACAATACGGCGAAGAACACGGTATCGAATGGCTGACCCGCAGTGGCTGGCCAATTGACCTGCCCGGGCAGTACGAGGCCTTGCGCGCCCTCGCCGTCATGCTTAACGATGCCCCCGGCTATGGTCAGGAAAGCGCCCCCGGCCTCCTGCATGCCCTGGATCAGCTGCTGATCCGGGGCGTTACCCATACGCTGATGACTGTGTATCCGGAAGCAGCCGTCCCGCACGGTATCCCCCGCCTGGATCTTGTCGAACGCGTCGTCAACGACCTCGCCCACCACGAAGGGATGAACGCCGCCGGACAACCCGCCATCGAAGCCTACCTCGCCACCCTGCCGCCGCAAGAACGCATCCCCGTCCCCGCCGATATCCGCTCGGAACGCCGCCCCGCGCACATCAACTACTTCCCCGACGCCGCCACCGTCTTCACCGCCGCGCAACCCTGGCTTGCCGACCACTTCCTGCCGCTTGCCACCTTCGACCTCGCCTCGCTCGACCCCGCCCTCGGCGACGTCCGCCTGCACCTCGTCAAACCGCTCGAACCCTACGAAGGCTACATCGGCATGGAAACCACCGCCGCGCACACCGACTACTGCGGCACCAACTGGCTCGCCTTCCACCTTGAAGACGATGGTACCTACCGCTTCCTCGCCGAAGAAGACTACTTTCTCGGCAACAACGGTGACCCGGAAGCTGCCACATACTTCGCCGAAGTGCGCGCCGACTACGAAGCGCGCAAACAGCGCTACCGCGAGAGCGGCTTCTTCGGCGATGTGGACGACAGCGGCCTGCCGTGTTTTGGTAAGGCGGCAGAATACCTGCCATTCCTCGGCGGTGGCGGCAACTGGGTCGATGAAACCCCGCCACCTGCTTTCAGCATTGAAGGCGACCCCTACGACTACGACAGCGCCGTGGACATCCGCTACCAAAACCACCGCTTCACCTGCATTGCCATGACTGCAGGCTACGACTGGGGCGAAGGCGGTGCGGACACCATGATCCTGCTCTACGAACCCGTGAACCGCATTGCCCTGATGACCTTCGACTACACCTGAACCCGCAACCCTCAAACACCATGACTAATAACAACCCCGACCCCCGCGCCGCGCGCCTCGCCGCCGCCCGCGCCAAGACCGAAGAACGCCGTATCGCCCGCGCCAAACTCAAACAGCACCTGCGCGATACCGCCGTGCCCATCCGCAAAGCCGACGACGACACCCCATGACCCCATCCACCTCGCCCTACTTGCACACCGCGCCGCCGCTGCGCCGCGTCATGCTGCAAGTCGCCGTCGCGCTCATCCCCGGCGTCCTCGTCCTCATCTGGTGGCAGGGCAGCCGCTGGCTGGGGCAACTCGCCGTCGCCGTTGCGACCGCTTACGCCTGCGAAACCGCCGAACTGCTCATGCGCAAAAAACCGCTTGCGCCGCTGCGTGACGGCAGCGTCTTCATCACCGCGTTGCTGCTCGCCCTGTCGCTGCCCGTTCTTGCGCCGTGGTGGCTGGTGGCGCTTGGCACCGCCTTCGCCGTCCTCCTCGGCAAACACCTCTATGGCGGCCTTGGACAGAACCCCTTCAACCCCGCCATGGTCGGTTTCGCCATCCTTCTCATCAGCTTTCCGGCGCTGATGGGCGGCATGCCCGCCACGCCTGTCGCCCTCGGCAGCGTGGATGCCACCAGCGCCGCCACTCTGCTTGACCACAGCCGCACCCTGCGTATCGCCGGCGAATCACTGCACGCCCTTTACCCGCCCTGGCAACAACAACTCCTCGCCGCCGCCTGGCTTGCAGGTGGCATCTGGCTCACCACCACCCGCGCCGCCGACTACCGCCTGCTCGCCTCAACCCTCATCGGCGCGACCCTCTGCGCACTCACCTTCTGGCTGGGTGGCGCCACCACCCTCAACCCCTACGCCCAACTCGGCAGCGGTGCCATCATCTTCGGCGCCTGCTTCATTGCCACTGACCCCGTGACTGCCGCCACCACCCCGCTGGGCCGCTGGCTCTACGGCATCCTCGTCGGTGCACTTGCCATCGCCATCCGTAACCTCGGCAACTTCCCCGACGGCGTCGCCTTCGCCATCCTCATTGGCAACGCCCTCGTCCCCCTCATCGACCCCCTCACCCAGCCCCGCTACCGATGAAAGCCCCCACGAACGCCGCCCTGCGCCTCCTCACCTACGCCGCCATCACCATCAGCGCCGTCAGCATCACCTGGCTGGCCGCCAAAAACCGCATCGAAGCGCAGCGAACTGCCTCTTTCCTGAGCACCTTCCGCGACATCTCGCCCACCCTGGATGCCGACGACGCCTTCCGTGCCAGCCGCGAAGCCGTCACCATCGCCGGCAGCCCGGGCGAACGCTACACCGCCAAAGACGGCAGCACCTACTACCGCAGCCATACCGACAAAGGCTACAACGGCAACATCACCCTGCTCATCGGCATTGCCCCCGACCAGCGCACCCTGCTTGGCGTACGCGTCCTCGAACATAAAGAAACCCCCGGCCTCGGCGACAAAATCGACACCCGCATCAGCCCGTGGATACACACCTTCGCCGGCAAAAGCCTGGACAACACCCGCTTTGCCGTCAAAAAAGACGGCGGCGACATCGACAGCTTCACCGGGGCGACCATCACCCCGCGCGCTGTCACCAACCAGGTCAATACCGTCCTGCACGCCGTGCGGGATGGGACTATTACCAGCCCGCCGTCAAGCGAGAGAAAGGAAACCCCATGACCGACTTCATCCCCGACCTTGACGACCCACGCACCCGTGGTTGGGGCGGTAGCACACTCAACGAAAAAAGCGGCAATTGGCGGCATACCCGAAACTGGTTGAGCAGCACCCTCCTTGGCTTCCTGCCCATCGCCTATGTGGCGAGCTTCGCGCTGACTATCGCCATCCCACTATGGTTGGCGTTCGGCCTCTATCAGCTCTACTGCGATTACCGTATCTTCCGCATAAACAGTGACCCGCGTACTCCTGCCGTTGTCTGCGAACCGCAAGGGCTGACCATCCACGACGGGCAGCGTCGTATCGAATGGCAATGGCAGTGGCGCGACCTTGATAGCGTCCTTTACGACGGCGACTACCTCCTCATCAGCCTGCGGGGTGGCGGCACAGTGGAATATCACAAACGCCACCTCACTGACGCCGATTATTACGACATCGCTGCCGCCGCTAGCGCTTATCTAAACGGCAACACACCGCCCGCCCGTCCGTTCCTACCGCCCCAGATCAACCATACCTGGTACGAGCCACACAACCCTTTCGACCGTGCTCTCATCCATTTTGGGCCACTGTTGCTGGCGTTGACTATCCTTTGGCCTGCCATCCTCTCGCCGTCCACTTCCTGGCCAAGGATCATGGCCTTAGAATCTCCCTATGGCACTAGGTTGCTTGTCTTAATCATGGTCGTTAGCGCCAGCTTGACGTTAATCTCCCTGTATATCCTTGCCAACAACTATCGCGAACACTACTACCACGGCGGTATCAGCAAAGGACTCGGCATGGACGACAACGGCCTGCACATCTTCACCACCAGCGGACAAAGCATCGTCAGTACACCTTTCAGCCTGTCCTGGGCAGATATCGCTCGTAGCAACATAGAAACAAAAACCTATCGCGGCATCACCCACTACTCCCTGCACATCACCGATCGCCTCAGCAACCGCTGCACCCTTATCCCTGATTATCTGCGCGGTGGTGAAAACACGATCCGGGAAATCGCCGCCGCTATTGATGCCATCATCCATCAACGCCCACTGCCGCCGCTTGCCGCAGACAGCAACACCTTCATCTCCATCCCGCCCGTCATCCGCTGCTTCTTCTGGCTCAATGCCCTGTGCACCACTGCTGCCATTGTCGTTGCTGCCAGATGCCTGTATCTGAACGTTTGTATAATCCCTAAAGAACAGCTGCCCCTGCTCGCCTATGCCTGCGCCGCCCTAGCCGTTGCGGCCTTCCTCATCGACCTCACCTACCGCCTCAGCAAAGGTCAACGCCCATGACCCCCGAAACTCGCAAAACCCTCGCCAACGGCCTGTGGCACAACAACCCCGCCCTGGTGCAAATCCTCGGCCTCTGCCCGCTGCTCGCCACTTCGACCGACACCGTGAACGCCATCGGCCTCGGCCTTGCCACCATCTTCGTCCTTACCCTTTCCAACACCCTTGTCGCTGCCACCCGCCGCTGGCTGCGTCCGGAAATCCGCATCCCCGTCTTCGTTCTGCTCATCGCGGGCGCGGTAACCGTGGTCGAAATCCTTATCCAGGCGTTGGCCTACCCGCTTTACCAATCGCTCGGCATCTACCTCGCGCTCATCGTCACCAACTGCGTCATCATCGCCCGCGCCGAAGCCTATGCCGCGAAAAACCCCGTCCTGCCCGCCGCTATCGACGGCGCAGCGATGGGCACGGGCTTCGCCCTTGTCCTCATCCTCCTCGGTGGCTTGCGGGAAATCCTTGCAACCGGCACCCTGCTCGTCGGCGCGGACCGTATCTTCGGCGCCGGTACCGATTGGACCATCCGCCTCTATGACAGCGAGCACCACCTCATCCTCGCCGCCCTGCCACCCGGCGCCTTCCTCTGCTACGGCCTGCTGATTGCGGGGAAAAACGTCATCAACGAACAATACAAGCGCCGCCGTAAGAAGCACACTGCCTCTGGCAGTTGAAGCGGAGAAAACGGAGGTAAAAAGCCCGAAAAATACTTGACGCCCCTGCTGCTCCTATGGATAATGCGCGACCTCGCAAAGACGCGCCCGTAGCTCAGTTGGATAGAGTACCTGGCTACGAACCAGGCGGTCGGAGGTTCGAATCCTTCCGGGCGCGCCATCTTTCTTTCTCCTTTGCGTTTGCGCGCCCGTAGCTCAGTTGGATAGAGTACCTGGCTACGAACCAGGCGGTCGGAGGTTCGAATCCTTCCGGGCGCGCCATTTTTTCTTATGCGGCGAAAAGCCGCATTTTTTGTGCTTTTTTCGGGGAATACCATGCAGACGATCATCGCCACTTGTCCCGCCTGGCCGCAGGGCAATGCGGATCTGCGTGCTTTGGCTGCCGCTCTTGATGCCGCGCTCATCCCCTGGCCGGACATTCCTCCCGGCCCTGCCGTCATCCTGCCGCTCGCCGTGTGGGATTACAGCACGGATCCGGCGGCGTATCGCCGCTGGCTGCATGAGCAGGTGCAGGCCGGGGCACACTTCATCAATTCGCCGGCGCTGCAAATATGGAATATGGACAAACGCTATTTGTGTGAGCTCGCCGCACAGGGATTAGCGGTAACGCCGGGGATGGCGCTTATGTCTGGTGACGACTGGGCGGCGCGTATTGCGGCAAGCGGCTGGGACAATCCGGTTATCAAACCGCTCATTGGGCAAAGTGGGCGTGGCGTGCGCCGCTTTGCCGCCGGCTTGCCGCATCTCGCTGATTATCCGCAGGGTATGCTGGTTCAGCCCTTTGTTGACGCGCCTTTCGGCGAGGTCTGCCTGGTGTATATCGACGGGCATTATTCTCATGCTGCGCACCGTCGCCCCGCAGCGGGGGAATGGCGCGCCAATTCTGCCTACGGCGTCGATATTTTGCCGATTGAACCCGAGGCCGCCTGGCGTGCGCGGGCGCAAGCGGCGCTTGCTGCCTTGCCCGAACATCCCGCTTATGCGCGGGTGGACGGCCTCATCACAGCGGACGGCGACTATCTCATCAATGAAATCGAGCTGATCGAACCCGCGCTGTATCTTGCACAGAACCCTACGGCCATTACCGCATTCACTCGTCTGATTCAGAAGATCGCGTTAAATATCTAAGAAAGCGCAACGGCGTTGCGCTGCCTGATCGGGCTCCATAAGCATCGCTACCCGATTTTTATGGGAACCCGCGTACTGCCTGTACGGTTTGCGGCGCGCCGCGTTACGCTTCAACTATATAGGCGAGGCATGGAGTCTCGCTCTTTTCTCAGGCCACAGCCGATTATGCCGCCTTATCCGACCACACCGCGAGGATATTGCCCGCCGGATCGCGGAAATGGAAACGGCGACCGCCGGGGAAGCTGAAGATTTCCTGGACGATGTCGCCGCCTGCCGCGATGACGGCGTTGTAGGCGGCTTCCAACTGCGCGCAGTAAATTACCGCCAGCGGCGGCGTGGCGGTCTCGTTGACGCAAAGACCACTGCCGATACCGCTGTCGCCGGTATCGAGGTAGTCGTCGCCCCAGCTTTGGTACTGCCAACCGAAGACGGCGCCGTAGAATTGTTGCGCGGCGTGCAGCTGTTCGCGGTCAGCGGCGGCGAATTCGATATAGGTGATGGTGTTGTCGTTCATGTGACGGTTCCTTGTGTGTGTACGCAAACGGGCGCTTCCGCCCGTTTTTCTTTTCCCACTCAGTTGCTCCAGCTTTGCAGTTTGGCGGCAAAGGCTTCCGGCGCCATTTCGCCGATGAGGGTTTCTTTTGGCGCATTCAGCGCGCCGTGCGGCGGGTAATAAAGCACGGCGGGCGGGCCGACAAGGTTGAGTTGGTTGAACATTGCCTTGTGCTCGGCGGTGAAGTCGGTGACGTCGATTTTCAGCAGGGTGTAGGGCGCGAGTGGCGCGGCGAAGTCGGGGTTGTCCCAGATATGGGCTTCCCATTTTTTGCAGGCGACGCACCAGTCGGCGTAGAAGTCGAGCAGCACGGGTTTGTCGCTCGTGGCAATGGCGGCTTCCAGCGCGGCGACGCTATCTACGTGGCGGAAGGCGCTGTGTGTTTGCGGTGCCGCGTGGGCGGTGGGGGCACCGAGGTGCAGGTTGGCGCTCTGTATGCCGAGGGCGAGGGCGGCGATGAAGGCGCTGCCGGCGAGGAAGCGGCGGGTTTTGCTGTCGCCGTAGAGGTAGGCAGCGGCGAACATGGCGTACAGCGCCCAGGCGGTAAGCGCCCAGGCCAGCGGCAGGATGCGGGCAATCAGCCACACGCCGATGGCGAGCAGGGCGAAGGCAAAGGCTTTTTTGACGTTATCCATCCACGCGCCTGCCTTCGGCATGAAGCGGCGGAAGGCGCCGGCAAAGAGCAGGAGCGGCAGGCCGGTGCCGAGGCCGAAGGTGAAGAGGGCAGTTGCACCTTTGAGAGGGCTGGTCTGGGTGGTAAAGAGGAGGAGGGCGGTCAGGACGGGTGTGGCGCAGGGGCTGACGACGAGGATGGAGAGCGCGCCCATCACCGCCGCGCCGCCGTAAGAGCCGCTTTGTTGCTGGCGGTTGAGTTTATCGACGGGTTTTTGTAGCCAGCGCGGGGTTTGCAGGGTGTACACGTCAAAGAGCGACAGCGACAGGGCAACGAAGAGCAGCGCGACCAGCACGGTTATCCACGGTTTTTGCAGGATGACTTGCAGGTTGATCTGGAAGATGCCGAAGACGGCACCGAGCAGCCCCATCGCCGCGCCCATGGCCAGCACGTAAACGCCGATGAGGCGGTAGGCGCGGCCGCTGCTGGTGTTTTGCCCGACGACGAGGCTGGTGACGATGGGCACCAGCGGGTAGATGCAGGCGGTGAAGCTGACGCCGATGCCGAGGAGGAGGACGAAGGGCAGGGCGATGAGGAAGTTGTCGTTCAGGCGGTGGATGAGGCGGTCAATGGTGCTTTCCGGGGCGTCAGCCTGGGCGATAGCAGTCGCCTGCGCCGGGGTTTTTTCCGCTGCTGCGGCGGGCGGTGCGGCAGTGAGCGGGAAGTCTCGCGTCATCGGCGGGTAGCAGATGCGGCCTTCGGCGCAGCCTTGCAGATGCAGGGTCAGCTTGCCGCCCGTCGCCGGGCGCGGCAGGCTGAGGTTGAGTTCGCCCCGGTAAATCTGCTGTTCACCGAGAAATTCGTCCTGATGCGTTTCGCCCGCCGGCAGTGGCAAGTCAAGCGGCTTGCCGTCAACTTCGGCGCGCAGACTGTGGCGGTAGAGGTAGTAGCCGTCTGGCATACGGTAATGCAGGGCGAGTTCGCCGTCCGTTTCCGTTGCGCTCACGGTAAAGGCCTGGTCTTCCGGCAACACTTCCTGCTTGCCCGCCTTGAAAAGCTGCGGCCTGGCTGTAGCAGTGGGCTCGGCGTGCAGCGTCCAGGTCGTTGGCGGATAGCAGAGGACGTTTTCCTGACAGCCTTGCGTGGTCAGGGTGAAGGTATGCGCGGCGTCGTGATGGCGCAAGGTAATGGTCGGCGAGGTGTGCCAGACCATCACCTGCCCCAGATAGGGGTCGTCCTTGGCTTCTGCGGGTGTGCGTTCTTCCATGCCCGCTGCGCCTGCCAGGGTGGTTTTGTCGGCATAGAGGTAATAGCCTGCGGGGAAGTCGATGGTGATTTTCGTGAGGTAGCCGTCGCCGTCATCCAGCTGATGAATGGTGGGCTTGAAGACTTCTTCGGCGGGCAGCGGCTCGCCGGCATGAACGAAGAGCGGGAACAGGGTGGCAAATAGCCACAGCAGTCGGGTCATGGAAACTTCCTTAATAAGCGAAAACGGCGCGATTGTAGTGAATGAATGAGGGCATTCTGTTGATTTTTGGCAACAATAGACGGGGCAGTAAGGGCTTGCGACGGCAAAGGGGGAAAGACGGTATTTTTGGGGGTGGCAACGGCAGTGTTTCCTGTGTTGTCGCTGTGTGTTGTGCTTCTCTGCGCGCGATAAAAAATCGCCGCTTACCCGAAAGCGGCGTAGTTATGGGATTTGTCGCTACCGGATCCTGCATAAGCAGGGTAAAGCACGATGATTCAGGCCATTACCGCCAGATCGACATGGGTATTGAGAGCCGCTAGCGCCTGTTCCAGCATCGCCGGTTGGGTGTTGTGCCGCACCCGCAGAATACGCCGGACTTCCTGTGGCGTGGTATCCAGTAAGCGGGCGAGTTGGGCTTGGCTGATGTGCTGCTTGAGCATTTCATTGTGCAGCATCACTTTCATACGCACGAGTAGCGGCAGGCGGACGTAATGATCGCCCCGTGCGACGGCATCTGGCACGGTTTCATCCATGTCGAAAAAGTCTTCGATGTTGCAGAGCAGCATGTCTTCCGCCATGTCCAGCGCTTCTGCCAGGGTTTCTCCCTGGGTAACGCCTGTTAGGGCGCTGTCCATGAAGGTGGCAATGTAGTGTGGGCCTTCTTGTTCGATATGAACGGCGTATTGCATGGGTTTCTCCGTTTTTATTGGTGGGTGCGGGTTTATAAACCAAGCTGTTTTTTGATTTCCCGCATGGTGCCGTTGGCCAGTTCCTGATTGGGGTGATTGGGCATGGCTGCGTCTGCCGTTGTAGTACAGCTTTAAATGTTTACCGCCCGGCTCTATGTGGACGCCTTGTGCACGCAGCCAGCGCACAAATTCGCTTTGCTTTATGAGCGCTTCACAGCCCCAAATCCGCCGCACTAATATCTTTGCCGCGCAGCACTTTGCCCTGATGGACGTTGGCAAAGGCCTGTGCCGCTTCTTCGCTGGGGAAGGGGAAGTAGTCTTCTTTGCCGATGAGTTCGGCGGACTGCGGTGTCTGCACGAACCAGGCATCTTCCACCGGCAGCCAGTGCGCCGGCGGCTCAAAGGTGCTGATGTAGGCGGTGAGCGGCTGGTTGGCGGTTTCCGGCAGGCGCAGGTAGGTGAGCAGGGTGCGGGCGCTGTCGAACCACACGGTTTCGCCGCTTTCGCTCAGGCGTACCTGGCCTTTGCTGCCGCGCGTGTCGTGCAGGCCCATGTGGTTGAAGTAGTCGTGTGCGTCGGCGGGGATGGTCGCCTCTGCTTCGAGGCGGACAGCGGGTTTGTCGTCGCCGCAGGCGGTGAGCAGGCTGGCGGCGAGGATGAGGGCGAGGGTGTTTTTCATGGGATGATTTCCAGTTTTTTCAGGGCGTTGTAGATACCGTCTTCTTCGACGGTGCCAGTTTGCATTTGGGCAACGGCGCGCAGTTCCGGTACAGCGTCGCCCATGGCCACACCGAAACCGACGGTTTTGAACATTTCCACGTCATTCAGGCCGTCGCCGAAGGCCATCGTCTCGGCAAGCGGTACACCCAGTGCGGCGCAGACGCTGCGGATGCCGCGCGCCTTGCTGCCTTCGGCGTGCAGGAGGTCCACAGAAAACGGATGCCAGCGCATGGCGTGATATTCGCGGCCCAGCTCGCCGCTGTCATTCAGCGTCGTTTCTTCGGTGGGGTCGATGTAGAGCAGGAATTGGTACACCGGTTGGTGCCGGTAGTAATCGGGGTCAACGATATACGGACCGATGCCCGCCAATGCTTCATTGACGCGCGGATTGCTGCTGGATGACGCCATTTTCTCCGCGCCGACGAAGGTGTAATCCCAGCCGTGGCGGCGGAAAAGCGCGGTGAAACGCTCGATTTCGGCAAGGCTCATCGGGTTGCAGGCGATGGGTTTGCCGCGAAAGGCGTTGTACTGGCCGTTGATGGTGACGAAAAGCTCGATGCCTTCGGCGTCCGCCAGGGCGCGTACCTTGTCCGGCAGCGCCGCGAGCGTGCGGCCTGTGGCAATGGCCGGGATGATGCCACGCGCTTTCAGGGCGCGGATGGCGCGGGCGGTGGATTCGGGCAGGTAATTCGTCGCCTTGCGGTAGAGCGTCTCGTCGATGTCGAAGAAGATGATTTTGGGTGTCATGCGGCCCCCCAGGGCTTGCGGTCAATCACGCCGAGCTGCACCAGCGCGTTAAAGACGCCGTGTTCTTCCAGCGGGGTGGTCACGTATTTAGCCAGCGCCTTCAATTCCTCGCGCCCGTCGCCCATCGCCACACCGAAGCCGATGGTTTTGAACATTTCCAGGTCGTTCAGTTCGTCGCCGAAGGCCATCACCTGCGCCAGCGGTATATCAAGCACTGCACAGACTTCGCGGATGCCGCGTGCCTTGCTGCCGTCTGCGTGTAATAAATCCATAGCCAGCGGATGCCAGCGGATTGTCTGATAGCCGCGCTGCAAGATGCCGCCAGCGGCGAATGCAGCCTCTTCCTCGGCGGTGATAAAGACGTTCATCTGATAGATGGGGTGGCGCTGCCAATAATCCGGGTCGGTCTCATACGGCACTGTGCCGTAGAGTGAATCGTGCACGCGCTGGCGGTCGGAGGAGAGCGCCATTTTTTCTTCCGAGATAAAGCCATAATCCCAGTCATGGGCGCGGCAGATGCGGATGACCTCGGCAATATCGGCGGGATCGATGGGATGCGAGGCGATAGTCTCACCGCGAAAACGGTTGAACTGACCATTGATGGACACCAGCACGTCAAGGCCGACCGCCTCTATCACCGCCTGCACCTTGGTAGGGATGGCACAGGGGCTGCGGCCGGTGGCGATCGCCACCATCACCCCTGCTTCATGCAGCGCTTGAAAGGCAGGCAGCACCGATTCGGGCAGGAAGTTTTCCCACTTGCGGAATAGGGTGTCGTCAATATCAAAAAAGACTATCTGCGGCTTGAACATGGGATCTCCTCAAAAAAGCCGCATCATCATAGCAAAACGCGGGGGCAGGGTAGGGCGGTGGTGCGGCTCCCCGGCAATAAAAAAGGGCTGCAATGCAGCCCTTTTTGCCGTTACGCGGTAAGCGCGTATGCCAATCCCGGAAATAAAGTGAGAAGGCGGCGTGGCGAAGACAGTACAACTAGTACGGCGAGACGCCCCAACACTCTCAGATTATTTTCCGGGGGGTGGTATTAATTGCTGCGGATGGCGCCGAAGCTACCCACCAGCGATTGGCTGCTGTCATGGAAGACACCGCCAACTTCGCGGGCGTTATCGCCGTAGAAGTGTCCGGTGCTTCTGACAGTGGCGTTATCCGCCGTACTGAAAGCGTTGCCGTTGATGGTGGCGTTGATGTTAACCGGTTGGAACTGCACATCGCTGTTCTCTTTCTGCGTGATGCTGCCGGTGAGGGTTTTTTTACCAAAATCAGCCGTGAAATTGGAAACAGCGGTATTGGCGACAGCGGAGCGACCGACGGCGGCATCCCCTTGGTAGGTAACCGTGCCGCTGGTCGGCATATTGGTGGTATAGGCACCCTGACTGAATATGTAGTCATTGTTGCCGTCGTTGAGGTAGCCGAATTTGCTGTTGGCGTAGTTACTGCCGCTGACGATGAAGAGCTTGTAGCTCTGGCCGTTGATGGTGATATTGCCTTTTAGGCTGGTCGTGCTGCCGGAGAAGATATTGTTCGGTTGCAGTGGAAACCCTTTGCCATTGGCATTCAGAACAGCGAGATCGTTGCTGCCGGTCGCTCTGGCATCGGCGAGGCTGCCTGGCATGGAGCCGACCGGCACCACGAAGACGTTACCTTTATACGTGCCGCTGACGTTATTGTCGCCCGGTGGAGGGGTGGTAGGCTTTTGCGGAGTAGAGGGCTTTTGTGGGTTGGAGGGCTTTTGCGGGTCAGCCGGGGTGTTGTTGTCGCTGCTGCCGCCGCCGCAGGCAGCCAGCAAGAGGGCGGTGGTGATACTCAGTCCGAGGGTTTGCAATTTCATCCGTTAACTCCTTGATGTTTATGGATTGAGCGACAAAGTCGCAGCGGCATTATGCCGCGAAACGGCACGACAACAAACCGGCAGCAAAAAGCGTATGACACACACCGCGTGCTGGGTATATCCTTGCGCGCCCCGTTATCACCGCCTGCCCCATGCTTGCCACCCTCATCCGCCGCGAACTGCACACCAGCCTGCGCAACCCGCAGACCATCCTGCAACCGCTCCTTTTCTACACCCTCACCATCATCCTTTTCCCGCTCGCAAGCGGTGCGGATAACGACACCCTGCTGCGCATCGCTCCTGCCGCGCTGTGGATTGCGCTCCTGCTCGCCGCCCTGCTTGCCGGCGAACAACTCTTCGCCGCCGATTACGCCGACGGCACCCTCAGTCAGGATCGCCTCCACCTGCCCGACCTGTGGCTACTCTTGCCCGCCAAACTCGCCGCCGCCTGGCTGCGTTTCACCCTACCGCTCCTTGCCATCCTGCCGCTACTCGCGCTGATGCTGCACATCCCCGCCGCAAATATCCCTGCCACCGCCGCACTGCTCGCCCTCGGCAGCCTGCCGCTGTTGCTCATCGGCGCGCTCGGCGCCGTGCTGACGCTTGCGCAAACGCACGGCACCTTCCTGCGCTTCCTTATTGTCGTGCCGCTCTACATCCCCATCCTCATCATCGGCGTCACCGCCGGGCACGACAACCTGCTCGGCCTCGCCATCGGCGGCCATTACGCCCTGCTCGGCGCCTTCAGCCTCTTTGCCCTCATCACCATCATCCCCTTCGCCACCCTCGCCCTCAAAGCGCAGCACCTGCCCTGAACCATGCCGCATAACCGTCTTATCGGCGTCGCCCTCTTTATCATCGCGGCGCTGCTCATCCTCGGCATCATTCGCCTGCGTCGCCGCCAGCGGCAAAAAAGCGACAAGAGCAACCCCATCCTGCAACGCGCCCGCGAGCACCTGCAAGCGGTGCGCGGTGCGCCCTTTCAGGCGAAGCCGCTCGCCAACCGTCTCGAAAAAGCCGCTTACCAGACCGCTGTTGACATCGTGCAAAAACGCCGTCGCAACGAACAAGTCCTCCTGCAAGTCAGCCTCGGCGAAATCCTGCAAAGCAAAGACCGTCGTGCTTATTGGGCAGTGAATAGCAAGCGGGTGGACCTGCTTGTCATCGACCACGAACTGCGCCCGCTGGTAGTCATCGAAATCGATGGCAGCGGCCACGGCCTCAGCCGCGACATCGCCCGCATCAACGACAAAATCAAGGACATTGTCCTGGCGGCGGCGGGCATCCCGCTTATCCGTATCCCCGCGCCGGATGACAACCTCGGCACCATCCGCATTCTGGTGCAACAACAGCTCACCGCCTGCCTCAAGCGGCTCGCCTGAATCCCCGCTTGCCTGCCTGTGGGCAAAAGTGTTAAAACCGCGCTCCCATTCAAAATTTAGAGGAACACCCCATGAAAAAACTCGGCATCGTCGGCTGGCGCGGCATGGTCGGCTCCGTACTCGTAGAGCGGATGCAGGCAGAAGGCGACTTCGCTCACGTCGAAACCACCCTCTTTTCCACCTCGCAAGCAGGCGAAGCAGCACCCGCCTTTGCCGGCAGCGGCAAAACCCTGCAAGACGCGCACAACCTCGACGCGCTCGCGGCGATGGACATCATCCTCACCTGCCAAGGCGGCGATTACAGCAAGGCCATCCACCCGCAACTGCGCGCGCGCGGCTGGGACGGCTACTGGATTGACGCCGCCTCTGCCCTGCGCATGGACGATCGCGCCGTCATCATCCTTGACCCGGTCAACCGCCACGTCATCGACGCCGCCATCCGCGACGGCAAAAAAGACTTCATCGGCGGTAACTGCACCGTCTCCCTGATGCTGATGGCGCTCGGCGGCCTCTTTGAAAACGACCTCGTCGAATGGGCAACCAGTATGACCTATCAGGCAGCCTCCGGTGCGGGTGCGAAAAACATGCGCGAACTGCTCGCCGGCATGGGCTACCTGCACGCACAAGTGGCGGGCGAACTCGCTGACGCGCACAGCGCCATCCTCGACATCGACCGCAAAGTCAGCGCCGCCCTGCGCAGCGACGACTACCCCAAAGCCAACTTTGGCGTGCCGCTCGCCGGCAGCCTCATCCCCTGGATTGACGCCGACCTCGGCAACGGCCAGTCCAAAGAAGAATGGAAAGGCGGGGTGGAAAGCAACAAAATCCTGGGCCGCAGTGCCAACCCCATTCCGGTGGACGGCCTCTGCATCCGCGTCGGCGCGATGCGCTGCCACAGCCAGGCGCTGACCCTGAAACTGAAAAAAGACCTGCCGATTGCCGAAATCGAACAACTGCTCGCCAAACACAACGACTGGGTGAAAGTCGTCCCCAACGAAAAAGAAGCGAGCATGCAGGAACTCAGCCCGGCCAAAGTCAGCGGCACCCTGAGCGTACCGGTCGGTCGCCTGCGCAAACTGGCGATGGGCGGGGAATACATCAGCGCCTTCACCGTTGGCGACCAGCTGCTATGGGGCGCGGCAGAACCGCTGCGCCGCATGCTGCGCATCCTGGTGGACTGATTGGCCGCTTGATACAGCAAAAACGGCGGGCAACCGCCGTTTTTTAATTTTCCGTTTAGCCTTTATCCCACTTGGCGGACGTAGGGCGGGCTTCAGCCCGCCGCAACAGCACCGCTTCATCTTCATCATGATGGGCTGAAGTCCATCATGCGCGAAACCCAGTAATCACGCCGCTTGACGGGTCCAGTAATGACACCGCTTGGCGGACCCAGCATTGACGTCGCTTGGTGGCATTTTCGCTGGCACTA
>ERZ772971.112-NODE-112-length-51361-cov-101.278915_pt1 | contig 51361 bp, 42 predicted proteins | sample MGYA00511943_ERZ772971 | MGnify/ENA primary metagenome ERZ772971 (study PRJEB29015, sample SAMEA2737929) | human oral metagenome | biome: human oral; feature: human-associated habitat; material: dental | place: China | collected 2144 ... | reverse complement strand
CGGCCCGCCCTCGCGGATGCGAGGGCAAGTGAACACGGCCGTGGAGCACCCCGTCTGGACGACGAGCGACGAGAAACACCCAACTCAGCCACCATCTGAAGAACCTTCTCGTCAGTGAGGAGGAAGACGGGGGTGTTAGCTGCGCGGCCCGCCCTCGCGGATGCGAGGGCAATCAAGCACATAACGGACAGAAACCGGACATCGGCGGCCGGTGCCTGCGGCGGTAATGGGACGGATTCGCCAGCCGGCCGAGGAGTCTGCCAGGCTGCGCCCGACTACTGGAGGACCTATGAATCCCAGCCACGCTAGCGATATCGTGCGTACCGTGGAGGCGGCGACGCCTTCTCGGGTCCGGGGCTGGCGAAGCCTGGAATGGATTCGCCGCCGACTGCTGGCAATCCCCGGGGCCGGGTTTATGGCTACGGTCGGCACTGGCCTGGCGGCTACTGTCGCCGGTGCCCTGGCTCCTCCGCTCCTGGGAGAGGGTACTCAGTTCTGGGTCCTAGGCTTGGGGATTCTGATTCTAGGGTTCGGAATCTATCTAGGATTCACTTGGCTGCGGGGGTGGCAGGAGCGGCAGCGCGGGATTTTCCTCGCCGCTTTCGCGCTCGGCCCACACCACGAGGATAGGGTAGCTGAAGAGTATACGAGGATTTTCGGGAATTGGGTTCGGCAGGCATATCCGAATTCGTCTCTGTTGGAGCCGTATCGGGAGCCGGTCGCCACAAAAGCCGAGCTGGATGATTTCCTGGAAGGGATCGAGGTCCGGGTCGGGAGTGCTCGCGCGGTGACCGGGCAGGCGAATTCTGATCTGGTGTTGTGGTTCGGGGGCCGCTTGGATGTCGCCTTTCGCCTAGGGCAGCACCTGGCGACGAATAGCAGGCAGCGGCGTCCGGTGTGGGTGGTAAGCGACACCGATTGGACTTACGAGGATTCGCACCTACCGATGGGTGCCATTCCGGATCAGAGCGAATCGCCTTTCCGGGAGCCGAAACCACATACTCCTGACCAGTTGGCCCCGTCGTCCTATGTGATGCTGAACACCGAACGACCCGTCCCAGATCAGCCTCAGATCACCACGAGTTGCCGTGGCTCGGACGGGCAGTGGCGCGACTGCGAACCGGATCACCGGCACCAGGAACTGGTCCTGGGGGTGGATCTGGGGGCGAGGGGTGACCTGCTGCAGTCCCGGATCCCTGCGGGGGTGCGGGAGTGTCCGGGACTGGGCCGGGATCTGCTGCTGGTCTTGGTCACCGCGTCGGCCCTCGACGAGACCCCGGACGCCTATCGCAGCGTGCTGGAGCGGACCCGAGACGGCGTCCAGCAGGTTGAGGGCCGGTTGGCGAAAGGTGCTCGCCGCAGCGTGGCGTTGGCTGCGCCGGCGGCGTTCGCGGTGCTGCTGGGGGCAAGGTTCTTGTCTCCCCACCAGAACATGGCCCCGTGGCATACCTTGGCTTGGGAGAAAGACCGTTACGTCTTTTCTTTCGGGTCTGAGCCGGGCAATGGGCAGCCGGCTCTTGATCCGGGGGTCCGGATCCGCAACTTCACTTTGCACGACCCTTTGGTGTTGCACACCCCCGACGGGGTTTTCACCTTTCCTCGGGAGGGCATCGCTCGTTGCCAGGAGGACGTGATCCAGGATCCGGACTGGCCCGAGGTGGGTTCACTGCCGAGGCGGCAGATCCGGTATGGAACGGTCAATGGGCTGCCGGATCCGCAGTCCGGGACGGTGTTTCTGGTGTCGCAGCTGGTGGTGGCGGCGCTGCCTGACCGTACTGATCTTGCCTTCCCGTGCGACGTGCTGCGTGATGAACAAGGTACCCCGACTGGTTTTCGGGCTTTGGGACGATTGGAGGCCCACTGATGAGTGAGACCGTGTTCCTGCTGTGGCGGGACCCGAAGGTGACACCGTCCGGCGATCACTGGCAGCTGCAGGCGGCCCCGTGGAATGACGGTGAGGGTGGGCCGTACGAGGACCTGACGATCGACTCGGATGGGAAGGAGATCCATGAGGGATACAGCCGGGCTGAGGTTCTACGCGATGGCGATTACTGCCTGCTGGTGCAAGCCGATCCGATTTCGCCCGCGGAGGTCACGGTTAAGGGGAAACCGGGGCAGCTTCAGCTTCTGGTCAACGGCGAGCCGCAGACGCTGGAGGGTGCCCACTCGGATTGGCTGAACTCGTTGCGGGGCTGGTTGGGCTGCCACGGTGGGCGGCTGGTCTGGCTGATGGACGGCGGCCGGGCCGGGTGGTTCGACCAACGGCGCCAGAAGGAGCAGCACAAGCAGCAGGGGGAGGCCAAGAAACGACGTCGGGAGCAGGAGCAGCAGATGCAACAGAGGCATGACGATGGGGGCTACTTCATCAATCCGTACACCTTCGTGCCATTGCCGCCTAGCGTGCCCCGCGAGAAGCCGTCCGGGCATGCGCAGCTGGCGCCGGGCCATGTCAGCGGCTGGTTCGACTGGACCTTGACCCTGCAGACCCCGCTGCTGCTGTGGCAGGAGCAGACCGAACCGGTCACCGACCTGGCCTATCCCGGATCGTCGTTGCGGGGGGTGCTGCGGTCGCTGCACGAGACCCTGACCGGCAGTTGCCTGCGGGTGGTGGACACCGACTACACCCCCGTGCACCGGGAACCAATGACCGTCTTCAAGCCGAAGCAGGACCGGCTGGCGGTGGTGGAGGAGGTGAACTCTGCCGGCCGGGTCACCAAGGTCCGGGTCTGCGACCGGGTGGTCTGGGTGGATGTGAAGAACCTGAAGAACCTCGGCAAACCCTATTCGGGGATGCGGATCACCGTGGATACCCGGGGAACCACGACGATGATGGGCCGGGAAGAGCAGCACAATCTGGACCGGGTCAGCCGGGGCGGTGATTGGGTGTTGCACCTCACCGACGGGGGGACCCGTACCAAGCGGGGTCGCTATTTCGCCGCCACCGGCCAGATCAGCGAAAAGAGCGAAAACGTGGTGCAGATCTCTGCCAAGGCCTGGCAGCGCTACCAGGACGCCTGCGACGGCGGGGCCGGCGGGGCTGCCGTCCGCAAGGACCGCGATTCCGCGGGTCACCCACCCCATGACACCTCGAAGACTGTTCCCGGCGAGGAAGGCTGGCCCGGTGAGAAGGCCAGCTACCGGTACCAGGACGGGTCAACGCTGGAGGTGGGGCGCTACCGGCGCGCCGACGGCTTCCTGGCCAAGGGCGACACTGTGTGGCTGACCAAGGACAGGGAACTCAAGATGGCGGCGATCTGGCGCCGGCACGGCACCGACCCGGTGTCCGAGCGGCTAGTGAAGTCGCTGGCCCCCTGCCATGATCCGGGTTCGCTGTGCCCGTCGTGCCAGGTCTTCGGCTCGGTGGATCCCCAAACGGGTGCCGGCAGCCAGAGCGGATACGCCTCCCATGTCCGGGTCGGGCCGGGCATGGCGGACCCAGTCATTAGCAGAAAAATCGACCTGCCGCCGCTTCGCAGCCCGCACCCGTCAGCTGGCGGGATGTACCTGCGCCACGACGGCCTGGACCCGAAACGGATGCAGGCCTCGAAAGACCAGTCCCATATTCCCCAGGCGCACTGGGGTTCCGAGGCTGACCAGGGCCGGCCGCGTCCGATCGCGGGCCGCAAGTACTACTGGCATGGTCAGAAAAGCGACGATCCACACGGGCGGCACACCGTCCGTCTCACCCCGGAAGACCAGAAGGGTCAGGCGGTGGCGGTGGCGGCCGGTACGGTCCTGAAGGCCCGGGTGTACTTCGACAACCTCAGCCTCGACCAGCTGGCGATGCTGCTGGCGGCGGCCGACCCGGCCCGGGCGCTCGGCGGCGGCCCGTACCAGATCCATCTGGGCCGCGGGAAACCGCTCGGCTACGGCAGCGCCACCACCAAGGTGTCCGCTCTGGTGGCCCAGACAGCCGCCCAGCGCTACCAAGGTGACACCGGCGAACCGGTCAGCCTTGACGCGTTGGCTGATCGCAGCGCCCAGCTAGGCAATGACGAGCGGCTGGAAGCGACCTGGGAGGCCCTGCGTCGGGTGCTGGCGCCGGATACGGTCCCGGCCGACCGGATCTGGTATCCGCCAGCCGAAAATTTCAGACAGCGTGACCAGGTCAAAACCGAAGGGAACCGCAGGTACTACCCGTTCGACCGGTCCTTCACGTGGTTCGCCCAGCACTCCGGGGGCCGTTGCGGCGACCTGGTGCCGCTGCTGGATCCCCGATGCCCCATCCAGTACCTGCCCATCGGGCAGGACCAGGACAAGAGCGGCGAAGACGAGAAGAAAAGGAAGGGCAGGAAGTGACGACGTACGCATCGGTGGGGGTACGCCGGATCCAGACTCACCTGGCGCGGACCCGGTCGCTGTGGGGCCGCCGGGGCGCCTCCGACCAGCTGTGGGACCTCACCCAGCTGCCAGAACCCGAAGACGCCAGCAGCCCTCAGGGCCAGCAGTTGCCGCGGCACCAGCGGGGCCATGGGGCGCTGGTGGCCCAGGTACTGCAGCAGCACCCGGGTGTCGAGGTGAACCGGGAGGCGCTGGACATCGACGGTGAGATCCCGATCCAAGGCCCCAGCCTCGACCAGGTCTGCCAGGCTGCCGAATGCCTGACCCAGCGGATCCAGGAGCGGCAGCCGGCGGTCGAGGTAGTAGTCCGGATCTGGGCCGACCAGGACTCGTACCCGGCGACTCTCGCTGCCCCTGCGCAGCAGCAGGAGTACCTGCCGGCGATCCGGGAATACCCACCGGTACGCACCTGCGAGGAATGCCAGACCGACGCGGTGAGCCACCAGATGCCGGACTCGGCCAAGACGCCGCCCGGGCTGCGGGACAAGCGGCTGTGCCACGACTGTTTCCACCGCACCACCATGGGCCGCCACGACTCGTTGCAGTTCATCCAGCAGAGGGACGAACAGTCCGACGAGCTGGACGACCTGGTGTGCTGGGACCTGCCCGGCGATTCGGACCGGCCCGACGGGCTGCGGGTCGAGGCCTGGCTGCTGACCGTCATGAACCAGAACCGAAACCAGAACCGGACATCACCGCTGGGTTACCTGCGCAACTTCGATGAGCTGGCACGGGTGCCGGCCCTGAGTACGGACCCTGAGCGCCGGACCCGGACCTATGAGGACAATCACACCGCGCTCGTCTTCGCCGACGCGAACGGGCTGGGCGGGATCTTCGGGAAGCTGCGCCGCAAGGCAGCCAACGACGAGCAGACGATGCGCCAGCTCACGAGGCTGTCGAAAGGGGTGAAGCAGGCCACCGGGAAGGCCCTGATCGCCGCGACCACGGCGGTGACCGACCCCAGCGACACCAAGCTGGCGGTGATCCCGCACCTGCTGGGCGGCGACGACCTGCTGGTGAGCCTGCCTGCCACCCGGGTCTGGCCCTTCGTGCGGGAACTGATGAGCAACCTGCACCAGCAATTCGAGGAACACGTCGACCCGTTCATACCGCAAGAGTTGGGCCTGCCCAAGCCTTCGGTGTCCGCGGCGGTGCTGATCAGCCAGTTGGCCTTCCCGTTCGGGTTGCAGGTGGACCTGGTCGAGCAGCTGCTCCAGCAGGCCAAAAAGCACGGCCTGGGAAGGCAGTGGACGCTGTCGTGGCAGGACGTCACCCACGAGGGGGTCGACCTGGTGGACCGGACCCCCTGGGGTTGGCAGGAGCTGACATCGCGCCGGCCGGCCCTCGACTACCTGACCCAGCAGCTCACCGGCTCGGCGGTCGGCGCGTTGCGGGCCGATCTTGCCGACGAGGACCTGTTCGGCGCCGGGCTGAAACTCGAGTACCGCAGCCGACGGCTGGCAGAAGTCAAACAGTTGCTGAAGGACCTGGGGATCGAGACCGTGGAGGAGGACGAGGTGCGGCTGTTGAGGGACGTTCTGGTGTTGGGGAGATGGTGGCGATGAGCCGGTTGACGGTACAGATCCGGTTCGCGACCGGATTCCGGATCGGGACCGGCACCGCAGGCCGCTCCTACGACGAGGTCGTCGATCGGTCCGATCCGCTGCGCGCTAGCTCCCTGAAAGGGCTGCTACGGGCCGAGGCCCGCAGCCTGCTGCCCGGCCCCGACCCCAGCCGCGTCGACCATCCACTGGTGAACGCGGTCTTCGGTGGCCGGCGGTGCCAGTCACCCTGGCATTGGCGCACCGAGGTGCCCGAGAAACCCCAGATTGTGCCGCAGGTCAACCTCAAACTCGACGAGCAGGGGCAGGCCGAGGACGGGCACCTGCTGGTGAAGGAACTGGTCGGCCTGCAGCAGGCCGAGATGCAGATCACCCAGACCGGCCCGGTCACCACGGCCGGCCTGCCGCAGGCCGCCTCGGATCCGGTGCAGTACCACCTGGCCCTGCTGCACCTGGCCGCCCGAATGGTTGAGAAGGTCGGCCAACGCCGTACCCGGGGCCTGGGCTGGGTCTGCCTCGAGGTGCCCGACCGGGACCTGCGCCAAGACCTGGACCTGATCTGGCCGCTACGAGAGGACAGCGCCGCATGACCATCTGGTATGAGGTGACGATCACCGCCCAACAGCCGGTGAGCCTGGGCCGTACCGGGCCGCGCGGCTTTCTGACCCGCAGCCACCCGTACCTGCCCGGGTCGGTGGTCCGCGGCGCCCTGGCCCGGGCCTGGATTACCCGCCACGGCAGCCCGGACCACCGTTTCGTGGAGGTCTTCGAGCGGCAGGTCCGGTACGGGCCGGCCCTGCCGCCGCAGATCAAACAGGTCGCGCAGACCGTGGTCACCTGCAAGTACCACCGCGAGGACGCCAACCACCTGCCGAGGTATGACCTGGCGAACCCGCCGTCCCCCCTGCCCTCGCCGTGCACCAGCTGGGAACCAGGCCACGGGAACCTGACCTGGAACGGCGCCCATGAGGTGACTTCGACCGCGCTCGACCGGGGCACGATCACGGCCGCCGAACGGCAGCTATTCAGCCGGGAGACTCTCCCCGCCAAAACCAGGTTCACCGGCCACCTGGTGGCGCAGGCCCCGGTCGCCGAGTTGACCGAGATCGACCGGATCCTGGTCGGCGGGCGAGGCTCGGTGATGGGCGAGTCGACGGTCACGATCCGCGAGATCAGCGCCCCAACCGAGGAGCTGACCCAGACCTCGACGTTCCTGGTTACCCAGACCCCGACGATCCTGGTTGACGAGGCGGGCCGCCCGAGCCTGGACCCGAGCTTCGCGCTGTCCCTGGCCGGGGTTGACCCGGAACAGGCCCAGTGGAGTGGGTGGATTCCCGACGGGGAACCCTTCTGCGACCTGGGCCGGCAGGTACGCGCCCAGGTCGAGGGGATGGGCGGCTGGCATATCGCCTCCGGGCTGCCGAAACCCGGCGAGGTCGCTGTGGCGCCCGGTCTGGTGATCCGGCTGGAGGACCCGGCCGATGCCCGGCGGCTGCTCGAGCACGGCCTGGGGCTGCGCCGCCCGGAAGGTTTCGGATGGCTGGCCCCCTACCAGCCGCAAGACCCGAAACAGCAGACGCAGGACTCGGAACCAGCCCCGCAGTCCCAGCCGAGGCCTTTCTCCCCCGCTCGGCAGTGGCTCGAGAAGCTATACGGGCTGAAGCTGACTTCGCAACAGACTCAACAGACTGCCTGGCTGGCTGACCAGCTACGCACCGTACCCCCCGGCGATCCCGACCGGGCCCAGCAGGTGATGACCGAGCCGGCGGCGGACCAGTTCACCCAGGACCAACGTTGCCAGGTGAAAAAGCTGCTGGTCGGGGTACCGCGGGACCTGCGGGCCCCACTCGCCAGCCGCCTAGACACCACGTACGGCCATCAGGGAGGACAGCGATGATCCGAACCTACGTCAAAATCACGGTCGACCTGGAACCGGGCTGGCGGGTCGGCTCCTGGGCGGCGACAGCATCCGACGTCCGGGGTACGGTCCGTGACCCGCTCGACCCGAGCCTGGCTTGGGCACCAGGCAGCAGCGTGACCGGTTCGCTGCGCCAGGCGGCCGGCGACCGCGCCGACCAGCTCTTCGGCTGTCTCCCCTCGAACACCGAGCAGCCGCAGGCCGTACCGTCATCCTGGTGGGTCCTGGGGACCACCTTGAGTACGGGTAAGGACAGCAGACCGGCGATCCGGTCACGCAAACAGACTGCGATCAGCCGGGACCGGCGGGCCCCGACCGAGCACGGCCTGTCCGAATCAGAGGAGGTCGACGCGGCCCAGCTCGGCATCTACCTGCGCAGCGACGACGCCGACGTGACCGAGCTGCTGGATGTGGTCCGCGGCTGGGTTCCGCGGCTCGGCGGGGGCCGGACCACCGGGCGTGGTTTCGGGACCGTGACCGGTTTTGCGTACCGCCGCCTGGACCTGGACCGCCGCGAGGACCTGCTGGAGCTGCTGACGGCCGGCGGCGACCCGGCCAGCCGGGTGGACCGGCTGCTGCGGCAGGCAACCACCGAGACGGTCCCTGCGGCCGAGCAGCGGCTGGTGCTGGAGGCCACTGTGACGTCCTTGCAGGTGGGGTTGCTGTCCGGGGACGAGACCGAATACGCGACGCACGGGTCACAGTGGAAGGGGATGCTGCGTAGCCGGGTCGAGCTGATCGCCCGTTCCCTGGGTCACTCGCCGTGCATCACCGAGCAGAGCTGGACCGGCTGCGGCACGTGTGACCTGTGCGCCGCGTTCGGCTCCACCACCCGGTCCGGGGCCTGGGAGTTCCACACCTCCCGCTGGAAGGATGGTTCGACTGTCAGCCGGGGCCGTAACGCCATCGACCGGTTCACCGGCGGCGTCCGTAACCAGCTGCTCTTCACCGAGCACAACCGCCAGGACGTGACCATGACGCTGCGGATCACCAGCAGCCGCGACGACGTGCCGGGTTGGGTACACACGGCGCTGCTGCACGCGCTACGGGACCTCAACGACGGCCTGTGGGGGATCGGCCCGAGAACCTCGACCGGGCTCGGCACCGTACAGGTGAACTGTCTGACTACTGCGCAGGGCGAGGTGGATCTGAACCGGCTGGAGCCGGTGACCGTACCGACAAAGGAGCAGCCATGACCTGGACGTTACGGGGCTACGGGCCCCAGGACTGGGCCCAGGTGGTGCGGCAGGCGGCGGGGATGACCTGCGCCTGGGCTGATACCACCGGCTTCCACATCGGTGCTTGCCCGGACCGCGTGCCCGCGTACAGCCACCTGTGGGGTTGGGCCGGTGACCGGTCAAGCCTGCTGCGGGCCCGCATCGACGGCGACCAGGCCATCCTCGGGGTCCTCACCACCGCCGGCTCAGACCCTCAGGCGCTGCTCAACGAGCCGGTGCAGGTGAGGCAGGAACAGCAGTACACCTGGGGGCCGCAGGACGCCACGATCGGGGAACAGCCCCCCGAGGTTCTGCCCGGCAAGGTGACGGCCTACCGGGTGGTGGGCCCGATGCCGGTGATCTTCATCGCGGGTGAGTCGGATGCCTGAGAGCTGGTTCGTGCCGCTGCGGCTGACTGCGCCGGTACGACCGGAATACCTGCACGCTGCGATCTCGCGGTGGTTCGACGTCGGGACCGAAGACCTGCCCGACCGGCATCACGACACGGTCAAGCCGTACACGATCTCGCCGCTCACCGAGCGTGACGGCTGGGGCGTCGAGGTAAGCACCCTCACCGCCGAGGCATCTTGGCGGCTGGCGACCGCGACCCGCCGCCCCCGCCCAATCGCGCTGGGTCGGCAACGGGTCGACATCGGCACCCCGGTACGGCTGGCGAGCGCCTCCTGGGCCGAGCTGGCCGCCGCCCCACGGCGCCGGTGCTGGGACATCGAGTTTCTCGCCCCTACCACTTTTCGTACCGGCCAGCGGGCGTCGCCGTTCCCGGATCCGCGAGTGGTGCTGCGCGGGCCGCAGGTGTGCTGGGAGACGTACAGTCAGCGCCCGGTTCTGCTTGAGCCGCGGCAGTTGCGAGCCTTGTGGGTGGCCGAGGTGGACCTGCAGACAGTGCAGGTGCCGCTGCGGGCCACGACGGTACCGGCGGCGCTGGGCCGCATCGAGATCCGCTGCGACGACCCGACGGTGGCCCGGCAGGTGTCGCCGCTGTTCGCGCTGGCACCGTACTGCGGGGTCGGATCCTTCCGCGGCAAGGGTTTTGGGGTGGTGAGAGTGTCTGCGGCGGCATGACCCTGGCCGAGGCCGCGTACACGGCCGAGAACCTAGCCCAGGCCTGGGCCGAGGTACGCCAAAGCGACCTCGCCGACGGGGTCGAGTCCGCTACCGTAGCCCGGTTCGCCGAGGACGCCGAAGAGCAGTTGCAGCGGCTGCGGCTGGCCCTGACTAGCGGTGCATACGAGACGAGAGCCCTGATCGAGGTGGTGATCCCGGGTGGCTCCCACGATCGGCGGCTCGCCGTTCCACCGGCTACGGACCGGGTCGTCGCCCGGGCTCTGCTGACGGTGCTCACGCCCCTAGTGGACCCGTGGCTGGGCCCGTCCAGTTTCGCCTACCGGCCTGGGCTGGGGGTGGCGGATGCGGTGGCGGCCGTGGCCGCGCTACGCGACGAGGGGCTGAACCATGTCCTGCGCGCTGACGTGCATGACTGTTTCCCGAGCATTGACGCCCGCGACGCCCACCGCCGATTGGCGGACCTGTTGCCAGACGATTCGCTGACGCCGGTGCTGGAACAGTTGCAGCAGCGTCTGGTGCTGCTGTCCGGCGGCCGGTTACGGGCGGAGCCGGGCCTGCCGCAGGGCTGTGCCCTGTCGCCGCTGCTGTGCAATCTGGTGCTTCGGGAATTGGACGAGGCGTTGCGCCGCGAAGGATTCCCGATCGTTCGTTACGCCGACGATTTCGTGGTGGCGACTACCGGGGCGACCGAGGCCTGGCAAGCGGCCCGGGTAGCAGCGCGGAATCTGGAGGAGATGGGGATGACGTTATCGGATGAGAAGACCCAGGTAACCTCATTCGAGGAGGGATTCACTTTTCTGGGTGAGGATTTCGGGCCGCGATATCCGCCGAGCCTGACGACTGCCGGACTCGACGCCCCAGAACACAAGGTCTTGTATGTCGGGGCCCAGGGGAGCCGGGTCCGAGTCAGATCGGGGCGGGTGTTGGTGGAGTCGAAAAATGATGCGGAACTGCTGTCGGTGCCCACGAGCCATGTGCTGCGGATAGTGCTGTTGGGTTCGGTCGGGCTAAGTGCCGGGGCCCGGGCCTGGGCATTGAGTTCTGGGGTACCGGTAATCCTGGCCTCTCGCAATGGCTCCTATCAGGGCACGCTCGTAAGCCATGCGCAACGGCACCGAACACAACGGCTGCGTGCCCAGATCAGTTTCACTGACACTAGTCAGGCGACTGACCTTGCCCGCCACCTGGTGGCCAGCAAGATCAATCTGCAACGGGTACTCCTGCAACGATTCGGCCGCCGAGAGCATCAGGAGACCGTGGCCGATGCCTTGAGTGCCTTGGCTGGCTACCGGGATCTGCTCGGCCAGGCCCAGTCTGTCTCGGAGCTGATGGGAGTGGAGGGCGCTGCCGCGGCCGCGTACTTCCCGGCTTTCGGGGCCCTGTTCCCTCAGGAACTCCGATTCACCGTACGGTCGCGGCGCCCGCCGCAGGATGCGGCTAATGCAGCCTTGTCGTTCCTGTACACGGTTCTGTTGGGCGAATGCGTGACCGCCTTGTATGCCGCCGGGCTGGATCCCGGATTCGGGGTTCTGCACACCGAACAGGAGAAACGCCCTAGCCTGGCCCTCGACCTGATGGAGGAACTGCGACCCCTGATCGTCGACCAAGCGGTGCTCGACGCCGCCCGCCAGGCCCGATTCCGCCCAGAACATGCATACCGAAAGGAGGGCTCTGGGGTGTGGCTCACCAAAGCCGGGCGGCAGGTGATCCTGGAAGCCTACGAACGGCGTATGAATACCCGCACCCGAGGCGCCATTCCCGATTTTGCCGGTAGCTGGCGGCGCCATCTGCACCGGCAGGCGCAACGCCTCGCCGCTACCATCACCGGTAGCGACCATCCCTGGAAGGGACTGTCATGGCGGTGACTGTCCTGGCTGCTTATGACGTGCGGCAGGACGCGAGCCGAGCCAGGCTGGCCGCGATCCTGCAGGGCTTCGGAGACCGAGTCCAGAAGTCGGTATTCGTAATCGAAGGCTCCCCGGAGGACCTCCAGCTGATCCGGGTCCGAGCCGAGGCACTACTCGACCTTGATGTGGACTCCTTCCTGCTGGTACGAGTCTGCAGCTCTTGCTGGGAACAGGTGGAGCAGATCGGCCAGGCCCAGGTCCCGGAACCGACACTGTTCTGGGGTGTCTGGTGACCCTGCGCGCGGTCAGCCATGGCAGGCGTCGGGTGTGTATGCCCTCTGACAAGGGAAGACACCGCTTGAGGAGGTCCTAGGACGCCTCCTGAGCAACCCATCTCAGCTCGGGTGTGCATCAGCCCCGCATCCCCCCTTGTCAGGTGCCTATCTGAAAGGGTAGAGTACGAAACGACCCCCGCGACTCAAGCGGATAGAAACCTGCCCGGCCCGTAGGAACCGATCGGAAGGCCGCCGTACGAAACGACCCCCGCGACTCAAGCGGATAGAAACTGGTGGTCATTTTTGCTCCCTTTCTAGGCCGTCGTACGAAACGACCCCCGCGACTCAAGCGGATAGAAACGGTACCGCCAGGCCTGCACGGTGGTGTACGAGCGCGTACGAAACGACCCCCGCGACTCAAGCGGATAGAAACGTTACCTCCTAAACCCTTTACCTTGTTTCTTGTACGAAACGACCCCCGCGACTCAAGCGGATAGAAACCGTGGTCATGGCTCTCTCCCTCCTAGGCCGTGTACGAAACGACCCCCGCGACTCAAGCGGATAGAAACGAGCAGGCACGTGAGTGCGTGCTCAAGGGCGCCGTACGAAACGACCCCCGCGACTCAAGCGGATAGAAACCCACGCCAGCATGATGTCGAGTGTTTCCGCGTACGAAACGACCCCCGCGACTCAAGCGGATAGAAACTTCCGCGTCGCCACACGGCGCGAATTGACCCCGGGTACGAAACGACCCCCGCGACTCAAGCGGATAGAAACGCATCGCGGATGGGGTACCCCGCGCCGGGCATCTGCATGTACGAAACGACCCCCGCGACTCAAGCGGATAGAAACTCGGTCTTCAGCGCTAATGAAAACCGATAACAGCTCGTACGAAACGACCCCCGCGACTCAAGCGGATAGAAACAATGGTCGGCGTCGGTGTATGCCATGGGGGTACGAAACGACCCCCGCGACTCAAGCGGATAGAAACTTGACAGCAGGCACGCGGGGCATTAAGAACCCGTACGAAACGACCCCCGCGACTCAAGCGGATAGAAACCTCTGACTAGGCACGCGAGCGGAACAGATAGTAAAGTACGAAACGACCCCCGCGACTCAAGCGGATAGAAACGAAGCCGCCCGATTGGGCTATCCACCGCCCGCGTACGAAACGACCCCCGCGACTCAAGCGGATAGAAACTTTGGCGGCGCTTCGCACGGGTGCGCCGCCACCGCTCGTACGAAATGACCCCCGCGACTCAAGCGGATAGAAACCTGCCATGATATCCTTGGCATTCTCCGCCGCGTACGAAACGACCCCCGCGACTCAAGCGGATAGAAACCATAGAGAGAAGGCGCATCATCACCTTCTCAAGTACGAAACGACCCCCGCGACTCAAGCGGATTGGGGGCGAGACTGATCCAGTGTTTATCTGGATGGTTTGGAGTCCGCAGGGATTTCACAAGAAAGAGGAAGGGACGGAGGTTCATCGGGTCTGCGGTGCATGACGTGTCTGGGTATCATCGGTGATCGAGAGAGAATGAGGGGGTCATGGCAACGACGGGGGAGGTCTGGAGGGCGGCTCTGGACCGGGTGGATCCGGAATTGTTGGCTGGGCCATTGGGGGATCGGCGTGGACGGCGGCCGTCACGGAACGCGATCAAGCAGGTCTGGCCGACGCTATTCGCGGACTTAGAGAAACCGCTACGGGAGAAAACGGAAGCTATTGCCAGCAGTGAGGACGAACACCGAATCGAGCAGGCGGTGGCGGCTCGATCCGACGACCTGCGTACGGTGCACGCAGGCGTGATCGAGGCGGCAGCGCTGATCAAACGGGACTTGCGCCACCCGGATCTGTGGTCGTTGACCCGGCAGGGCCGAGAACAGACACAAGCGGCCCTGTCGATCGCGATGGCTGCCTGGGCGGAACAGATCAGCGTCGAGCAGGCATATACGCACCGCCGGGCGCGCAGCCGCGCATACGGCCCGGACGCACCTGCGGATTCAGGCAAGGTTCGGCGCTACCTGAAAGAGCACGCCGCCGATGCGCAGGCACAGCTAGAACAGGCCTGGCAATCCACCCACCAGGAACCGCACCGCCAGGAATCAGCGCCCAACTGGCCACCGGTCGGGACGCTGCCACTGCCCTGGGAGCAGCTGGGCCCAGAGTACCTAGAACAGATGCAGGCGCTGCTCGATCGTGTCGGCGGCGCAACCGTCGCGCACCACCTGCGGCTACGAGCCCAGCCTGAACCATCATGCCCGCCGGTGCTCACCCCTCGGCGTGGGACGGGTGACCCCCCGGTCCGTCCGCTCGACCGAAGCCTGTGGCGTCGGCTGGCTCGGGGCACCTACGGCGCCCCGCCCGACCCGATCGGCAGCATCATCAGCCAGGAGATCATCCGAATCTGTCGCCCACTGGGCCTCGCCCAGGCCAGCGGCGAGGCGGTTCTGATCGCTGGCTGCCTGATGATGAGAGCACCCGTCGACATCGACCTGCGGAGCCTGAATAGGCTGAGACGATCGTCTGATGTGCAGGTCACCCGCCAGGTCGCGATCGGTTTCTCAGTCCGCAAGCGGTTGACCAGGGCAGTGGGCTGGCCGGTGCCCGCGCAGATCGAGCATCGGCTGGTGGACCCGCTCCACGATTTCTCGGCGACGCTGTGGACCCGGCTGCACTCCTGGGAACGTGACCACCACCCCCACTCGGGGACTAGCGCCGCGATCACAGCCGCCTACCGCAGCTGGCTGTGGAACCTCACCAGATCCTCGACAGCCGCTGGTCTGCCCGACACCAGCTCCGACCAGCCCGGACCGGGCTCCACCGAGGACCAGCCCGAGTCGGTCTCCGGAGAAGAACTGATGCAGATCCTCGTGGACCTGACCCGGGCCATCCCTGCTGTGCGCGAGGACCTGCGTACCGGCCGGCCCACGCCCGAACGCTGGGCCGAGGTCATGAGCGAGGCCCGGCGCCGCTCCCACCCGTGCCCGACGTATGAGCAGCTCTGCGAAATCTTCAACATCATCCACAGCGAGGTGAACCCGTGACCGTAACCATCACCGCCGACGCCGGCACCCTCGACGTCACTCCCCAGGGCTGGTCCGAGCCTCAAACCCCCGTCCAGGCCGCTGCGCTGGAGGTCATCGGCGCCGTCATCAGCCTCCCCGCCGGCGGCAACGCGGATGATCATCCGTACGCGCTGGTGCTCGACCCGGACGCCGCGCAAGACTGGCTTGGCCTGGTGTACGGACGCCAGGTCGCCCAGGCCTGCCGCGAGCTACGCCACGGGCAGGCCCGGGAAGTCCCGGCCGAGGTGAGTGACACCACCCGGGCGCTGACCGACCTGGCCCGGGCCTGCTGGGTGGAGCGGTGGTGGCCGTCGGCGACAGCCAGCCTGCCCGGGGCTGACCAGGCGGCGCTCGACCTGGACCGGGGCTTGCTCGCTGCCCGCGCCGGACGCTGCCTGGAGGCCGAGCCGCTGGCCTGGCTGGCCGGTGGGATCCGGGGCCTGGGCAGGCTGATCAGCCTGGTCGCCGAGCTTACTGGCGCCCGCCGGGAACGCGCCGACCGGCTGCTGCGGGAATCGGTGGCCGCGGCTGCGTACCTGCTGGATCCCGATACGACCGAGGCGCAGGCCGCGGCCGCCTACCAGGACCACTGGGACGCCGAGGACGCTGAGGTGGCCCAGCTGCTGGCCTCCTGGCCGAACGACGAGCCGATCGAAGCCGAACCGGCCCTGATGGCCGGCGGCGACGGGCCGGATGAGGCCCGTTATCAGACGGTGGACTGGCTACAGGTCCCGGCCCGCTCGGTGAGCGGCAACGAAGACAACGTGGTGATCACCACGACCGACTCCGGGCTCACGATCAGCGTCGAGGCGGGTGACCAGCCGGTACCCCGGCTGCACGCCCGGCTGTTCGGCGACGAGCCGCTGCCGACCGTGGTCCGGCTCGAGCACCAGCCCGGGCACCGCCGCTACCAGGCCACCACGACCGCTGCCTGCAGCCGGCTTGATATCGCCGATCTGCGCCGCCCACCCAGCGAAGTGTTCCCGCCGCGGCCGGACCCGGTCGCCTATCAGGACCGGCGGCTGGTACGGGCGGTGCTGCGCCGCCGCCTCGACTCCCAAGCCGCCCGTCCGCTGTTGGCCGAGCTGTTGGCCGCCGCAGACGCAGGCCTGCCGGCATGGTGATCGTTACCGGTACCGCGACCAGTGCCGGGGACTGGTGGGCCTGCTGGGCGGACGACGGGTCGCAACCCGCCACCTGGTTCGTGCGCCGAGACGTCATGGACCAGCTTGCCGAATCCGTACGGGCCGCGATGCCTCGGCTGGACCCCGACGGCCAGCTTCACGTCGGGGCGTTGGCCCAGCCTGACCAGGAATGGCACCTGGTGAGCAGCCTGGCCCGCCGGCTGCTGCCCAAGCAGCTGCGACGCCGGCTCGCGGCAGGCGAACCGCTACGGCTGCTGCCGGCCCCGTCCTGTTCGCCGGTCCCCTGGGAACTACTGCCGCTAGGGGCCACACCCGACGCGCCGAGACTGGTCGAACGAACCACGCTCAGCCTGATCCCGCCGGTCGTGCGCCGCGATGTCGACCCGACGCTGACCGTCGAGACCTGGTCGCAGCGCCGCGAACAGCCGCCCCTCTACGTGGTGGACCCAGACACCCTGGCCGGGCCGGTGATCAAGGACCCGGCCCCGTGGCGGGCCAGGGCCAGGGCTGGCCGCAACGGACGCGGACCCGACGGCGCGGTCGCCGCCAGGATCGATCGGCGCTGGTTGGCGAGCCGGCTACCCGGCCGTTCCCGGCTCTTGTACGTCGGCCATGTCGTACAGCCATCGGCCGAACCGGATCAGGTCGGCCTGATGCTGGGCTGCTCACTGAAACTATGGTCAGCCAACCCGGCTCAGGACGAGGGCCGGCTGCTGCTGACCGCAGCCGACCTGGTCCGCGGCACCCGCGGCGCCGGCGACGCCACCCCCGAGCAGCTCCCAGCCGCCGCCTGGAGCGGCGCCGGTGAGGGCTCGCCGATCGAGATAGACGGGGCCCGGCTCTGGCCGATGCCGCCCCGGGTCGGCCTGGTCGCCTGCCGCAGCGGCGATGATCTGGCCCATCCGGAACCGTACGGCCTGGTGACCGCGATGATTGACTCCGGCGCCGAGACCGTGGTGGCGACCCGCTGGGCCCTGGTGAGCGATCAGGGGTATCGCATTCTGGGCGCCGCCGGGACCCCGTTTGCGCAGCTGGCCGAGGCAGTCGACCAGGCCCTGACCGCGGCCGACCCGGTCCACGAGCTGGCCGCCTTCCAACGAGAACAGCTCGCCGCCTGGCGCCGTACCCAGGCCCTGGAGTACGCGCCCCTCGGCTGGGCCGCTCTGACCACCTACCAGGCCTGGGAGCAGGCCGAGGCCGAGGAGAGCCGATGATCCCGATCTGGCACCTGGTCTTGCCGGTCTACCCCGACCGGGAGCCGGTTCCGCTGGCCGAGGCCTGGCGGCGCCACTGGGAGAACCCCCAGGACGGGCTGGCCGATCTGGTCGCCGCCCTGTATCAGGCCGGGCGCTACCAGGAGGCGGCCACGCTGATCAGCCGGCCTCGCGATGGTGTCGATCCTGACACGGCTTTGGCGTACGTGGCCTGCCTGTGCCAGGTGTCGCGGACCTCGGTCGCCTTAGCCCCCACCCCCTGGCAGGAACTCCACCTGGCCTTCCCCGAGCCGCCAGCCACGCAGCAGTACCGCCTGATCCGGGCCGGGGTCCTCTACCGGCGCAACCTGCCCCTGGCCGCCAAAGAGGCGTTGAACCTGGTCGCAGACCTGGAACACCCGGCGCTGGCGGCGGCATCACTCACGTTGCAGGGTCTGATCCTGGTCGACGAGCAGCGAGCCTCGGATGCGATCCCGCTGCTGACCCAGGCAGCCGACCTGGCTAGCGGTACGGCCGACCGGCTGGGCGCGGCGCTCAACCTGGCTTTCGCTCACCTCGCCGCCCGGCATCACCCAGGCCAGGCTGACCTGGATCAGGCGCTGGGCTTGGTCGACGAACGGCTGGCCGAGGCGGCGCCGGGGCACCCAGGACGGGTGGCCTGGGCCGGTCTGCGCTCTGGCCTGGCCGCGACCACCACCGAGCAGTTGGCGCTGGGCTGGGAGGCGCTGGGCGGATACCGGGCGGTTCCTGGCAGTGCCCGGCAACAGGCGATCTGCTACCGGAACCTGGCCCGGGCCTACCGGGACCTGGGCCAGCCGGAGCGGGCCCTGGCGGCCCTGCGATCGGCGACCGAGGTCCTGGCCACGGCCGAGGAATACGACGCGCTCGCCGAGGCCGACCTGGACCTCAGCGACACCATGGTCTGTCTGGGCGGGTCGCAGCCCAGCGCCCAGGTGCTGGACGAGGCGGTGGACCTGGCCGTGCCGGCCTTGGTGGCCCAGGCCGCCCGCCGGTTCACGATCGTCGGCGCGTCGGCCCGGACCGCCTTCCGTGACGGATTCACCACCGCTCACCTGGACCGGGTGCTGCGCCTGGTCCAATGCCGCCGTCCCCGGCTGGCCGCCGAGTTGATCGCCTGGAGCCGGCTCACCGGTCGTACCGATCTCGCCGCCGGACCGCTCGGCGCCGGATCGATGCTGCGCCCCGGGCCCCGGCTGATCTTCCCCTGGCCCGGTGAGATCACCCGATACCTCGAGCAGGCCGCCTGCCGCTACGCGCTGGCGCCGGACCAGGTCGAGGCCCCCACCGCCCTCGGACTCGGTGTCACCGCCGCGCCCGCCGCGGCGCCGGCCCAGGTCAGGATCCGCAACCGCACTGCCAGCAAGATCAGACTCCAGTCTGATGGGCAGGAGCCCCTCGAATGTGAACCGGAAGACCCTATCCGCATGCCTGACGAGGTGGTCGAAAGCGAATTCCTGCACTATCGCGGTTCCCGGATCGAACTCGTCACCATCGAGTACGGCGAGACCGAGGGGCTGCCCGACGAGGTACCCGGCGTCTACCATGTAGTCGGCCAACCGGTGGCGATGCGGCATCCCGAACGTCGCGATCTGGTCTTCCCCCGCCGTGCGGTGAACCGTGCCTATGCCTCGCATTTGGCCCGGCTCAGCCGTCTGCCCGCCGAACCGGATGGTGGCCAGGCGACCGCCGCGGAGCAGACCAGTCCTGACTGAGGCCGCAGGTACGAAACGGGTCTGCTTCTCTCGGCTGTCGTCTGCGTGAACTCGCCCGGCAGGTGTCAGGAGGTGATGTACCAGATCAGGGCGACGAATCCGCCAGCGATAGCCAGAAACTCCACTACCCAGATCACCATGACTACGCTGAAGGCGATGGCGAACGGTTTCTGGGGCTGAGACGTTGGGACATATGACCAGACGACGGGCAGGTTGGTGATCTGCTCATTGGTCGGTTCCGTCGACCGTACGTACGGTTCCTGGCTCGTCTACTGAGGTTAGAACGCCTAAGGCTCATCACGAATTGTGGCGAGAATCGGCGGGCACGATAGAGAGGGCTGATGGTCGGGTTCAGAAGAGGAGCAGGCCCATCAACATGGCGATGCCCACGATCAGGAGCGGGATCACCAGGAGCACGATGATGACGATCAGGGCGACCATGCTCACCTTCGGCTGCGGAGGCGCTGGGGGAAAAGGCGTCAATCCGGGCCGGTTCATCGGCAGGACCGGGTAGGCGGGGCCTGACGACTGCTGAGCGATCTGCTCGTTGGTCGGCTCTGCCGGCCGTACGTACTGCTCCGGGCTCATCTGCTCAGATTAGAGATTCCCGGGTGCGCTCAGGCCCCGGATGATGACCTCGACTTTGCGGTCTAACCAGCCGCGCTTCACCCAGTCCGGGCCCGGGCGCAGTCCGCGTGGTAACACCTCGGCCAGGTTGCGGTCGCGGAACTGGCGCCGCGTGGCGTCCAGGCCGGTCTCGCTGCTGCCGTCCGCCAGCTGCTGCACCCGGCGAGCGGCCATCACCTCGACATGGGTGATCACGACGGTGTCCCCGACACAGTCCAGCCCCAGGCTGGCGGTCTGCTCATCAAGACCTCCGGCCAGCAGCGCCCGGTGTACGGAGGCGATCTGGGAGGCGAACGACTGGTGCGCCCAGGGGACCGACATCAGTACCCCGGCTAGCCCCGGGTAGTCCTCCATCAGCTGCCAGAACTGCTGCGCGAAGTCCCGCAACACGTGTGGCCAGGGCCCGGCGATGCCGGTGAAGTCACATTCCGTCGAGATCTGGTCCAAGCAGATCCGCAGCAGGTCGTCACGCGAGGTGACCGTCCGGTAGAGGGCGGTGGTGACGACGCCGAGCCGGGCCGCCACTTGGGACAGGCTGAAGTCGCCGATCCCGATCTCCAAGGCGGCCCGGACCGCGTCGTCTCGGCTGAACCGCGGCTTGGGCCCGGTCCGACCCGGTTGGTGCATCCTGAACCTCCTCCAGGGCTCGTCGCGGACATCATCCGCGATGAGTACGGACCCGACCCGGCCAGCTGGCCTGCCGGGGCGCGTCGCCAGGGTAGCCTCAGTAAATGATGAATCTAATTCTGTATTAGCTGGAGGTGAGTTCTGGCCGAGCCGGACCAGGCCTCGGACAGCGAGGCGCAGCATCGAGCGCGGGCCCGGCGGGGGCAGGCGGCGATCAAACAGCTCGCGGCCCCGATCCGGGGCCGACTGCTGATCAGGCAGGCTTTGATCGTGATCGCCTACAAGCTGGAGACCGTCGCCGCCGACCAGGTGGTGGGCGCATCGCCCAGCGCGGCCGGCACGCTGACCTAGTCGACCAGGATGGCCCGTACCGGGACTTCTGGAGCTACCGCAGCAGCACCGCCGGCTGGAGCCTGGTCTGAGCGCGGGTCGGCTACCGAACCATCACCATGGCGACGCAGCCGTAGAGGATCACCAGCGCCAGGAGGGTGCCCAGCACGGCCCTCAGGATCTGCAGGCCCACGCTACGGCGGGGCCGGCGCCACTGCTGCGGGTACGGAGCCAGACCAGAGCGCCCCGGCTGGTGCCTATCGACCTGCTGCTGCGGGTGGGCAGGATCAGGCTGCTGGGTCTGCTCGAAGGCCGGCCCCGGGATCGGTTCGTTCACAGCCTCGTACCGTTCCTGCGTCATGGGCTCACCGTAGTTCGCGGCCGGCTGATCGGCAGCGGATCGCGCCGATGGCCTGCTCACAGAACTGACAGGAAGAAAAACAGGAGCGGCAGGAGCAGGATTATGGCCACGATGATCATGGCGAGCTGACAGCCGCTGATTGTCGGCCGTGGCGGCGCCGGCGGCCTCATCTGCGGCAGCAGGTACGGCCGGGCCGGAACCCGGGCAGGCATTGATGGGAGCTGGCCCTGGGCCAACTGCTCGTTTGTCGGTTCTGTCGGCCGTACCTCAGGACCCTGACTCATCCCGCCAGCCTAGACGGGGAAGAGACCGTACGACCCCGATCAGGCGTTGGCCCTGGCGATGGTGAACGTCGGCGAGGTCCAGGTCTCGGTGTGCGCGGGGTTTGCCGGGTCACCGAGCGCCTTCAACACCTTCACCACGAAGACATACTTCCCGTTCGGGGCCGGCTGCGGTTTGCCGTCGGACCCGGGGAAGGTGCCATCGAAGGTCAACGTCTGCTGCGACGGGTCCTTGCCTTGCGGCCCGGTCCGCAGCCAGCCGGGATAGCCGGGATAGGGCAGGCTCTGGCGGCCCTGATCATCTACTCGGAGCAGGTCCACCGTCAGCTCGTTCACTGGGTAGTCCAGGTGGGCGATCAGCGTCGGCAGGTCCCCGTTCACCATCGTGTACACCGGCGACCCGGCTACCGGGGACGGCTGCCCGTTCGACATCTTCGCCAGTGCCGGCAGATCACCAGACAGGACCTTCACCGACTGGTAGTCGCCGACCATGCCGGCGTACGGGATCCGCAGCGTCGACTCTTTCGAGGTGAGGACCACCCAGCCGCTGTAGACCGCCTGTTCCGGTGTCGCCGGCGGGGTGATCGTGACCCGGACGGTGGCGTTGCCTCGGGCCGGTACGGTGACGCTACCCGGATCGGTCATCCCGGCGTTGGCCAGGGTGAACCGCATTGCCGGGCTGACACTGCCGATCGTTGCCACCGCGTCCTTCTTACTGACCTGGTAGGTCACCGGCTGGTCACTGCTGTTGGTGATCGTGATTGCGGTGGTCTTCGGGCCGGCATCGCCCTCACCCATCGTGATCTTGCCCGGCGTGACGCTCTGCTGGGCCTGGATCGCCCGGTCGATCTTCAGCATCCCGCCGCCTTGACGGTGCGCCGGCTCTGCCAGATTCAGCTTCGGGAAACCCGACCAGGAAGTCAGATCCCCGGTGGTCTGCAGCAGCTCACGGACCGCCTTCGGCTGGTGACGCAGCTGCGGCCGGGCCTGCAGCAGCAGCGCCACTGCCCCGGCGACATGCGGGGCCGCCATCGACGTGCCGGACAAATTCGCGTACCCCTTCTTCTCCAGCGGGTAGGTGGAGAAGATGTTGCCGCCCGGCGCGGACAGGTCTGGCTTCAGGCTGAGATCGGCGGCCAGCCCGTACGAGCTGAAGGCTGACATCAGCCCCTGGGTCGGATTCGGCCGGGTCAGCCACTGGTCGGTCCAGGTCATGGTGACCGGGCCGGCGCTCAGCCGCTGTGTGATCGCCTGCCCATCGGCTTGGTCGATCATGACCACCGGGATCGTGATCGGGGGCTCGCCAGTGAGCGACGGGGTAATCGCACCGGGAGCGTTGTTGTACAGCACGACCGCCTTGGCTCCGGCCTGCTGGGCCCGCAGCGCCTTCTGGTGGAAAGAACAGGTGCCGCGCGCGATCAGGGCCACCTTGCCGGCCACATCACCGATCGCGCCGCAGGCGGTGTTCTCCTGCCCAGACTGGTCGCGCCCGGCTAACGCCAACGGCATCTCGCCTGAGGACGGCTCTTGTGCCGAGCCGCTGCCGCCGCGGTAGGCGATCTGGCGGCCATCAGGACTGACGGTGAAGTACCGGACCTTGGCGGTGGTGTTCTCCACCGACCCGACCGCGATCGCAGACTTCGACACGCCGGGCGCACTAGTCGTGAAGACTGTGCCAGCGCCGTCGTTGCCGGCCGAGGCGACCAGGATCACCCCGGCCTCGGCCATCACATCCCCGGCGACCGCGGTCGGGTACGACGGCCACGACATGTACGAGGAGCCCAGGCTCATGTTGACTACGTCCATGCCGTCGGCCAGGGCCCGGTCCATGGCGGCCAGGATGATCTCGGTGCTCGACGAGCCCTGGCAGCCGAAGATCCGGTACGCGCCGAGCTCGGCTTGCGGGGCGACGCCACGGACCCCGCCGCTGGCTGGATTACCGGCTGCGCCGACGATCCCGGCGACGTGGGTGCCGTGCCCGCCGCAGTCGTCGGGGACCGGGTCCGGCCTCGGGGTGGTCTGGTCCGGGGTCGTGCCGTTCGCGTCGTAGGCGTCGCCGACCAGGTCGGTGCCCCATTTGACCCGGGTGGTGGGGAAGGCGGTGGTGCCGGGTTTGCCGGTGCCGCCCAGGTCGGGGTGGTCGATGTCGATGCCGGAGTCGATGATCCCGACCTTGACGCCGTGGCCGGTGAAACCGAGCTGGGACTGGACGATGTCGGCGCCGGTCATCTTGACCGCGTCGGCCAGGTCGGGGGTGCTGCCCGGCTGGGGGTTCGGGGCGTCGACCCGGTAGACCGGCCAGACCCCGGTCACCCCGGGCAGGCTACGCAGCTGCGCCGCCGCCTGCTCACTGGCACGGATCGTGATCCCGTTGTAGGCATGCTTGAAGACTCGGGTTGGCAGTACCGAGATCCCCTGGGACCGGGCCTGACCCAGGACACCGTTCTGGGCGGCGTCGATCTGGGCTGTGGTACCGCCGCGGGCGAGCGGGGAACCAGCCACGCCGACGATCCATTGGCCGGGGACCACCGCCGCCGGGCTGCCGGACGGGGTGACCGGGACCTGCGGGATCGGATCGGTCGGGGCGGCCGGAGCGGTCGGGGCGACAGCGACCGACAGAGCCACCGCTGTTGTCAGGGCCAGACTGATTTTCAGATGAACAGCACGCATGAGTTCTCCTTCGGGGCAGTTCCGACCCTAAGGCCCACAGGGCTTCTGCGCTGGCACATCGGTCACAGCGTGTCAGGGTTGAGCATCACACATGGGAGGATCCCGGCCCGATCCCGATGCGGTCAGCGCAGATCCTCGTCGCCGGGGAAATCGTCGACGTGGTCGAATTTCATGTCGAGGGTGCTTCTCGGGTTCCGCCTGCTGAACAGGGACGTGACCAGCCACAGGGCCAGCCCCAGCACCAGCAGCGCCCCCGCGATCGCGTACTGCTGCAGGTCACGCCCAGTCCACGGCCCCACCAGGTAGAAGGTGGCCACCGCAGCCAACGCCGGCACGGCCCTCGGGGTCCGGAAATGGTGGTGCGTGACCTGGTCTGTGCGCAGCACTAGCACCGCGACATTAACGATCGTGAACACCCCCAGCAGCAACAGGGCCGTGGTGCCCCCGAGCTGGGACACCTGCCCGACAAAGGTAATCAACACCACAGCCAGGGCCGTGGTGAACAGGATCGACACCCATGGCGTACGGCGGCTGCGGTGCACCCGGCTCAGAACCGCCGGCAGCACCCGTTCCCGCGACATCCCGTACAGCAGCCGCGACGCCATCATCATGTTCAGCAGCGCCGTATTGGCGACGGCGAACATCGAGATGAACGGGAAGATCGTGCTAATCGGCAGATTCGGTGCCCCGGCCTTGACCACTTCCAGCAGCGGGGTGGCGCCCTGCCTGCTCAACTCACCCGGCGGGACCAGCGCCACTGCGGTGATCGAGACCAGGACGTAGATCACCCCGGTGATCGTGAGCCCGGTCAGCATCACTTTCGGGAAGGTGGTGGACGGGTTTCTGGTCTCTTCGGCCATGTTGACCGAGTCCTCGAAACCGACCATCGCGAAGAAGGCGATCGAGGTCGCAGTCGAGACCGCCAGGAACACGCTCTTGTCCTGTGGGGTGTGGAAGACGGCGACCTGGGAGAAATCAGCCCGGCCCTGCGCGACCGCGTAGACGCCGACCAGGATCACCAGCAGCAGACCCGACATTTCGATCAGGGTCAGCACCACATTGGTGATCACGCTGTGGCCGACACCCCACAAGTTGATCCCCATGATGATCAACACGAACAGGATCGACAGCCAGGTCACCAGCACCGGGGTATGAGCGATCCGCAGTCCCTTCATCAAGTTCTCGGCGAAAGCCCGCGAGGCGGTGGCGGCTGAGGTGATCCCTGACGCCATCACCGTGAAGGTCACCATGAAGGTCAACAGGTGGATACCGAAGGCCTTGTGGGTGTACAGGGCGGCGCCCGCCGCCTGGGGATACTTGGTGACTAGTTCCAGGTAGCTGAAAGCGGTCAGGAAGGCGACCACGAAGGCCAGCAGGAACGGCACCCAGACCGCGCCGCCGACCTGGCGGGCCACGGTCCCAGTCAGGGCATAGATGCCGGTGCCGAGCACGTCGCCGATGATGAACAGCAGCAGCAGCGCGGGGCTCATCATCCGCTTGAGCTCGGTGGTGGTCTCACCTGTCTGGGAGACCGACGACTGGTCGTTCATAGGGCTCTCCTTCAAGGCATCGCGGGGAAGGGCGACCGGCGACGCGGTTCGGCGAATCGGAGACGCATCACATCTCCAGGCACAGCAGGCGACACCCTAGGACCCGTACCGGGACGTCTCATGGGCGTCTCGGTGGGTGATTGCCTCACGGTTGTGAGGATTCCGCCGGTACGGACCAGGCCGGGGCCAGGATTGCTCCTGACCCCGGCCTGGTGAGGATTCGGCTCAGCCGGCGCGCTTGATTGTGAAAACCGGTGAGGTCCAGGTTTCGGTGTGGGCCGGGTTGGCCGGGTCACCCAGTGGCTTCAAAGCCTTCAGCACGAAGACGTACTTCCCGTTCGGGACCGGCAGCGGTTTGCCGTCCGGGCCGGGGAAGGTGCCGTCGAAGACGTGCGGCACCCCGTGCGGGGCCGGGTCGCGGCCAGTCGGGCCGGTCTGGAACCAGGTCGTGAAGCCGGGGGTAATCAGGTGATGGTTGCCCTGGTCATCGACGCGGTAGATCTCAGACCAGAGGTTGCCGGTCGGGTAATCCAGGTGAGCGATCAGCGTCGGCAGGTCTCCGTTCACCATCGTGTACGTCGCGCTCGCGCCCCGGGGCAGCGGTTTGAGGTGCTGCCCGGTGCCCTGCCCCAGCGTCGGCACATTAATCCCGCTGAACATCTTCACCGACTGGTAGTCGCCCACCAGGCCGGCGAACGGGACCCGCAACGTGGTCGCGCCCGGGGCCGACAACACCACCCAGCCGCCGTACACCGCCTGTTCCGGCGTCGCCGGCGGGGTGATCGTGACCCGGATCGTGGCGCTGCCTTGCGCGGGCACGTGCACCAGAGACGGGGCGCTCATCCCAGCGCTGCACCAGATCTGCTGCATGGCCGGGCTTGAGGTCCCGATTGTCGCCATACCGTCCTGCTTGCTGATCCGGTAGGCCACCGGCTGCGAGTCGTTGTTGGAGATCGTGAGCTGCACCGTCCGCGGGCCGGCCGCGCCCTCACCCAGGCTGATTTTGCCTGGCGTGACGGTCTGTTGGGTCTGGATCGCCCGGTCGATCTTCAGCATCCCGCCGCCCTGCCGATGGGCCGCGGCCAGCGTCGGCTCCTCAGGGTGCGCCGGTACCAGCTGCGCGGTGCTCTGCAGCCGTTCCCGGATCGCCTGCGGCGTCACCGGCCAGTTACGGTTGGACTCCAGGTAGAGGGCCACCGCCCCGGCGACGTGCGGGGCTGCCATCGAGGTGCCGGACAGATTCGCGTACCGCTGCTTCTCCAATGGGTACGTTGACAGGATGTTCGCACCGGGGGCGGACAGGTCCGGCTTCAGGCTGAGATCGGCTCCCAGGCCGTACGAACTGGTGTCCGCCATCACGCCACCGGCATAATCCGGTACGGAATGCCACAGCGGGCTCCACTGCAGGCTGACCGGACCCTTTGCCAGCCGCTCGAGGATTACCTGGGAGTCCGCCTGGCTGATCTCGACCACCGGGATCGTGATCGGCTCGGGGCCATCCAACCACGGAGTGAACGGGGTACCCCAGTCGTTGTAATTCACGACCGCCTTGGCGCCGGCCTTCTGGGCCCGCAGCGCCTTGTCGTAGTACGTGCAGTTACCCAGGACCGAGACCAGGACGGCCTTGCCGGCCACATCGCCCATGCTGGAACAGCCCGTATTGGGGTCGGGGGTCTCGTTCGGGCTAGCCGCCACGAGGCGCAGTTCTCCGGTGGTGGGGGCAGGCGCAGCGTGGCGCCCGACGGCCATCGCGATCTGCCGGCCGTCCGGGGTGATGGTGAACATCGGCCACTTGATGGCTTTGTTGTTCACCGAACCGACGGTGATCGCCCCGGCTGCCGAGCCGGGGGAGCCGACGGTGAAGGCGCCGCCCTCGTTGCCGGCGGAGCAGATCACCGCGACGCCGGCCTCGGTCAGGGCATCGACCGCCGCCGCGGTCGGATACGTCGGCCAGCTCATGTACTTCAGGCTCAGGCTCATGTTGACCACGTCCATGCCGTCGGCCAGGGCCCGGTCCATGGCGGCCAGGATGATCTCGGTGCTCGACGAGCCCTGGCAGCCGAAGATCCGGTACGCGCCGAGCTCGGCTTGCGGGGCGACGCCACGGACCCCGCCGCTGGCTGGATTACCGGCTGCGCCGACGATCCCGGCGACGTGGGTGCCGTGCCCGCCGCAGTCGTCGGGGACCGGGTCCGGCCTCGGGGTGGTCTGGTCCGGGGTCGTGCCGTTCGCGTCGTAGGCGTCGCCGACCAGGTCGGTGCCCCATTTGACCCGGGTGGTGGGGAAGGCGGTGGTGCCGGGTTTGCCGGTGCCGCCCAGGTCGGGGTGGTCGATGTCGATGCCGGAGTCGATGATCCCGACCTTGACGCCGTGGCCGGTGAAACCGAGCTGGGACTGGACGATGTCGGCGCCGGTCATCTTGACCGCGTCGGCCAGGTCGGGGGTGCTGCCCGGCTGGGGGTTCGGGGCGTCGACCCGGTAGACCGGCCAGACCCCGGTCACCCCGGGCAGGCTACGCAGCTGCGCCGCCGCCTGCTCACTGGCACGGATCGTGATCCCGTTGTAGGCATGCTTGAAGACTCGGGTTGGCAGTACCGAGATCCCCTGGGACCGGGCCTGACCCAGGACACCGTTCTGGGCGGCGCCGATCTGGGCGGCGTCACCGCCGCGCGCGACCGGCGGGCCGCTGACCCCGACGATCCACTGTCCGGTGACTACCGGACCAGGTTCGGGGACGACGGGTTGAGGGGCAGCCTGGACGGTCGAGGCCAGCCCGGTGGATAGGGCGACAGTGGCGATTGCGAGCATGCCGAGCCGGGTAAGGGCAGCGGTGCGCATCAGCCCTCCTTCACAGAGTGCGAGCGAGGTGGATCTGACAATATCCTGTCCATACTCGGATTACGGAATGGGGACGGGCGTGCCGCGGGTCAGCGGTGGTGATCGGGCGGCTCCTGTCAGCCACACCGGGATCGGGGCCCAGGCGCCGGTGCACTACCGTCGCCCGCGTGCTGTCACGGATGCGGGAGCTACTGGTCGATCGTCGATTCTGGGTCGGGCTGGTGCCGCCGTTGGTGGCCGGGGCACTCGCTTGGGTGATAGGGCAACAGGTGCCCGTGGTCGGCGCCCCCGTGGTCGCGATCCTGCTGGGGCTGGTAATCGGTCAGGTTGCCGGGCAGCGGCCCGGTTGGATGCCCGGGGTGATTTTCTGCTCTAAGAAGGTCCTCCAGGCATCGATCGTGCTCTTGGGGGCTGGGATGTCGCTGGTCCGGGTGGCGCAGGTCGGGTGGTCCGGGCTGCCGGTGATGCTGGGCACGATTCTGTTGTCGGTCGGGGTCGGGCTGCCGCTGGCTCGGCTGCTCAAGGTGGACCGGGATACCGGCGGGCTGGTCACCTACGGCACCTCGATCTGCGGGGCCTCCGCGATCGCCACCATGAGCCAGGTAATGGCGGCCCCGAGCTCGGCGGTGGCCGTCTCGATCGGGGTGATCGTGCTGTACAACGTGCTCGCCGCGGTGATCTTCCCGTTCCTGGGGCAGCTGATGCACCTGGACGCCGGCTCATTCGGGCTGTGGGCCGGGACCGCAGTCAACGACACTTCGTCGGTCGTGGCTGCTGCTACCTCGTACGACCAGCTGCTCGCCGCCGGGGCGCTGGCCGCCGGCGCGACCGGGTACGCGGTCGTAGTGAAACTTACCCGGACCCTGATGATCGTCCCGCTGGCCCTCTTCCAGCGGTGGCACGGCCGTCAGTTGTCTGGGCAGCAGCCGGCCCGGTGGTGGCGGCTGGTGCCGGCCTTCCTGGTGCTCTTCGTGCTCGCTGCTGCGGCCCGTACGGTCGCAGTGATCCCGGCCGCCTGGGCGCCGACGCTGACCCTGCTGGCGCATATCGGCACTACCGTCGCGATGGCCGCGGTCGGCATGTCGAGTTCCTTCAGCCAGATCCGGCAGGCCGGCTGGCGGCCGCTGGCGCTAGGCGGGGCGCTCTGGGTGCTGGTAGCGGTAGCCAGCCTCGGGCTGCAAGCGGCTACCGGACAGTTGCGCAGCATCTGAACTGTCACCCGGCCGCCAGGCCAGGCCGCTGACCGGTGGGCGTAGGGTGTGCCCCATTCCTGAAGGACGGATGGGCCACCAGCCCGGCGAAGGAGCAGCATGTCCGCTCACCCCACACCGCAGACCGGTGTCCGCGAACTGACGATTCGCGGCGTCATCATCGGCGGCCTGATTACGCTGCTTTTCACTGCTGCGAATGTCTACCTGGGTCTCAAGGTCGGCCTTACCTTCGCGACCTCGATTCCGGCCGCGGTGATCTCGATGGCGATCCTGCGATATTTCCGTGACCACACCGTGATTGAGAACAATATCGTCCAGACGATTGCCTCAGCCGCCGGGACCCTTTCGGCGATCATCTTTGTGCTGCCGGGACTGGTGATGATCGGCTGGTGGGCCGGATTCCCGTACTGGCAGACCGTGCTGGTCACCGCCCTGGGCGGGATCCTCGGCGTGATGTACTCAATCCCGCTGCGTCGGGCCTTGGTGACCGGATCTGACCTGCCCTTCCCGGAAGGGGTCGCCGCCGCCGAGGTGTTGAAGGTCGGTGACAGCTCCGAGGGCGCTGAGGAGAACCGGCGCGGCCTGCTGGTGATCATCGGCGGCGCCTTGGCCGCGGCCGGCTTCTCACTGCTGTCAGCGCTGAAGCTGGCAGCCGGGTCGCTGGAGCGGGCCTTCCGGACCGGTGCCGGTGGCAGCGTGGTCAGCGCCAGCCTCTCAATGGCCCTCATCGGGGTCGGGCACCTGGTGGGGATCACCGTCGGGATTGCGATGATCGTCGGCCTGCTGATCTCGTTCGCGGTGCTGCTGCCGATCCGTACCGCCGGGCGGCTGCCGGACGGCGAGATTACCTCCGCGGTCTGGAAGATCTTCAGTACGGACGTCCGGTTCGTTGGCGCTGGCGCGATGGCGGTGGCTGCGGTCTGGACCCTCGCCAAGATCGCCGTCCCGATCGCCCGGGGCATCAAGGAGGCCGTGGTCTCGACTCGGGCCCGTCGCCAGGGCCAGGTCCCGGTGGCAGAACGAGACCTGTCGATGCGGATCGTGGGCGGGGTGATCCTGGTCTCGATGGTGCCGATCGGGCTGCTGCTGTGGCGTTTCCTCCGCAGTACCGCGATTTCCCACAACACCACCGCGATGATCATCGCCAGCATTGTCTTCGTCCTTTTGATCGGCCTCGCCGTGGCCGGGGTCTGCGGCTACATGGCCGGCCTGATCGGCGCCTCTAACAGCCCCATCTCCGGAGTCGGGATCCTGATCGTGATCACCGCCGCCGGGCTGATCAAGCTGGTCCACGGCGCTCAGAATCCTGGCGAGGGTGACGCCCTGATCGCGTACACGCTGTTCACTGCGGCCGTGGTCTTCGGCGTGGCCACGATCTCCAACGACAACCTGCAAGATCTCAAGACCGGGCAGCTGGTCAACGCCACCCCGTGGAAACAGCAGGTGGCGCTGGTGATTGGCGTGGTCTTCGGATCATTGGTCATCCCGCCGGTGCTGCAACTGCTGAACACCAGCTTCGGTTTTGCCGGGGCGCCGAACGCCACCGAGAACGCCCTCGCCGCGCCCCAGGCGGCGCTGCTGTCGTCGCTGGCCAAGGGGGTCTTCGGCGGTGACTTGAACTGGGGGCTACTCGGCCTGGGGGCCTTGATCGGGGCCGGCGTGGTTGCGGTCGACGAGGTGCTGGGTCGGGTCACTCACAACCGGATGCACCTGCCGCCGCTGGCGGTCGGAATGGGCATGTACCTGCCGATGAGTCTTACCCTGGTGATCCCGCTGGGGGCGCTGGCCGGGCTGGCGTACGACCGGTCCGCCGCCAAGACCGAGAACCCAGAACGCAGCAGGCGGCTCGGCACTTTGGCTGCGACCGGCCTGATCGTGGGGGAGAGCCTGTTTGGGGTGGCCTTCGCCGGGGTCGTGGCCGCTACCGGGCAAGACTCTCCGCTGGCCGTGGTCGGCCCGGGCTTTGCGAGCTGGGGCGAGCTGATCGGGGTACTGCTGTTCGCCGGGCTGGTGCTCGGGCTGTACTTGTGGGTGAGGCGGATCTCGGCGCGGACCATCCCGTCCTAAGCCTCTTTGACAGGCTCTGATGAGAGATCTCTGAATTATGGTTGCCGCTGTCGAAGTCCTGTTGTAGGCTGCCCGCCGCAGTCAAGCCTGGGGATCATGGGAGCGCGACGCGGTCCGCGTCGTACAGGCGAGCGGCATCACAGAGAGGCAGCCATGGGTACGATCACCGCAACGCGTCGCTGGGGGATTCTGCTCTGCAGCCTGGCCCTGTGCCTGTTGACATTCGTCGCGCCGACACCGGCCCGCGCGGCGGTCAACCCGGCGATCCGGGTCCAGCCGAATGGACTGGTGAAGTCAGACGCCAACGGCAACCAGGAGCCGGGGGTTCAGATGCGGGTGAATGAGGTCGCCCAGTTGACGTTCGCCTGGGATGCTTCTGACCCGGCGATCGGGTCGGGGGACTCATTCGAGATCGAGTACTCCCCTTACTTCTCCTCGCGGTCGCCGAACCAGGAGTACCCGATCAACTACAACGGGGTCGTAATCGGGTCCTGCCGGACCGGCGTCACCAATGTCACGTGCACCCTCAACGAGGAATACGTTCGGCAGCGGGCGGCTGCGCCCCTGCTCCGGGGCACAGGATCGGTGCTGTTGATCGCCAATCGCCAGACCACCGACGAGACGGTCCCGATGAAGGTCAACGGCACCCCCGTGCCCGTTGACCTGCCTGGCACCGGGGGAATCCTGCCGGCGGCCACGCCGCAGTTCACCCCGGCCACCTTTACCAAGGTCGCCACCCCCCTGGGCGAGGACTCCCAGCGGGTCAACTGGAGCATCACCTTCAACATCGCCCACGTGAACCAGGCTCGGGTGGCTGCCGGCCTGACGCCGATCCCGACCGATGGCTCCATCTCCTCGTTCACGATCACCGACGCCCTCGGCCCCGGCCAGGCGATCCCGGCCGAGATCACCCTGATCCGGGTGGTGAGTACGGACCCGGCGACCCGGCAGCCGGTGGCCTCCAGCAGCCGCGGCAGCCTGGTGGCCGGTCATATGATCGCCCTGCGGACCGTCTCCGGCAGCTCGGCCCAGATCACGGTGACCGCGCCCTTCCAAGCCGACGCGAACTACTCCATCGCGTACCTCAGCCCGATCGTGGACGCGGACGGTAACCAGCAGAAAGCGAAAGTCGGCGTGCGGTACACCAACACCGCCCGGCTCGATGGCACCGACGCCGTCGCCAGCGCTGAGCGGGTGCTGACCGAGTCTTTCGGGATTCAGGTCACCTACCAGCCGGGCTACGGTGGTTTCCGCGTCATCAAGACTCTGGGCGGTACCGGGGCCTCCCAGATCCCGAACACCACCGGCTTCCCCGTCACTGCCACCTACACCCTGCCCGCCAACACCACCGTGGACTCCTACCCGGGCTGGACCCCGCCCGGGACGCTCAACCCCACTCGTACCGGGGGAAGCTTTACCTACCAGGTGAAACCGGGCGGCAATACCCCATGGAACGGCTCACTGCCGCACGGCACCCGGGTGACCTTGAGCGAGGACCCGGCTGCGGCCCAGCCGCAGGTGAAGGGCGTCGAATGGTCCACCCCACAGTGGCGCCTCGGCACAGCTACCACCAACACCTTCACGATCGTCAACCGGCAGCTGATCAACCTGCAGCTGGACAACACCGCCACCCTGGCCACCGGCGGTTTCACCGTCGCCAAGACGGTATCCGGCGAGAACGGGGCCGGCCGCGCCCGGCAGTACACCTTCCGCTACACCTGCGGTCAGATCACCGGAACCGTGCAGGCGCCGGGTGACGGGACTCCGGTGAACGCCGGAGTCCAGATCCCGCTGAACGTCGACTGCACCGTCACCGAGGATGCCGCCACGGCCGAGATCCCCGGCTACAGCCTGACTGCCGCGCCGCCGCAGACCCTGACGATCGCCAGCCGGACCACCCCGACCGCGTTCACGTTCAGCAACGTGTACGCCCAGCACACCGGTACCTTCCAGGTGGTGAAGCGGGTCAGCGGCGCTGCCGCGGCGGCCAGCAAGACGTTCACCTTCGACTACACCTGCAGCAATGGCCGAGCCGGCCAGCTGCGGGCCGCCGGTGACGCGACCCCGGTCGGGGTCGGGGCTCAGCTGCCGGTCGGCACCACCTGCGAGGTGCGCGAGGATCCCGCCTCGGCGGCCCTCAATGGCCACACCTGGAAACCGGTCGCGCCCCAAACCGTGACGATCACCGCCAACGGCCAGCTTGCCAGCGTCGAATTCCTCAACGAGTACACGCCAGCGCCCCCGGCGACCCCGTCGGTGGCGCCGACACCCACGGCTGGCCCGCAGTCCTCAACCCCGGCGCCGGCACTGCCGGACCCGGCGACCCCGTCGGTGATGCCGACGATCACGGCCGGCTCGCAGCCCTCGAACCCCCGGATCGGCAAGCCGACGCCGGCAAGGCCGCGGCTGGCCGACACCGGCTCTGAGATCGGGCTGGGTGGGATCGCCGCCGCCGTCGGGCTGGTGGGCGCCGGTGGACTGCTGATCTGGCGCCGGCGGGTCTGAGCCGTACGCGTCGACGGCGCGCTGACAAGGAGCACTGCTGATCTGGCGCCGGCGGGTCTGAGGCCGAGGGCCGGCACCACCACGTCGTCTGCGTTGTCCTAGAAGACCATGGCGAGGGTGCCGGCCACCAGTAGCGCCAGCCCGGCCAGGTAGCGCCGGCTCAGCCGTTCCCGCAGGATCAGCACCGAGAAGGCCACCGTGACGAGGATGCTCAGCTTGTCGATCGGCACCACGACGCTGGCCGGGCCTTCCTGCAGCGCCCGGTAGAAACACAGCCAAGAGGCGCAGGTCGCCACCCCGGAGGCCAGGACCAGGACCAGTTCCCTGCGGGGTATGGTCCGCAGCTGGCGGGTACGGCCGCAGATCACCACCATCGCCCAGGCCATCAGCAGCACGACGCCGGTACGGATTGCGGTCCCCAGGTTCGACTCCACCCCGACGATCCCGAGCTTGCCCAGGATCGCGGTCAGCGCCGCGAATAGGGCCGAGCCGAGGGCGTAGCCGAGCCAGCCGCCTGCGGAGGTGAGCGCTCGGGGCAGCGCCCGTACCTCGGCAGGTTCCAGCATCCAGACTGTGCCCGCGCAGATCAAGACGACCCCGATCCAGCCCACCAGGCTCAGCCGCTCTCCCAGCAGGATCAGCGCCAGCAGGACCGTCATCACGGTGGACAACTTGTCGATCGGGGCGACCTTGGAAGCATCGCCTAGCTGGAGGGCCTTGAAATAACACAGCCAGGAGGCGCCGGTGGCCAGCCCCGAGGCGACCAGCAGCAGCAGGCTCCGTACGTCGATCTGGCCCAGCTGCCGGTGGGAACCGACGATCAGCACCATCAGCCAGGCGCCGGCCAGGACCACCGGGGTACGTACGGCGGTCGCCACCGTCGAATCTGTGGTCCGAATCCCCGCCTTGGCCAGTACCGCGGTCAATCCTGCACATAGGGCGGCCCCGAACGCCCACCCGATCCACATAAGGTCAGCCTAAGCGCATAACCTGACCGGCCGGCAGCTGGCAGCCCCGGCGAAGGCCGACCATGGCAGAATGAACCGCTGGCAGAGGAGGATGAGATGGCTGACGTGCTGGACCGGTTGCGCGCTGACCTGACGACCGCGATGAAGGCCCGCCAGACACTGCAAGTCCGGGTGATCCGGGCGGCGTTGACGGCGATCCAGACCGAGCAGGTGGCCACGGCCGAGGCCCGGGAACTGAGCCGCGACGAGGAACAGGCGGTGCTGACCCGTGAGGTCCGCAAACGCAAGGAGTCAGCCGAGCTGTACCAGCAGGGCGGCCGGCCCGAGCTGGCCGAGGCGGAATTGGCCGAGGTCCAGGTTCTGGAGGCCTACCTGCCGGCCGCGCTCAGCGAGGCCGAGATCGACCAGATTGTCGTCGAGGCGGTGGCCGCGGCCGGTCCGCAGGCCAGCCTGCGTCAGATGGGCCAGATCATGAAGACCATTACCGCCCGTACCCAGGGACGCGCCGATGGGTCTGTGATCGCCGCGAAAGTGAAAGCTATGCTCAGCCAGCATTGACCGAGCCAGCTTGTGCGGTGGTGAGCATGACATGAGACGGATCGTTATTGCCCTGCTGAGCTGCCTGCTCGCGGTCGCATGGCTGGTGGTCGGGGCCCCAGCTGCGCAGGCCGCAGGGGCGCCGATCACCCGGATGGAAATCCAGGCGAGGATCGGATCCGATGGCCTGATCCAGGTGACTCAGACCTTTGACATGCGTTTCTCGGGCAGCAACGACCATGGCCCGTACGTGTTCTTCACCACCCGATATGAGGTTCCCAACGACTCCAGCCGCTGGCGGGTGCTGCGCTACACGATCAGCCAGGTCAGCTCACCGACCGGGGCCCCGGCGCAGTGGAAGACCGAGCACCGATCCGGCACCTTAGCGCTGCGTATCGGTAGCCCGAATCGGACCGTTCACGGTAGCCATACGTATGTTGTGGAATACACCGTGGCCGGGGTTGTCAACCCGAAGGTGGCCAGCAGCGGGCTGGACGAGGTGTTCTGGAATGTGATCGGGACCGGTTTCACGGTTCCGATCTCGGATGTCTCGGTGCAGTTCTCCTCACCGACCGAGGTCTCCCACAGCCAGTGTTGGGCGGGACTGAAGTACGACAGGCCCTGCACCAGCCACCAGCACGACGGCAGCACCGCCTCCTACCAGCAGAAGATGCTGTACTCCGGCGAGGGGCTGGCGGTGGTGGCCGGCTGGCCGGCGGGTACCTTCACCGCCCAGCCGATCTACGAATCCCGCCAGGCCTCGGATGGGCAGCTGACGCTGTTCCCGGTGACCCCGCTCACCGTCGGCGGTACCGGCCTGCTGAGCGTGGCGGCGATCGGCTTCTTCGTGGTCAAGGGACGCCGCAGCCGAGATCAGGCCTACCAGGGACTGGCCCCTGGTCTGCGCCCGGCGCCGGGTACGAAGGTCCCGATCGGCCCGGCCGGGAAACCGCTGGTGGCCGTCCAATTCACCCCTCCGAGCGGGGTTGGCCCCGGGATGATGGGTACCTTGCTGGACAAGCGGGCCGACACCCAGGATGTGACCGCCACGATCGTCAACCTGGCAGTTCGGGGCTATCTGCGAATCGAGCAGACCGGCCCGAGCCGTAAGAACTTCCAACTGGTCCGGACCGCGGATCCGGTCAACCTGCTACCGCACGAGAAGGCCATCTTTACTGACGTGTTCCCCGGCAGGACTTCGGTCATCACCTCCGCCCAGCTGTCGGATCGCCGTTTCGCGGCGACGATGAAAAGGGGTCAGGCCGCGCTGTACCGGGCGGTTACTGCGGCCGGTTTCTTCGTGCGCGACCCGTCTGCGGCCCGCACCCGGTGGCTGGTGATCATGGTGCTGGCGGGGGTCGCGGCAGGCCTCCTGGCGATCTGGATGCCGATGGGCTTGGGGGTATGGCCAGCGGTGCCGGTCGGGGTTTTCGCGGCCGGGGCGATGATCTATTACCAGCGCGCGAGTCCGCGTACCGCAGACGGCACCGCCGCCTACCTTCAGTCCCTGGGTTTTCGGCAGTACCTGATGACCGCCGAGGCTGACCAGATCCGCTGGGAGGAGGGCCAGGACATCTTCTCGCGCTACCTGCCGTACGCCATCGCCTTCGGCTGCGCCGCCCACTGGGCTGCGGTGTTCCGGGAACTCGCTGCCCGAGGCGTGGATCTGCCCCAGCCGAGCTGGTACAGCAACCCGTACACCTTCGGCGACGGATCCGGATTCACCTTCACCGATTCCCTGGACTCGATGATGTCCAGCCTGACCGGTTTCAACGAGAGCGCCGCCACTGCTCTGCAGGCCGCCTCGGTCGGCTCCGTTGGCGACTCCGGTTTCTCCAGCGCCGGTTTCTCCGGCGGTGGTGGCGGTGGTATCGGCGGCGGTGGTGGTGGCAGCTGGTGAGTGTCGACCAACCGCCGGTCCAGACCGTGGGGAATGACCCGGGCAGACGCCTCAGTCACTACACTGAGCGGCCATGATCTGCCAGAGCTGCGGCGTCCGACTCCCCGAGGATGCCCTGTTCTGCACCTCCTGCGGGGTGTCCACCTCCGTCAAGGCTGCAGCGCCCCCTTGGGATGCCGGGGTTCGGCCCCCGGCCATGCCCGACAACCTATTCCGAGACGCCCCCTCCTCCGAGTCGACAGACTCGGAGGACACCAAGGTGCGCCCACCGTGGGCAGCTGACCCGGCGGCGACCCCCCAGTCTTGGCAGCCGCTCGCCGCGGGCACCCCGGAGGCTGATCTGCTGCCGTCGGAACGACCGCCGGCGCCTACCGAATTCCTGCCGCTGCCCCCGACCCAGAAACGGGGGAATGGTTTCTTGATCCTGGCTGCCCTGCTGACCTTGGTATTGGTCGGCGGGGTGATCGGCGTGATCGTGATCGTCGCCAATTCCCAGCCGCCTCGCCCGGCGCCGAGCACTCCGCCGCCGCAGCCGTCAGCCTCGGTCTTCTCGTCATCGGCCCCGCCCCGCCCGTCGAGTGTGACTGCGTCTGCGTCCCCGTCCGTATCGACATCCGAGAGCGCATCCGCCTCGCCAAGCTCGTCCGCCAGTGACGCCTTCCCCCCGGCCGGCGCCACCATGTGCAGCGGCTCTGACACGATCGCGGTCGGCGCCAATACCAGCTGCGAATTCGCTGCTAATGTCGCGGCCGCTATCCCGGAGGGATCCTCCGGCTCCTTCCAGGTCAACGCGAAGTCGCCGGTCACCGGGAAGGACTACACCATGAGTTGCACGAAGACCATCCATACGGTGTGCACCGGCGGCAACAACGCAACGGTGTACGTGAAGTGATCGTCGCCGCCGCAGACGGGTCGTCGCTGTCGAACCCGGGCCCGGCCGGTTGGGGCTGGTATATCGACGAGTCTCGCTGGGCAGCCGGCGGCTGGGCGGTCGGTACTAACAACATGGGCGAGTTGATGGCGGTGATCAACCTGCTGCAGCAGACCCGGGTCAGCGGTGAACCGCTGACCGTTCTCTGTGATTCCCAGTACGTGGTGAAGGTCGCCACCGCGTGGATCCCCGGCTGGAAACGCCGAGGCTGGCGCAAGGCCGACGGCAAACCGGTGCTCAACCTGGACCTGGTCCGCCAGCTCGACGCCGAACTGGCCGGGCGCCAGGTAACCTTCCAATGGGTGAAAGGCCATGCTGGTCACTACCTCAACGAGCAGGCGGATGCTGTGGCGCGGGCCGCGGCCACCGCCTTCCGAGACGGGCGCCCGGTCAACGCCGGCCCCGGCTTTGGCGACCTGGCCACCCACGCATCACTGCCGGCGGCCCCGGCAACCGAACCTGAACCCGACCCGGTAAGCCCGCCCTCCGGGCTATGGCCGGCGCCCGAGACCAGCCCCGAACTGACAGTGGTGGCCCTCCAAACCGAGCTGCTGGACGAGGCCACCCTGCTTGACCGGGGACGGCTGGCCGAACTGCTGCACCCCGACTATGTCGCCTTCGAGGCCAACGGCCAGATCCGGACCCGCGGCTCGCTGCTGGCCCGGGCAGCCGCACTGCCGGGAACGGCCACGATCCAGGTGATCGGTTTTAGCCAGCTCGGCCCGGACCTGGTCCAGCTGCGCTACCGGGTCCACCGACAGGGCGAGCAGCGGCTCTGCTCATCCCTGTGGCAGCGTGACCACGGCCCCTGGCGGATCCGATTCCAGCAGGAGGGGTAACGACCCGGACGTCAGGTTCCCGGTTTCACCGCCACCACCAGGTCACGGTGGATCGACGAGTCCACCCGGTGCCCGAAACGGCGCCAAGGGCCGTCGTCGAGCGGGATCAGGCCGGCCTCGGTGATCACGGTCAGCAGCTGTTCGCGGGCCATCGCGTGGGTATTCCACGACAGCCCGAGGGCCCCGTACGGTTTGAGCTGGCCAGACCAGACCGGGATCGCTTCGGTCAGCAGCCGGGCCGCCGAGCGGTCCTTGCCGGACAGCCCCCGGACGTCGCTGTGCGAGCCGTGGACCACCCCGTACGGGGCATCGGTGACGATCGCGTCGAAACGGCGCCGACCCCACAGCCGCGCCGACTCCCGGGTGTCCCCGGTGAACACCCCGAGCCGCAGCCGGCCCGCAGCGGTGCTGACGTCGGCGTCACAACGGCGCCCGAGGTTGCGGCCGTCGCGGCGGACGGGGCAGACGCTGACCGTGTGCTTCATCCGTTTGCGACGCAGCCAGGTTTTCAGGTACGCGGCAAAGGCCTCGACTGCTTTCGGGTCGGACTCCACCCCGGCTGCGTCCAGTCCCAGGCGCCAGGCCGTAGTGAGGGTAGTGCCGCGGCCACACAGCGGGTCCAGCACAGTCCGGCGCGGGGAACGGGTCTGGACTTGCGACAAGGTGACGTTGAGCAGCAGCCGGGTGAACCGCTCGTTGGTCTTACCCGGATATTTGGGGATGGTGACCAGGTCTGAGTCCAGCAGCTCTACGGTGGGCAACTCCACCGGGCGTAGCAGCCCATCCTCCTCCTGGAACAGCGCCAACCGGGCCGACTGGGCAGCCACGGTCGCCACATCGGCCTGGTCGAGACGCAGATAGTCGACCCCGGCGATGCTGACCGGCGCCACCTCGACCCCGGCGGTGACGGCTAGTTCGGCAGCCGCTAGCCGTGGTGTCTCCTGGGCGTAGACATGGTTAGCGGCCGGCGCCAGCAGCAACAGGTAACTCACTGGCGCAGTCTTGCACTGCCCGCCGGCCGCGGGGCTGCTCAGGCCAGGTTCACGTGGTGCGCCTCGTAGTGGGTGCCTTTGGCCCGTTCGAACGAGGCCCGGATCTCATCCTCGGCGGCGGCCCGGCCGGTCCAGGTCGCGCCCTCGACCGACTTGCCCGGCTCCAGATCCTTGTAAACGGTGAAGAAGTGCTGGATCTCCAGCAGCTGGTACTCCGGGATGTCGCCGATGTCGCGCAGATGGCCCTGCCGGGTGTCGGCCGTGGGCACGCAGATGACTTTGTCGTCGCCGCCCATCTCGTCGGTCATCCGGAACATACCGATCGCCCGGCATTCGACCAGGGCACCGGGGAAGGTGGGCTCGGGCACCAGCACCAACGCATCCAGCGGGTCCCCGTCCTGCCCCAGGGTTCCCTCGATAAAGCCGTAGTCAGAAGGGTATTGAGTCGAGGTGAACAGGGTCCGGTCGAGGCGGATCCGGCCGGTCGTGTGATCGAGTTCGTACTTGTTCTTCGAGCCGCGAGGGATCTCGATGGTCACGTCGAAGCGCAGTCCCTCCGACTTCTCGAAGTGCAGTTCCCGGAAATCCACGCTCGCCCCATTCGTCTGTCGATCCTTATCATGTCCTTTTGGACATATCGCACCATAGCCGCCGGGAGGGGTTCGTGCCACGAGAGCTGCGCCGTCTGCTGATCCTGCTGCTGGTCCTGGCGGTCCTCGGGGCTGGTGTGGTCTGGGGCGGGCGGCCTGCGTTGTACGCCAGCGGGCTGTGGATCGACGGGGGTAGCCCGACCATTGACCCGGCGCTCTTCGACCCGTCCGGGACGCCTACCCCGACCCCGCGGCAGCCGACGCGGTACGCGGCCAGCCGGGCCCCAGCCCCGGCCCCGGCCGGGGCCGGTCTGCTGGGCCGGATCCAGGCGGTCCCGCGGGCCGGGCTGGGGCGGGTCTCGGTCGCCGTGACCGACCCGGCCACCGGGCAGGCCGTGACCGGGGAGGCGGCCGACGTGGCACTGGCCCCGGCCTCGACGCTGAAACTGCTGACTTCGGCGGCGGCGTTGGCGGCCTTCGGCCCCGACCACCGATTCACCACCACCGCGGTCAGCGCCCAACCCGGCCAGGTGATCCTGGTGGGAGGCGGTGACCCGTACCTGCGCGGGACGGGGCCCGACACTTATCCCAGCCGGGCCTCGATCGCGGACTTGGCGCAGCAGACCGCCCAGGCCCTCACCGTCGCCGGCACTACGACGGTCAGTCTCGGTTACGACGACAGCCTGTTCACTGGTCCCGGTTGGAACCCGGCCTGGCTGCCGGGGTACGCGCAGTTCGCGACCCCGACCTCGGCCCTGTGGGTGGACCGGGGCGTGGTCGGGCAGATCCACAGCATCACCCCCTCGGCTGATGCCGCCAAGGTCTTCGCCGAGCAGCTCAAGAGCCGCGGAATCAGCGTCACCGGTGTCGCCCCCGCGAAGGCGCCCCCAGGGGCGACCCGCCTAGCCGAGGTCCGCTCGTTGCCGCTGGAACTCATCGTTCAGGAGCTGCTGCTGCATTCCGACAACGACGCCACCGAGGTGCTGTTTCGGCACGTGGCGATTGCGGCCGGCAAGGCCGGCAGCATCACCGAGGCCCAGGCCGCGGTCCCTGCCAGGCTGCGCGAGCTGGGCCTGTGGCACGACGGGATGCGGATGGACGACGGCTCCGGGCTGTCTCGTGCCAACCTGGCGACAGCGACAGTGCTGGCCGCCTCGGTGGTCAAAGGCTTAACCGACCCCCACTACCGGGCGCTGTTGGCCGGATTGCCAACCGCGGCCGCTGAGGGGACTCTCCACTCTCGCTTCGACGACCCGACCACCGAGGGCGCAGCTCGGGGGGTGGTCCGGGCCAAGACCGGCACCCTGACCGGGATCCACACCCTGGCCGGGTTCACCACCACCATCGACGGCAAAGTCCTCGCCTTCGCCCTGATGACTAACGACGTGGCCCCGAACCAGGACCTGGCAGCCCGGGACTGGCTCGAACGGGTCTCCGCCACCGTAACATCGTGTGGGTGCCGATGAACGACCAGCGCCCAGCCCGGCAACAGCATGCGTCGACGAACCGCACGGCCCCCGGCGGGGCTCATCCGATCCCGACTGTCGAATGGGACCTGGCCGCCCGGATCGGGTCCGGTCTGCTGCCGGCGGGCCCGGATCTGCCGGCGGAACAGATCAGACAGACCGTCGAAGGGCTGCGGCAGGCCGCGGCGAAGGCGGAGCCGATCATCGCCGAGGCCACCGGGCTGAGCGCACCACCGGCGGCCGAGCCGTACGTGGTGGACCGGCCGACCCTGGTCCGGTGGAATATCGACTTGGCTGCGGGACTGCTGGCCCCGTACCGCCAGCGGGCCTCGGTGGTGCGGCGGCTGAGCGGTGCCGCGAATGCGGTCCAGGTGGCTGCCTTGTTCGCCTGGGTCGGCAGGCAGGTGCTGGGGCAGTTTGACCCGTTCGCGGATCCGCCGCGGCTGCTGCTGGTGGCGCCGAATGTGGCCGAGGTGGGGCAGCAGGCGCAGGCTGATCCGGCCGCCTTCCGGCTCTGGGTCTGCCTGCACGAGGTGACCCACCGCTACCAATTCGGTCACGCCCCCTGGCTGGCTGATCATCTGTACCAGCTACTGGCCGAGGTCTGGCAGGAGGAGACTTCGCTGCGTAGCTGGCTGTTCGGCGATACCCGCTCCGGGCTGTTGGGGATGTTCAGCCCGCGGGGGCAGGACCTGTTGGCCCGCGGCATCGCGGTGATGAGCCTGCTGGAGGGGCATGCCGACCTGATGATGGACCGGGCCGGGCAGATCCCCGGGATCCGGGCGATCCGGGCTCGTTTTCAGCACCGCCGGGAGGCGAGCGGCCTGAACGCCCTGTGGCAACGGGTGTCAGGTCTCGACCAGAAGTACGTCCAGTACCGCGACGGGGCCGACTTCTGCCGCCAGGTGGTCGACCGGGCCGGTCTAGCGGGACTGAACCGAGCCTTCGACGCCGTCGAGCTGCTGCCGTCATCGGATGAGATCCACAACCCCGAGCGGTGGCTGGCCCGGGTCTGCTGATGGCCCGACGGGAATTGGGGCCGGCTTCCGCGCGGGTCCTGCGCGCGGTCCAGACCACCGTGGAGGCGGCGCTGGCCGGGCCGCTGCCCGCCGGCCGGAACCGGCCACGACGCCCGGCCGGCTCGGTCGTGGTCGGTTTGTCCGGCGGCGCGGACTCGCTGGCGCTGACCGCGGCGGTCGCCTGGCTGGTACGGCGCGGGCGGCTGCCGGTCCCGGCCCGGGCCGTCGTGGTGGACCATCAGCTCCAGGAGGAATCGGCGCGGGCGGCCGGTACGGCCGCCGCCCAGGCCCGTCGCCTGGGCCTGGCCGCAGAGGTGGTGCCGGTGAACGTGACCGCCAGCGGGGACGGCCCCGAGGCTGCGGCCCGGGTCGCCCGGCACCGGGCTTTGCTGGCCGATCGAGACGCGTGCGTGCTGCTGGGGCACACCCGTGACGACCAGGCCGAGACCGTGCTGCTGGGCCTGGCCCGCGGCTCCGGGACCCGGTCGATGGCCGGGATCGGGGTTCGGCAGGGGCGGCTATGGCGGCCGTTGCTGTCGGTCTCGCGGGCCGACACCGAGACCGCTTGTACCGAGCAGGGCCTGGACTGGTGGCGCGACCCCCACAACGACGACCCGCGCTACCTGCGGGTCCGGGCCCGGCGCCTGTTGCCGCTGCTGGAGCGTGACCTGGGTCCCGGGATAGTGGCCGCGCTGGCCCGTACTGGCGAGCTTTGCCGTGACGACGCTGATCTGTTGGACAGCCTTGCCGCCCAAGTCCTGCTCGACGCTGGCAGCGACCACCGCGACCACCTGCATGTGGCGCCGCTGGCGGCGGCTCATCCGGCGCTGCGGCGTCGGGCGCTGTTGACCTGGCTGCGTCGCGAAGGCGGTGATGATATCTGCGGCCAGCAGCTGCGCCGGGTGGAAGCCTTGGTCACCGATTGGCACGGTCAGAGCGGCGTCGATGTACCCGGGCTGCGGGTGCTCCGGGCCGGGTCCACCCTGACTGTGATCCCAGCTGCCCCGCGCGCGGTACCGGGAGGCGCCGGCGATGTGGATTAGGGTGATCGCCGTGGACCTGCGTGACGTGTCTGACGACCTGGCCCGGGTGCTGTACACCAAGAGCCAGCTGGATGATCGGTTGACCGAGCTGGCAGCCCAGATCGATGCCGACTACCAGGGCCGGGACCCGCTCCTGGTCGGGGTCCTGAATGGCGCGGTGATGGTGATGGCGGACCTGTCCCGGGCGCTGTCGATCCACTGTGAGATGGACTGGATGGCGATCTCTTCGTACGGCTCGGGAACCACATCCTCCGGCGTGGTCCGGATCCTTAAAGACTTGAACACGAATCTGCTGGGCCGCCACGTGCTGGTGGTCGAGGACATCGTCGACACCGGCTTGACCCTGGCCTATCTGTTGGAGAACCTGCGTTCGCGTCAGCCTGCCTCGCTGGAGGTGATGGCGATGTTCCGCAAGCTGGAAGCGGTCCGCAACAGCGTCGACGTGAAGTATGTGGGCTTCGACATCCCTAACGAATTCGTGGTCGGCTACGGGCTGGACTATGCCGGCAGGTACCGCAACCTGACCGGGCTGGGCACCCTCGCCCCCCACGTCTACACCTGATGCCCGGGATCTGCCTGCCGCGGTACCTGTCTGTGACCAGCGGCGTCATAGCCGGGTCGACGATTAGGCTGCGCTGGTAAAGTTCGGATGCTTACCGTACGACCTCTAGGCAGGCATGACTACGCTGCAACGACTCTTCCGCGGACCGCTGGTGTGGATCCTGTTGGCGCTGTTCGCTTTGTACCTGGTCTTTCAGCTGACCGGGAATGCGACCTACAAGGAGGTCCCGACCTCTGAGGCGGTCGCGGTGATCAACGGCAACGACAAGCTCAAGGAGGTCATCCTCACCGCCGGCGAGCAGACGATCGAGATCGAAAAAGCCGACGACCGCAAGACCAAGATCAAGGCGGTCTGGGTCGGTCGCCAGGTCGACGAGCTCACGGCACGGCTCAACCAGCGGGTGAGCGATGGCAGCCTGGAATCTTGGAAGGGTGTCAACCCGACTCCTGGTTTCTGGGGCTCGTTTCTGGCCACCATCATCCCGTTCCTGCTGATCGGGGTGGTCTTCTTCTTCTTGATGCATTCGCTGCAGGGTGGCGGCTCGCGGGTGATGCAGTTCGGCAAGTCGCGGGCCAAAGTCGCCAGCAAGGACACTCCGAAGACCACCTTCGCTGACGTGGCCGGGGTCGACGAGGCGATCGAGGAGTTGCAGGAGATCAAGGAATTTCTCGCTGAGCCGGCCAAGTTCCGGGCGGTCGGCGCCAAGATCCCCAAGGGGGTGCTGCTGTACGGGCCTCCCGGTACCGGGAAAACCCTGCTGGCGAGGGCTGTCGCCGGCGAGGCCGGGGTGCCGTTCTTCTCGATCTCCGGCTCGGACTTCGTCGAGATGTTCGTCGGTGTCGGCGCTTCCCGGGTCCGGGACCTCTTCGAGCAGGCGAAGGATTCGGCCCCAGCGATCGTCTTTATCGACGAGATCGACGCGGTCGGGCGGCACCGGGGCGCTGGTATGGGCGGCGGCCATGACGAGCGTGAGCAGACCCTGAACCAGCTGCTGGTCGAGATGGACGGCTTCGATGTCCGCGGCGGGGTGATCCTGATCGCCGCGACTAACCGTCCCGACGTGTTGGACCCGGCGCTGCTGCGACCCGGCCGCTTCGATCGCCAGATCGCGGTCGACGCGCCGGACTTGGCCGGGCGGGAGCGGATTCTCCGGGTCCACGCTACCGGCAAGCCGATGGCATCGGGGGTGGACCTGGCCGCGATCGCCCGCCGTACCCCAGGCTTCACCGGGGCCGATCTGGCTAATGTGCTGAATGAGGCGGCCCTGTTGACGGCCCGGTCGAACCGGCAGCTGATCACGGACGAAGCCTTGGACGAGGCCATCGACCGGGTGATCGCCGGGCCGCAGCGCCGGACTCGGCTGATGAGTTCGGACGAGTTGCTGATCACCGCTTACCACGAGGGCGGGCATGCGTTGGTGGCGGCGGCGATGCCGGGCACCGACCCGGTGCAGAAGGTCACCATCTTGCCCCGCGGCAAGGCGCTTGGTTATACGATGGTGCTGCCGGACCAGGACAAGTACAGCCAGACCCGCGGCGAATTGCTCGACCAGCTTGCGTACCTGCTGGGCGGGCGAGCCGCCGAAGAGATGATCTTCCACGACCCGACCACCGGCGCCAGCAACGACATCGAGAAGGCCACCAAGGTGGCTCGGGCAATGGTCACCCAGTACGGGATGACCGAGCGGCTGGGCGCGGTCCGGCTTGGCAGCGATGACCGGGAGCCGTTTGTCGGCATGGAGATGGGTCAGGGGCGCGGTTTCTCCGAACGGACCGCCGCGATCATTGACGAGGAGGTCTCGCAGCTGATCGCGACTGCCCACCAGGAGGCCTTTGACGTTCTGCAGGAGAACCGGGCCGTGCTCGACGAATTGGTCCGCCAATTGCTGGTGCAAGAGACCCTGGACAAGGAGCAGGTAGCCCAGATTTTCCAGGCCTTGAAGCGCCGCGAGAAGCGGCCGGCCTGGACCGGCTCCGAATTGCGCAAGCCGTCCGATGTGCCGCCGGTGACCCCGCCGCCGCGTCCCACCGGTGAACTGGAACCTGCTGGGGCTGCGCCGGCCACGAGCCTGCAGCCCGGCCAGCCGCCGACCAGTCAAAGCGGCGAAGCGCAGCCGCAGGTGCCGCTCGGCTGGCGTCCTGGTACGCAGTGGACCGATACCACCCCGACCAGCGGCTGGGCGCCGCCGCAGTGGCAGCCGGGGCAGTCCCCAGACCAGCCCCGGGATTCTGACCCCGGAGCCTGAGGTGGAGGCTTTCGATGAGGCCCGCGTCGAGGCGGCGGTACGAGAGCTGTTGGTCGGCGTCGGCGAGGACCCTGACCGGGACGGGTTACGGGAGACCCCGGCCCGGGTGGCCCGGGCCTTCGCGGAGATGCTGGCGGGTAACAGGACTGATCCGGGGCGGGTCCTCGATAAGACCTTCGACATCGACCATTCCGAACTGGTGCTGGTACGCGACATTGAGGTCTATTCGATTTGCGAGCATCACCTGTTGCCCTTTTTCGGCCGGGCTCATATCGGCTATATCCCCGATCAGCGGGTGACGGGTTTGTCGAAGCTGGCCCGGCTGATCGACGGGTACGCCCGCCGGCTCCAGGTCCAGGAGCGGCTTACCAGCCAGGTCGCCGACGCCTTAGTCCACAGGCTGCACCCGCTGGGGGTGATCGTGGTGATCGAGGCCGAGCACATGTGTCTGACCATACGCGGGGTCCGGAAACCAGGTTCGATGACCATCACCTCCGCGGTCCGCGGCAGCCTCCACGACCCGGCTACCCGTGCCGAGGCGATGGGCCTGATCCGGGGGAACCGGTCATGATCTCGGCCCTGCTAACCCCGGCCCCGACCCGGGTGATGGGGATCGTCAACGTCACCCCGGATTCCTTCAGTGACGGCGGTGACCACGCCGACCCCGGATCCGCGATCGCCCACGGGTTGCGTTTAGCCGCCGAAGGCGCTGCAATCGTCGACGTCGGCGGCGAGTCGACCCGCCCCGGCGCGGACCGGGTCAGCGCCGATGAGGAGCTGGACCGGGTCCTACCGGTGGTGTCCGCCCTCGCCAGCCAGGCGGTGGCGGTCAGCATCGACACGATGCGGGCTGAGGTCGCGCAGTGCTGTGTCGAGGCCGGAGCGGTAATCGTCAACGATGTCTCCGGTGGCCTGGCTGACCCGCGGATGCTGGCGACCGTCGCTCGGCTGGGCTGCGGCTACATCGCCATGCATTGGCGGACCCATTCCCGGCAGATGGACCAGGCCGCCCACTACCAGGATGTGGTGGCCGAGGTTCGCGCCGAGCTGCTGGACCGGGTCAAGGCCGCAGTCCAGGCTCGAATCGATCCGGAACGGATCATGCTCGACCCGGGGATCGGCTTTAGCAAAGACCCCGACCAGAATTGGGCGCTGGTCCGTGCCGCTGAGCAGTTCCAAACGATCGGGCTGCCGATGCTGTGGGGGGTCTCCCGGAAACGGTTTCTGGCTGATGTCAGCGCCGGCGCGCAACCGCCGCAGCGTGACGCCGCCTCGGCGGCGGTGACCGCCTGGCTGGCCGGCCGGGGGGTCTGGGCGGTCCGGACCCACACTGTCACCGACCATCTGGCTGCGGTGGCGGTCGCCGAACGGCTTCGGGGGCAGCCATGAATCTGGAGCCGGTGGCCCGAGCCGACCTGGACCACCTCGACCGGATCGACCTGGTTCAGGTGGCGGCCCGCGGTTGTCACGGGGTCTGGGACGATGAGCAGACTACTGCCCAGGACTTCACCGTCGACGTCACCGTCTGGCTGGACCCGGTCCGGGATCGGGCCGACCAGCTCGACGCCACCGTCAGCTACGTCGAGGTGGGCCAGATCATTGCCGACCAGGTCGCGCAAACCTCGTTCCGGCTCCTGGAGACGCTGGGGGGGTACCTGTGTCAGGTCCTGCTGCGGCTGCCCGGTATGGCCGCGGTCGAGGTCCGGATCCACAAACCCCGGGCCGCGGTCGACTCCGGTTGTACGGACGTCGCGGTCACCGTACGACGGCGCTGCCGATGACTACCCGGGTCGCGATCGCGCTGGGCAGCAATCTGGGGGACCGGCTCGGCCACCTGCAGCGGGCTGTCGACGGGCTGCGTGCCGCGGGGATCAGCGACCTGCGGCTGTCGGGCGTGTACGAGACCGATCCGGTCGGCGGGGTCGAGCAACCGGACTACCTGAACGCCGTGGTGGTCGGGGTCACCAACCTGGATCCGTGGTCGCTGCTGCGGCTGGGGCAGCGGTTAGAGCAGCAGGCAGGCCGGGTCCGGGCCGAACCTAACGGTCCGCGCACTCTGGATGTGGATCTGCTCGCCCATGGGACGACCGAGATCCGCAGCGATGAGTTGATCGTGCCGCATCCACGGGCCGTGGAACGTGGTTTTGTGCTGGTGCCGTGGGCTGATGTTGATCCGACATTCCAGGTCGCCGACCGACCAGTCGTCGAGCACCTGGCCCAGGTCAGCCCCGGTGGGGTCCGGTCCCGGCCTGATCTGAGGTTGCGGGGCGATGGCTGAGCCGAGTCTGACTCCGACCCGGCTGCGAAGCCTGATCGCCTGCCTGGTGGTAGGCGGGGCCGTGACTTTTGTCGCCCTTACTGCGCTGACGGCGTTCTCTCTCGCGGTCCCGCAGATCCCGTGGACCACTCCGGCGCTGCTGCTGGCAGCCGCGGCCGGGGGCGGGGTGATGGCCCGGGCCACGCATGTTCGCAATCATGTCAACCGTCGTCCTGCCGAGCCGCAGGCCTCGGTGGTCACCCTCGCTGTCGCCCGGGCGATGCTGGTTGGCGGTTCCCTGCTAGTTGGCGGCTATCTCGCCTGCGCGCTCTTCTTCCTGCCCCGCTTCGAGGCTGCTGCCCCGCGGGAGCGGGTGATCCGTAGCCTGCTGTCAGCGGTAGCCGCAGCAGCGGTCGTGGTGGCCGGCTGGTTCACGGAACGGGCCTGCCGCGCGCCCCGACCACCCGACTCAGACCTCAATGAGGACCCCAGCTGATACCGCGGCGTCCGATGGTGCCGGGTACGGAATCCGATCTGTGGACCAGAGGAACGGGGCTGTCCGACAGTTCCTGCAGGAAGCCCGAAAAATGAGACTGTCCTCGCAAAAACGATGATCTTTGGATCGCGACACGCGCAGGCGCTGTCAGGGATGATGGCGATGAGCGCGTAGCCTGAGCGGGTGACTTCCCCCACACGTAGTGCCCAGCTCAGTCGAAACTTCCGGATCGCCCAGTTCGCGGCGGGGATCGGAGGTGGAGTCGGGATTGTCTGCTTCCCGTTCGCGCCCTGGGTGGGGCGGCTTGGAATCGCTGCCCTGCTGGTCGGGGCAGCAGTGGCCCTGTACTTCAGTTGGCGAGAATTCCAGACTTCCAAGCTGGCCTATCATGCCCGGCTCATGGTGATGCACGAGCGGTATCACGAGGAGCTGTCCGCGCAGCGTACCGGCTATGAGCTGGTGACGTCGTTGCTGCGTAACCGTAACGTCCAGTTGGCCGGTGATCTGGCTGACACCCGCGCCGACCTGGTAGAGGCGCGCCAGGAGCTGGCCGGGCAGCAGCAGCTGGTGTCGAGCCTGCGCGGCGGTGCCGCGGCTCTCACAGCCGAGCGGGACGAGCTCCTGGCCCGGATCACCCAGGCGACACCCGAGCTGGAGCCGGAGATGGTTCCCGAAGTCAGCGAGACCGAGGTCGCGCATGCGGCCGAGGTGCTCACCTTGCCGCGTCGGGTCCGTCGGCTGTCGGATGACCTGAACGAGGCCGAAGTCTGGGGCACCGCCGAGATGCCCTCGGTCGCGGCTCTGGTCACTGTCGACCGTGACGATCCGAACGGCGGGACTCCGCTCTACCGCAAGCAGGCCTGATACCAAGACGACATTTCGGATTCCTGCCGGGCAGAGACAGCGCTGCTGTCTCGGGGGACCCCGGCCGGTTTCGTATTTCCACTGCCTGCCAAGGCGCTATGACAAGCCTCCGATCGAGCAGATCCACGGGCGTTGATGACCAGGTGTGGGTTTACCGACGCCAGGTGGAGGAGGCCC
>ERZ772971.110-NODE-110-length-52218-cov-15.295573_pt1 | contig 52218 bp, 42 predicted proteins | sample MGYA00511943_ERZ772971 | MGnify/ENA primary metagenome ERZ772971 (study PRJEB29015, sample SAMEA2737929) | human oral metagenome | biome: human oral; feature: human-associated habitat; material: dental | place: China | collected 2144 ... | reverse complement strand
TCATCCGCAACGCATCGCGCACGGTAAACGGCACGGCGAAAATCAGCTACAACGGCAAAGAAGTCGATTTGGAAAGCCCGTTTGAACGCCTGACCATTCTCGAAGCCATCAAAAAATACAATCCGCACTACACCGACGAGCAGTTGAACGATGCGGAGTGGCTGAAAAAAGAAATCGTCAAACACGGCGAAAGCCTGCCGCCGTCCCCCGGCATCGGCAGCCTGCAACTTGCCCTGTTTGAAGGTTGCGCCGAGGGCAAACTGTGGAACCCAACTTTCATTATCGACTACCCTGTCGAAGTATCGCCATTGGCACGCGCATCCGACAGCAAACCGGGCTTGACCGAGCGCTTCGAGCTTTTCGTTGTCGGCCGAGAACTGGCAAACGGCTACTCCGAGTTGAACGATCCAGAAGACCAAGCTGAACGCTTCAAGGCGCAAGTGGCACAAAAAGATGCCGGCGACGACGAAGCCATGCACTACGATGCCGACTACATCCGCGCCATGGAATTCGGTCTGCCGCCGACCGGCGGCTGCGGCATCGGCATCGACCGCTTGGTCATGTTGCTGACCGATTCGCAAACCATCCGCGATGTGATTTTGTTCCCGCAAATGCGTCCCGAATAACGCATTGAAATAAAATCAAGGCCGTCTGAAAACAAAACTCTGTTTTCAGACGGCCTTTTTGTTCAAATATGTAAAACGGAAAAATTAAAATCGATAAATCCTTTACACCATAATAATAAAATTACATGATAATCAAAAAGATAATATAAAAAAGAATATGTAAACGTTTTTCAGTTTGTTGACAGTCTGCTAGAATACATCCAGTTACAGACAGCCTCCACACACAGGCCGTCTGAAAATGCAGAAACTCTGAAAGGTTTGTATGGATCAATTTTTCGAACAGCTTCACGGCTGGGTAAACGCCATCAACGACCCAATGTGGTCGGGGTTGGTATATATGCTTTTAGGCGCAGGCCTCTTTTTCACCGTTACCACCGGTTTTGTACAATTCCGCCTCTTCGGCCGCAGTATCAAAGAAATGTTGGGTGGCCGCAAACAAGGTGATGATCCGCACGGAATTACACCGTTCCAAGCATTCGTTACCGGCTTGGCCAGCCGCGTAGGCGTGGGCAACATCGCCGGCGTGGCGATTGCCATCAAACTCGGCGGACCGGGCGCGGTGTTCTGGATGTGGGTAACCGCCTTAATCGGCATGAGTTCGGCGTTTGTCGAATCTTCACTGGCTCAACTCTTTAAAATCCGGGACTACGACAACCACCACTTCCGCGGCGGCCCTGCCTACTACATCACTCAAGGCCTGGGACAAAAATGGCTGGGCGTTTTATTCGCCCTGAGTCTAATTTTCTGTTTCGGCTTTGTATTTGAAGCCGTACAGACCAATACCATCGCCGATACCACCAAAGCGGCATGGGGCTGGGATCAACACTATGTCGGCGTCGCTCTGGTCATTCTGACTGCCCCGATTATCTTCGGCGGTATCCGCCGCGTATCCAAAGCCGCGGAAATCATCGTCCCGCTGATGGCGGTTTTATATCTCGTCATAGCACTCTTCATCATTGTTACCAATATTTCCCTGATTCCTGAAGTGTTCGGTCAGATTTTTTCCAACGCGTTCAACTTCGATTCGGCTGCAGGCGGTTTCCTCGGCGGTCTGATTTCGACCACCATGATGCAGGGTATCAAACGCGGCCTGTATTCCAATGAAGCGGGTATGGGTTCCGCGCCGAACGCCGCAGCCGCAGCCGAAGTGAAGCACCCCGTCTCCCAAGGCATGATTCAAATGCTGGGCGTTTTCGTCGATACCATCATCGTCTGCTCATGCACCGCCTTTATCATCTTGACCTATCAACAGCCTTACGGAGACCTGAGCGGTGCGGCGCTGACCCAAGCGGCAATCGTCAGCCAGGTAGGCGAATGGGGCGCGGGCTTCCTTGCCGTCATCCTATTTATGTTTGCCTTTTCAACCGTTATCGGCAACTATGCCTATGCCGAGTCCAACGTCCAATTCATCAAGAGCCATTGGCTGGTTACCGCCGTTTTCCGTATGCTGGTTTTGGCATGGGTATACTTCGGCGCAGTTGCCAACGTACCCTTGGTATGGGATATGGCAGACATGGCCATGGGCATCATGGCATGGATTAACCTCGTCGCCATCTTACTCCTGTCCCCACTTGCCTTCCTGCTGTTGAAAGACTACACAGCCAAGCTGAAAATGGGCAAAGACCCAGAGTTCAAACTCTCCGAACACCCTGGCTTGAAACGCAAAATCAAATCCGATATCTGGTAACACCAAAGGCCGTCTGAAATTTCAGACGGCCTTTTTAATCCCTGCCATTTAGACAAAACGATGCCCCTTAAAGCGGAAGCCTTAAGGGGCAGAGCGTTGCGGCACATCTTTTCAGACGGCCTTATTGTAGCAACGTTTCTCATTTCGCAGTGCAACAATATGTCCAAATTCTAATTCCAAATCGGCACCCAGTCAAGCATTTCATTTGCATGGTAATACTTACCTAGGATATATTTATACTTACTAAACATCATATTACGGAGAAACTGATGGCTGCATTCAAACCCAATCCAATCAACTACATCCTCGGCCTCGATATCGGCATCGCATCCGTCGGCTGGGCGATGGTAGAAATTGACGAAGAAGAAAACCCCATCCGCCTGATTGATTTGGGCGTGCGCGTATTTGAGCGTGCAGAAGTACCGAAAACAGGCGACTCTCTCGCAGCGGCAAGACGCTTGGCACGCAGCGTCCGCCGCCTGACCCGCCGTCGCGCCCACCGCCTGCTTCGGGCCCGTCGCCTATTGAAACGCGAGGGCGTATTACAGGCTGCCGATTTTGATGAAAACGGCTTGATTAAATCCTTACCGAATACACCATGGCAACTTCGCGCAGCCGCATTAGACCGCAAACTGACGCCTTTAGAGTGGTCGGCAGTCTTGTTGCATTTAATCAAACACCGCGGCTATTTGTCGCAACGGAAAAATGAAGGCGAAACTGCCGACAAGGAGCTTGGTGCTTTGCTTAAAGGCGTAGCCGACAATGCCCATGCCTTACAGACAGGCGATTTCCGCACACCGGCTGAATTGGCTTTAAATAAATTTGAGAAAGAAAGCGGCCATATCCGCAACCAGCGCGGCGATTATTCGCATACGTTCAGCCGCAAAGATTTGCAGGCAGAGCTAGTTTTGCTGTTTGAAAAACAAAAAGAATTTGGCAATCCGCATATTTCAGACGGCCTTAAAGAAGGTATTGAAACCCTGCTGATGGCGCAACACCCTGCCCTGTCTGGCGATGCTGTTCAAAAAATGTTGGGGTATTGCACCTTTGAGCCGACAGAGCCGAAAGCCGCTAAAAACACCTATACCGCCGAACGTTTCATCTGGCTGACCAAGCTGAACAACCTGCGTATTTTAGAGCAAGGCAGCGAGCGTCCGCTGACTGATACCGAACGTGCCACGCTTATAGATATGCCTTATAAAAATAAGCTAACTTATGCAAAAGCACGAGAACTGCTGGGATTGGACGATACGGCATTTTTCAAAGGTTTGCGTTACGGCAAAGACAATGCCGAATCGGCAACGCTGATGGAAATGAAGGCTTACCACGCCATCCGCCGTGCGCTGGAAAAAGAAGGTTTGAAAGACAAAAAATCTCCGTTGAGCCTTTCCCCCGAATTGCAGGATGAAATCGGTACGGCATTCTCCCTGTTTAAAACAGATGAGGATATTACAGGTCGTCTGAAAGGCTGCTTGCAACCTGAAATCTTGGATGCACTGTTGAAACACATCAGCTTCGACAAGTTCGTTCAAATTTCTTTGAAAGCGTTGCGCCGAATCGTGCCGCTGATGGAACAAGGCAAACGTTACGATGAAGCCTGCGCTGAAACCTACGGGGATCATTATGGCGAGAAAAATTCGGAGGAAATGCTTTATCTGCCGCCGATTCCCGCCGACGAAATCCGCAACCCCGTCGTCTTGCGCGCCTTATCTCAAGCACGGAAAGTCATTAACGGCGTGGTTCGGCGTTACGGCTCCCCTGCCCGTATCCATATTGAAACAGCAAGGGAAGTAGGAAAATCGTTTAAAGACCGCAAAGAAATCGAAAAACGCCAAGAAGAAAACCGTAAAGACCGGGAAAAAGCAGCCGCCAAATTCCGAGAGTATTTCCCCAATTTTGTCGGCGAACCCAAATCCAAAGATATTCTGAAACTGCGCCTGTACGAGCAACAACACGGCAAATGCCTGTATTCGGGCAAAGAAATCAGCTTAGGCCGTCTGAACGAAAAAGGCTATGTCGAAATCGACCATGCCCTGCCGTTCTCGCGCACATGGGACGACAGTTTCAACAATAAAGTGCTGGTATTGGGCAGCGAAAACCAAAACAAAGGCAACCGAACACCTTATGAATATTTAAACGGCAAAGACAACAGCCGCGAATGGCAGGAATTTAAAGCGCGCGTAGAAACCAGCCGTTTTCCTCACAGTAAAAAGCAACGGATTCTACTGCAGAAATTCGATGAAGAAGGATTTAAAGAACGCAACTTGAACGATACGCGCTACGTCAACCGTTTTCTGTGCAAATTTGTTGCCGACCATATGCAACTGACCGGAAAAGGAAAAAGACGCGTATTTGCCTCCAACGGACAAATTACCAATTTATTGCGCGGCTTTTGGGGACTACGCAAAGTGCGTGCGGAAAACGACCGCCATCATGCTTTGGACGCAGTCGTCGTTGCCTGTTCGACCGTTGCCATGCAGCAGAGAATTACCCGTTTTGTACGTTACAAAGAAATGAACGCGTTTGACGGTAAAACCGTGGATAAAGAGACGGGAGAAGTGCTGCATCAAAAAACACACTTCCCGCAACCTTGGGAATTTTTCGCACAAGAAGTCATGATACGTGTCTTTGGCAAACCAGACGGCAAACCCGAACTTGAAGAAGCCGATACCCCAGAAAAACTGCGCGCGCTGCTTGCCGAAAAATTATCATCTCGCCCCGAAGCCGTACACGAATACGTCGCCCCACTGTTTGTTTCGCGTGCGCCCAATCGGAAGATGAGCGGCGCACATAAAGATACTTTGCGATCTGCTAAACGGTTTGTTAAGCATAATGAGAAAATTAGTGTTAAACGAGTATGGTTAACCGATATTAAGTTAGCAGACCTTGAAAACATGGTTAATTATAAAAATGGCAGGGAAATTGAATTATATGAGACTCTTAAAGCGCGTTTAGAGAAATATGGAGGTAATGCTAAACAAGCATTTGACCCTAAGGACAATCCATTTTATAAAAAAGGTGGACAGCTGGTTAAAGCTGTGAGGGTCGAAAAAACCCAAGAGAGTGGAGTTTTATTAAACAAAAACAATGCTTATACCATTGCAGATAATGGCGACATGGTACGCGCCGATGTATTCTGTAAAACGGATAAGAAAGGGAAAAATCAGTATTTTATTGTTCCCATCTATGCTTGGCAGGTTGCTGAAAATATCCTTCCTGATATTGATTGTAAAGGATACCGGATTGATGATAGCTATACATTCTGTTTTAGCCTGCATAAGTATGATCTGATTGCTTTTCAGAAAGATGAAAAATCTAAAGTAGAATTTGCCTACTATATCAACTGTGATAGCTCTGATGGGCGGTTCTATTTGGCTTGGCATGATAAAGGTGCAAAAGAACAGCAATTCCGTATTAGTACCCAAAATCTCGTATTGATGGAAAAATACCAAATCGACGAACTCGGTAAAGAAATCAGACCATGTCGTCTGAAAAAACGTCCGCCTGTCCGTTAAATAAACTCATCCCTGTTTCAGACGACCTGAAGCAGGGATTTTTCGTCGCACAAACACAAAGGAGAAAACACATGACATGGCGCAGCCTGCTTATCCAAAACAGCGGCAAACTGTCGTTGCACCGCAAACAAATGCTGATTCGTCAAAACGGAGAATCTTATACCGTCCCCTTGGAAGACATTGCTGTCATTGTTGTCGAACATCGGGAAACACTAATTACCGCCCCGCTTTTATCGGCATTGGCAGAATATGGAACGACTCTGCTGACTTGCGACGAACAATTCCTACCCTGTGGCCAATGGCTGCCTTACTCGCAATACCATCGCCAATTAAAAACTCTCAAGCTGCAACTGAATATCAGCGAGCCCTTAAAAAAGCAACTTTGGCAACATATCGTCCGTCGAAAAATCCTCAACCAAGCATTTGTTGCCGACGAAACAGGCAATGACATTGCTGCTAAACGGCTACGCGCATTGGCTGCTGAAGTTCGCTCCGGCGATACAGGGAACCGCGAAGCTCAAGCCGCCTCCCTCTATTTTCAAGCCGTGTTCGGAGAAAAATTTACCCGCAACGACAACAATACCGTCAATGCCAGTCTGAATTACGCCTACTCCGTGATTCGTGCCGCCGTTGCCCGATCCCTCGCCTTATATGGTTGGTTGCCCGCATTGGGACTGTTTCATAAAAGCGAACTCAATCCCTTCAATCTTGCCGACGACTTTATCGAACCATTACGCCCGCTTGCCGACCTGACCATACTGAATCTGAAAGAGCAAGGTCGTCTGAAAAGCGAATTGACGCCGCAAACCAAACAAGCCTTGATCAAAGTCCTGCACTCCCAAGTCTGCATCGAACAGCAGACCTTCAGTACACTGGCAGCCATAGACAAAATGATTGCCTCATTCCAGCCAAGTATCGTCGTAAAAAACGCCAAACTGCTGAAACTGCCCGAAATCCTGCCTTTGAAAGAATATCAATATGAGTGAGGCAAAATTTATGCGGATCATCGTCTTTTTCGACCTACCGGTCACTACCGTTGCCAAACGCAAGGCTGCCAACCAATTCCGACATTTTTTGCTAAAAGATGGCTATCAAATGCTACAACTTTCCGTGTATAGCAGGATTGTCAAAGGCAGGGATGCGTTACAAAAACACCACAACAGACTATGCGCCAACTTGCCGCAAGAAGGCTCGATACGCTGTTTGGAGGTAACGGAAAAGCAGTTTGCCGCCATGAAACTGCTTTTAGGCGAACTGAAAACACAAGAAAAAAAGGTCAATTCAGACCAATTATTGCTGTTCTAACCCATTTTTTCAGACAAAAGAAAACGGGAAATCCTTACAGAATAAGGATTTCCCGTTGAAGCATTGTAGCACTGCGAAATGAGAAAGGGAGCTACAACCCGCGCGATGTCCGCCATACGTTACCACCGATTGTAGCACTGCGAAATGAGAAAGGGAGCTACAACCTGGTTGGCGTACAAGAACTTTGTTAAGGAATTGTAGCACTGCGAAATGAGAAAGGGAGCTACAACCCGCTGACTCCGCAAATGTACTCAGCAACCATTGTAGCACTGCGAAATGAGAAAGGGAGCTACAACGATTGGTTTTCGAAAGAACAAAACGTTCGCATTGTAGCACTGCGAAATGAGAAAGGGAGCTACAACCATATAAAAGTTTTGTCCGCGATTCGATTAATTGTAGCACTGCGAAATGAGAAAGGGAGCTACAACTCTGGGTCTTAGCCTGTTCGCAGGCGGAGTATTGTAGCACTGCGAAATGAGAAAGGGAGCTACAACTGCGCTCGTTGTGATAGATGAGGCGCAGCGATTGTAGCACTGCGAAATGAGAAAGGGAGCTACAACAGCGAGGTGTACCACGATATGCAGCTGGGTATTGTAGCACTGCGAAATGAGAAAGGGAGCTACAACGAAATCGAAAAACGCACTTTCGTCTGCTCAATTGTAGCACTGCGAAATGAGAAAGGGAGCTACAACTAATGAAATCGGGAGGGAAGCGGGGCGAAAATTGTAGCACTGCGAAATGAGAAAGGGAGCTACAACAAGTCGCCAGTCGGCTGTTGTCGACATGTAATTGTAGCACTGCGAAATGAGAAAGGGAGCTACAACCTAGAACGTTCAGTCGTGTGTATCGACTCTATTGTAGCACTGCGAAATGAGAAAGGGAGCTACAACCGGGAACGTCTTCGTCGAATGCGGGCGGTTATTGTAGCACTGCGAAATGAGAAAGGGAGCTACAACTGCTGTCGTGGTGGTAGATGAAGCGCAGCGATTGTAGCACTGCGAAATGAGAAAGGGAGCTACAACATTAAGATAGCAATGTGGTTGCGCGGTCTTATTGTAGCACTGCGAAATGAGAAAGGGAGCTACAACCCACTGACGCCGCAAATGTACTCATCAACCATTGTAGCACTGCGAAATGAGAAAGGGAGCTACAACGATTAAAATCGCGCAATGGCTGAAGTCTCTATTGTAGCACTGCGAAATGAGAAAGGGAGCTACAACGTTCTCGAAAGAGCAGAAAGTCCGCAAGGGATTGTAGCACTGCGAAATGAGAAAGGGAGCTACAACTGGTCGGGCGCCATATTCATATAAGGCGTGATTGTAGCACTGCGAAATGAGAAAGGGAGCTACAACCCGCTGACGCCTCAAATGTACACGGAAACCATTGTAGCACTGCGAAATGAGAAAGGGAGCTACAACGTTGCTTTAGCACTTAACCAAGCAAACGGCATTGTAGCACTGCGAAATGAGAAAGGGAGCTACAACTATAATGCAAAGCATAGGCAGTAAGCAATAATTGTAGCACTGCGAAATGAGAAAGGGAGCTACAACACTGTTGCCGTTGGCGGAAATTCTGTGAATATTGTAGCACTGCGAAATGAGAAAGGGAGCTACAACTGCCTTCTGGTCGAGAATACCCACATCGATATTGTAGCACTGCGAAATGAGAAAGGGAGCTACAACCGCTGACACCTCAGATGTACACGGAAACCGATTGTAGCACTGCGAAATGAGAAAGGGAGCTACAACTGTAAATCGTATGGTACGTCTTGCAACGGTATTGTAGCACTGCGAAATGAGAAAGGGAGCTACAACGAAACGGCTGTTGCGGCGCGGTATGTATCGATTGTAGCACTGCGAAATGAGAAAGGGAGCTACAACGAAGCAGAGCGACATCAAAGCAATACAGGAATTGTAGCACTGCGAAATGAGAAAGGGAGCTACAACAGATAAGCCGTTCAGTATTGATTTGAATCTATTGTAGCACTGCGAAATGAGAAAGGGAGCTACAACCTAGAGGTTCAAACATGGAATGAAGCGCCGATTGTAGCACTGCGAAATGAGAAAGGGAGCTACAACCGCTGGGCGCTGATGGTAAAACCGGCAGCGATTGTAGCACTGCGAAATGAGAAAGGGAGCTACAACCTAGAGGTTCAAACATGGAATGAAGCGCCGATTGTAGCACTGCGAAATGAGAAAGGGAGCTACAACCGCTGGGCGCTGATGGTAAAACCGGCAGCGATTGTAGCACTGCGAAATGAGAAAGGGAGCTACAACAAAACATCACAAATTAGCCTCCACAAACAAATTGTAGCACTGCGAAATGAGAAAGGGAGCTACAACCCCAGAAGAAGCCAAACGGAAAATCAGGGCATTGTAGCACTGCGAAATGAGAAAGGGAGCTACAACTGCGGCAATGTGGTACCGACTACGCCTATGATTGTAGCACTGCGAAATGAGAAAGGGAGCTACAACCTTATAAAGGGTTCGTCCGTGAACCAATTAATTGTAGCACTGCGAAATGAGAAAGGGAGCTACAACGACATTGTTTATGTTGATTGTGGTTCAAGCATTGTAGCACTGCGAAATGAGAAAGGGAGCTACAACGAAAGCGTTGAATCAGAAAGCTGTGGAGGCATTGTAGCACTGCGAAATGAGAAAGGGAGCTACAACAAATCCAGCGGCGCAGTATCCCGCCAGTGCATTGTAGCACTGCGAAATGAGAAAGGGAGCTACAACGATGGTTCTGTCGGTGCCATTCGTAGGTTAATTGTAGCACTGCGAAATGAGAAAGGGAGCTACAACGGTCTTCTTGAGCGCGTCATTGAAAAGTACATTGTAGCACTGCGAAATGAGAAAGGGAGCTACAACAAGGCGGGCAGATTAGAGCGAGAGCTCAGGATTGTAGCACTGCGAAATGAGAAAGGGAGCTACAACGCCAGAGTTACTCAGAGCTACAGCGCTGAGATTGTAGCACTGCGAAATGAGAAAGGGAGCTACAACATAATCAACGGGGGAATGGCTTAACGCCATATTGTAGCACTGCGAAATGAGAAAGGGAGCTACAACTTGTCAACCGTTATAAGCTTGGTATATCGAATTGTAGCACTGCGAAATGAGAAAGGGAGCTACAACATGGAGAAACCGCCAAGGTTCGACGTGAGCATTGTAGCACTGCGAAATGAGAAAGGGAGCTACAACCGAATTCGTTCAGACGGTAACTCCGTCTGGATTGTAGCACTGCGAAATGAGAAAGGGAGCTACAACCTGGTCGTTTCGGTCCCTTTTGTGGCTTATATTGTAGCACTGCGAAATGAGAAAGGGAGCTACAACTTTAACCAGTGCATACGCGCCAGCGGCCACATTGTAGCACTGCGAAATGAGAAAGGGAGCTACAACATTCACCGGAAGGGGCGCTCGTTGTGATAGATTGTAGCACTGCGAAATGAGAAAGGGAGCTACAACGTTGTTCAGCTTGGCCCGTTTACTGATAAAATTGTAGCACTGCGAAATGAGAAAGGGAGCTACAACTAAGCCTTCCGATAAAGACAAGCCTGATCCATTGTAGCACTGCGAAATGAGAAAGGGAGCTACAACAGTTTGTTATGTCGAAAGGAAGCAGGCCGAATTGTAGCACTGCGAAATGAGAAAGGGAGCTACAACCACTGTTCAGAAAAACAGGTTGGAAGTTTCATTGTAGCACTGCGAAATGAGAAAGGGAGCTACAACTTTTATGAGCGTGAAGAAGCAATAGAAACAATTGTAGCACTGCGAAATGAGAAAGGGAGCTACAACAATAAGCTTTTGGACGGAATAACTTCGGCAATTGTAGCACTGCGAAATGAGAAAGGGAGCTACAACCTCTGTCGTGATGGGGGGCAATGTCGGCGGATTGTAGCACTGCGAAATGAGAAAGGGAGCTACAACGAAGATTTGGAAACACACAGACACTGGGGTATTGTAGCACTGCGAAATGAGAAAGGGAGCTACAACGCACCAACCAAGTATTCCGCCATGCTACCAATTGTAGCACTGCGAAATGAGAAAGGGAGCTACAACCTGGCGAGCTGGCGCTACACAGAAAAATCGATTGTAGCACTGCGAAATGAGAAAGGGAGCTACAACGCCGTTAATAAGCATTGGCGGGCTAAATGGATTGTAGCACTGCGAAATGAGAAAGGGAGCTACAACATGTTCATCAAACGTTTGTCGGAGACTGCAATTGTAGCACTGCGAAATGAGAAAGGGAGCTACAACGACTTGTTAAGAAACCTGTTGAAGTAGACGATTGTAGCACTGCGAAATGAGAAAGGGAGCTACAACGCCAAACCGGACTGCAATGGCTGCCCGAAAATTGTAGCACTGCGAAATGAGAAAGGGAGCTACAACGGTCTGCGAGTTGCGCTGAAAGCGGGCAAAATTGTAGCACTGCGAAATGAGAAAGGGAGCTACAACTATCCGTCAGATTTATGCCCGAAAACGCCAATTGTAGCACTGCGAAATGAGAAAGGGAGCTACAACAACAAGTTGCTTGATGCAATCGTTGCGGCTATTGTAGCACTGCGAAATGAGAAAGGGAGCTACAACCCGGGGGCAGGAAAAACAACTTATGCTATGATTGTAGCACTGCGAAATGAGAAAGGGAGCTACAACCCGTTGACGCCTCAAATGTATTCGGCAGACATTGTAGCACTGCGAAATGAGAAAGGGAGCTACAACCCAAGAAGCTGTTGTATGCGAAGATTCTTGATTGTAGCACTGCGAAATGAGAAAGGGAGCTACAACGACATCGTTTACGTTGACTGCGGAAATTCTATTGTAGCACTGCGAAATGAGAAAGGGAGCTACAACCTTGAGAAATCTATTGTGTGCATCGACTCTATTGTAGCACTGCGAAATGAGAAAGGGAGCTACAACGATTAAGGTGCCTCAGGTTGAACAAGCAATATTGTAGCACTGCGAAATGAGAAAGGGAGCTACAACACCTAGCAGTTACCTAGCAGTTACCTAGCAATTGTAGCACTGCGAAATGAGAAAGGGAGCTACAACTGCCCGAAGGTTGGGAAACATCGCTGGTGTATTGTAGCACTGCGAAATGAGAAAGGGAGCTACAACCCCCGCTTTTTTGTTATGGTTAAATACTTTAATTGTAGCACTGCGAAATGAGAAAGGGAGCTACAACAGTACGGGCGGCTTTTTGAGTATGAGTGGCATTGTAGCACTGCGAAATGAGAAAGGGAGCTACAACGTTCGTAAAGGTACAGCAACAGGCTGATAAATTGTAGCACTGCGAAATGAGAAAGGGAGCTACAACCCTCTGACACCGCAGATGTACTCTGAAAACATTGTAGCACTGCGAAATGAGAAAGGGAGCTACAACTCTTATGTCGGCATGAATAAATTGCTCGACATTGTAGCACTGCGAAATGAGAAAGGGAGCTACAACCTATTCCGAAAGATATAGAGAACTTAGAAAATTGTAGCACTGCGAAATGAGAAAGGGAGCTACAACAGAAACGCATCGCCATTGGGGCTATGACGTATTGTAGCACTGCGAAATGAGAAAGGGAGCTACAACGTCAAGACATCTAATTCATGCAACTGTTATATTGTAGCACTGCGAAATGAGAAAGGGAGCTACAACCTTACAAAGGGTTTGTGCGCGAACCAATTAATTGTAGCACTGCGAAATGAGAAAGGGAGCTACAACTTGGAGAAATCTGTAGTCTGTATCGATTCGATTGTAGCACTGCGAAATGAGAAAGGGAGCTACAACGTCAAGACATCTAATTCATGCAACTGTTATATTGTAGCACTGCGAAATGAGAAAGGGAGCTACAACCTTGAAGTCGAGAAATGGACTGATTCACCAATTGTAGCACTGCGAAATGAGAAAGGGAGCTACAACCCTCTGACGCCGCAAATGTATTCAGAAACCATTGTAGCACTGCGAAATGAGAAAGGGAGCTACAACTGTAGTATACGACACGCTCATTACCGGCGGATTGTAGCGCTGCGAAACAAGGAAATCGTTGCTTCAGACGGCCTTTCTCCCCTCTTCTGTGTCCAGCACTAAGAATATCGCCAGTGCCACTGCCATCAGCACCGCAGTCAGTACCATCGCCCGTGCGTAATTGTCTGCGCCGGCCGTGCCCAGATAGCGGTAAATCAAGGTTGTCAGGGTTTGCCATTCGGGGCGGGACAGGAACAGTGTGGCGGCAAATTCGCCCGCGCAGGTGGCGGCGGCGAATGTCAGGCCGCGGCGCAGGGCGGGTTTCAGCAGCGGGGCGGTAACATATAAGGCCGTCTGAAAACGGCTGGCGCCCATGCTTCGGGCGGCATCGGCATAATCGGGCGGCAGTGCGTCCCATGCGGCGGATACGTCTTTGGCGACAAACGGATAGGCAAGCAGCGCGTAGGTGGCGATCAGCAAGGGCAGCGAGGCCGTCCAGTCGGGGTAAAGCAGCAGCACGCCGAAGGCGACGCACACGGGCGACACCATAAACGGCAGGAAAGTCAGCCAGCGCACCCACGGCGCGCGGCGCACGAGGCAGGCGTGCAAAATGCCCAATGCGGCCGCCAGCAGCACCGCCATCGCCGAAAACCGCAACGTGTTCCACAGTGCCGCCAGCGTGTCCGCCTCCGCCAGTACGCGCCAGGAATCCCCCGCCGCCAATGCTTTCGCGCCCACGGCGCCCAGCGGCAGTACGCAGCAAAACAGCAGCACCAGCAATGCGGACGCCAGCAGCAGCCGTTCGCCGGCAGACTGCGGCCTGCGCGGGGCCGGCACGCGCACTGTTTTCCCCGCCGCCGCATTGCGGCTGAGGCGGGCATAGAGCAATCCGGCGGCGGCCGTTACCGCCAGCACCAGCCACACCAGCACCGACGCCTGCGCCATATCCAGTTCGTAGGCGATCAGTTGGTAAACTTCCACCTCCACCGTCGCGTAGCGGTTGCCGCCCAGCAGCAACGCGAGTCCGAAACCGGAAAAGCAGTATAGAAACACCAGACACGCCCCGCCCGCAAGCCACGGACGTAAGACGGGCCATTCCACATCGGTGAAACGCCGCCATGCGCCCGCCCCCAGCGTGCGGGCCGTCTGAAGCCGCGCTTCGGGCACCTGCATGAACCCCTGATACGCCGAACGTACCAGCACCGGCAGGTTGAAAAACACGTTGCCGTAAAGCAGCAGGTACGGCGTATCCTGCCAGCCCGCCCACAATGCCCCGTGCGCGCCGAAAAGCGCCAGCACGCCCATACCGGCCACCAGCGTCGGCATCACAAACGGCAGCATCAGCAGCCGCAGAATCCAGCCGCGGCCGAAAAAGTCCAGCCGCGCCAGCACCCAGCCGGTCGGCACGCCCGCCAGCACGGTCAGCACGCAGGTTACGGCCGCCTGAAACACCGTCCAGCCTATCCTGTGCCGCATGTAGCCGTCTTGCAGGATTTCCCGCACCATGCCGCCGCTGTCGTATGCCGCCAGCGCAAACAGCGGCACGACCACCATAACGGCGAGAAAACCGAGCGGCACAAGTGCGAGCAGTAAAGTGGTGCATAAGCGGCGGAGATTCATGGCGGCTGCCTGTCGTAGGGGAAAACCGTATTCTATAACCAAACGGCCTGCAATTTGATACGGCCGGAACAAACCGCCCTTTCAAATAATTGAGGCCGTCTGAAAGACGACATCAATTAAAACATGACACAAAAAAAAAACATCCAACATCCGTGGCCGGTTATCGCAGCCGGCGCCGCCTTGCTGAACCTACCGATTAAAGAACCGAAAAACCGATTCGGCATCCGCGCACCGTTCACTTTCCTGCGGAAAAACCGAGTATCATATGCAAAGCCGCCACCGCGTATCTATATATGTTTTCAGACGACATAAGGAACAAAACATCCGCCAACATCACCACCATGCACGAATTTCTAAACAACGGCCAACCCCATCCGCCTGAATAGGGCGAACGCTGAAAAGCTAGCTCTTTGGTGTGAATTTGCTGGTTGGAGTTGTCGATGAAAAGGGATGGGGCTGTGGGGTATGAACGGGATTTTGAGATGAGGCACAAAAGAATAATTTTTAGAAATCTAAAAATTATTCTTGTTTTATTGACTATCTAAGGGAGCTTACTATGACCATTAAAGACATTTTAAAACAAAGAAATATAGAATTTCTATGTCATTTCACAAGACTGGAGAATCTTGAGTCAATTTTAACTTATGGATTAATTCCTAGAGCTTATTTATATAATGAGGAATTTAACCATAATCTTAATTTATCTATTGATGGTATTTTTAATGATGAGCATCGCTACGATGGAAAACCAGAAGCAACTTGTCTGTCTATTTCTTTTCCAAACAGTAGTATGTTCTATAGGTTACGTTGTTCGAACAATAATGTTAAATGGGCTGTGGTTGTTTTAAGTGCACAGGTTTTAATAGACAAAAATTGTGCTTTTTATCCTACTAACGCTGCTAATAGTAGTCTAAGTTCTAAACCTGTCGTTGATTTCCAGGGAGGAACCGCATTAAATCGATTGTTTGAAGGAGATAATGTCAGCAGACAATACCTATTAGATAAAGATCCTACAGATGTTCAGGCAGAAGTTCTTGTTTTCGATAAAATTGAGCCTAGATATATTCGTGGGGCTGTTTTAAAACGGATTGAAGATATAAAAAAATTTCAATCATTATTTCCAAATTCTATATTTGTTAAATATGAAGGATGGGGGTATTGGGATAACAGATCTCATGCAAGATCACATAATTTTCAAGGTTACTAAATATGGCAGTTCGTTCAATTTTTATTCCCAAATTTGAGGGAGATTTTTTGGTAGAAACCCAAAATATAGACTTCAAATGGTTTCCAGGTCTTTCAGTTTCTCAAAAACAAAAATCCATAGATTCGCTACATTCGGAGGCTAAAAAAAAATTTGTAGGCATAGAAAAAATTTTGGAAATTTCAAGTAAATCTAAAAGCAAATTAGGTATTGCTTTAAGTGCTTTTAACTTGATGATTAAGAGTGCGAAAGGCAAGCAAGTAAGTGTGGAATGTGTCTTTCAAAGCAGTAAAGTTTTTGAGGGAGATATCCAATATTTAGATTTGCTTGAAGTGTCATCAAGAGAGGCAAAAAAAGATTCAAGATTAAAATCTTCAGGAAGGATAGTAGCTTTCCGTACCTATGGCAAAAAAGATAAAGAATGGGGGACTGAGCCTATTACTGCTTATTATGATTGGCTATATATCAATGCTTTAAATCAGCATACAGAATTTCATGAAGAGCTTTTTAGATATTCAGCCTTTAGCGATATCGAATTTAATCCGGGAAAATCTCTTAATTGTCAGGCGTATTCCGTAGCATTATTTTGCGCTTTATATAAGCGAGGGCTTTTGAAAGATGCTCTAAAATCTCAAAAAGATTTCTTGGCTATATATCAAGATTACAAAATTGATAATTCTTATACTTCAAGAAACCAGACAGGGACGTTTTTGTAAACTAGATCATTGCGATTTCAAATATACGTTAAAAACCCAAGTAATTTCCAATTCATGCGAAAACTGCAAAATATCTTTAATAGCGAAATATCTAAAAAACAATAACACCCATATTCAGCAATCTGCTCTCTCCCGTCCGGCAAGAGAATTGGAGAGAAGGCGGCGCTACGGCCTCTATGAATTTGGTTTTCTGCAAACTCAAAAAGTCTCTCCATCCTAATTTTCCCCCGCCAAACAGAGTAAGAATAAGTTTGCCGTTTCAGCACAAAGGCCGTCTGAAAACCTATCGCCACCATGCCCTGCATCGTGATGATTGTTTCGTGATTCCACTATATACGCCAACCAAAAAGTTACTTACATAAAAACATAAAAGGCCGTCTGAAAACATGTTTCAGACGGCCTTTTTTCTATCAGTGATTACTTAGCGCGGCGAGCAGTCTTTCAATACGATTTCGTCGTCGGGGGCGGTAATCATAATCGGCTGTTTGCGGTATGTTTTTTTGTCCATGTAAGCGGTGCTCAACACATAGCCGCCTTCTTTGCCGTAGTAAGTGTCGGCGTTGTCGGAACGGTCGAGGTCGATGGGCATGAAGCGGCGTTTGCCGTCAACCACTGCGGAAGCGGAGGTAGTCAGACCCTGTTTGTTGAAGCCGTAGGTTACGGTTACGTGTTTGCCTTGCTGGCAACGGTAGGTTACGGATTTTTTAGCAACGGTCGGGTTGCTGATTTTTGCGGGTTTGGCGATGGCCGCGCCGCTCACTGCTACTGCCGAAGCCAATACGATTGCAGACAATAGTTTCATTGCAAGTATCCTTTTAAAGTGTGGGATTGAATGTGCTACGGCTCATGACTGCTCATGCTTCCGAAAGCGTGCCCATACTAATACCGGTAATATTTAAAATATAAGTTCGTTTGGATAATTTTTGTAAATCCGGCGGTTTTTCAGACGGCTCCGCCGCTAGTAGAGGCCTGACCGGCAAAGCGGACGATTTGCCGGTCGTCTATGGCGACACCGATTCTGCCGTTATCCGGCAGGGAATCGAGCCATCCGGCCTGTTGCCGGTCTAAGTCGGCGGTCAATTCGCCGTAGCGGCGGTGGACGAAAATGAGGCGGCGCGCTTCCGGAAGGTCGGTGATACGGACGATGCGGCCTTCGGCCGATGAATCCGAACCGGCGGCACAAACGGTTATCGCCTGCGGCGGGATGTAGCGTTCTTCGCTGACGTTCTGCAAACCCAGCAGCCGCGCGGCTTGCGCGTCGGCAGGATGTTGCAGCAGGTCGCGCGGCGCGCCGTATTGCAACACCCTGCCCGCGTACATCAGGGCGATGCGGTCGGCGAGGGTGAAGGCTTCTTCGGGGTCGTGGGTAACTAATATGGCGGGAATGTTCTGCCGGCGTATCCGGCGGACGGTTTGGTCGCGCAGGTGGCGGCGCAGGTGGGTGTCGAGGCTGGAAAAGGCTTCGTCCAGCAACAGCAGGTCGGGCTGCGTCACCAGTGCGCGGGCCAGTGCGAGGCGTTGCTGTTCGCCGCCGGACAGGCTGTCCACGCTGCGTTCGGCTTCGCCGCCCAGGCCGACTTCGTCCAAGGCTTGCCGCGCCCGCTGTTCGGCCTCTTTCCGCGGCACTTTGCGCATCTTGAGGCCGAAGGCGGCGTTCTGCCATGCGTTGAGATGCGGAAACAGGGCGTAGTCTTGGAACATTAATGAGATATTGCGTTTTTCAGACGGCATCAGGGTGATGTCGCGCCCGTTCAGCCAGACTTCGCCGCCGTCGGCGGGGGTCAGGCCCGCAATGATTTTGAGCAGGGTGGATTTGCCGCAGCCCGATTTGCCCAACACGGCGAGCACGCCGCCGCCTTCCACGCTCAGGCTGATGTTTTGCGCGACTTGTTTCGTACCAAAGGATTTGTCGATGTTTTTCAGTTGCAGCATTTTCAGACGGCCTCTTGCGGATGGCGGCGCAGGCTTTCGAGCCATTGCGACAGCGGATGTTGCGGTTTCAGCAGGCCGTAGCGGCGGAAGGCGTCGAGCGTCACCAACTGGGCGTCGTCCATCATTTCGCCGGCGAGCATGGCTTCGACCAATTCGGGAATGTCCATCAGGACGAATCCGGCCACTTCGCCGTCTTGGTTTTTCGGAGCGAAGTCGGGCGGCAGCACGACATCGAAAATATGCAGGATTTCGTTGTGCAGGCCGCGCGATACGGGGCGCAGTCTGTCGGGCAAAACCGCGCCCAGCCCCGCTTCTTCTTCGCTCTCGCGCAATGCGGCCTCAAGCGCCGTTTCGCCGCTGGCAACACCGCCGCCGACGATGTTGTCTAGCTTGTTCGGATCGACGGCTTTGTCCGCACTGCGGCGGCCTATCCAAAACCGCCAGCCGCCGCGGCAGGTCAGCCCGTTCAGGTGTATGGCGCGGCTCAACAGCCCGAACGGGCGGAAGGCGGCGCGTTCCAGGGCAAACAACGGCCGACCGGCTTCGTCGCACACGTCGAAATATTCGCCGCGCCAGCCGCGCAGCACGCCGGCTTCCCGCCAGCCGCAGGCCGTGCTTTGCAGGCTGAGGCCCAAAGCTGCCCAGCTTTCTCCGGCCAAGTGCAGGCCGTCTGAATCTTCGCCGACGGCGCCCGGCCAGTCTTTTTTAAGCTGCGCGCCCCATTGCGGATTCAGACGGCCCAAAGGCAACCCGTTGAGCCAGAGCGTCTGCCAGCTTCCTTTCAAACCATACTGCCGCTGCGCCCACTGCCACAGGCCGTCGTGTGCGCTGCCATCCAAAACACCCGAAAAACAAGGTCGCTCAGCCATAATTTGCCTGCCCGAATATTGACGACGTATAAGATTTTAACTGCTTCATTCCGATTTGCAAGCCGCAGACCGGACCGGCGAAACCGCGTTATAATGACCGCGGCACACACCCGACCGACAGGAGCGGCAAATGAGCGAACTGGAAAGCATCCTTTCTTTCAACCGGCAATTCGTCGATTCCGGCGAATACGAGAAATTCTTTACCGACAAATACCCCGAACGCGGGCTGGCGATTCTGTCGTGCATGGACGCGCGGATGATGGAGTTGCTCCCGCGCGCGCTCGGCCTGAAAAACGGCGACGCCAAACTGATTAAAAACGCCGGCGCGGTCGTCAGCCACCCGTGGGGTTCGGTGATGCGCAGCCTGCTGGTGGCCGTGTTCGAACTGAAAGTCAGGGAAATCATGGTCATCGCCCACCACGACTGCGGTATGCAGGGGCTGCACGCCGAAAGTTTCCTAAACAAAGTACACGACAGCGACATTCCCGACGACCGCATCGAAACCCTGCGCCATGCCGGCATCAACCTCGACGGCTGGCTGACCGGCTTCGACAATGTGGAAGACAGCGTGCGCCACACGGTCAGGCTTATCCGCAACCACCCGCTGATGCCCGCCGACATCGCCGTACACGGCCTCGTCATCCACCCGACCACGGGCAAACTGAACATGGTCGTCGACGGCACCCTTGCACAGGCAAATCTTTCAGACGGCCTTTGAACCATGAAAAACATCGGACTATTCGGCGGCACCTTCGACCCCGTACACAACGGCCACCTCCACATCGCCCGCGCCTTCGCCGACGAAACCGGTTTGGACACGGTCGTTTTCCTGCCCGCAGGCGACCCCTACCACAAACCGCAGGCCACGCAGACTTCCGCCGCACACCGCCTCGCCATGACCGAGCTTGCCGCAGCGGAAGATGCCCGTTTCGCCGTCAGCGACTGCGACATCGTGCGCGGCGGCGCGACCTACACCTTCGACACGGTGCAGATTTTCCGCCAGCAGTTTCCCGCCGCCCGACTCTGGTGGCTGCTCGGCAGCGACAGCCTGATGAAGCTGCACACCTGGAAAAAATGGCAGACGCTGGTTAAACAGACCCACATCGCCGTCGCCATGCGCGAAGGCGACAGCCTCGGGCAAACCCCGCGCGAACTGCACGCATGGCTGGGCGAAGCGCTGCAAAACGGCAGCGTCAGAATCCTGCAAGCCCCGCTGTGCGACATCAGCTCCACCCGAATCCGACAGGACATCCGCAACGGCAGCCTTCCCGACAGCCTGATACCGCCGCAGGTGGCGCGCTATATCCGCGAACACGGCCTGTACCGCTGACCCGCATCCCCGTCTGACGCCGGCAAGGCCGTCTGAAAGCAGGCATCTTGTTTTCAGACGGCCTTTGTCGTTCTGTTTGCGATACGGAACGCCGTAATCGGGTATAATCGGCGGCATACTTTTTATGGAAGCCGATATGACAGAACAAGAACTGCAAGACCTGCAAAAAATGGTCGAAACCGCCGTCGAAGCATTGGACGACATCAAAGCCGACAATATTTCGGTTTTGGAAACGCAAGACAAAACCTCGCTGTTTTCCCGCATGATTATCGCCAGCGGCGACAGCAGCCGCCAGGTCAAAGCCTTGGCCAACAACGTGGCCGTCAGCCTGAAGGAAGCCGGATTCGAAATCCTGAGCACGGAAGGACAGGACAGCGGCGAATGGGCGCTGGTGGACGCGGGCGATTTGGTGGTGCACGTCATGCTGCCCGCCGTGCGCGACTATTACGACATCGACACCCTCTGGGGCGGCGAAAAACCGAGTTTCTATGCCGGCGCGCAAAAACCCTGGCACGCGGCCGACAATTAAATCGGCCGCAACCGGCCGTCAGGCCGTCTGAAAAGCACTGAGGCACGCCGCCCTGCCCTTTTCAGACGGCCTGATTTCGTCTAAACATGTGATTTGAATCAAAGAAATAAAATGACAATGTTTGACACCCGGCCGAAATGGTTTAACATGCAGGTCCTTTTAACCAAAATTTCTAAAAGAGAGATACCGATGAAAACATCAGCTTTACTGGCAACCCTGTTGGCCGCACTGGCCCTGTCCGCATGCGGCGACAGCTCTTCCGGCTCCGGCAGCGCAAGCTCGGCAGTCTGCGACGAATACGAAAAAGCATTTGCCGCATCCGTCGAAGGTGTGGACGCAGCAACTAAAGAAATGATGCAAAAATCGTTCGACCAGACCAAAGAAGCGCTGAAAAACCTGCCCGCCGACCAGCGCGACGCCACTTGCAGCGAATCGCTGAAAGCACTGAAAGGCGAACAAGCCGGCGCCACCGAGGATAAAGCCGAAGAAGCGAAAGAAGCTGCCGAAGAAGCCAAAGACGCCGCGGCTGACGCTAAAGAAGACGCCCAATAATACGGCCTTACCATCGGAGCCGTCCGAATATTCAGACGGCCTGCGGTAAAACACCGGATTCCGAACCATACGGAATCCGGTGTTTTTTTTTGTCTTTACCGCGCGGCAGGCAAATCGGGAACAGCGTGCGGCCGGTTCTGCCCATAAAAAAAGGCCGTCTGAAAACGATACTTCCGTTTTCAGACGGCCTTTACTTTACCCTATCGCGGTATCAGCCGTTTACCATTGGTAGCCCACGCCTGCGGTGGCGCCGTAATGGCCGCGCGAGTTGCCGGTGGCCGTACCTTTGATAATCCAGTTGCCGCCGTCGGAGATACTGGAGAAGCCGACGGCATAGCCGCTTTCGCCCCTGTATGCGCTGCCGGAAACCGCCATCATGCTCTTGCCGGGCAGATAGGCCTGCGGCAGACCAGCCACGGCCATCGCCGCTGCGGTACCGGCTTTAGAGTCGCTCTCGACATCGTTGATACGTTGGTTCAACTGGTTGCCCATGTTCGCAACGTAATTGTTGATGCTGTTGATGCTCTGGTTAATCGCCTGGTTGGTGTAGTACAACTGGCTGCCGTTGATGGCGTCGGTCGAAGCTGCCGATACCACGCCTGCGGCCACGCCTTGTACCTGGCGGGTTTCGTCCGCGTTGTTGCCCACGGTTACCACACCGGCCACTTTGTTGGCGGTTGCGCTCGAACCCGCTTTGCCTGCGACGGCTGCGTCGTTCAGGCCGCCGTAGGTGTACGCTTCGCCGGAAGCGGTATTGGCGGTATGCACGCCGCTGGTCGTAGCGCGGTCGCCGAGGTACACGGAATCTGCCGTACCGGCGGTGATGTTGCTGCCCAAGGCGTAAGCATTGTTGGCGGACACGGTGTTGTTGTTACCCACAGAGTACGAGCTGTTGCCGGTAACCACGCTCGGGTCGCCGATGGCGCCGGAGGCTTTGCCGCTGACGATGTTGCCGGTACCGATGGCGATGGTGTTCTCGGCGGTGGCCTGCGCACCCTTACCGATGGCGATGGCATTCATGCCGCTGGAGACGGATTGTCTGCCGATGGCCAGCGTATCGGAAGCGGAAGCCTGAGCCTGATAGCCGACTGCCGTTGAGTACGCGCCGCTCGCGCTGGAATCCTCGGTATTGGTAGCCTGAACCGCAGGATCCACTTCGCCGTCGTTGGTATGGAAGAACCTGATACCTTGCTCGTTTATACGGCCTACGGCTTCAATCACGTCATTGGTGACATACATGCCTTTGCCTTCGACGTTATAGGTAACCAAAGTGTAACCGTTGGATTGCGCCACGGTGGTTTGGTTGGTTACGTTTTTAACGTTGCCGTTCTGGCTGTTGTCCACTAGGGTGATGCCCTTGATATTGCCCACGTTGCTGGTACCGGTGCTGCTGTCGGTAGTCGGTTTGGTGGTGCTGTGGTTTTCGCCGTTGCTGCCGATTAACTGGTAAAGCTGGTGCAGCTGGCCGCCGTTGACGGCATCTTTGCTGTCTGCCGACACGGCTCCGGCCGCAACGTTGGTAACCTTGTTACCGCCGTTGTTGAGGCCGCCCGAAGTCAGGCTGACTGCGTTGTTGCCGGAACCGACGGTAACGCCGCCGTTATCCACCACGGTATTGCCCGCAGTAACGCTGTTGACGTTCAAGTCTTTGTTGAGGCTGACTTGGACGCCGGCTGCGTCGGCTTTGGTCGTGATGTTGGCATCGCCTTTCACCGCTACGCTGTCGCCCAGTTTTTTCACACCGGTGCTGCCGCTGTCGCCGGTAAAGGTCAGGCCTTTGGTATCGACGATGTCTTTGGCCGCCGCACCTTTGGCGATGTCCGCTTTGACGTTTTGCGCCAAATCGACGGCGTAATCGGTAACGTTGTTGCCGTCTTTCGCGCCTTTGGCCACGACGATGTCGGACGAACCGGCGGATACGCTGGCACCATCGGCGTTAACGGTGTAAATAGTCTGGCCGTTGCCGCCCTGGCTGCTGGTTACGCTTGCAATGTTGGTTCCGCCCGCCACTTCGGTTTTGGCCGCTGCGGCTTTTTGGTTCAACTGGCTGACGTTGACGGCATCGGTGTCGTTGACGCCTGCGGCCACGTTGGTCACGGCTTTGTTGCCCGCGTTGATGCCTGCGGCGGTTACGCCCACGTCTCCGGCTTTGAGGCCGTCTGAAGTCAGGGCTACGTCGCTGCCTACCTTAACGCCATTGTCGTTCAACACGGTATCGCCTGCGGTAACGCTGTCGGCTTTCAAGTCTTTGGCTGTCGCCACTTTATAGGTGGTGCTGCCGTCAGAGTTGTTCACGGTTTCGACTACGATATTGTCGTGGCCGCTGGCAACTTTGCTGGTGGCCGCCGCTGCCGCTGCATCAAGCTGGGCTTTGTTTACTGCGTCGTCATCCGCTTCGCCTTTGGCAACTTTACTGATTTTGTTGCCGCCGTTGTTGAGGCCGTCTGAAGTCAGGCTGACCGGCTGTTTGCCGTCGGCGGGCGTAATGGTCATGCCGCTGCCGTTGATAACGGTATTGCCGCCGAGCACGTTGGCAAAGGTCGCGCTGCTCAGGTTGGTCAACGTTTTATTCAGCGCCACGCTGATACCGTCTGCGTCGGCTTTGGTTGTAATGTTGTCATCACCTTTCACCGTCAGGCTGTCGCCCAGTTTCTTCGCACCGGTGCTGCCGCTGTCGCCGGCAAAGGTCAGTCCTTTGTTGTCGACGGCTTCTTTGGCCGCTACGCCTTTGGCGATGTCCTCTTTGGCTTCGTCGGTCAGGTCGAGCGCGTAATCGGTTACGCCGTCGCCGTCTTTCTCGCCAGCGTTCACTTTAACCGCGCCGCCGGCAGCCTGGCTGAGGGTGGTCTTGTCGGCATTGACGGTGTACTCGGTGTTGTTGCCTTCCACTTTGCTGCTGACGGTAACGTTTTTGCCTGCTACTACAGTAGTGGTTTTTTCGCTGGCATCCAACTGCTGTTTCAACTGGCCGAGGTTGACGGCGTCGGTGTCGTTGACACCTGCGGCTACGTTGGTGATGGCTTTGTTGCCCGCGTTGATGCCTGCGGCGGTTACGCCCACGTCTCCGGCTTTGAGGCCGTCTGAAGTCAGGGCTACGTCGCTGCCTACCTTAACGCCGTTGTTGTTCAACACGGTATCGCCTGCGGTAACGCTGTCGATGTTCAGGTCTCTGTTGAGGCGGACTTGAACGCCGTCTGCATCAGCTTTGGTCGTGATGTTGTCGTCACCTTTCACCGCCAAACTGTCGCCCAGTTTCTTCGCACCGGTGCTGCCGCTGTCGCCGGCAAAGGTCAGGCCTTTGTTGTCGACGGCTTCTTTGGCCGCTACGCCTTTGGCAATGTCCTCTTTGGCTTCGTCGGTCAGGTCGAGCGCGTAATCGGTTACGCCGTCGCCGTCTTTCTCGCCAGCGTTCACTTTAACCGCGCCGCCGGCAGCCTGGCTGAGGGTGGTCTTGTCGGCATTGACGGTGTACTCGGTGTTGTTGCCTTCCACTTTGCTGCTGACGGTAACGTTTTTGCCTGCTACTACAGTAGTGGTTTTTTCGCTGGCATCCAACTGCTGTTTCAACTGGCCGAGGTTGACGGCGTCGGTGTCGTTGACGCCTGCGGCCACGTTGGTGATGGCTTTGTTACCCGCGTTGATGCCTGCGGCGGTTACGGCAACGTCTCCGGCTTTGAGGCCGTCTGAAGTCAGGGCTACGTCGCTGCCTACCTTAACGCCATTGTCGTTCAACACGGTATCGCCTGCGGTAACGCTGTCGGCTTTCAAGTCTTTGGCTGTCGCCACTTTATAGGTGGTGCTGCCGTCAGAGTTGTTCACGGTTTCGACTACGATATTGTCGTGGCCGCTGGCAACTTTGCTGGTGGCCGCCGCTGCCGCTGCATCAAGCTGGGCTTTGTTTACTGCGTCGTCATCCGCTTCGCCTTTGGCAACTTTACTGATTTTGTTGCCGCCGTTGTTGAGGCCGTCTGAAGTCAGGCTGACCGGCTGTTTGCCGCTTGCGGCGGACGGTGTAACGGTTACACCGTTGGCCGAGATTTTGCCGGTGTTGCCGTCCGCGTCTTTAAATTCGGCGGAAGCCAATTCTTTCAACTCTTTGGCCAGTTTGACATTCAGCGTATCGCTGCCGTTGGAAACGACGCCGATATTGCCTTCGCTCAGTTCGGCCGCATCTGCGCCGCCTTTGACGAATACTCGGCTGCCCAGTTTGCGCTCGAAGTTTGCGGTATCGTTGTCGCCGCCGAAAGTCAGCGGGCTGGTAACGGCGGTGTTCAATGCATTCAGCGCGGTGCCTACATTGTTGTAAGTCTTGGCGGGTTTGCCTTCCGCCGGCGTACCGTCAACCAAGGCATAGGCCGGAGCAACCAGATTGCCGTCGTTGTCGACGCTGCCGCCCAACACTTCGGCCGTTTTGGCCGCCGCGTTGTACAACTGGCTGCCGTTGACGGCTTCTTTGCTGCCTGCGGCAACTTTGCCTTCGGCAACGTTGGCCAGTTTGAACGGATCGGTCGTGCTGCCCGCCGCGTTTTGCAGGGAGGCAATCACGTTGGTGTCGGCAATTTCGTTGCCTTGTCCGTTCGGTCCGGTACGGAAGCTGCCGTCTTGCTGCTTGTACACTCTGTTACCGGAAGCATCGGTGTAGACCACCGGATGTTGTGCAGTTTCGGCAAGGTTTTGCGCATCGACGCTGACTTTGACGGTGCTGACGCCGTTTGCACTTTCTACGCTGACGGTCGTACCGGTGCCGTTGGCGAAGTTAACGGTATCGTAGGCGGTAACGACGTCTTTCGCTTCGCTGTTGCCTTGCAGGTTCCATCCGGCGTTCAGTACGTCGTTCACCGTGGCGGCATTGCTGCCGTTGATGTTTGCGGGCTTGGCCGCCGATGCGTCGCCTGCGGCGACTGTGGTCAGGTTGTCGCCCAAGCCGCTGATTTTGCCTGAGGTACCATCGATGGTAATCGGTTTGGCCGCGTTTTTACCGACGGTAATCTTATCGGCCAGGCCGAAATCGATTTGGTTGTCGGACACGGTCGTTACGATGTTTTTGTCCACGCTGGTATACAGGACGACTTCGCCCGGTTTGACATGGTCCTTCGTCTCGCTGTTTGCCAGATTGCTCTTGTCGGCGGTAATGTTCAGACCTTTCTGCAACTCGATGCCGATGTTGTCCAACGCGCCCTGTACGGTATTGGCCGCTACCGAAGAACCGTCGGATTTGGTTACGTTGAACGTCGGTGCGGCAATACTGCCGTCGGCATTACTGAAGGCCGCACCTAAGGCCGCCGCCAGCGGTTTGAGCTGGCTGACGTTGGCGGCATCGGTATCGTTTTTACCTGCGGCGACCGAGGTAATCGTTTTGCCGCCGTTGCTGAGACCGTCTGAAGTCAGTTTCACGGGATTGGCGGCCGTACCCACGGTTACGCCTGCGGCGTTGACGGTAGTCGTATTGCCCGAAGTATCGGTAAAGGCGGCCGAATCCAAGCCTTTCAGTGCTTTCGCCAGTTTGACGTCCAATGTGCCCTGGCCGTCTGAAACGACGCCGATGTTGTTGTCGCTCAACTTATCCGTATTGGTTTCACCGCCTTTGACGGTAACGGTGCTGCCCAACTGTTTGGTAGCCGTCGCACCCGTATCGCCGGCAAAGTTCAGCGGACTTCTTACGGCATCGCTCAGGGCGGAAAATGCTTTGTCCGCACTGTCGTAAGTGGTCACGCCCGCAGTGGCCGGGCTGCCTGAAATCACGGTATAGCTCGGCGCGGTAATGGTACCGTCGGGATTAACCTTGGTACCGGCCGCTTTAGCCAGTTTGTCGAGCTGCGCCACGTTTACCGCGTCGTTCTGCTTGGTACCGGCTTTGATATTGCCCAAAGCGGTCGGAGTGGAAGTCTGCGGGTCGGTCGGATTCAGCGCCGCGATGGTGATGTTACTGGTATCGGTATAAGGCGTACCGTCTTCGGCATGGACGAACGATACGGTTTTCACCCCATGCGGGTCAACGTCCACTTTACGGTTCAGGATTTTGCCGTCCGAACCGATATAGGAAAACGGTGCGTCGTTATTGACCGTTGTCAGCGTGCTGACGCGCAGGTTGTTCAACGCGTCAGTCAACTGGCCGAGATTGACCGCGTCGGTGGCACTATCACCCCTGCCGACATTGGTAATCTTGTTATCGGCCATATCCAAGCCGCCTTTGGCCTTAACCACGCCCGAAAACTCAGGGGCGTCCGCCGTGTTGATGCTGACGGTGCTTTCGTTTTGGTTCAGGACGATGTTTTTGCCTGCTTCAAGCGTGATGGTCGAGCCGCTGGTGATTTCTTGCAGCGAATGGTTGTTTGCCTGTCCGTTGGTACCACTGGTGGCCGCCGTAACCAGTTTGAATGATTTGTAGGCACCCGTATTCAGCGCCGAAATCGCACCTTCGATGGTGCTGGCGCCCGTGCCGCCGATATTGCTCATGGTAATTCCGCCGTCGGCATTCAACTTGGCATTGCCGCCCAGCACGCCGGCAACGGTTTTACCCATATTGTCCAAAGAAGCCTGCGTGGAGTAGAGCTGGCTGCCGTTGACGGCGTCCGTACTGTTTGCATCGACGCGGCCTGCGGCAACGTTGGTAATGGCTTTGTTACCCGCATTGATGCCTGCGGCGGCTACGGCAACGTCTCCGACTCTGAGGCCGTCTGAAGTCAGGCTGGCGGAATTGCCGCCGGCAGACGTAATGTTCACGCCCCTTCCGTCAACGACAGTATCGCCTACCGTTACTTTATTGAAAGCCACTTCGTCTTTGGTCGCAACGGTTATTTTGTTTTCGGCCTGGGTCAGCTTGATATTTTTTCCCGCATCTACGGTAACAGTTTCGCCGTTTTGTACGTTTTCGACGTTCGAACCGGCCACTTCGCCTTCAGATTGAGAAGTTTGCAGCTTGAAGCCGGCCGATTTGAGCTGGGCCACATTGACGGCATCGGTGTCCTGAGTACCTGCCGCAAGGGAGGTAATCTGGCGCGTGATGTTTCCTTCGGCATCGCCCACCGACACGGCGGCACGGGTGGATTTCCATGCCGCAATGGTTTTATCGGCAGCCGAACCCAACGGATCCGCACCCACCGCACCTTTGTCGACGGAAGCTTTGCTGGCACGTCCCAAAGCAACGCCGTCTGAAACGGTTACCGACGTGCCGCTACCCAATGCGACCGCACCGGTAATATTTTTCTCGCCGGCAAAAGTTACGGTATCGCTGCGCGGTAAATCCCTGCTCGGATTGGCGGCCCAGTTCGTAGTCGTCAAAGTTGCCGCAGAAGCGCCGATTTTTACATCGTTACCCAACACGAAGGTATCGGAAGTCTGGCTGCCGACGATATTTTTATTACCGATGGCGTAGTTTCCCGTACCGCCGATGACACTGCGCGCCTCCACATTCCTGTCGGCCCTCGCACCTGTTCCGGCGTTTTGGATCGCACCGCTCCATACACCCGAATATGCGCCGGAGACGACGGAACCCGAACCAAAGGCGGTACTGGCATGGGCATTTTGAGTAACCAAGGAATCGCTGCCGATGGCGACGCTGCTATCCGCATGGGCGGCCGAATAACGACCTATCGTGCTGGCACGGATTCCGCTCAAAGTTCCGGTACCCAATGCCACACTCTGCGCACCGAAAGCATTGGCCGTAGAGCCGATCGCCGTCGCATAATCGCCTGCTTTGGAATAAGAACCGATGGCCAGCGCATTGTTTTCAAGGGCTTTTGCACTGTTACCGATGGCAACCGTACTCAATTTCAATGCTTGAGAGAGTTTGCCGATGGCAATAGAGGAATCTCCGTTTGCAATATTCTGCTTACCGATAGCAATGGCGTTAGAGGCATTTGTATTCGTGTTACTACCGTCCGTCGAAATGGAAACTTTGTTTTCGGAACCGATGGCGATGGCCGGTTCTTCATTGTCCGCGCCTGTGCCGCCAACGGTATTCCTACTTCCCATTACGATGGCGTGGGTACGGTTTACCGTATTGCTGTTACCTTGGATGTGAACATTGGTAACGGCATTGATACTATTGTCATTGCCGATTATCGTGCTCTGCGTGGCCGCAATCGGTGCGCCCTGCGCGCCGTTACCGTTACCCAAAACATGAGTGTTTGTACCGCTGACGAAACCGCGTCTTCCGATAACGGTAGAAGATTCCCCGCTTGCTTCGTTAGTGCTGCCAATCGAAATCGACTGGTCGCCTTTTGCTTTGACATTTTGTCCTATTGCAACGGCGTTAATTCCCTCCGCCAGCGCATCGACACCCGCCGCCAGCGCGTTTTCGCCGGTTGCGCCGTCGTTGTTGTAGTTGCCTTTCGTGCTGTCCGTACTTTTAACGCTATAAAAGTGGTGTTTCGCAGTATTGACGGACTGATTGAGGCTGTTAATCGAATTCCGGATATCGCCGACAGACGTATTCAAACCATCAATGGCGGTGTTGGCCTTATCAGCCGCCGCATTTGCAGCATCGGCGGTCGTTTTCAGTGCCGCCAAGGCATCGTGCACGGTATTTTGATTCGTACCGCCAAGATTGTTTACGGTCAGGTTGCCCGCGCCATCCACGGCAGTCTCGCCGCCCAAGGCATTTTTAGTGGCGGTGGCAAGGTTGAGCAGGTAGGAATTGGTGGCGTAGAGCTGGCTGCCGTTTACGGCATCAGTGCTGTCCGCACTGAGCACGCCGGCGGCTACGTTTTGAATCTGACGTTTGGTACCGACTGTTTTACCGACGGAAACAACGCCGTAGGAATCCTTACCGGCGGCGGTATAACTGTTGCTCAGGGTATACTCACCCGCATGTGGCGCCTCGGTAACGCTTCCCGCGCCTAAAGCTACGTCGTTCTCATTGACCGCCTGCGAAGCATAGCCCAATGCAGTCGAATTTACGGCTTCGGCCTTAGTATAAGCGCCCACGGTAGCGGCTCCGGCGGCATTTGATGTTGCTGAAACACCGAAGGCAACGGTATTGGCACCCAAAGCACCGGCAGAATGGCCGATGGCCAGCGCTTCGCTGTCTGTTGCCTGAGCCGTATTACCAAATGCAATCGAACTGTTGCCCAGAGCTTTGGTATCCAAACCCATAGACATGGCATAATTTTCGGCGGCCACTGCACCGCTGCCGATGGCGATACCGTTAAGTTTGCTGTCTGATACGGTGGCTTTGTTACCGATAGCAATGGCAAACTTACCGGAAGCATTGGAATCTATACCCAATGCTACGGCTTCGCTGCCGGAAGCATTGGCACGCTGGCCGACAGCCACCGCAGATACTCCGCTTGCAAGGGTATTGTGGCCAATCGCAACGGTTTCATGGCCGTTTGCACGGGCATTGCTGCCTGCGGCCACCGAGAAATCGCCGGCAGCGGCAGCAGCCACGCCCGCCGCCATAGCGTTTGTGCCCGTTGCACCGTCATTGGCGCGGTTGCCTTCCGTATTATCTTGTTCCGTCGGATTTACCGAATAATATTTCACACTTGCGTCGGCAATTTTGGTTGCCAACACATTGGCCACAGAATAAAGCTGGCTGCCGTTAATGGCATCGGTAGAAGTCTCAGAAATCGCGCCCGGTGCGATATGTTTGAGTTGGCGTTCGTAGCCCGCACTACCGAAGGATACCTGGTCGCCGGCGATAATCCTGCTACCGCCTGCAAAATTGCCGTATTGCACGCCGTTGACGTTGGCGTCGCGCACGCCCGTTGCATCTGTTTCCGTCGTGCTGCCCGCACCAATCGCCACCGCATTACCTTTGGTCGCTCTCGCACCCATACCGAATGCAGCGGAAGCCAAACCTGTCGCACTTGTACCCGTACCGAATGCGGTTGAAAGCTCGCCGGTGGCTTGCGATTTAGTACCGATGGCTACGGCTGCTTCGCCCGAAGTCGGTTGAATATAGCTGTTCTTTCCGGTTGCCATCTCGTCGCCGGTATATTCCCTATAGATTTCTTTAACGGTTTTGCCCGAACCGTCCTCTACCTGTTTTTCTGCAACGGTGTCCCAGTCATCCGAACCGATGACGATAGAGGAGTTGCCTTTGGCGGTAACATTGTTACCGATAGCGGTAGACTGGTCCCCCCAGGCATTGGCAAAGGCCCCGATGGCCACAGTCTGGTTGGTATCTTGATTTGAAGCAGAGTCTGCCGGATTGATCGCCGAAGCGTTATAGCCGATAACCACGGAACGCGAGTTATTGGAGTGCGCTCCCTCGCCAATCACTATCGAGCTGTATTTCGAAGCCCGGGCATTATTACCGATGGCGATTGCGGCAGCCTGTTCCGCCATGCTGGATGTACCAATGGCAAGTGCATTAGTATCATTGGCATTCGCCCCCTGACCCAAAGCAACGGCATTCGCCTGACGGGCATGGCTGTTCAAACCTATAGCGACAGCTTGTTCACCGTCTGCATTAGCCGAACGTCCGAATGCGATGGAATCGACTTTCCAAGCATTGTTGTTCGTACCGATAGCAATGGCATCTTTGCCTTCGGCTTTGTTGCTCTTACCGAAAGCCAGGGCATTTTGGCCGGAAGCCACGGTAGAATCACCCATCGCAATGGCATCGCCTGCCAATGCCTGCGAATTTTTACCGAAAGCCATCGCACGGTTTTGGGCGGCGTTGGCATTGTTGCCGACGGCGACGGCATCTTCGCCCAGCGATTTGGCCTCATTGCCCAAAGCAATGGCATTTGCTTTGGCCGCATTGGCTTGGCGGCCCACTGCAAGTGAATTTTCCCCTGTCGCACGGTTATTGAAACCCAGTGTAGCCGCACCCGAAGCAGGCGCCTGACTATAAGGGCCGACAGCAACCGAGGAATTTCCCTTAGCCATCGCGCCATCACCGAGAGCTACGCTGGATTTGCCTGTTGCTTGGGAGTTTTGGCCGCCCGAAAACGAGTTCTGCCCATAGGCATTGCTGGCCTGGCCGATGGCGGTTGCATTTGTGCCGCTCGCGGTGCTTAGCGCACCGATCGCTACGGAACCTGCACCCGTGGTCGTACCCGAAACGTTGGGATCGGCGGGCGCCGTATCCGCATTAACCGAGGCTCTATTACCGATTACCACCGCATTTTGTGCTTCTGCCTTGGTTTCACTACCGATGGCAACGGTCTGTTCGGCAGTAGCCTGAGTCGCGTAGCCGATGGCGACAGTATTGTTTTTGTTTGCTACGACGTCGGCACCGACGGCGATAATGTTATCTCCCCTTACCAGCACATGGGTACCGATACCGATAGATTTTGTTCCCTGAACCCCGAGGGCGGCGGCCCTGCCCGCATCGTTACTGCCGATGCCGATGGAACCCTGGCCGTTTACCGATGTATCCGCACCAATCGTGATGGCTTTTTGACCGGTCGCTTTGATGTTTACACCGATTGCCGTTGAATTGTTACTTGCCGCAATGGTAGAAGAAGTACCGGAGTTCGGACCGATTGCCAAAGCTCCGTTGTTACTTGCCTGAGCATTGTTACCGATAGCCACCGCACCGGAACCGTGAGCCGAGGTGGTGCCGTTGCCGATGGCGAATGTCGCGCCTCCCGTAGCGGGTCTTTCAGTAATGGTCGCCCAAACCCCTTCCGACATTCCCAGCAATGCCATACTCAATGCAGTCAGTCTGAACAAGGCTTTCAGACGGCCTTGTTCGACGGCGCGGACTTCTTCTGCCGCGCCGCCGACTGTCGACGAGGCCTTGACATGTCCTTTTGCCAATTCGGAAGTTACGACGAAAGACTGGATCGTACGGTTCCAAACAATCTTGAAAATCTTGTTCATTTTATTTTCCTAATAATGTTAAACAAATAAATTTAATATATTACTGATTTTCTAAAATACTCCCGCCATTCGAAAATCAGTTTGCGTGGGACGGAGCAATCCGCATGTTGGAAATCGGGTGATCTCTTTGCAAAAATACCAAAACAATATGACGATTATTGTCACTTCCAAACAAATTTCAGAATAAATTTATATCCTGAAAGATAGTATCTATACTTTAAATACAATCCATTCAGGCTTATAACAATCCGATTATCTATGAAATATAAAAAATTTAACTTTATTTTTCATTTTTAACGGAACTCTGACTGGCGATATCGAAGCAATTACTATGCCAAAACCTGAAATCCGTTTTACGTCGTCTGTATTTCTACGGCATTTTCTGTATTTTCAGACGGCAAAAAAGAATACAGGCCGTCTGAAAATTTCAGACGGCCTGTATCAGAAAGGCATATCGATTAATTTTGAACAATTTTAGAATGATTACTTGATTAAGAAATTTTAACAATCAGAACAACGGGATACCGCTACATTCGTTTGACGCCGCCCAAAACGGGCAAAAACAAAAGCAGCAGCACCAGAAAGACACGGATGACATTTTCAGACGGCCTGACGGAAATGCCCGCAGGCCGTCTGAAACCGATTCAGTTTCCGTCCTGTTTTTCCAGCCGCTGTTTAAACCGCACGCCGGCGGCATGATAAAACGGTTTGGGTGAGAACTGGCGCGAGACCTGCGAAGCGGTGATGGCGCCGATAAGCAGCCAGAACAGCAGATTTTGTCCGCCGGTCATCTCCATCACCACCACGCTGGCGGTCAGCGGCGACTGGGTGGCGCCGGCAAGGAAGGCCGCCATGCAGATGAGGACGACGACGTTGACGCCCGTTTCCAGCCCGACCAAGGCGGCGATATGGCTGCCGAGCATGGCACCTATGGTCAGCGACGGGGTAAAGATACCGCCCGGAATACCCGCCCAGTAGGAAAACACGGTGGCTGCCCATTTGGCGGCGGCGATGCCGAACGGCGCATCGTACATGCGGCGCAACGCACCCGATGCTTCGTTATAGCCCGTACCGTAAGTCTGCCCCTGATAAACCGTGCCCAGCAAGGCCAGCAATATGCCCATTGCGGCAGCCAGCAGCAACGGATGGCGGACAATCAGGCCGCGCCATTTTTGCGGGGAAAACGCCGCCGCGCCTTTATACAGAAATTGCCCGAACAGGCCGCCCGCGATGCCGCAAACCAGCCCCGAACCCAGTACCCACAACAGCATATTGTCCAACTCGCCGCCGTGGAAGCCCGAAAAATACGGGTTGTTGCCCTGCACCGCCACTTGGATGAAACCCGCCGCCAGCACGCCCAACAGGATTTGCCGTTCCCAGCGCAGCATCACGCCCCGACCCAGTTCTTCGATGGCGAAAACCACGCCTGCCAACGGTGCGTTGAACGCCGCCGCCAATCCGCCTGCCGCACCCGCCGCTATCAGATCGTTTTCCTGCATCCCCCTGAACGCGAGATTGTGTTTTTTACACCAGCCGCCCCAAGCCGACATCACCGCCGCACCGACCTGTACCGACGGCCCTTCGCGGCCGATGGATGCGCCGCACACCATGCCGATGAAGGTCAGCGGGATTTTGAGCAACGTCTGTCCGAACGGAATCAAACGGGTTTTGTTCACCCCGTAGGGCAGCGACAGCGAGGCCAGCACCTGCGGAATGCCGCTGCCCGCCGTATACGGGGCGAAACGGCGCGTCAGCCACGCAATCAGCGGCAGCCCCAGCGGCAACGCCACCCATGCGAACCACGGATATTGCCTGACCAGCCGGGCGTTGGTTTCCAACGCAAAGTCGGTCATATGTGCGAACAGGAGCGACACCAGCGCAACCAGTGCCGAACCGGCAAGCAGGAAAGCGAAGGCGGCGGTTTTGCGGGAAAGGCGGCGCGTCTGCCTGAGTTTGTGGGCGATGCGCAAGCCGATAAATCTTGGGAGAGGCATTTTGTCGTGCAGATGGAAAAGTTGGATAAAAGGCCGTCTGAAAATGAAGTTCGGCAGGCTTAAGCGGGGATAACCAGTTTTTTTCAGACGGCCTGTCGGATTTGCTGCATCATCGCGGCCCTGCCGCAACATGTCTGCCGCTTAACTATTGCGATAGAGTTGATTAACTGCCGACGGCACTAACTGCCTGCCGTCATTCCCGCGCAGGCGGGAATCCAGAACGTGGAATTTCAGAAATTTTTTCTTCATCGGTTTCTTAAGCCGAACAGTCTGGATTCCCGCCTGCGCGGGAATGACGGAACAGAGGCCGTCTGAAACCCATTTTTCAGACGGCCTCCTGCTTACGAGCGGTAATCCGCATTAATCGATATATATTCGTGCGTCAGGTCGCAGGTGTATACCGTCGCTTCGGCCTTGCCGCGCTGCAAATCGATGCGCACGGTGATTTCGTCCTCATCCATCACCGCCTGCCCCTGCTCTTCAGTGTAACTTTCGGCACGGCCGCCGTGTTCGGCAACCAACACGTCGCCCAGCCACATCCTGATTCTGTCGACATCCAAATCGGCGATGCCCGCATAACCGATGGCGGCCAGCAGGCGGCCGAGGTTGGGGTCGCCGGCGGAAAAGGCGGTTTTGACCAGCGGGGAACGGGCAACGGCATAAGCGACCTTGCGCGCCTCTTCCTTGTCGGCGGCGCGTTCCACGCGGATGGTGATGAATTTGCCCGCACCTTCGCCGTCGCGCACGATGGCCTGCGCAAGTTCCAGCGCGATGCCGCCGAGCAATTCTTTCAACTGGCCGTAACGCGGGTCGGCGGTATTGTCGATTTCCATCTGGCCGCATTTGCCCGTGGCCATGATGACGAAGCTGTCGTTGGTGCTGGTGTCGCCGTCGACGGTGATGGTATTGAACGTGGCATCGGCGATTTCCTGTGTCAGAAGCTGCAACACGGGTTGCGATACTTTGGCGTCGGTGGCGATAAAGGCCAGCATGGTGGCCATGTTCGGATGAATCATGCCCGAACCCTTGGCGATGCCGGTGGCGCGGACCGTGTGTTTCTCACCGACTTTTCCCTCGCGGCTGGCGGCCTTGGACACGGTGTCGGTGGTCATAATCGCGCGGGCGGCGTCGCTCCAGTGCACGGGTTTGACATTGGGCAGCGCGCCGATGATTTTCTGAACGGGCAGCGGCTCCAGTATCACGCCGGTAGAAAACGGCAGTATCTGCGAAGGTTTGCAGCCCACCTGCCGCGCGGCGGCCTCGCAGACTTCCACCGCGTCGGCGCGCCCTTGGGCGCCCGTACCCGCATTGGCGTTGCCCGTATTGATGACCAGCGCGCGCACGCCGTCTTCGTCGAACAGGTGCGATTTGGCGATATAGACCGGCGCGGCGCAAAAGCGGTTTTGTGTGAACACGGCACCGACGGTATTCTGACTGTTCAGCACAATCAGCGTCAGGTCGTCGCGGTCGGCTTTTTTCACGCCGGCCTGACCGACGTATACCTGCACGCCGTCGATGCTCAGCAGTTCGGACGGGGATTTTTCTGTGAGGCGGACTGCCATTTTCTGCTCCTTGTTTTTCCTTGCGTTTTTCGTTTTCAGACGGCCTTTTGACGAAACAGGCCGTCTGAACGCTAAAATCAAGCTCGTCCGGCTTCCTGCGGGTCCGGCGGCATCGGATTGCTCTTGGCGGTGTGTTGCGTGCGGACGGCCCGTTTCGGCATCGGCGGGGCAAATCTTCTTTTTTTACAAAGAGAACGGTTTTTTGTTTGATTTTTGTTAAGGTCTTAATCATAACGCGCAAGAGGCCGTCTGAAAAGTACCGGCATGAAAAACGGCATCCTTGCGGATGCCGTTGCGATATGTCAGTTTTTCCGGTAAGGGTTTTCCACCGCCTCAATCAGCGCCTTCAGATATTCGCGCAACTGCGCCTCGCCGCAACCCATCAGCAGCGCGTCTTCAAACGCGTCCTGCGCAAGCTGGTAAAGTTCGGTCATGTTTTCGGTCATTACCTTCACCTTCTCGGTACACGACACAATCTGACCGTCGTCGCCATACCATTTCGGCATTTCCGGCATACTCATGTTTCACGCCCTCAGTTCAGGAAACGGGACGGGTCGTTTTTCTTCACGCGGCGGCCAAACGCGTATTTCCGGTTCCAATATTTGTTGCTGAGGCTGGTGATTTCGATGCGCTTGCCGGTACGCGGCGCATGGATGAAGCGGTTGTTGCCAATGAACAGGCCGACGTGGGAAATCCGCCCGCGCACCGTGCGGAAAAACACCATGTCGCCCGGCTGCAATTCGCTGCGGCTGACCATCGTACCCATCTGCGCCTGCATGGCGGACGTGCGCGGCAGGCTGATGCCCATGCTGTTGCGGAAGATGTGCTGCATGAAGCCGCTGCAATCGAAGCCGGTCCGCACCGACGTACCGCCCCAGCGGTATGCCACGCCCAGCAATCCCATCGCGCTGCGGATAAGGTCGTCCGCATTGCCGTCGCGCTGGTAGTTTGCGGCCTGCGGCGCAATATCGCCGCCCTGCCCTTGCCCGTTCAGAATGGCGGCCGCGCGCGAAGAAGACGGAACCAGCAGTTTCTGTACGGTTATCGGCGAGCCGTAAGAAGGCCGCGCAGGCGTTACCGGCGCGGTGGCGGGAGAAGAGGGAGTGGTGGAATTGCCGCCGTTAAACTGGTTCAGCACCTGCTGGCGGTTGCTCAACATTTTTTCCAAATCGTCGGCGTGGATAGGGGCTGCAAGCAGGCAGGCCGACACCATTATTGTGATCAGTCTGACAAATCGGTTCATTCGGTATTTCCGTTTCAGACGGCCTCTGTACCGTCTGCTGTTTATGTTATTCTTAAACTGTTTTCAGCATTTTCGGGTCCGATTGTATATAAAAATCGGGATGCTTGGCAAAAAAGCATCTGTTATATTGCGTTAACATATTGTTTTACAAAGACTTCATAAATAATCCTATATCATGATGATTCCCACTTTGCTCGCCATGCGCGACATATCCCGAATGCGCGAAATTATTACCGTTATGACAAAATACGGGTTGGGCGGTTTTTTGCAGCGCATCAAACTCTCCTACGGCAGCGCAGACGAATCTGCATCGGGCAGCCGCTATATGAGCACGCCGCGCCGCTTCCGTATGGCATTCGAAGAGCTGGGGCCGACTTTCGTCAAGCTCGGGCAGATTCTGTCTACGCGGGTGGACATCTTCGACGCGGAATGGATTGAAGAATTTGAGAAGCTGCAAAGCAACGTCGCCCCGATTCCGGTGGCAAGCATAGACGAATTAATCGAATCCTACCTCGGCAGGCCGATGGGGGAAGTGTTCCGTTCGTTCGATTCCGTCCCCGTCGGCAGCGCGTCCATCGCACAGGTGCACAAGGCCGTCCTGTCGGACGGCGAAACCGTGGCCGTGAAAATCAAGCGCCCTGACATCGAGCCGGTCATTCAGGCAGACTTGCGCATCCTGACCCACCTTGCCGGACTCATAGAATCGGAAATCCCCGAAGTGCGCCGCTACCAGCCGGTGCAGATGGTGCAGTATTTCGCCCGCAGTCTGGCGAAAGAAACCGATTTGTCGGTGGAGCTGCGCTATATGCAGCGCTTCGGCCAAACCTTCGACAGCGACCCGTTCGTCCGCATCCCCCGCGTCTATCCCGACATTTCCAACCGCCAGATTCTCGTTCAGGAACACATCGGCGACACACTATTAAAAGACATCCGCATCGAAACGCTCGATGCGCCAATGCGCACGCAGCTCGCCGCACGCATCACCGACACCCTGTTTACCATGATTCTGCAACAGGGCTTTTTCCACGCCGACCCCCATCCGGGCAATATCTTTATCGGTTCGGACGGCCGCATCACCCTAATCGACTTCGGACTGGTCGGACACCTCAGCAGCACCCGCCGCCGCGAAATCGTCGACTTAATCAACGCCCTTACCCGCAAAGACCAGTTCACCATGCAATACGTATTAAGCAACTGGGCGCAGGGCGACCTGCCCGACGAAAACCTGCTCGGAGCCGACGTATTGGAAATGCTGCTCAACTACGAACACACGCCCGTGCGCGACCTGCGCATCAGCCAGGTCATCAACGACATCACCCAGATTATGCGCAACCACGGCCTGACACTGCCAGGCGACCTGGTCATGCTGTTTAAAACCCTCATCACGCTCGAAGGCGTGGCCAAGCGGCTGGACGGCCAGACCGAACTCTTGGAGCGCGCCAAACCCATTGTGGCCGACGCCTTCAAAGAGCGTTCCTCGCCCGAACACATTTTGCGCAAAGGCAGGATGCACCTGCAAACGCTGCTGCAAGCCGCCGACGAACTGCCGCAAAACCTGTTCCGCCTCAGCCGCCGCCTGCAAAAAGGCCAGATGGGAATTACGCTGGACTTCAAACGCTTCGACCAAATCAGCCACCAAATCGACCGTGCCGCCAACCGCCTGACGATGGGCATCGTTACCGCCGCGCTGATTATCGGTTCGTCCATCGTCATGAGCATCGAAACCGGCCCGAAATTCATCGGCTTCATCGGCTATCTGCTCGCCTTCGCCAACAGCCTGTGGATTATCTGGTCGATTTGGCGTTCGGGAAAACACTGAAACATCCAGCGCACGCGCCCCTTTAAATGAAATCAACCCCATCAGGCCGTCTGAAACCGCGTTCCGCCGCACACCGTTTTCAGACGGCCTTGATTTATCCGCCGCCGCAACCATATAGCCGTCAATCCGTTATCCGCATAATATATAGAGAACACCATGACGCAACGCATCCCCGCCGCCGACAGCCGCACACGCTTCATCTTCGACGACATGCCCGTACGCGGCCTGCATGTCCGGCTCGAAAACGTATGGCGGCACATCGCAGGCCAAAAACCCTACCCCGCCGCCATCCGCCGCGCACTGGGCGAACTGCTGGCGGCAGGCGTACTGCTGTCGAGCAACCTGAAAACCGACGGCACACTGACCGTACAAGTACAAGGACAAGGCCGTCTGAAAATGCTGGTGGTCGAAGCCACTTCCGAACACACCGTGCGCGCTACCGCCCGCTGGAGCGAACAGGCCGAAATCGGCGCGGACGAAAGCCTGGCCGATCTCTTAGGCGACAACGGCATCTTCGCCCTGACGCTGCAACCCAAAGACGGCGAACAATGGCAGGGCATCGTCCCCCTCGAAGGCGGCAGCATCGCCCACATGCTGATGAACTACATGAAACGCTCCGAACAGCTCGACACCCACATCGCCCTATCCGCGTCCGACGACGCCTGCGGCGGCCTTCTGGTGCAACGCCTGCCCGAAGAAGAAACCGACGGCGACGCTTGGGCGCACGTCGGCACGCTGGCGCAAACCGCCACAGCGGAAGAACTGGTCTCGCTCGACGCGCACCACCTGCTCTACCGGCTGTTTCACGAAACCCCGCCACGCGTGTTCGAACCCGAACAAATCGAATTTTCCTGCACCTGTTCGCGCGGCAAAGTCAGCGACATGCTGCTGATGCTCGGCGCGGCAGAAGTCGGCGGCGTCGTGGCCGAACAAGGCAGCATCGAAGCGGATTGCGACTTCTGCCACGCCAAATATGTGTTCGACGAAACCGACGTCAACGCCCTGTTCGGCGCAGACATCGTCGATACCGCGCGGCAGGAAATCCGCCGCCTGCAATAACGTCCGACCCGTCAGGCCGTCTGAAAACCAGCCGCACGCTTTTCAGACGGCCTCATCGTCTTTCAGCGTATACAGCATAATTACAGACAAGATAATTACATACACTGTCGCATGTCTATCCAATCTGAGAAAAACCAGTCTTTTAAAATACTTGCCGTAAAATTACCATGCACAGGCCGTCTGAAAGGCAGGTAAAGATTCCGTTAAAATTGCCCACCCCAGTCGAAACCATCTAAAATACAGGCAATTAAATTACATACCCCGCACCGCCCTTCCATGAGCACAACCCCCTTTATCGAACTGAAAAACGTCGTATTCGCCTACGGCGACCGCCCGATTCTGCACGACATCAACTTCACCGTCGAACAGGGGAATTTCGCCGCCATCATGGGCGGTTCCGGCAGCGGCAAGACCACGCTGATGCGCCTGATTACCGGCCAAATCCACCCGCAGCAGGGACAGGTATTAATCGAAGGACGCGACGTCGCCCGCTTTTCCGACGCCGAACTCTACGAACACCGCCGCCGAATGGGCGTGTTGTTCCAACACGGCGCCCTTTTCACCGACCTTTCCGTGTACGACAACATCGCCTTCCCGATGCGCGAGCTGACCGGACTGCCCGAAGACGTCATCCGCGATTTGGTCGTCCTGAAGCTGAACGCCGTCGGCCTGCGCGGCGTCGAACGCCTGATGCCGTCCGAACTCTCCGGCGGCATGTCGCGCCGCGTCGCCCTCGCCCGCACCATCGCGCTCGACCCCGAAATCATGCTCTACGACGAACCGTTTACCGGCCTCGACCCGATTTCGCTGGGCGTGATCGCCCACCTCATCAGCCGCGTCAACAAAGCCCTGCGCTCAACCAGCATCATGGTAACGCACGACATCGAGAAATCGCTGGAAATCGTCAACCAAGTCATCTTTCTGGCGCACGGCGAAATCATGTTCTCCGGCTCGCCGCAGGAAATGCGCGAACTCGATTCACCGTGGGTCAGACAGTTTATCGGCGGCCTAGCCGACGGGCCGGTGGCGTTCCGCTATCCCGCCCAGACGACGTTGCAGCAGGATTTGATGGGGTAAAGGCCGTCTTAAAACGGCAAAATACGATGAAAACCGACCGGCTCCCGCTCCTCATCCTCGCCCTTGCAGACATCGCAGGCTTGGTTTACGCGGTTTACGGATTCGCCCGTGCGGGCACTTTCGTTTTGACGTTTCTGGCGGAACGGGTATCGGAAGCGGCAGCGTCTTTCTCGTTTGACGACTTCGGACTCAACAGCCTTTTTCTGATCACGCCGTTGTCGTCGCTGCTTTTGTACTGCCTGCTGCCTGTTTCGGCATACGGCCTCGCCCGCGGCAGGACATGGGTGAGATGGGTGGTGCCGGCGCAGTTGCCGCTGCGCCTGCTGGACGCCTCGCCCACCGTTCCCGTGGCCGAAACCGCCCTCGCCGAACGGCTTGCCGCCCCGCTGCCCGAACTTTGGCAGACCGATGCGGTACTTGCTTTGCTGGCACTGGCCGAAACGGGGAAAGCCGTATGGGTGTTTTACCTTGTGCGGCGGCAGAAATGATTTTTTCAGACGGCCTCATTCCGTTGAGGCCGTCTGAAACCGCAAGCCGGATTTCCGAATCCGGCGAAACCTTTTAAAACACAACGCTTGTCGGATTCAGGCAACCCACCCGTAAAAAATATGAACTTTATCCGAACCGTCGGGGCCAAAACCCTTGACTTTATCCAATCCCTAGGCAGCATCACCCTGTTCCTGCTGCGCATTCTGACGAAATCGGCCACAGCGTTCACACGTCCGCGGCTGAGTATCCGCCAAGTGTATTTTTCCGGCGTCATGTCGGTACTGATTATCGCCGTGTCCGGCCTGTTCGTCGGCATGGTGCTGGGTTTGCAGGGCTATACCCAGCTGGCCAAATTCAAATCCGCCGATATTCTGGGCTATATGGTCGCCGCTTCGCTGTTGCGCGAGCTTGGGCCGGTATTGGCGGCGATTCTGTTTGCCAGCAGCGCGGGCGGCGCGATGACCAGCGAAATCGGCCTGATGAAAACCACCGAGCAGCTCGAAGCAATGAACGTGATGGCGGTTGACCCCGTCGCCCGCGTGGTGGCGCCGCGCTTTTGGGCGGGCGTGTTTTCCATGCCGCTGCTGGCTTCGATTTTCAACGTGGCGGGCATTTACGGCGCGTATCTGGTCGGCGTGCAGTGGCTGGGGTTGGACGGCGGTATTTTCTGGGCGCAGATGCAGAACAATATCTCGTTCGGCTATGATGTCGCCAACGGCCTGATTAAGTCCGCCGCATTCGGTACCGCGGTAACGCTGATTGCCGTGCATCAGGGTTTCCACTGCGTGCCGACTTCTGAAGGAATTTTACGCGCCAGTACGCGCACGGTGGTTTCTTCCGCCCTGACGATTCTGGCGGTCGATTTTGTTTTAACAGCATGGATGTTTACCGAGTAAGTACAATGAAAAAAAGTATTTTAGAATTTTGGGTGGGCCTGTTTGTCCTGCTGGGCGCGGTGGCGGTCGGCTTTCTGGCGTTCCGCGTGGCAGGCGGTACGGCAATCAGCGGCTCTTCCGGCAAAAGCTATACCGTATACGCCGAATTCAGCGACATCGGCGGCCTGAAAACGAATGCGCCGGTCAAATCCGCCGGCGTGCTGGTCGGCCGTGTTGCGTCGATTTCGCTCGACCCGAAAACTTATCAGGCCAAAGTCAGTCTCAATCTGAACAGCCAGTATAAATTCAGCAGCGACGTATCCGCCCAAATCCTCACCTCCGGCCTTCTGGGCGAGCAATACATCGGCCTGCAACAGGGCGGCGACACCGAAGATTTGGCTGCCGGCGACACCATTTCCGTAACCAGTTCCGCCATGGTGCTGGAAAACCTCATCGGCAAATTCATGACCAACTTTGCCGAAAAGAACGCGGGCGACAGCAAAAAAGCCGCCGATTCCGCAGCGGAATAACCGTAACCATACCGTTCCATTCAGGAAAACAACATGAAAAAAATTTCGTTTATCAGCGCAGTGAGCATCGGTTTACTCAGCATCAGCCTGGCGGCGGCATCGCCCTCCGACGCGGTCGGACAAATCCGCCAAAACGCCACACAGGTCCTGTCGATTCTGAAAGGCGGCGATGCCGACGGTGCGCGCCGCAAAGCAGAAGCCTACGCGCTGCCCTACTTCGACTTCCAGCGTATGACCGCGCTGGCGGTGGGCAACCCGTGGCGGCAGGCGACCGACATGCAGAAGCAGGCGCTGACCCGCGAGTTCCAAACCCTGCTCATCCGCACCTATTCCGGTACGATGCTCCAGTTTAAAAACGCCAAGGTAAACGTCAAAGACAACCCTGTCGTCAATAAAGGCGGCAAAGAAATCGTCGTCCGCGTCGAAGTCAGCAATTCGGGCGAAAAACCGGTCAATATGGATTTCTCCACATACCAGAGCGGCAGCCGCTACCGCGTGTACAACGTGGCGGTGGAAGGCGCGAGCTTGGTAACGGTTTACCGCGGACAATTTAACGAAACCGTCAAAAACAAAGGCATCGACGGCCTGATTGACGAGTTGAAAACCAAAAACAGCGGCAAAGCAAGCAAGTCATGAATTCAGAAACACGCGACGGCACCCTCTATCTCAGCGGCGACATAACGGTCAAGACCGTTACCGCCGCCGCTTTTGCCGGATTCGAGCGGCAATGCCGTCTGAAAGACATCCGTATTCTTGATTTGGCCGAAGTCGGCCGTGCCGACTCTGCCTGCGTATCGCTGCTGCTGACCGCCCTGCGCGCCAACGGTTCACTGGAAATCCGCAACCTGCCCCAGTCCGTACAGGCATTGGCCGAACTTTACGAAATCAGAGAATGGGTACACTCATGAAGAAAACCGCCGCAACCCTGCTTTCACTCACGCTGCTCTCCGCCCTGCCCGCTTCGGCGGCGGAACGCAACAGCGCCGACCCGTATGAACCGTACAACCGCTTTGTTTTCAACATCAACGACAAAGCCGACCACTATGTACTTGCCCCTGTCGCCCGCGGTTACCGCAAGGTTACGCCGAAACCGGTGCGCGCGGGCGTCAGCAATTTTTTCAACAACCTGCGCGACGTCGTCAGCTTCGGCAGCAACGTCCTGCGGCTGGACGCCAAACGTGCCAGCGAGGATTTCGTGCGCGTCGGCATCAACACTACCTTCGGCTTGGGCGGACTGATTGACGTCGCCGGTGCCGGCGGCATCCCGAACAACAAAAATACGCTGGGCGACACCCTTGCCTCGTGGGGCTGGAAAAACAGCAACTATTTCGTCGTCCCCCTGCTCGGACCTTCCACCGTGCGCGACACGACAGGTTCCATCGTCACCACCGTCTACCCCGTTAAAAATGCCGTGTTCCATACTTCGGCCGGACGCTGGGGCACCACCGGACTCAATGCCGTCAACAACCGCGAAGGGCTGCTCAACCTGACCGACAGCCTCGAAGGTGCGGCCATCGACAAATACAGCTACACCCGCGACCTCTACATGCGGATGCGCGCACGGCAGACCGGCGGCACCTTACCGCAAACTCCCGATGACGACATCGACATTGACGAACTGGTAGACAGCGGCAAGCCGGACAACCTTTCCCCCGCCGAAACCGCCGACACGCCCCGGACTGCTTCCGCACCCGTTACCGAAGAATGGGTCCGCATCCGCCCCGAAGGCGGCAGCAATGCGGGGCAGGTGCAGTAACGCAGCCCGCTATTTAAATATTCAGAGGCCGTCTGAAAAAAATTTCAGACGGCCTCTGCCTTATTCTCCGACCGCACCGGTCAAAACGGCGATGAAGCCCGCGTTTTGCTTTGACGGCGGAGAAGCCAGCCAGTATCCTGTTATTCCGACTTCACGACAAATACGATTGGAGAAACCATGTTCGCCGACAAACAAACCGTTTTAAACGCCTTCAACTTCCGCCATGCCTGCAAAAGTTATGATGCGTCCAAAAAAATCAGTGCCGAGGATTTCGACTTCATTCTGGAGTCCGCCCGCCTGTCGCCCAGTTCGTTCGGATTGGAACCGTGGCGTTTTCTGGTGATACAGAATCCCGAACTGCGCGGCGAAATCCGCGACATCTCCTGGGGAGCGAGCAAAATCATGGATTGCAGCCATTTCGTCATCCTGCTGGCACGCACGCAGCAGGCCATGCAGGCCGACTACCAGCGCAGAATCTGGGGCGGCGTACACCATATACCGCCTGAAACCATCGAAATCATGGAAAAATTCTTTAAGAATTTCAGCGAACGCGATTTCGCCATTACCGAAAACCCGCGCACCTTCCACGATTGGGCATGCAAGCAGACTTATATCGCACTGGCCAACATGATGACCGCCGCCACCCTCATCGGCATTGATTCCACGCCGGTGGAAGGCTTCCAACTCGACAAAGCCAACAGCCTGCTGGCCGAAAAAGGACTGATGGACCCTGACGAATACCGCATCAGCGTCATGGTGGCGTTCGGCTACCGCGCCCGCGAACCAAAACGCGCCAAAACCCGTCAGGCTGCGGCGGACATCATCCAGTGGGTCGAATAGGTTTTTGACCCGTTACCTGCCAAAGGCCGTCTGAAACCCGCCCCCTATTTTTCAGACGGCCTCGCCGAATGTGCAAATATAGCGTTTCCTCGGCCTTTGCTATATCATTCCCCTACCTGAATCGAAGGAAAACACCATGTACGAAGTCAACCGCAGCGTCTTCCTGCTCATTCCGCTCGAACCCTTTTGGAACTGGCTGCAATCCCTGCCCGGCAACCACCTCGACGGCCTGACCCTCGAAGACATCCAGGCCGACGCCAATTCCTACCTCGTGCGTCCGTGCGAAACCGCCGACGAAGTCTGGGACGAAATCGAAACCCGTTTCGAAGACATTTTCGCCGCCGAGCTCGCCGACTGGTGCGAAGACGAACGCGAATGGCCGGATTTGGACGCCGACATTTTCAACGAATGGTTCGACATCCAGCTTTCCACCGTCATCACCGACCTCGAACACGAACCGCTGGCGCGCGAAGCCTTCCAGCCCATCAACCTGAACTGATGAACGTCCGCGTCCGCAACTACCACCTCGACGGCTACGGCCACGTCAACAACGCGCGCTATCTCGAATTTCTCGAAGAAGCGCGCTGGACGTTTTTTGAGCAACACGGTTTGCTGTCCGCACTCAAAGGCATCATGCTCGTCGTCGCTCGTGCCGACATCCGCTACCGCCGCCCCGCCGTCGAAGGCAACGAATTGCGCTTCGAAGGCCGTCTGAAAGAAATGACCTCGCGCCATATCGTGCTGACTCAAACCATCATCCTGCCCAACGGCAAAAACGCCGTCGAAGCCGAAATCACAATGATGGCCGTCAATGCCGCCAACGGGCGCAGCATCAGCATTCCCGCCCCCCTGTCAACCGCCTTGAAAACCATCGCCGCCGAATGAAAAAACTGCTTTCCCTGGCCGCCGTCGCCGTCATCGGTACGCTGCTCGCCCTCGTACTCATTCCCGAAAACAAAACCACCCCCGCCTTCTCTCTGACCGACCTGCAAGGCAAAACCGTGTCCGACGCCGACTTGCGGGGCAAAGTAAGCTTTATCAATTTCTGGTTTCCGTCCTGCCCCGGCTGCGTCAGCGAAATGCCCAAAGTCATCAAAATGGCCAAAGACTATCGGGGCAAAGACTTCCAAGTCCTCGGCATCGCCCAGCCGATAGACCCGCCTGAAAGCGTGAACCAATACGTCCGCGAATACGGCCTGCCTTTCACCGTCATGTTCGACGGCAAAAAAACCGCCGCCCAAGCCTTCGGCACACAGGTTTACCCGACCTCGTTCCTCATCAACAAAAAAGGCGAAATCCTGAAAACCTTTGTCGGCGAACCCGATTTCGCCGCGCTCTATCAGGAAATCGACAAAGAATTGGCGAAATAAAGCAAGAGGCCGTCTGAAACGCGTTTTCAGACGGCCTCACAAACCAATACCGATGCCGTTGTCCGCCATCCTTAAAAATAGAAAGAACGGCTTGATTATCCGGCAAAATCCGAAAGCACCTGCCCCGAAACCCAAACCCAACGCTTATCCCGTATAATAAACCGAATAGACCCGTTTCAGGAGCAACACCTTCCGTCCAAACGGCTCCGGCAGACAACGGCTGACAGGCCGTCTGAAACCGGCAACAGATTCCCGAAATTTAAGAGAACACCATGAAATTCATCGACGAAGCAAAAATCGAAGTCGCCGCAGGCAAAGGCGGTAATGGCGCAACCAGTTTCCGCCGCGAAAAATTCGTACCGCGCGGCGGTCCCGACGGCGGCGACGGCGGCAAAGGCGGCAGCGTCTGGGCAGAAGCCGACGAAAACACCAACACCCTCGTCGAATACCGCTTCGTCAAACGCTACCAAGCCAAAAACGGCGAAAAAGGCCACGGCTCCGACCGCTACGGCGCAGGGGCGGACGACATCGTCCTCAAAATGCCCGTCGGCACCCTTATCCGCGACCTCGATACCGACGAAATCGTCGCCGACCTCACCTACCACGGCCAGCGCGTCTGTCTAGCCAAAGGCGGCAAAGGCGGCTTGGGCAACATCCACTTCAAATCCTCCGTTAACCGCGCTCCCAAACAATCTACCCCCGGCGAAGAAGGCGAAACCCGTTCCCTGCAACTCGAACTCAAAGTTCTCGCCGATGTCGGCTTATTAGGCATGCCCAACGCCGGTAAATCCACCCTGATTACCGCCGTATCCGCCGCGCGCCCCAAAATCGCCAACTACCCCTTCACCACCCTGCATCCGAATTTAGGCGTCGTGCGCATCGACGAAAACCACAGCTTCGTCATGGCCGACATCCCCGGTCTGATTGAAGGCGCAGCAGAAGGCGCAGGCCTCGGCCACCGCTTCCTCAAACACTTATCACGTACCGGTCTGCTGCTGCACGTTGTCGATTTGGCGCCCTTCGACGAAGCCGTCAACCCCGCCGAAGAAGCCCTTGCCATCATCAACGAATTGCGCAAATACGACGAAGAACTCTACGGCAAACCGCGCTGGCTCGTGCTGAACAAACTCGACATGCTCGATGAAGAAGAAGCTCAAACGCGCACCGCCGCCTTCCTCGAAGCCATCGGCTGGGATTACCCCAAACCCGATGACCGCTTCCAATTCGACATGGAAACCCCGCGCCTCTTCCAAATCAGCGCACTGACCCACCAAGGCACGCAGGAATTGGTACACCAAATCAACCAATACCTGACCGAGAAAAAACGCATTGAAGCTGAGAAAGCCGAAGCGGAGCAGACAGCCGCAAATGTTGAGATTACCGAGCAGCAGCCTAAAACGGATACAGGTGTGTTTAAACCGGAGTAAAAAATTTCAGACGGCCTTTTGATAAAAGAAAGACCGTCTGAAAACAAAACAATATGTATACAAAACCTTTTTTAAAATGGGCTGGTGGCAAACATAAATTAGTTCCATTTATTGAGAGCCATTTACCGACTAAAGCTCGCAAACGACTCATCGAACCGTTTGCAGGTTCTGCCGCCCTGTCAATTGCCTTAGAATTTGAAAGCTATCTGCTCAACGACATTAGTGCAGACTTAATCTGCTTATTTTCTGCACTGAAATCCGAACGCGAACAATTTATCAGATATGCCCGATCCTTTTTTACACCGCAAAATAACAACGATAGCCGCTTTTATGAGTTACGTGAACGATTCAATAACAGCAACAATCCGATAGAACGGGCAGCTTTATTCGTCTATTTAAACCGCCATGCTTTTAACGGTTTATGTCGCTACAATAGCCAAGGCCGTTTTAATGTTCCGTTCGGCAAATATAAAGCCCCCTATTTTCCTGAAGTAGAAATGTCGGCATTTGTACGAAAATCGACAAGGATTGAGTTAAGTTGTAATGATTTTCAGACAACCTTAGATAAGGTGGAAGATTGCGATACCGTCTATTGCGATCCACCGTATGTTCCTTTGAGTGAAACAGCTTCTTTTACCGCCTATGCTCAAGGAGGATTTGCACACGACGATCAAATCCGTTTGTCAGAAGCAGCAGAACAAACCGCCCAAACATCACAAGGCGTTCTGATTTCCAACCACGATACTGGATTCACCCGAAAAATTTATCATCGGGCAACACTCAAAACCGTAGAAGTGCAACGTAACATTGCAGCAAAAGGCAGTAGTCGGAAAAAAGTCGGAGAATTACTGGCAATTTATGAGTGAATTTAATACGCTGTCAGAAGAAACTGCTCATTATGGAAGTCGTCTGAAAAAACAAGTTTCAGACAACTTCATTATTTATAACGAGAATTCTCTAAATGTTATGCGCCGTATTCTGGATAAATATCCAAACGGTTGTTTTGATATGATTTTTGCCGATCCACCTTATTTTTTATCCAATGATGGCTTTACCTGCCAAAATGGACAAATGGTTTCTGTAAACAAAGGGGACTGGGACAAGTCAAAAGGTACAGCTTCCAATTTGGAATTTTATGAAGAGTGGCTGAGTTTATGTTACGCCTTGCTGAAACCAAACGGTACAATTTGGGTGTGTGGCACATTTCATAATGTTTATCTGATTGGTTATATTATGCAAACCATTGGATACCATATTCTAAATAACATTACTTGGGAAAAACCGAATCCACCACCTAATTTATCGTGCCGTTTTTTTACTCACTCAACCGAAACACTGATATGGGCAAAGAAAAACAAAAAGGCAAAGCATACGTTTCATTATGACACCATGAAAGCTGAAAATGACGGTAGGCAAATGAAATGTGTCTGGAAATTCACACCACCAAACAAAACAGAAAAAACTTTTGGCAAACATCCGACACAAAAGCCGTTGGCATTGCTGGAACGTTGCATATTGGCTGCCTCAAATACTGATGATTTGATTTTTGATCCATTTATGGGCAGCGGAACGACAGGCGTTGCCGCTATAAAAAACGGACGGAAATTTTGCGGTTGTGAAATGGAAATAGATTTTTTTGAATTGGCAAAGAAAAGGTTAGAAAATGGCTTCTAACATTGCATGGAATAAAATTTTTGATGATTTAGGCTTACACAATCATGATTTTGATGTTGCTCCTGCAGAAATTTCCGCAGCGCAAATCAAACAGGCATGTAAGGAATTTACGCGAGTTGCAGATAAAGAAGTACGCATCTTGTGCAAACAGGACAGCAGAGAAGATCGTCCACAAATCTTTAAAGATAAGGGGTTGTTTATCCTTCCTAAGAGAAACGGTTCGTACTATATCGTTAAGGGTGAAGGCTATGTTGATATTCCCAACATAACCGACGAAGTTCAAGATTATCATTCCACCTTGGATTTCGAGTTGAAAAGTTCCGTTGTTGGCGATTCAGAAATGCAACATGTAGATTTTGCCTATGCGAACTCCCTTATCCGTACTTTTATGAATGATCCTTCTCTTGTCCTAACGATACGCGGGCGGAAATATTCGCCTGATTTCAGATGCAAGGTACAGAATTTTGAACTACACATTTCCAGCATACAAACGGAAGTAGATGCAGGTTACGAAGGACGGGATTCCATTGTTTTAGTAGAAGCTAAAAACTCCAGCACATCCAATATCATCATACGGCAGCTCTATTTCCCTTATCGTCAATGGACTGAACAAGTTAAGGGGAAAACAGTTCATACATTGTTTTTTGAAAAGAGGCTAATTGGCGGAGAGCTGATTTATTATATCTGGCAGTTTGGATTTCGAGATGTAAACGATTACAACAGTATTGAGCTGAATCGGTCTGCACGATATAGAATTATTCAAAATCCACAATAACTAGGAAATCCCATGACCACCATCTACAACACCCTTACCCGTCAAAAAGAACCCTTCGCCCCCATCGACCCTAAAAACGTGCGTATGTACGTTTGCGGCATGACTGTTTACGA
>ERZ772971.109-NODE-109-length-52583-cov-9.716151_pt1 | contig 52583 bp, 54 predicted proteins | sample MGYA00511943_ERZ772971 | MGnify/ENA primary metagenome ERZ772971 (study PRJEB29015, sample SAMEA2737929) | human oral metagenome | biome: human oral; feature: human-associated habitat; material: dental | place: China | collected 2144 ... | reverse complement strand
CCCACCAGAATCCACCACCCCACCCCACCAGCCACCTGAACCGGTGGGAGAATCCATGTTCATGGAAGGAGAAACCGATTCGGTTGTGGGTGCGCAATCCGATGGGGTGCGGTTGGCTGAACTCATCACCGCATGGGCCAAGGAGATCCCATCAGGAAAATCTCTTATGGAGTTTCGTTCCTCGGAGCGAAAAACATCGTGGTGGAAGGTACACGGCGAAGCCGTGCTGCTGATGCTCAACGTCGCCAACCAAGTCGACGCAGCACGCGACCCACGACTCCAGAACTCGTGGAACCTGATCGAACCCCGGCTGTGGAATGGTATCTTCGCCACTGAACACGGCTTGGTTTCCGGATCCCAAGTCAGCTGGTTTACCCCCGATACCCTGGCGATCCTCGATGTAGTGGTTTCCCGCTTGGACATCGAACGAAAACCCCTGAACATGGGGTCTGAGTTCCAGGCGTTGCGGGACGACCTGCTGGGGCTTCGGCAGGATCCCCTCATCACCGGTCTGCCCGACCAGGCGAAGGAGTACGTGCTTCACCTCCTCACCCGGATCGAGGAAGCCCTCGCTGAGGTCGCGGTAACCGGTACCGCTGATGTTCCTGTACTGGTCAACCAGTTGATTACTTCCCTGACTCGTTTGTTCCTCCTCGACCCCGACCAAGACGGCCAGGGGAATATTCGCAACCGGATCAAACGCATCCTCAACCACCTTGATGCGTGGTTGAACTCCCCCATCGTGGCCGCGATCGCCGGCGGAATCACCAGCGGAGTCGCGCAGATCACCACCGGCACCCCCTAACCCCCGCCGACCCCTCGACTTGGGTTGATGCTCCCGACCCTGACGCCCCAGCAGGTCATCAACAACGACGGCTACAATCTGTGATTGCTACGGCCCGGGCTCCATTGCAGAAGAAGAGGGTAAGACCAGAGCTCCCCCTTCATGTTCATGTTTCCCGGGCTGTAGTGCTCCCCCGCGAGAAACGGGTATCATGTGCGATGACGCCGCGGGCTTCATTGCGGTAGAGCCGGTACACAAGCCAGAGTTTTGTCCGGTTGCTGATTCCACTCCCTTCCCCTGTTTACAGGAAAAAACGGGGGTGGTGGTCCCGCGGCGTCTTCTTTGCTTGATACAATCAATGCTGCTCCCGGGAGCAAGCCGTCCGGGTCTAGCCGGACGGTGGTGTGTGGGCTCCCCCGCCCGGGCGGGACCTGCTAGACCAGGCTTCTTCCCACACCCAGAACCCCCGCAGCGACTCTGGCGCTGCGGGGGTCTCACACACTACACTCACCACCATCGCGGCCCGGGCTCCATTGCAGCAAGAGAGGGTAAGACCAGAGGTCCTTCTTGAGATCATGTTTCCCGGGCCGCGGTTCTCTATTCCTCCTCGTCCGCTTCGTAGTCGTCGTCGGTGATGGGTTCGGGGTGCTGTACTGGGATTTGGCATCCGTCAACGGGCCGGGCGGGGGTGAGGGTGTGGAGGAGTTCCAGGCCCCGCGTGAGGGCTTCCTCGTAGGTGCAGTCGATGTGTGGTTCGCCGTTGAGGCCGTCCCACACCTCGTCCTTGCGTTCCTCGATGAAAGCGTCGAGGGCGAGCTGGTATCTTCCGTCGGTGATCAACCTGCGTCGGAAGGCCTGCGCCACCAGGGGGGTGCAGCAGGTCACGATTTCGGGCTGGAGGTGCTGGCCCGAACCATCCCGGGATGTGGTGAGGATCCGCATGCTCCGCGGTGCGAGTAGTTTGGGTTCCTCACACAAGAGCGGGGAGAGGCGGAACTCGACCGCCCACTGGCGATCGGAGGAGTATCCGCCGTTGGAGGTCCACCACACCAGCCAGTCGTCGCTGTCTGGCACGGGGGCGACGCCCCGCAAGTACACGTTCTCGCCGTGACGAGCGGTGATCGACCGCCACACTGCCGCGAACCGGCGGCCCCCACCGGGCAGCAACTCCATGCCGTCGAGGATTTCCCTGACGTCTTGATACTCCGCGACCTCCACTGGTGGTAGACCCTCACCATCGGTCTCCTGGGGTGTGGGGAGGCTATACAGGGCGTCGAGGGCCGGGGTGTTGGCGTGGCGAGCGTTATCCAGGGCCGACACCACCACATCGGTGGTGAGGGCCTTCTGGCACACCTCCCTGGCCGTGTCCTCGTCCGCGTCGTCGCGGATGGTGAACTCGCCGCCCTCTCCGAGGATGACCCCGTAGGGTTTGGCGAGGGGCGCCAGGACCCGGATAAGGGCCCGGCGGGCGAGATCCAGAGGGGGCCGCTGCTCCCACATCCACAGCTGCCAGATCTGTCTCACGAGGTAGCTGTTCCAGCCCTGAAGGGACTGGAACAACCACCCGCAGGAATCCTGCACGAAGCAGGCCGCGATTTCCCCGGCGGCTTGCTCCCATACGGGAGCAAGGACCTCGGCTGGGGCGTCGAATGCCCCATACTCGTAGAACCAGGCCCAGGTACGGGCCAAAGACTCGGCCACCCACGGACCGAGCTCGTCGGGGTCGACCAGCTGCCGAACGATACTGGCAGGCAGGACCTTGAGCAGGCCCTTTTCCAGGGCCGCAACGATCGGGTCGCGGCCATTGACTTCTCCCGTGGTGGTGGGGCCACCCACATCACGGGCAGCAACCCGAGGATCAACGATAACCGGGAGGTAGCCCCACTCCTCAGACTGGATCTGAGAATGCGCGGCATGGTAGAGGCCATCCAGGCCCGTCCCCCACTCCCCATACTGAGGAGCAGAGTCCCTTACGGCCCCAAGATGGGCCGCCAAATCCCCATCCTCGTCGACGAGGACCAAACTGTAAGGGAAACACAGTGTCGGTGTTTCCCCCTCAACCGGGTACTCAACCCGGAGGGTTACCCGACGGGTTTCATTAACTGACACGACCCCGGATACCCAGGACCGCTCGACCCAGAGTCCACAGACCTCCTCCGTGAGGAGGTCTGTGAGATTCCCCTCCACCTGGTAGGTGCGGGTGAAGGCAGGACGGTATGTGCTGGTGAACGGACTCGCGGTCATGATGATTTGTTCCTTACTTCGTGACGCGGGTGCCGGCATTGGGTCCCGAGTCAGTGAATGGTTTGTGGGGTCCGCCCCACGGAAGGGGCGAACAGCAAGAGAATCAGCGGGGGTCGATCTCCCCGGCCTCGATCAGAGCCGCCACCTCGGCGACGGTGATGCCGGGGTGGTGGTGGACCCATTCAATGGCGATGTCGAGGGGGTCCATGTCGAGGGCGGCACACACCCACGAGAACTCCCCCTGGAGGAGGTCGGCGATCGCGTCCTCAGCCTCGGCGGCCGCGGCCGCCTCGTCGAGTTCCTCGGGGGTTACCCCGAACGCCTCAAGGGTCTTGGCGGCCCAGCCCAGGGCCTCGGCCTCGGCTGCGGCCTGGTCGGGAGTGGGGGTGTTGTCGGTCATGGTGGCTCCTGCCTATCTCGTGCGGGGCTTGTTCCCCGGTTGATCATGCATCCAGTATACACCCGGAAACCGGGTTCTACTACTCAGGGTACCCTAAATTGTGGGTGGGGTGGTCCAGACCAGGCCGCCGTCCGGGGCGGGGACGAGGCGGGTCGCCTCGTCGGCGACAGTCAGCATGACGGGGCCGCGATACCGCGGCCCCCGATCTGGTCATTCATGCTGTGACGGTTCGGGCAATGCCACGTATGTTCGGTACTGGCTGCGGTAGTGCAGCTGGATACCGTACGCGGTTACTACCATGAGAATCCGCTTCCCATCCAATGGCAGGATGTCTCGCCACATCCGGTGAAGTTCGGCCGCAGCGAACTGATGATCAACCTCCATTATCCGCCCCCCATCGAGTGCGGGGGCCATCTGCTGGGAACCTGTTTCTTTGTCGACCCAACTCATGGTGAGCCGGGTCCCCTCGCCCAGGACATGCACAACGGCTTTTGACGGTATCTCCGCCAAAGCCTTGATCAGGGAGCTGACCCTGATCCGGTCCCAGCCATACTCACCGGCCCGGCTGCGATGCGGTTCCCGTGGCTCATCAAAATAGTCAGCGAGCGCGTCTTGATGTCTCGGGGAATCGAGATCATTGAGCGGGGAATCAAGATCATTGAGTTCTTCGATCGGAACAATTTCGAGATGAAACATCTTTTCTCCTAGGTCGTGCGGGGCTTGTTCCCCGGTTGATCATGCATCCAGCATACACCCGGTTTCCCGGTTTCACAACTTAGGATATCCTAAGTTGTGGGTGGGGTGGTCCAGACCAGGCCGCCGTCCGGGGCGGGGACGAGGCGGATCGGGTTGCGGCCGTCGGGGATGCCGGCGGCGAGGCGGGTGATCCACCTCGACCAGTCCTCGTGTGGGGTGCGGGAGAACCCCAACACCACCACTTCCTCGGCCGCGCTTCCAGGGCTGGTGGTGGCGAGGCGGTAGTGGGCGCCGCGGTTGGTGGCGGTACGACGCGGCACCTCGGTGACGCCGACGTCGTGGAGGATCTCCCCGAGCCGGGCGGCTTGGGGAGTGAGGGGGATCGGCACGGGCGGTGCCCAATCAATCCGTATCGGGTCGTGGAGGGCTGCCCGGCCGGCAGCGGCCCGGTACCAGCGGCTGGGGCGATCCCCCTCACGGTCGTGGTAGGGAATCACCGCCCGCCCCTCCTGCCGGTACTCGTCGACCAGGGCCTGCTGCTCATCCAGCAGCCGGGTCAGGATTCCCGGGACCCGGGCCGGCACCGCTGCCCGGCCCTCGATCCAGGACTGGACCGTACGCTCCCCCACCCCGAACTCGGCGGCGAGGTCCTGCCGGGTCAACCCCAACGCCATGGCAAGAACGGCGAACTCCGCTGATGACATCCCCATCACAACCCCTCCTTCCCAAACTCCGGGTGCGTGCGAACCACCCCCAGCATAAACCGTAAAACCCGGCCCTGTAACTTAGGATACCCTAAGTTGTGAAACCGGGAAACCGGGTGTATGCTGGATGCATGATCAAACGGGGAACAAGCCCCGCACGAACCCGACAGGAGTTGTCTCATGACCACCACCTTCACTGTTACCTCACATGCGGTCGAATGGCTCACTGGCGATCGCGAGTGGGACACCTGGGAATCCTGGCTCACCGAGGCGCTCGGCGAGTTCACAGTCGACTACGACATCGAGAAGGCGTCCGGCCTCATCGCCGACGCATACGCGGCCCTCCTGCCCGAGGGCATGTTCCTGGTCGGCAACTTCATCTACGCCGAGGCCGACCTCGACTGGGACCTCGAACAGGCCCAGGCCGAGGTCCGCGAAGCCGCGGAAGAGGTAGACGTATGGGCGATCGTCAGGGAGTGCGAGACCACCACTCCCTGACCCCCACACAAGACAGGGGAGGGAACCCATTGACGGGTTCCCTCCCCTTCTGTGTCTTCGTGTGCCGATCCCCACCGTGGTGGAGAAACAGGAACCACATACTTGCGGCTTCCCCAGACGACCGAGTCACCCCCACCAGGGTGGGGAAAGGATCAGGATGGCATCCGCCCCCGACTCCGACACTTGAGTCATCCCCACTCACGCGGGGAAAATGGGAAGGTATTCGCCCCCGGCTTCGGCAGTCGGGTCATCCCCACCAGGGTGGGGAGGTGCGGGGTGTGCTCTCTGATGGTAGCACCGGCTTGGTGGGGGTGTGAGTTTTGGGGGCCGTAACCGGACGGCCCCCAAACCCCCGCCGGCCCGGGAAACCCCTGCCGCAGCCCTGCCGGGGGTCAGGGAAAGCAATGCGAGTCCGAACCTCTGGGTTACGGCCAGGGTGCGAGTGCGGGTTCTTGGCCGGGGAACACGCAGAACACCGGGGGTTAGTGGCCGAGGATGGCGCGGATTGTCATGCGGGACATGCCCGTGACACGAGCCAGCTCGCTCTGCGAGATCCCGCGGGCAGCTGCCTGCTGGATTTCGACGTCGAGGATCTGCCGCAGCTGGCGTTCGCGGTGCTTGGCTGCATGCCACGCGGCGATCGCGTCACCGAGGGGATCGGCATCGGCTTCGCGGTAGGGGTGCCCGAGGCGGGTCAGGGCAGCCAAGGCCAGGTCCCGAACCGCATCAAGGACCAAACCAGCCCAAGGGGCCGGATCCACCTCCGGCACCTCGCTCCGGGCGGTCATCACCTCATCAACCAAGCCACACAGCAATGGCGCTTCGGTCGGGGTGACCTCCCCCAAGAAGGCGGCCAGGATGGTGCGGGCCACATCAAGGGCCGCCAGGCGGGCAGGGGTGAGGCGGCGCCACCACACCCCCTCCGGCACCAACCCCACCCACTCAACCCGAACCTCGACCACTACTCCCCCTCCCGGGGCTCGATGCAATACCACCTCACCTTGGCGACGAGGCGCTCATAGTCATAGATCAGCTCATCCTCCACCAGGAACTCCCTCCCATCGGCGGTGAAGAACCCCTCACTGCTGGTGGCATACCGGGAGGCCCCGGTGGCCTCAGCATCGTAATCATCCAGCCGGAGGATGACCTCCTGCCAGATATCGAGCACCGACTCCGGGTCAGCCTGATGGCGTTCTTCCCAGTCATTGAGACGGTCAAGGATCTCGCAGGTAGGGGTGAAGGTGTTGTTCATGGCGTGGCTCCTGCCTATCTCGTGCGGGGCGTTTCCCCGGTTGCTGTACACCACAATACAGCCACGGTGCGGAATGCACAACCCCCCTCGCAAAAATACTTCATAACCCCTTGTCAACCCCGAATCACCCCAGCCGGCCCCGGGCAAAACGGCGGGAGACCGGGAACACGCAAACCCTCACCATCAGGGCATCAAACGACACTGAAAGGGGGGTGTACAGGACTGGACGGCGCCAATCCCCGGAAACCAGCGACCCCACCATTGCCTATACAGCAATTTTGCTGTATTCTGGGGGTATGGGTAAGACAATCACCGGAAGCACTCATCCCCTCCTCGACGCGATCGCCGCTGCGGAGCGGCTTGATCCCGGGCTGCTGGAGCAGGCCCGCGAGATCCAGCGGGCTCACCGAGAACAGGCCACCTCGGACGTATCGGTCGTTGCCATCGGCCCCGATGGTTCCTGGAGATACCTCGGGCCGCAGGAAGACAATCAGTATCTGTTGACCATCGGGCCGGAGTACATGCCCGTCTACAGCCGGGAGCAGGGCGTGCGGGACATCGCAATGTGGATGCACCGGGTACGGCATCCAGACCGGGCCTCGACCGTTGATCGTCTCCGGCACCTGGAGCGGTGTGCGGCGCAGGCGCAGCCTATGGTCGAGGTTTTGTTGGCCGTGGGCGTGGCCCGCCACGTACTGGTGTGGGACAGCGCCGAAACCCTCGTCGAGGCCGCCAGGCGGCTCACCCTCGACTGGGCGTGGAGCATCCGCCACGACCCCCACCCCCACCACGGCATGATCTTCTATCCGGTCGACGTGTTCACCGGGGTGCTGGCCCGGCTGGACTGGGAACCCCGCACCGGGCAGGAATACGCACTCGCGTACCTGTCCGACCGGGAAGCCATCACCACCGCCCTCGACGAGTCCGGGATCCAATGGGGCGGCACACTGCTCGACGCCCAAGCAGCGGCCGATCGGGTCAAGGTGACATGGTCCACATGGCGGGCCTACACGACCCGCCGACAGGTCCCCGAACCCGACACCGACGGCCGGTGGCGGCCCGCCACCATCGACGCCTGGCGACTCACCCGCCGCAACATCACCTGGTGGACCCCCCACCGCCTGCCCAGATCCTGACTAACAGTCATGATAGAGTGGGGGGTGTCAAACGGGGAAACGCCCCGCACGAGATAGGCAGGAGCCACACCATGACCAACACCGCCACCGCCCGCCCCAATCTTGCTGCCGAGCTGCGGTTGGCAGCAGTACCGGAGGATTCCGCGGTGATCCACGTCCGTGACGGTTTCGTGGTCGGGACCTACGCCCCGGACGGGCCACGGCAGGTCCGCCACGAGACAACGGCCGCCACCATCGTTGAGGCGGCCCTCGACGACTACGCGACCGCCCACGGGCATCGCCCCTGCGGGTGGGACCAGATCTGCCAAGCCCTCGACGCATTCACCCCCGAGAAGGGGGAACCCGACTGGACCGAAACTTTCCTCTACATGCTGGGCCGCGAGGACGGGCTGTGGCTCCGAGTAGCCCTTCCCACCTGCCCAGAAAAAGATTTCGTCCACCAGACCGCCTGCCTCACCCAGGAATACCTGTGATTCGTCTCCCGAGGTAGAGCCTCGGGGATGGCGGACGGCAGGAATAAAGATTCCTTCGCCTCACCCCTTTACAGCTTCTGTAAAGGGGTGTTACACTAGGGTTGTAGAGACTCCCCGCACGACCTTTAGGCAGGAGCCACCATGACCAATCTCACTCCCCACATTGCCTCAGCCCCCACCGGGGATGTTCCCCTCGGCCGCAAAGACACGATCGCGGCCGTCGTGATCGACGGCCAGCGATACGAAATCGACTGGCCGCGAGATGATGAGGATCCAGACCAGCGCAACCCCTTCCTCGCGGCCATCTACTTCCCCGATGGGGAGCTCATGGACTACATCGAGCCGGGCGAGCCGGGCGAGCCGGGCGAGTTCCTGCGCGAGACCGACGTCATCACGGCGGCGATGGAGTGGTTCACCCACGCCTGCCTGCTGGCCTCCGGGCTACTCCTCCCCGCCGAGGCTGACCAGCCCATCAGGGCCGTTCAGGTCCGGCCCCACCGCAGACAAGACTTCGCGGCCCTCCTTGGCCGGCCAGAAGCCAAAGGCTTCCAGATAGCCCCCACCATCGCCATGCTCACAGGTCCTGACGGGGACAAGCGACTCAACATGCTCGCGTCCATGCTCCGCCCCCGCGGCCCCATCACCGGCGACGTTCTCTTGCTCGGCATCGAGGGGACCCCCCTGACGTCCCTCAGTGAGCAAACCATGGCCGAGCTCGCTGAGATTGGGATCGAGCCGGGGCGCTGCGCGCGTGATGTAGCCTCCGCGCTGCTCGCCGACGCCGATACCGGTGCGGTATGAGTACCGCTGACGCGCTGCGGCGTATCCGCGCCGCACGGCCCTAGAGACCTGACTGCCCTATGCCCATGCCCGGCCCCATGCAGGGCCGGGCCCCTAAACCAACAACCGGCCCGCCCCGTCAGGGCGGGCCACACGAAAGGGAAATGAAATGGCAACAACCATCGTCGCTATCGATTACTTCACCCGTGACACCCACCACGTTCCTTGGGAGCGGCCCGGGCCGCTCCCCGAAAAGGCTCTCCTCTGCGCGTACAGCTGGATAGAGGACCTGGCAGCAGAGGAGTACGCCGCCGAGCACGGAGCCGCTGTCTGCGCCCGACTGGCGCGTCAGCGCGTCGACGACAAGGGGGTACTGATCGCACTACTGCCTGCCTCCTCGCCTATCACGGCCCTCCCCCAGGAGGTGCGCGCCGTGATCCGGGAAAAGGCTGTGGTTCATGGGGGGTGGAGCCCCCCACCCGGGGCGGACTCCTGGGGATTTTACGTCCCATGCGACTACTCGCCTGCCGCCGATGTGTGCGGCGGCGACAAAGTGTGCGTGAGTGTCTCCGACGGCGTCCTCAGCGTCGGGACGCAGCTCGCTGTCCACGAGGAGTGGGCGGTCAGTGGGCCGGGCGACTGCCAGGAGTATGGTCCCGATTACGGCAGTTACCACGACCCTGTTGTCCGCGTCTGCCAGACGGCGGATGAGGCAGCTGACCTACTCGGTCAGCTGCTGGAGGGGGATGATGCGCAGAGACGCTCCATCGTGCGGTCCTGGCGTGACCAGGCGCTCGACCACGCCCGGACCGCCGGATGGCTACCGGCCGACGCCGAGACGGAGGAGACCCGATGAACGGCCACCGATCCGTGCCCCCACGCTGAGGACGAGGAGTTCTTCCAGCTCGTGTCTGATCTGGTTGACCTTCACGAAGAAACCGGAATCGGGTTCGAGGAGCTCCGCGAGGTCGCGGAGTCCCGGATCTGACCCTTCCCAACCCTTGCTTGTTTCCCCCACCCCGGGCCGGGGTGGGGGAGAAATCGAAAATCTGAAAGGAAAACACAGTCATGATTGATCGGTACGAATGGAGCCAGCGGACGAGGTACGTCCCGGAAGAAGGTCGGGACGTGACCTGGCTGGAAGCCCAGACTGATGCTGGGGTGACTGTGCGGGTGGAATTGCGCCCGCACCCGGATGAGCCGGGAGTGCCGGCGCCCATCATCATGGTCGAGACGCCTGATGGGCAGACGGCCAACAGCAGCCGGGTCGAGGACTGGCCCCTGATAGAGACTGTGCTGCCGCGGCTGGAGTGGCCGGGAGAGGTGTGGGCGGGGGTGGATGGTCCCGACCCGGAGGACCGCCGCCCAGATCAAGCCGTCGCGGACGCGATCGCGGAATTCCACCGCGACCTCAACGCCAGAGCCGATGAAGGCGTGGATGAGGTACTGGCCTGGCTGGGGGATGCCGCAGAGGACATGTCCAGTGAGCAGCTGGACCTGTTCCGCGCCGCTACCGACCGCATCGACGACGTGGTGCTGGGTGAGGAGAAATCCGATGAGCGGGAGGCGGCGATGATCGCAGCCTTGGAGCTGATCTGCGAGGAGACCACCCTGAGGCAGGAGGCGGAAGACGAGCGCCGCGCTCGGTTCCGCTACGAAACGGCGATGGCGCGCACTCAGGGAGCAATGATCGCCGCCGACCTGGCGGGGATTGGGGTTTCCCAGATCGCGGCCGAGACCCGCTTCTCGCGGGTGACGGTCTACCGCCGCATCACCCCACCCGGGCGATAGGAGAGTGAGGGATGTTCAACCTCATCACCGATGCTTGGGTTCCGGTGACCTACCGGGACGGGCACCGCGCCCTGGTTGGGTTGCGGCAGCTCATGGTTGATGCCGAAGCCATCAACCCCCAGCTGGACATCCCGGATGCCAGCGTGGCACGGGCGATCGAACGTTTCCTGATCGCGGTTGTGTATCAGGCTACGAAGCCCACTGTGTGGGCGGCGCTATGGCACAAAGCCTGGCCCGCCCAGGAGATCATCACCTACCTCGATCGTTGGCGGGACCGGTTCGGCATCGACCGATTCGGCCAGTACCAAGCCACGTCGGCGGCGAAGGCCCCATACAGCGGTTTGGATCGGCTTCTGCTGGAAGGATCCAGTATTTCCCGGACCCCGAAGACGTTGTCGGCTGCCGAGGCTGCACGAGGGTTGCTGGGACGGTTGCTGTGGGATCCCTCGGGGATCCGCACCGGACTAGCCGGTGACCCGATGAGCAACGGGGGCCGCTCGATGCCGATCGGCCCCGCCTACCTGGCGATGGTACCCACCGTCGTCGTCCACCTCGACACCCTCGCCCGGACGTTGATATGGAACTTGCCGGAACCCCCGGAAAGCCCCAGCCAGGTGGATACCCCGCTCTGGGAGGACGACCCGGCTGCGCCCCGACGTGCCTGGTTGGCCTCCGAGGTGGGTCCCGGCAGGGTCCTGGTGTGGCCGGGCCGGCGCATCAAACTCCACCACGACGACGACGGCGACGTGGTGGATGGGGTGCTGCTGGCCAACGGTGATCCCCTCCGCCCGGAGGGGCGTCTCCACGAGGTCGAGCCCCACGGGCTGTGGCGGCAGCCCGTGGTCCGCACGCCGAAAACCGGGAAAGTGAAAACGACCCGGCGGCGTACCGGGAAACCCACCCCAGTACGACAAACCAAGGTGTCCTGGCGTACCCCAGGACAGTTGGAGCCTGTGTGGGGCGCGGCCCTCGACCTCGGTGGGCCCCGCCCCATCGGGATCCACCGGCTCCTCAACCCACCCATCACCGACGCGCCTTCCCAGGCGCGACTCATCACAGTCGCCGCCCTACTGGGAACCCATTCCTCTACCATCGACGACATCATCCATCGGGATCTCCTGGTCACCACCCGCGGCCTGGCAGACCGGATCCACACCATCGGGATGCTGAACGGGTTCATCATCCGCATGACAGAACTCCAAGTCGAGGCACGGATCTACGGAATGGCTCAACCCGACCCGAAACAGATCACGAAGATCCGCGAAGAGATCACCACCCAAAACCAGCACGATGCTGTCGTCGAGGAAACCCTCACCAGCCACCTCGCCGGCCACGAACTTGATCTCACCCCCCTCCACCACCACGTCATGGCCACCGCCTCGGAGATGGAGGACATCATCCACCGCCAAAAAATCCGCCACACCCTCACCTCAACCACCGCCCGGGGAACCAGCGGCAACGCCCTCCCCAACACCCTCTACAAGACCTGGAAAACGCTCCAAGACCGACTCTCCGACCTGGCGATCCTCCCGACGGAGAGGAATTGTCAGTCGCGGCAGGAACAATGAAATCACTAGAGAAGGAGTGATTATGGCTGGATTTACAGTGATCGCAGTCGAGTGGTTAGTACTCATCGGGGGATTCGCAGCCGTCACGGTTTTTGGGTGCTGCGGGATCGCAGCCACCCTACGATCCGAAGACCGGCGACTGGGTTGGTACTTCCTACGGGCAATGATCGTGTGGGGGCTAGTGTGGGTGTTCCGGCAAGACCTGATCACGGTAGCCACCACGCACTTCCCCCCACCCCCGTACGACCCCACCGGACTCAGCCTCATGGAGGCGATGGCGAGTTTGGTGAAGTTCCAGCAGACCTTCTACGCGCTGTGCTTCCTCATGGCTGCCGTGGGGTTCTTCCTCATGGTCGTTCAGCACTTGGCGTGGCCATGTTGGTGCCGGCCCTCGCTTGAGGAAACCGTCAAAAACCTCCTCGACCCTCGGAAGAGTGAATGAACCTGCGCCGAGGCCTCGAAGATCCTGCTCGACCTGAACCTGGCCCACATGCCCCGCCAAGCCGTTGAGGCGCTCACCGCGCCACAACGCCCCACCCTCAACACCGAACCCCACCACTGAGGATGAAAAGGCCAAGGCAGGCTTCCCGCGATCGTGGGGAAGCCTCGACGACCAAGCTGCTGCAACCAAAAATCGACATACCCGGCATCAGCCGTCGCCAGCAGCTGACCCTGCTCGGAAACGGCGTCGTCCCGCCCCAAGCAGCAGCCGCTCTGGAAGACATGCTCACATGCGTACCGGAGGAAGAAGGAGAACTCCACAGCCGTTGATCACGACCGGGGCACGAGTCTTTGGGAGGGTCTCATCAAGCGTCGTCGGTGCGGAAGTCTCGCCACACCTTGAGCTGATAATCCTTGGCGGCTCCGAGGATGACGCCGATACCTGCGCGTTGGGGGCCGTCGCGGCCGTCGAGGCCTTCGCCTTCGGGGTGCCGGAATTTCACGTCATCGTAGATGAGCTGCGCGACCTCGACCAGAAGGTCCGCGCGTTCCTTCGCTGTCCTGCCTTCTGGGGCCTGGCGAAGGAACCCCGCCACCGCTTCCAAGGTTTTGCTCATGTCAGTGTTCATGACAGGAGGATAGACCCGGGTGTCTTTCCCAACGCTTGCTTACTAGATTTTCACCAGAGGGTGGGTTGGAGTCGATCACCTTCTGGGAGTCCGGTGTTGGCGGTTGTTTGGAGGTCGGTGCCGGTGAGGGCGGCTGTGCGGAGGGCTTCGGCGCGGCCGCGGGGGCCGCGGGTGTCTCGTAGGGGGGAGCCGGGGGTGCCGTGGCGTTGCCACCAGTCTGTGGTGTTTTCGGCAGTGGTGCCGGCAGCCCAGTGAGTGGGGGTTTGGCAGGAGGGTTCGTCACAGAGGTGACGGATGACGTCAGCGGCTAGGAGCGCGTCGAGTCCGTAGGTGACGGCGTAGCCGAAGCGGTGGGCGATCATGACTAGGTCGCGGCCATCGGTTCGTTGTCCGACCCAGAATCGTCCATGACCCTTGGAGCTGATTGCTCCGGTCCAGATGCGGCAGCCGGAGTCAAGTGTTGTGGCGGAGATCAGGTTCCGCCACCGTTCGATGACTGCCGGGTCTTCGAGGAAGGGCCGGAGTTCATCCACCGAAGCCATCGCTGGGCTTCTCTTCTTCGACCGGTTCTGGCTCGGCGGTTTCCTCGGGGGACTCCGGGGTGGGGGAGGCCTCGACCGAAGATGCTTCCTCAGCTGCGGTCGGGGTTTCCGAGGGAACGGCTGCTCGGAGGAGGCGGCGTACTTCTGTGAGTTCGAGCTGGCACAGCTCGGCGACCTCGGTGTGGTCGTCGACCAGGGCGGCGAGGGTTTGGACGGTTTTTGCTTGCGCCTGCTCGGCTGCTGTGGCTTTCTGCCGGGCGGTTTTCATCCGGGTGGTGGCGCGGTAGAAGGCGGACAGGGCCGTCGTGATCTTCTTCTCCTTGTCCAGCAGCTTCCGTCGTCTCTCTGCCTGTGCTTTTCTCGCCTGTTCTCTAGCAGCAACCGCCATGACAACCTCCGAACTCGTCAATGTTCCAGTGTTCCAGTCCTAACATCCTACCTCACCCTCACTCTCTACCCTCCTAACACCGCCCCCACAAATTTTTCTGTTCTCATCCGACACAAATTTTTCTGTTCTCATCCGACACACCTCTTGCACTTCGGAGATGTATGCTGGAGTCCCTGGTCAGGGAAGGGGACGGGAGGGAGGTGGATCCTGGTGACTGCTTCGCTACACAAGATCTCGGCGGGGGATGGGTATGAGTATCTGACGAAGCAGGTGGCGGCGTTCGATGACACGAACCTTGGCCGCCAGAAACTGGCTGAGTATTACGCGGAGAAGGGGGAGTCGCCGGGTCGCTGGCTGGGTAAAGGTTTGGAGGGGTTGGGGGAGTTTGGTGACGAGTTCGCCGTCGCTGTTGGGTCGGTGGTGCGTGAGGATCAGATGCGCGCCTTGTTCGGGTCTGGTCGCCACCCGGAGGCTGATGCGATCGAGAAGCAAGCACTCGAAGCGGGGCTGAAACCGGAGAAGGCGTTGAAGGCGTCGCAGCTGGGGCGGGTGTTCAAGGACGGCACCAGTGGCCAGTTCCACGACTTGTTGCGGCGTGCGTATACCGCGTGGAATGAGGAGCATGGGCGACGTCGGGGGGCGCGGATCCCTGATGAGGTTCGGGCGGGGATCCGCACGGTGCTTGCGGAGAAAACGTTCGTCAAGCGGTATGGGCGTAAACCGTTGAGCAGGCAGGAACTCGACGGGCATCTGAAGCAGGAGTTGCGGGGTGATGGGGGGCGTTCGTGTGCCGGGTTCGATGTGACTTTCAGCCCGGTGAAGTCGGTTTCGGCGTTGTGGGCGATCGCGGGTCGTGAGGTCGCTGGTGTGATTGAGCAGGCCCAGGATGAGGCTGTGCAGGATGCTGTTGCGTGGTTGGAGCAGCAGGCTGCCTATACGCGGCGGGGGGTTCGTGGGGCACGTCAGGTTGAGACGAAGGGGTTGTTGGCGGCGCAGTTCGTGCATCGGGATTCCCGGGCGGGGGATCCTGATCTCCACACCCATGTTGCGATCTCCAACAAGGTCCAAGACGCAGCGGATGGGGCATGGCTTGCGTTGGATGGTCGGGTGATCTACCAGCTGATGGTTGCGGCATCGGAGCGGTACAACTCCAGTATGGAGCGGATCCTGACCGACAAGTTGGGGGTTGGGTTTCGGGTTCGGGAATCGGATTCTGGGCGGCGACCGATCCGTGAGATCGACGGGATCCCGCAGGAGTTGATCGAGGCGTGGTCAACCCGTCGTGATGCAATCACTGCACGTCAGGAAGAGTTGGTGGCCGCCTTCGAGCAGCGTCACTTGCGGCCACCCACACCGGTGGAGACGCTCGCGTTGGCGCAGCAAGCAACTCTGGAAACCAGGGAAGCGAAACACGAACCCCGTTCCCTGGCTGAGCAGCGCGCTACCTGGCGCAGCCAAGCAGCCGAGATCCTGGGTGGCGAATCCCTGGTCGATGACATGGCGGTTGGGGTGTTGAACCGGCGAACCAGAACCCGAATGGTTGATGCGGTCCTGGTGGATCGGGTGGCCGAACGGGTCGTGGGGGCACTCGAAGAACGGCGTGCGATGTGGCAGATCCAGCACGTCACCGCGGAGGTAGAACGGCAGGTTCGTGGCCTCAACGTGGCGGCTGGGCAGCATCACGACCTGGTGGCGCGTGTCATCGATGCTGTTGTTGAACAGCAGTCGATTCCGGTCGTGACAGATCCCGAAGCGGCGATCGAAGTGCCGGCCGAGTTGCGGCGCAGTGATGGCGCGTCCATGTATGAGCGGGTCCACCAGCTGCGCTACACCAGCCATAGGATCCTCGAAGCCGAGGAGTTCATTCGGGAGACCGCCCGCAGCCAAGATGGCGCCACCATCGGGGAAGAAGCCGTCACCGTTGCGCTACTGGAATCAGTTGCCAACGGCGTTGAGTTGAATCCGCAGCAAACCCGCCTGGTACGCGAGTTCGCGACTTCTGGTAGCCGGGTGCAGCTCGCTCTGGCTCCGGCCGGCACAGGGAAAACCACGGCCATGCGGGTCCTCGCCAGGGCGTGGGAGAACGGTGGCGGCACCGTGATCGCGGCTGCTCCCACTCACGTTGCTGTTGATGGATTGCAGACGGCCATGGACGCCCCGGGCGGCACGATCGCGTCCCTGACAGCCGCTCTCACCCACGGAACCGCGTTGCCGGCATGGGCAGAGAACATCAACGCCGGCAGCCTCGTCGTGGTTGACGAGGCCGGCATGGCCGGCACCTTCGAACTCGCCGAACTCATCAGCTTCGCGACCTCGCGTGGCGCCTCCATACGACTCATTGGTGATCACCAACAACTCGCCGCCGTCGCCGCCGGCGGCGTGCTCCGCGACATCGCCGCCGACGACACCGTCGCCACCGTCACCCTCGACGAAATCATGCGTTTCGTCGATCCCGACGAAGCCGCCGCATCCCTGTCCCTACGCGAGGATCCGTCGCCTCACTCACACCTCCACCACTATCGACTTGACGAAGCTGCCGCATCCCTGTCGCTACGCGAAGGCAACACCGACGCGCTTGGCTACTACCTCGACCACGACCGGATCCACACCGTCGCCGACGATGTCGCCAGCGAAGTCATCACCGCCGCGTGGCAGGCAGACATTGATCGTGGTTGGGAAACAGTGATGATCACCGCCACCAACGAAGACGCCGCCCGGCTGAATCGTCTCGCCCGCCAACACCTCATCACCACCGGTGTCGTCGACGGCGACGGGGCATCGGTGGTGTTGCGTGATGGAAACCACGCCAGCACCGGAGACATCATCGTCACCCGCACCAACGACCGCCGGTTGCAGGTCTCCGCCACCGACTATGTGAAGAACCGGCAACGCTGGCGCGTCGTCCACGTCAACGATGACGGCTCCCTACAGGTACAAGGCACCGAACACGGCCTAGCAGCCACCCTGCCCGCCAGGTACGTCACCGAATCCTGTGAACTGGGCTACGCCGGCACCAGCCACTCCGCCCAAGGCATCACCGTCGACTCCACCCACACCCTCATCACCGGCGTGGAAAGCCGCCAGAACCTGTACGTGGCAATGTCACGCGGCCGCTACGAAAACCACACTTGGGTGACCACCGGAGCCGCCGAGGAATCCGGCATCTTCATGGAAACCCTCGAACCCCCCACCCCCGTAGAAGTCCTCGAAGCTCTCCTCAGCCGTGATGGCCAAGCCGTCTCGGCAACCACCCAAACCCGACTCGCCGAAGATCCACAACTCCTCCTGCAACACCACGCCACGATCTGGCAAGACAGCATCGCCAGTGGCCTCGCCGCCGTCGCCGGCGAAGAAACCTGTGCCCGGATCGATGAACACATCGAGGAACGTATCCCAGGCGCCCAGGACATGCGAGGCTACGCAGAGCTGCGTACCCAAATGCTCGCTCTCGAACTCACCAGCCGCGACGCATGCTCCATCTTCGACGTCGCGTTGGCATCACGTCCCATCGGGGATGCCCGTAACCCTGTAGCCGTCATGACCTGGCGTCTCGCCAAAAACCACATCGACCTGCGCGGTGGCGGACCCCTACCAAGCCTGTGGCAGATCCCCGACCCCGTAGCCGGACTGCTGCCACCCGAATGGCAGGAATACCTCCACCACCGCCACGACCTGGTCACCGACACCGCCACCAGAATGCGTGACCTGGTCACCGAGTGGCTCAACCAACCCGAGACCGCACCGGCATGGAGTCGCCCCTACCTGGACGCCCCCGACCTGGTCAGCGACATGGCCCTCTTCCGCGCCAGTGTTGGTGTCCCCGACTCCGACCTCACCCCCCTCGGCCCGAAAGCACAATTCGTCAACGAACGCCAATGGCAATACCAGCTGCGGGATCGTGCCGCCCACCACACCGGCACCCACACCAACCGCTGGCAGCTGCCACAAGCCGTCATCAACGATCCCTACTGGCCCGTGCTCCACGCCCGCCTCAACGCACGCGCGCAAGCAGGCATCAACGTCGACGACAACCTCCACGAAGCCCTACAACAAGGCCCCCTCCCCACCGAACACCCCGCAGCCGCCCTGTGGTACCGACTCTGCGACGATCTTCAAAACGTGCAGAGACCGAGCTGGGATGGTGCGCTACGTGAGGTCCTCGGCAACAAATTGGTTGACGATGCTGCTGCGTTGCAGTCGTGGAGCCGTCTGGCAGCAGTCGTCCGTAGGTTGGAGGCCGATGGTCATGACCCACATCCTGTGGTTGCCGCAGCAGCGACCCTGCTGCCCCGTGATGTCAGTAGCGATGCGTTGGTCCCGCTGCTGACCCAGTACATCAATGACGTCCTGCATCCACCTGCGGAGGAGGTCATTGATGTTGTTCACGACCCTGACGCTGATGTCGATTTTGAGTTGTTGCTCACCACCAGACCCCAACCCCTCAGCGACGAGGACCTTCCCGGAGATACTGAGCAACAGGAACGAAATCAACGTGATTTGGACGACGATCTGCCTCCTGTGGCTTTGGTTGATGATGTCAAAGACAGTGCGGATCTGCCAGAGACCGTGGAGCGTCAGGGATCCCTGGAGGTTGAGGAACAGCGCCGCAGTGAAGCCGCAACACCTCAACTTGATGAGTGGTATATCCCTGCTGGATCGGTGGTCGCTGATGACTCTGCGCAGGTCGTCGAGGCTTCAGCTGGGGTCGGTCGAGACCGGATCGTAGAGCTGAATGAACAGGCAGCGGAGTTCTATCGCAGCTGCTACAAAGACTCCGGTGCGGCGGCTTATCTGGCTGGTCGGTTGGGAACTGATCTGAGTGATCAAGGCAGGGTCGTGGTGGGTTACGCCCCTGTCGGGAACAAGCTTGTTGTGCATCTGCGTGACCACGGCGCCAGCGACGGGGAACTGGTTGAGGCAGGTTTGGCGAAGTGGGGATGCCGGGGTGAGTTGATCGATGTATTCCGGGATCGGTTGATGTTTGGCATCCACACCAGCCAAGGCGAGTTAGCTGGGTTCATCGGGCGTGCCGCACCAGGTGCTGGTCCTAGGGTTCCGAAGTACCTCAACACACCTGGCACCAAGGTGTTCACCAAGGGAGAAGTGCTTTTCGGGTTGCCCGAGTACCAAGATCTTATCGATGCAGGGGCAGAAATCGTGCGCGTGGAAGGGCCGATGGATGCGTTGGCGATCACCGTGGCCACCGACGGCAAGGCTGTAGGGGTGGCACCTTTGGGGACTGCCTTGACCCAGGCTCAGGTCGAGGAGATCGCCCGTAACGGCCGTCGGGTGTGGGAGGCTACCGACACCGATGTCGCCGGGATGAAGGCCGCTGCGAAAGACTTTGAGCGGTACACGGCAGCGGGGATCACCGCGAAACAGTGGGTTCTGCTTCCTCCCGATGGGGAAACCACGGTGAAGGACCCGGCTGAGCTGCTCCAGTATCCCCAGGGCCGCGATCTTCTCCAAAAACCTTTGCAGTGGGGGGATGTGGCACCCACTCTTGCCGGAACATTGCTCCGGCGGCTCGTGGAAGAGCATGGGCCGCGACTTGCCCAGGACGGAGCTGCGGTCCGTGTTGGGCTGGTACGTGAAGCAGCACGGCTCATCTCGCAGCTTCCCCCCACGGAGTGGGAGACCCACATCATGTTGACGGCGGAAGCATTCAGCAGGGCCAATCCGCAGGAGGATCTGACATGGAACATCGAACTGATCACAGCGGAAACTTACGACGCAGCAGAGGTGACCCACCCGCACTGGGTCGAGGATCCGTACCAGAATGCTCCGGTCGTGCGGCAGGTACCGACGTCGCGGACACAGGATCGGCATGAAGCCACTCGGGAAGCGCTCAGGAAGGCACGGGAGATCTTGGATCGCATGAATCAGAAAGAACAGCTTCCTGGGCAGGAACAACGCAGCCCGAACCATCCCAGACACCATGATGATGCGTCTGTTCAGCGTGACGATCTTCATCGGCGACTATGACGGAGGCCATAGATTCAAATGTGGGTGCGCGTTGGGTCATGCTTGGGTGGCGATCGCCGTCGCATCCGTTCTGGTTAGACGGACTGCAACCTTGAGCAGGTCTTGGTCAATGGGGCTCTTCACAGAAGGCGGTGGGTGATGGGGCTGGAGTTCGGACGGGCCTGGTGACGTGAGGCGGGCCCTCGGGTTGGCAGGATGCGGTGTTGCGCCGGTTGGTGCATGTGCCGCTCGGATGGAAACCGACGATCCTGGAGGTGGTGGTTCCTCGCTACCGGTGCTGGCCGTGTCGACGGATCTGGCGTCACAGCATCACGGCGGCGGCGCCGTCGAAGAGGAAGCTGTCGCGTGAGGCGATCATGTTGGCGGTCAAGTCGATCGTGGTCGATGCGGATGTCGATCGCCCGGGTCGCGGCCAACCTCGGCGTGGCATGGAACACCGCCTCGGATGCGATCCTGGCCGCCGGCGCCGAGCTGCTGATCGACAGCGCAGACCGGCTTGATGGTGTCACCACGGTCGGAGTCGATGAGCACCTCTGGCGACACACCCGAAACGGCGACAAGTACGTCACCGTCATCATCGACCTGACCCCGACAAGGACCAGAACCGGCCCATCACGCCTTCTGGCCGTGGTCGAGGGCCGCTCGAAGCAGGCGTTCAAGTCCTGGCTCGAAGCCCAGACCAAGGCGTTCCGGTGACCCGCTCTACGGCATCCGACACATCGCCCGGACCCGGGCCGGGCTGCTGACCACCAAACAGCAGCACCGGCTCGCGAAGGTGTTCGCCGACCAGCGGCATGTCGCGTTCGAGGTCACCTGGAGCCTCTACCAGAGCGTGATCGAGGCCTACCAAGCCGACCAGCCAGCCGAAGGGAAGAAGATCATGACCCGGCTCATCACCAGCATCCACAGCGGCGTCCCGGCCGGCCTCGAGGAGTTGCGGTCGCTGAGGCAGACGATGAAGCGACGCCGTGATGACATCCTGGCGTTCTTCGACCATCCAGGCACGTCGAACGGCCCCACCGAGGCCGTGAATGGGTTGCTCGAACACCTCCGCGGCACAGCCAGAGGCTTCCGCAGCATCGTCAACTACACCGCCCGGCGCCTCCCCGATGCGGGCGGGTTCAGACCCCTGATCCACTCACTTCTGTGAAGAGCCGTCAAGGGCACATGCCGAAGGCTGACCAGCGTGGCCGCATCGGCAAGCTCTGGGGGTCGCCCTAGGACACCTCGGCATCGAGGAAAAGAGGTCAGTGGTCCCCCCACCCGGCAGCACCGCTGTTGCGTTTGATGTGGACACGGATCCGTTCTTCTGTTTCCGCGCGAATGCGGTGCCAGGATGTTTTGTCCCAGCCGGTGGCATTTGGGGCCTTCATTTCAAGGTAGGCCTCATACAGTGCTTGCAGTTCCGACATCACAGCATTGTTGGTCCACCAGTCCTTTAGGAGAGCCTCCATGTAGAACGTCGGGTTGAGGAACGTGTCCACCCAGTGTTTGAGGCTCTCCGTTGCGGCAGGCCACGGATTGTGTTCCACCTGTTCGAGATCTTCGACTCTCTCTGCCAGGTCTTCGACTCTCTCTGCCAGGTCTTCGACTCTCTCTGCCAACTGCGAGAGTAACTCGGCCAGCTGGGAGTCGTCGTCGCTGGTCATCGTTTGCGTCCTTTCGTGGCGGAACGGCGGCTGTGGGCCTTGTCAAAACGTTCCGCCACGTCGATTGGGATTTGTGCACGGAGTTTCTTGTCTTCGAACCATGCTGGAAGGCATCCCAGGATGGGGGGATGATGACCAGCGATGATGATGGCCTGATCCCGGTGCAGTTGGCGTAGCCACCAAGCGGGGGCGACAGGTTTCTCCACCCAGCTAGTGGTGGTTGAGGAGCCGTCCTTGTTCTCAGAGTGAGATGTTTGTTTCATCGAGTCCTGTCCAATCTTATCGGACAGGTGCACCAAGGTCTCATGATCGGAGATCCCGGGCAGATAGATCTTGGTGTAGTGGTTAGAGACGATGGTACGGGCTTTGGCGCGACCGTAGATTGATTCGATCTGTCCTTCGTCTTGCCAAACGCTGACCAGCAGCATTCCTTGCCCGGCACCAGCGCTGGCGAGATAGTCTAGACGACGCAGCGGTGCGATATTCGCAGCTTCGTCAAGGGCCAGTAGGAGGGGCGGGTCAAGGGCGATGGAACCTCGTTGCATGTATCGGTGCTCGACCCGCATGGTGATTGCGTTTACGAGGCATTCGTAGATGGGGGTGAATCGTGCCTGTTCCGTGGCAGGGGAGACCATGTAGAGGGTGCCGTGGGCTTCGATCAGTTTGTCTAGGTCAAGCAGGTCCGGGTCGTCGGCGAAGACGTTCACAGCAGCCGCAATACGTGGGTGGGTCCAGCCTTCGAGGATGGTTGCTGCTGTGGCGAGGACGGAGGACTTGGTTTCATGGACAAGTTCGACGAAACGAGCCCAGTAGGTGCTGGCTTGTTCTTCTCCGAGTTGATCGAGTTCGTGAGTGACGAAGTCCTCGTTGGCGCGGCCGCCGACTACAAGGTTCGCGACATCGCCCATGTGGCGGCCGTTCTGGGCTGCAAGGAACATCAACGGGGCGAGGAGGAATCGGGCTTGGGCGTCCCAGAACTCACTGTTCCTCACGCCGCCGGTAGCGTCTGCCTTGCTGGATTCTTGAATCCAGCGGGCAGCATCGAGAGCATCAGCCCAAGTGGCGATGTAGGCCAGAGGAGACCAGGTGGCTTGGCCGAGGCTACCTGATGGGTCGAATACCCATACGGGACCGTTATCTTCACGTCGGGCTCGGGTGAGTTCCAGCAGATCGCCCTTAACACTGGTCACCACGGCAGGACCGTGGTGACGCAACACGGTACGAACGACATACCGGGGCGTCTTCCCGGCTCCACTTGGAGCCATGATCATCGCTGAACGCAGTGGGGGGTTTGCAAGATCATGACCATCGAGTTGCCCGATCCACAACCGGCGTGGATCAGGCTCGGGATCATCTCCAAGATCCTTGCGGACGGTTTTCCACTGAGCCCAATTGCTGGAACTGAGCCTTTCTGACTCTAGTGCGCTGCTGGAGTGAGAGCTGGGCATCACATACCCGATGACCAGCCCCAGTAAACTGGCCACGATGATGACCCCAAGCAGCCCCAGCAGCAGGGTCCATAGGTTCAACCCGAAAGGTAGCATCTCAGGTGTCCTCCTCGAAGGCGTCGTCAGTAAAGGTGATGTGTTCTTCTAGCTCGGTTCGGATGGTTTCGACCACGATGGCTGGGAGGCGTGCCCCACGAACTCTGAGATGAGTGCCACGTGGCAGGGTTTGGATCAGGTGACGGCAGCTTGGATCGAGACCAGTTATTTCGATCACGGCTTGGGCGTTGTCAACCTTGGACTGACGGAAGATGCAGATCAGCTCAGCCTCGTCGAACAGGGACCTGAGGGGAGAACCTGGGGCGACGTCGCTGATGTGATGGAACACCGAAATCATTGAGGCTCCAACACCGCGTGCGCGTTTAGTGATGTCTCGGAGCATCTTTGGCACAGCACCGACACCTTCAGCAGAATAAGTTTCTTCGACCACAATGGACTTCTCGCCAGGGGTGTTGACCCATACCGATAGCAGGAATGTTGCGGTTATTGCCATCATCAACGCCAAGGCTTCGGACCCGAACTCTAGAGCGGAGGTGTCGAAAACCAGCAGCGGAGAGTCGAAACTCACCTCGGTGGTGTTGGGGCCGCTGGTTTCTCCATCGATCAACCCGGTCAAGTCGCCTGTGGTGTAGCGCAGCAGACCCAACACTACCGGCAGCCCCCATTGCTGAAGATCCGTGAGGGTGGTTCCGGTCAGGTAAGTGTCGGCGGGGTGTTGGAGGGCATGGATCACATCGTGGAGGGTCGCGATCCGGTGGTGCGTGGTGGCAGCATTCAAGGCATTGTGGTGGGCGGTGTTGAGGGCGTACTTCTCGTTCTCGGTGAGGTCACGTTCCAACGCGGTTTCGGCGACACGACGCAGGAGCCGATCTTGTCCGATGATGCCGCTTTCGTTTGCGGATTCGGAATGAACCGAGATGCGGGGGTCGAGTACGTTGATGACCGTACCTAGACGTCGGTCCTGATGGAACCGGAGTGTGGTGCCGCCGACCGCGTGGGAGAGTTTGGTGTACTCGCCCCGGTTCCCGCCGGATTGACGTTGGTTCTTCCGGTCGAACACGGCCGCACGGCCGCCAGTGGCGATGGAGCGGGTCAGCATAGTCTTGACGTAGCTGGATTTCGCGACTCCAAGATCTCCGATGACGCACTGGTTGGTGGCGGTGATGAAGCCGCCACGATACAGGTTCCATGCGGTTTCACATACCACTTGACCTGTCCAAACGTTCAATCCCAGCGGGGTGCCGTGGTTCTCCAGTTCGGTACTGGTCAGCACCGGCAGCAGGGCAGGGAGTTGTCGCCCAGAGGTCCACGTGCCTCGCACTGACGGATGCTGCCACCGCAGCAGCCAGACGACGCGACGCAGAAATCTGCCCCGCCCGAAACGGTACCAACTGCGCCGCCACCACTGATTGATTCCGGAACCAATGTTCTTGAGGGTCTTCTGCACCGTGACGGTGAAGGGGGTCTTCGACGGTGGTGGCAGAGATGTTCTAGTGGAGCGGCTGAGGGCGGTCATCGTTGGGGAACCTCCATCCCGATGGGGAGGAGCCGCAGCAGGGCGGCACCTGGTCTGTCGTGGTCAGGGGTAATGCCTTCTGCGCCACACTCAGCGACAGCTGTTTGGAGCTCATCGAAGAGGTTGTTGACTTCTCGTCGGCTCCGGCCGGACAGCATTACCCGCACCGAAGGAATGACCCCGATCTGACCGTACTGGACGATGTCAGCTGTGATATCGGATGCCAGGTGTTCCTTCGACCATGCCTCACCGCCATCGATCTTGCCCTGTTTGTCGATGTGGCGGGCCTTCGAGTGGGCCGTGGTCAACTGGTCTCGGGCGAACTTCTTCGCCGCGTGGCGTGGCACCAGCCGGGCTTGGGTAATGATCGTGCGGTATCCGAGCTGGGAGCCGAACACAATGGGTTCCAGCCAGCGTCCTGTCACTAGGGGCAAGGGCCAGTCGTCAAGCCCGAACGACGCAGAGGTGTGCCACCAAGTTTGTTCTCCTGAGGGGACGGTCACCATTGTGGCGTCGCGTCGCCAAGCTGGGCAGGAAGCGAAGATCTGGTCCGTGCAACCTTCTACATCGTGGGGGTTCTGGGCAGGATCAACCACAGCTCGGAGTAGGGCTGCGATCTCTTGGGGACTCAAGGCGGCTTTGACTTCGATCCCCTTCGATGTGAGGATCTTCGCCACTAGGATCGCGGCATCGTATGCAGCTTCTGGTCCACTGCTCTCGGTCAGTGGGGGCTTCGCAACCCGTTCGAATAGGAGATCGATGTCGAAGCAGAGCACTGCATAGGAATAGTAGCGTTCTGCGTCCTTGGTGGCTTCGAACGGAAGATCTGCCATCGATAGCACCACGTCATCGGACAGACCTGGTGCTAGGTCGGGTACCGCGGTGCGGACCTGTGTTGGATCTTCAGGTCGCACCAAGGTGAGCCAGTCGATCTGGACCAATGCGTTCTTGGGGTCAGCGAGTTCCCGATGCAGGTTCACCACCGCGTTCTGCCACCGGTTGAGGTGGTCATCGGATACCACCCCTGGAGTTGTGGTTGAGACCTCTAGCACCACCACCATGTGGTTCGGGTGCTCTAGTACACCCAACTCGGTGCCGTCCCCGGCTGGGACACTGACCATCCGAGTGGAATGCATCAGCAAGAACGGCTGGTCTTCACGGGCGGGATCGAAATCATCCCACCGAGCCCGACGCCCGATCCAGCTCCGGATATGATTGCCGAACTTCGACAGCCATGGGCGACCGTCGCTGGTACGTCGAGCCCACACCAGCACACACAACCCCCCAACTGCGGCAAGGGCAACCACTAGGGTGAGGCTCTTGGTGACCACGATCATCACCATCAACACCATTGCAATTGCGCCCAAGGAGATCAGCGCCGTTAGCTTGGTGGAGCTCAGCCATGGTATCGGGGTCACGCCTCCTAGACGGAACTTCTCCACCGTCATGACGGCCCCTTCCGCGAATGTGAGTTCTGCGTGGGCTGACTATGGTTCTGGTTCTGGTCGTAGCCGGTCTGTGATGAGCGATCCTTTGAACTACGAGGTTTCGTCCAGTCCGAATACGTATCTGGGTCCACTGCGTAGCCGCCACCAGCAGCTTGGTAACTCTGCAATGCTCCTTCACGGGCTTTGGCCTGCAATGCTTTGCGACCTTGGTTCATAACCACTCCAGCCGCCACCACAGCACCCACCACGACAGCAGCTCCCGCCAGCACAGCACCCCCAGAGGCAGCAGCCTTTCCCCCAGCAGCTGTACCCGTTGCTGTGGACGCTTTCCCAGCACCACTAGCGGCAGTCCCTGATGTGGCTGCTGGCGACGGCGAGGAGCTCTGCTTAGAGAATCGCTGCACCAACCGCTGGACCCCGATACGGGCCTCCCCGGCACGGTGAGTCGCGCCTCGGGTGTGCTCCCGATAATCACCGGCGACTCCGCCCGATGCGTTCGACCCGTACGGGGACACCGCGGGCATGACATAACCCAAAACAACGGGCATTGAAACCATCACTCCTGTCATCGTTGTGATCAGAATCGCATTCATCCATCCCCCTTGGTTGTTGAACACATCCTTGACCATGAACATCATCAGCCACCAAGCGAATCGGGACACCGGAGGGACCAGAGCGAGTCCTATCGTGATTCCGATTATTCGCCAGAACATACGCCTGTTGTTCGGCCATATTGACATTGCAGTCGCGATGGGCATCAACACTGCCATGACGTATAGGGCGATCAGTGACACCGCATCTTCAACAATCCAAATTTGGACAAACGTGATAAATGCGATTGAAACCATAATCACAGCAATGGGTATATTGAAAATATCCCACAGGCTGTTGAACTTTATATACTTCGATAGCTCCCACGGTTTGATCGAATTATTGTAGAAAGCATCCCCTAATTCCACGCTAAACCGATGCAGCAAATTTACCGCCTCGGGGACGCACAGCATCAGCGGCACGAAGGTGATGATCCGGGGCAAAGACTCCAATATCTCTTCACGAACTTTCGGATGGTAGTAGCCGCGTGACGCGCGAGCCAAGAAAATAATCAATACGACGACGAACACTATCAATCCGAGCATGAACAACACCCCGTAGGTGGCTAACCCGGGAGAAACAAATCCTTCTCCGAGACGTCCAGCCATCGCCCCCAACAAATTGTCAGCAGTCTTTCCAGCATCCTGAGACCACTCCTCAGACGCTGTCGACGGCGTTTGTCCTCCCGACGGCTCAGCAGATCCTGCCCCCGACCCTGATGCCGAGGGTTCGGGAGTAGAAGCCGATGCAGAAGCCGTCGGTGTCGACGGAGTAGACGCTGTTGGCGGCGGGGTTGACGGATTGAACGATGCCGACAAATGATCACTGGGCTTCGCGCTAGTCGGTTCTGGACACGGATCCTCGTCTTGAGCACCAACTGCCCAAGGGTTCACGCTGTAACTCCGGCATGGAGGTTTGTTGGCTTCAGGGGCGGTGTTAGCCCAAGTGAGAGGGACTGCTAGGAGACAGATTGCTCCGATTAGCCCTAAAGACAGCAGAAACGATTGGAGAACCTTCGAGGTCGGTAGCGTCTTCACTGGGTCAACACCGCCCCCGGGATCGAGTCTTGTGTCCCATCGGCGGGGATGGCCCACCCTTCACCGACATGAGATCTGATGAACTCCCAGCCAGGGTTGGTGACATCTGAACGAGTTTCCGCTTCGATCCCTCCGTCTTCAGATTTCCAGTCATTTTCGACCCATACCATGACGTTACGTATCATTTCAAAGCTTCGGACAACGCCGCCCATGTTGGTGTCGGTGCCGGTGCCGGAGTAGCGGGGGAGGAAGACCCATACTTCGACTCGTTGAGGTTGGCCTTCGGCGTTGTTTTCGATGTTGGTAATGCTGTAGGCCCCGTATTCGGGGATCGCGCCACCATAGAAACGTTCTTCGCTGGAGGGGAGAGCGGGGTTGTTTGCATCCATGACCACCCCGTCGTCATTTAGCCGGGCAGTGTCTCGGATCACCTTCCTGTATCCCACCCAAGCGGGATCGTGAAGCGTGTCCTCCAAGGATTTTCCAGTGTAGAGATGAGGAAAAAGCTCTGCTGCTGTAGATTCAACTACTCCCGCTAAGCAGCGATCAGCTCCAGCAACGCTCATTGCTGCGCCAACGGCACCGTCGACGGTGCGATTCCAGCCGATTTTGACACCGTAGATTTCACGGGCGTTGCCGGTGGAGACTGTTGCGGTCCCCCGGTACAAGCCGGGAAGAATCTCTTCGGTGACGGTCATCACTCCTTTGTAGGTGGTCTCCGAAGAAGTTGGTGCTGGCGTTGATGGCGTCATTGCGGGTGTTGGGCTTTGGTTGCGTCCGTTGTGAGTGCCAAGCCAGTAGACCGTAATGAGGGCGACGGCCATGACCAGGCTGATGAAGATGAACTTGAGGCTTTTGCCGCTACGTTTAGTTTCAGGGTGGGGATGGTCAACGATCCTAGTCATGGCCGGTCTCCTTTGCTCAGCTGGGGGGTGCGGTGGGAGCAGGGCTCGGGGGCGGAACCTGCTGAGACGCGGCGGAGTCATAGATCGCCACGTAGATCACTGGAATAAGGACGAGCGCCACGATGACACCGACCGGGTACAAGGTCTTCGCCGCGAGTTCCCCGGAGTCGTGACGGTGCTGTTGGCGGGCTCGGAGGACGTTGGCGATCGAAAGGATGAGGGCGATGACCGCCCAGATGAACGCCGCAGCCCAGACCCCAGCGATGAGGATCCCAGCCCAGTTGGTGAAGAGGGCTTGGAACGGGCCGAACCCTGGTGTGATGTTGTTGAACAGATCCCTCATCGATCAGTTCCTTTCTGTTGTGCGGTGGTTGTGGCTTTGACCAGAAGTTCTGCTGCGAGCTCCTCGAAGGCGACCTGGGTCGCCGGCTTCAACGAGTTCCAGCGAATAACTTGCTGGTTGAGGCCGGGATCGATGGGGATCTCCTGGATGGGGAGCCCCAGTCGGGTGAAATGCTCCTTGGCGAGTTGTCTCGCCAAGGGGTCACTCTCTCCGACGTTGTTGGTCCCAACGATGATGGTACGGGTCTGCACCGACGTATCACGTTCCAGCATCGTCTCCAGCATCTTAACTGCCGGTTCGACGTGGTCGGCACGCCATTTCATTGGCACCACGTACGCGTCAGCGGCTCGGACTGAGGCCCTCCACGACACCGACAGTTCCGCATTGCCGGTGTCGAACCCGACGATGGAGTAGAACCTTTTCAGCACGGTGTGGAGCTTGGTGAAGTCATCCCAGCTGATCGCGGCCGTCGTCTCAGGATCGGAAGCCAGCACCCACTCCGAGGAGTCTGGTTGCCGGTTCATGCACCACTCCAGTTCTGAGATCTGAGCGTGCCTACCCAGTAGGTACTCGATATTGCCGAGCAAGTCTCCGATGTGCCGGTCATGGGAGACCACCGACCGTAACAGTGCAGTCCCGCGGAGTTCGTTCATGTCAACCATCCCCACCCCGCCACCACGGGCATTCGCCAGTGCTGCCATGACACCGCGCATTGTGGGGGTCTTGCCTGCCCCGCCCTTGACCGAGACCGCCGTGATCGACACCGACCCGGGGAAGCCCACCAGCAATCGGGCCTTTCTCTCTGCTGCCTGGAGCTGTGTTTTCGATGGGCCTAACCGCAACAGCTTGCGCCACCCTGTGGCCTCGGGAAGATCCCCCAATGCCCTCAATGACGCCGTCAATGCCCCTGCTGCAATCACCGGAGGCGCCACAACCGCTTCCTCGGCCTCCACAGGCTCTGGTTGTGAATCAAGCTCTGCGGAGCAGGAAGAGTCAACAGAAACTGTTGACTCTTCCTGCTCCGCCGGAGGAGTGTTTTGTTCGTCGGCGTGCGCGTCTTGCGCGGCCTGATGAGGGGCCAAGCCATCCCGCAGGGTGTCAAGCCCTGGCCCCCGCGCAGTGCTGTTCGTGGTTCCCATGCCACCACACCCTACCATGAGTTACTGACAGAGTGAAGAAAGAACTAGAATGAACTAAAAATGACTATACTAGGGATTGCGTTCTTGTTGGTGCTGCGCGGCAGGAGGTGTGATGTGGCCCTGTGCTGAGGAGGGGTCGGGCAGACTAAAGGTCATGTCCGAGTCCCTTGACCGTAACGATCCGTCAACCTGGCCGTACTTCATGAAGATCGAGGAGGTGGCCCAAGTGTTGGATGTTGGTCGATCAGTGGTGGATCGGCTCATCTCGGGCCCCCAGCCGCGGCTGCGGTCGGTACGACTGAGCAGCCCTGACGCGCAGCGGGACTACCGCCGGATCACCAAGGAAGACCTTCTTCGGCTGGCTGTGACCGCTGATGGTGGAGAGGAAAGTCCTAGTGACGGGGCATGAGCGAAGGAGCAGTGTGTGGGTAAGGCAGAGATAAGAAGGCGTAAGTCCCGGAAGAAGGGGTCTAGCTTGGCGATGTTAGGTTGTGCTTCGGTTGCTGTGCTGATGACGTTGTGTCTTGCGATGTGCGGGTCGATCTCGCCGAAAGAACGCGCGGAAGAGCAGCAGGGAAGTCAACGGTGTCGTTCTGCTGGGGTGACAACGGGTTGGACCATTCCGATAGGGGAGCCGTACCGTATCACCAGTCCGTTTGGATACAGGAGGTCCCCGATCAGTGGCCGCTCGGACCTACACACCGGTATCGATCTGTCCTCGGCGTCGCGTCATGCTCCGGTCCTTGCCGCATCGTCAGGGACGGTGACCAGGGTTGAGAACCTCGGAGCGCGCTCTTACGGCAGGTGGATCGAGATTGATCATGGCAGCGGCACTACGACCCGGTACGCCCACCTCGACGCAGTGAAGGTCGTAATTGGGGACCAAGTCGCAACAGGGCAGCAGATCGGAGTCGAAGGTGCATCGGGCGGTGTGACGGGTCCACATCTTCACTTCGAGGTGCGGCGTAACGGTACTGCTGTTGATCCGGTCGAGGCGTTCACGCAATACCAGTTGGCTTTCGATGGATCGCCCGGTTCGACGACGCGGCAAGGATCGGTGGTGACGGCCGTCAGCGCGCAGGAGGTTGCTACGTTCCTGCCGAACCCGCGAGGGGTGGATCTTTCTGGTTCGCTCAGCCCTGAACAGATCGCGACGGCGACGAAGATCGCGGAGGTTGGACAGCGGCTTGGTCTGCCTCCTAGGGCATGGGCGATTGCATTGATAACAGCGTTACAGGAATCCACTCTTGGCGCTGACCACTCGACATGGCGTCCCAATGGCGACGGAGATGTCGGAGTGTTCCAGCAACGTGGCTACGTCGGCTGGTATGCCGACGGGAACAGCCTAGAGGAGAACACCACCATTCTCAACGACGTCACGTACGCCGCCGAGACGTTCTACCACGGCCACGACGTTGCGAAGAAAGCGCCTGGCGCGGCTGGACCCGTCGGTTATCACATCCCCGGCCTGGTCGATATCAAGGGCTGGGAGACCATGCCGCTGTGGCAGGCTGCACAGCGGGTGCAGGTTTCTGCGTTTCCTCTCTATTACGCCAAACACGAAGCCACCGTCGCATCCTTGCTCCCTCGGTTGAGTATCAACGCGGTCGATCGCTGCACCCCTGCCAAGGAGGGGATTCCGGCCGATGGAACCGTTGGGGAGAAGGTCGCTGCCCATGCGTTGACCCAGCTCGGGGTGCCGTACTCGTGGGGTGGTGGAAATCCAAACGGCCCTTCGACAGGGCACTGCTGCTCGCCTGGTGGACAGAACGGCGCCAACATCGTTGGGTTTGACTGCTCTGGGCTGGCGCTGTGGGCGTGGGCACAGGTCGGAGTGAAATTACCCCACGAGTCGTCGGCGCAGCAGAAACTCATAACACCCGTTCAAGCCGCTGACATCCAAGCCGGCGACCTGCTGTTCTTCCCCGGACATGTCGGGATCGCCGATGGCAAGGGCGGCATGATCGAAGCTCCCCGCCCCGGAGTAGCGGTCCGGGTCACCCCAAACGTCCTCAACGACTCCTACTACGGACCTCGTTTCACCGGTGCCGGACGCCCTAGCACTGAGACAGCGAAGAAAGGATGACGCAGCCATGACATGGATGTATGCCTGGTGGCGACGACGACTCACGGTAGTCTCTGATCCGTCGAGGCAGGAGGCGCGATGGTGCGACGTCGGGTCGAGGTTCCCAGCAACCAACCGGAGCTGGACCTGTGGGGACTCCCTGAAGTCAAAGCCGATCAGCAAGTCGTCCGTCTTCGACGCAACCCTGTCTCTGGGCAAGAACTGGTTGGTTTCCAGCCCAGTTTCGACTTCGAGGAGTCCAACGATGAACAAGTACGGGGTGATGGCACAGAAGTACTGGATCCTTCACGCACCCCGCAGGTACCAAGAGCTGAAGGACCCGACAGAGTTCTTCGCCCGCTTGGGGGAGGAACTAGCCGACGAGATCACCCGAATCGTGGAGCCCCAGGAACAGGCTCTGCCTCCCAGCCTTCCCTACTGGGAGAAGACCCAGCAGCTGCTCCAAATTCGGCGGCAGGCCGAGGAGACCGTGCTGAGGGACCGTATCTGGACGGTCAGCGAACCCAGTCTGGACCCCGAAACCCGGTTGGAGGAGATCCTCGACCAGCTTCCCAGTCCCGCGATGGTCATCACAGAGCTGAGGCGACTCGACGATCAGGTGGCACGGAGCTGCGAGGAGAGCAAGGTCGAGTTCGGCTACACCCAGGAGGAGCGGCTGCACCACGATCAACTGCTCCGGCTGAGGGACCTGCTAGTCATGGCGGAGAATCCGGACCTGTCGTGGGAGGACCGCATCCAGGCAGCAGAGGAGGCGAGCGACCTGTCTTCCGCCCTAGCTATGTAGCCTCGTTGGCCCCGTCCGGGGCAAAGGCCCGCTACCGGGCCAATGTTGCGGCGATCCAGACAGCTAAGCTCCTTCGCGCTGAGGACAGGGCGGCCACAGCTGAGGAGCAGCAGATCCTGGCACAGTGGAGTTCATGGGGGGCTGTCCCTGAAGTCTTCGATCACGCGAACCGTGGATGGACACAGGAACGGGCAGAACTACGGCGGCTGTTGGGGGAACAGGGTTGGACCGCAGCACGCCGAACCACGTTGAATGCGCATTACACATCCCCCGAGCTGGTGCACGAGATCTGGGGAGCCCTCACTGGGTTGGGGCTGACCCAGGGCAGAGTCCTAGAACCAGGATGCGGATCGGGGACCTTCATCGGTGCCGCCCCGGAGGGGGTGCAGATGGTGGGGGTGGAATTGGACCCCACCTCCGCCGAGATTACCCAAGCCCTCTACCCCCAGGCAACAATCCGGTCTGAGTCCTTCGCCGAGAGCAGATTCCCCGCCCTTTTCGATGGGGTGATCGGGAACGTGCCCTTCGGGGATGTCGCCCTCTACGACCCGATCCACAACCCGAACCGGCATAGCATCCACAACCACTTCATCCTCAAGTCGTTGGGTTTGACTGCTCCTGGTGGAGTCATAGCGGTATTGACCTCACGATTCACTCTCGACGCCACCAACCCCGCTGCTCGCCGTGATATGTATGCCCATGCGGACCTATTGGGTGCGGTGAGGCTTCCTACCGGGGCCCATCGACGTTCCGCCGGCACTGAGGCCGTCACCGACCTGCTGATCTTCCGCCGTCGTCTTGAGGGGGAAACCCCCCAGCCATTCATGTGGGAGACCACCGCCCCGCTGCCCGGCGCATCGTCTGTTCGGGTCAACTCTTACTTCACAACATACCCCGGACACGTGGTGGGTCGCTTCGAGGTCGGGCACGGCATGCACAACTCCGAGACCCTGCATGTGATCTCCCCCAACTTGGACTCCACCAGCGTCCAGGTTCATCAGGTGCTTGAGCAGATCACCATCGAAGCACGAGCCAGCAACCTAACTTGGCAGCAAGCACCTGCTGCGCAGCCCCTCACCCGGTCGGTGGATACGAATCCCAGTACTTTGTGGGATGGCACCGTGGTGCAACATGCGGGGCAGTTCCACATCGTCAATGCCGGGCGTCTTGAGGCGTTGAAGGTGCCTTCCTCCCAGAAGGCCGAATTGGGAATGCTAGTTCAGTTGCGCGATGTAACCCGGGACTTGCTGCAACAAGAAGCCGTCACCACCGGCGGAGAGGATGAGTTGAACGAGCTCCGAGCACAGCTCCGCGGGCTCTACCACTCTTACGTGGAAACCTATGGGCCCCTCAACCGGTTCTCGCTACGCCGTACCGGCCGGGAGGAACCGGTGCTGAACGATCTCACCGGAGAACCGATCATCGATCCGGTTACCCAGCAGCCCCAGACCCAACCCCGCTACGCCCGAATCCAACCTCCGGTCAGGCGATTTTTCCGCAATGACCCTCACGCTCCGCTGGTGTATGCGTTGGAGATCTTCGACGAGCAGACCCACAGCAGCACTCCAGCCACGTTGTTGACCCAGCGGGTTCTTGCGCCACGTCCTGACCCGCAAGGCGCGGACACCGTCGAGGATGCGTTGGCGATCACCCTCAATCGCAGCGGCGAGGTTGATATCACCGCAATCGCGGAATTGCTCGGTACCAGCGTCGAGGAGACCCGAGCCCAGCTTGGCGGGCTGGTTTTCGACGACCCTGCCACAGGGAAACTTATCCATGCCCCCGAATACCTCTCCGGCAACGTAAGAGAGAAACTAGACGCCGCACGCCTGGCGGCAGCTGCTGATCCTGAACGCTACAATCCCAACGTCACCGCACTGCGGCAGGTTCTCCCCGAACCCCTCGGCCCCGCCGACATCCAGGCCCGGCTGGGCAGCGTGTGGATCTCAGCCCAGATCCACCAGGACTTCCTCATCGAGTTGCTCCGCGACAACCTCCTGAAAGTGGAGAACCCCCTTCCCGGAACATGGAACGTCACCGGCAAGCGGTACGGGATCCGCGCCACCGAGGAATGGGGTACCTCCCGGTTGAGCGCCCCAGACCTGGCCCAGGCGTTGATGGAGCAGCGACCCATACAGGTCCGCGACCAGGTCGTCGACCCTGACGGACGCACCACATGGGTCATCAACCCAGTGGAAACCTCCGCAGCCCAAGCCAAGGCCGAAGAACTCCAAGAACGTTTCAGCGAGTGGGTGTGGGAGGACCCAGCCCGAGCGGCCGCCCTCAGCCAGGAATACAACCGCCGCTTCAACTCGCTGGTGCTGCGGGACTACACCGAGGCTGGGAAACATCTCCGGTTCCCCGGCCTGGCCCTCCCCTTCACCCTGCACCCCCACCAACGTTCTGCCGTGGCCAGGGGAATCTCTGAGCCCGTGGTCGGGCTGTTCCACGGAGTCGGGGCAGGTAAGACCTTGGAGATGATCGTCATCGCCGCTGAGCTCAAACGCATGGGCATGATCACCAAACCCGCCATCGTGGTCCCCAACCACATGCTGGAACAGTTCTCCAGGGAATGGCTCCAGGCCTACCCGGCTGCCCGAGTTCTCGCCGCCTCCAGCGACGACCTACGAGGCGAGAACCGACGACTGTTCATCGCCCGTGCCGCAACCAACGACTGGGACGCAGTCATCCTCACCCAAGGAGCCTTCAAGCGGATCAGTCTGTCCCCGCAGGCCCAAGCCAACTACATCGACTCCGAGGTCGAACTTCTACGACAACACCTCGAACAAGCACGACAGGATGGCCTCAGCAACCGCAGTATCAAACAGATCGAGAAACGTCTCGAACACCGTGAACAAGATCTTCGGGCACTGCTGGACTCCCCCAAGGACCCCGGTATCCACTGGGAAGACACCGGCATTGATTACCTCTTGGTCGACGAGGCCCACATGTACAAGAACCTTGCGACCCCCTCAGCCATCCCCGGTGCCAGCATCCAAGGCTCTCAACAAGCCAGTGATCTTCACATGAAACTGGAATGGCTCCGTAGCCGCCACGGGAATCGGGTGGCAACCCTGGCCACCGCCACTCCCTTGGCTAACAGCGTCACCGAAGCCCACGTCATGCAACGCTACCTTCGCCCAGACCTGCTCCGTGAAGCAGGAGTCGAGAACTTCGATGCATGGGCAGCGACCTTCGGGAAGGTCGTCACCGAGATGGAGATGGGAGTCACTGGCGGATTCAAGCTCACGAGCAGGTTCGCCAGTTTCACCAACGTCCCTGAAATGCTCCGAATGTGGCACGTCTTCGCTGATGTCAAGACTTCTCAAGACCTCAACCTCAACGTTCCCCTCATCGCGCCACGCGCCAGCGACGGGAAACGAGAAACCGAAACCGTCGTCTTACCTCCCACCCCCGAGGTGGTCGCGTTCATCAAGAAACTCGGAGAACGCGCCGAAAAGGTTGCTTCCCGCATGGTCAGTCCCCAGGACGACAATATGCTCACCATCACCAGCGACGGCCGTAAAGCAGCCCTCGACATGCGTCTGATCGACGAGCGCTACCTCCCCACCGAGACAGTCAAACTTGATCTCGTTGCCCGCCAGATCTCCCAGATCTGGAACCAAACCCGCGCCAACACCTACCTCGACGTCACCGGAGACCTCTCCCCCACCCCAGGAGCTCTCCAACTCGTCTTCTGCGATCTCGGGACCCCCAACAAGGACCGCTGGGACGCCTACACCGAACTCAAACACCTCCTCGTCGAACAGGGCATGCCGCCAGAGACCATTCGTTTCATGCACGAAGCGAACAACGACACCGACAAGGCAAGGCTCTTCGCGGCCGCTCGGTCCGGGCACATCCAGGTCCTCATCGGCTCCACCGCAAAGATGGGAGTCGGCACCAACGTCCAGAACCGGTTGGTCGCTATGCACCATATTGACTGCCCTTGGAGACCTGCTGACCTCGAACAACGAGACGGGCGAGGGATCCGTCAAGGCAACCAGAACCCCGAAGTCGCGATCTACCGCTACGTCACCGAACGTAGTTTCGACGCCTACTCTTGGCAGACCGTCGCCCGTAAAGCCGCGTTCATCGCTCAAGTCATGAACGGACGCATCGACATTCGAGAGATCGAAGACGTCGGCGACACTGCGCTGTCCGCAGCCGAAGCCAAGGCCCTCGCCTCCGGTAACCCTCTCCTTCTTGAACGAGCCAACGCCGAGAACGCCTTCCAGAAACTTCGCCGCGAGAAAGTCGCCCATGACCGCTCCCAAGCAGCTCTCACACACACCCTCACCGAAACCAACATCAGCCTGACTACCCAACGCAGCAACTTGAAGCGTCTCGAAACAGCCGCCTCCCGCACCATCCCCACCAATGCCGACAACTTCGAGATCACCATCGACGGCCACACCATCACTTCCCGCACCGACGCCGTCGATGCCCTTGCCCACTGGGCGGCAACTAACCCTGACTGGGACAATCATCGTCATACCCCCACGCCCATTGGCCAACTCGGCGGCCACACTCTCACCGCCTACGCAGCAACCTTTAGGGAAACAGGCAACCTCGAAGAACAAGCCGTCATCGAGCTCCACAACGTTCCTTTGTCACGTAGCCACATCCCCATCAACGAACTCCGCACCCCCACTCTCGGCACAATCCGCACCTTCGAGAACAAGATCACCGCCATTGACCGCCACCTCACAGACACCCGAGCCACTATCGATCGCCTCGAAGACGAAGCCACCCAGATCATCCAACGACTCGGGCAGCCCTTCCCTAAACAAGACCAACTCGACACCGCCCATACCCATCTCATCCGAATCGACAACCGCATCAAGAAAGCCCGAAACATCACCCAGCCAGCAGCACCCCAGTTGGAGTCCATCGCCCAAGCTACCCCGAACACTCCCGCCCACAGCAGCAACTACCCGAACCACCCCCCACCCCAAGCCGCCACACCTACAACTCACCCAGCCATCAAATTTGACTAGTAGCTACCAAGCTGCCCAATTGGCAGACATGACCCGCGCGTAACTCCCAGGCCTCGTCGGGAGTAAACGCGAACAACAGATCCTTGATGCAGTGTTACCGGGATTCTGTGCTGCTGGCACGTGGGGACCCTGCTCTGGTTGGGATCGAAGGAGGGCCGCCGGGGATAGTGAGACCTGTCCGTGGGTCGAGAGTGAGGTGCGCCTCGGGCCATGCCTGGTTGACCGAGGCGACAGCTTTGGCGAGGTCGGCCTTGAAGTCAAGGCGTTGGCGTGAGGTCGTCGCGTGAGGTGCGAAGAGATGCGCGAGGTTATCCCAGGTCGTCTGGATGCCGCGGGGGTGAGCGAACCGTTGGACCGTGGTCCAGACATACAGATCGATAGCTCGGGGCTTGCTGAGCGCCGTCAGAATTGCAAGGTTGATCGGGATCGGATGGGCCACGAGCTCCCGCCAGAAGGGGAGCGAAAGCTCGATGTATGACGGCTCAAGGGTATCTTGCCCCTCAGCCGCCGAGGAAGAGAAGGAGACGTCCATGCTGTCGGCTAGGAACATGTTCGTCACTTGGTCTCGGGCGCTCCAGCGTTTCTCGATAGTGATGGAGGTGTGAGTGAGGCGACGGACCTGCTCCCGCAGCAAGGTGATCGAACCACGAGTACCGCCTCGGACTCGGTGGTCCATACCGATCAGGGCAAAGAACTCACGCAGGCTAGAGCCCAGTGGAATGCGCCGTCCATCCTCTTCTGGGAGCCCTCGTCGTTTCACCGCTTGGGTGGCCAGGTAAGCCAACAGGAGGCGTGGATAACGCCCATAGGGTAGACCTGCCGTCGAGGAAACCGTGTAGGTCAAGGGACCCCGTGTCAGTGTGACCTTGTCCGTGTCACGACGTTTGTAGGGGAAGAGTGCTTGGACGAGCACACGAGATGAGTACCCAACCTCGACTTGTTCGGGGTCCTCAGACCGGTTGGACTGGTTGATTGAACTGGGCGTCGATACCATGAAGGTAGGCCTCCGGTGAGTTGAACTGTTCTTGCTGGAGTGGCCTAGGACCCACATCACCGTTGGTAGCAGTGGTGTGGGTCCGCCCTAGTCAGGCGAACCTCGACCTCTCCGATGTCAGCAACTTGACAGTACCGACACCCTTACCCTAGCACCCGCTAGCGTCGCCTCAAGTTTTCCACAGGCAAGTGCTCAGATTACGCTGATCTACCCTCACTTCTTACGCTGATCTACCCTCACCGAGTTTTCCACTACGCTGATCTACCCTCACTTCTACGCTGATCTACCCTCACTTCTACGCTGATCTACCCTCACTTCTACGCTGATCTACCCTCACTTCTGAGACAGCAACTTCGATTTGACTAGGGGGTTTGCCTGTTTTCCACAGGTGTCTATAGGTATATATGAGTATTTAATATCCGACGGGAGCCCGCCGCTATCAAGCGTACGCTGTGGATAACCAAAGCTAGACAGAAACCTCGGGTCGTAGGATGACGTAAAATTGAAAAACTAGTAAATCTTCTTCGAGAAAGGTAGTAACATGGATGTGGAGCAGCAATGGCCTGAGCTGTTCAAAGGGTTGACTTCAAAACAGGTGTGGAGTGTGCAGCAGGCGTGTGCCGCTGGTCAGCATGAGGGATGGGATCCGTGTCAGGAGGATGTTCGTGATCTTGTAGCACGAGCTCGTGGAGAACTGTCAAGTGAAGAGCTGCTGGCTCGGGCTCAGGCTCGGGCCGCTGGGCCGAGGTCAGCATGACCCAAGAGTCTCGATGGCAGGCACAGTTCTATCCAGGCACACAGACCCGACGAAACCTGCTTGATATCCAAGATGCTGACCAGCTCCGCCGACTCGAATATCAGGCTGCTGCCGAACGAGCCCGTGAGTTGCTCGACCACCCTAATCTGATCGTTCACAGCTTCAATACCGACCATCTCCAAGCGATCCACCGGCATCTGTTCCAAGATATCTATTCATGGGCAGGGAAATTTCGTGACTTCGACATGTCGAAGCTAGGTGGTCAGGGGTTCGCGTTCCAGCCGAACGGGATCCACGAGTATCTGGAACGAGCGTTTGATGTCGTTACTGAAGTTGAGTGGGGGCGTCTTGATGAAGAACGTTTTCCGCGTGCGATAGCGTGGCTTTACGCGGAGTTAAATCACGCACATCCATTTCCGGAAGGCAATGGCCGGGCGGGGAAAATATTTCTGGAGCATGTTGCTGCCCAATCCAGATTTCGCCTCGACTTCAGTCGAGTTGACCCTGCCGCATGGAATCTTGCCTCGGAGATGAGTATGCCGGAGCATCCTACGTGGGAGCCAGATCCTATCCCGCTCGTGAAGGTGTTTGAGACTGCGACGGAACCACGGAATCCGATTCAGGCTTTAGCAAGACGGCAGACAGTCTTGTTGCAGCAGCTACTGAACATTGAGACGATGACTCCTGTCCAAGCACAGGCTTGGCTTGCCGATGCAACAAGTTCGATGCGTGCTCTTGAGCGACTCGACCCCGCTACTAAAGAACTACCTGAGTTGACCGAGACCGCTCGACGACTTGCGGGAACGGAGTCACGTACCATCACAGAGCGTGCTTGGCCTTTTGATTCCTACCAACGCTTCATGGCGTTTGATGAACTGTATGGATCGTTCACTAGGGCGGTGGATACAGTAACTCATCCTGAGAAGGGTCAGGAGCCTCAGGGACACAATGATCCGCACCACAGCATTCATCATGAGGCTCATGGTCATGCTCTACCGGAGCAGGAACCTAAGCTTCAGCGTTGACGTTACTTTGCGGCTGCGGGGGCGAGAGTCTAGCCGGATTCATTGTTCCTGCCGTGACTGACAAAATCCTCCGCGTGCGCGAGGGTGCGGTAGAGGGTGGAGCGGTTGATGCCGAGGTCGCGGGCGATTTTGGCTTTGGGTACCCCGGCAGCGATACGCCGACGGGCGTCGTTGACCTGTTGGGGGGCCAGGCTGCGGCCACGACCCCGCCGGCGTTGGTAGACGCCCCGTTTCTTCGCTGCCGCGATCCCCTCGGCCTGGCGTTCACGGATCAAGGCACGCTCGAACTCGGCGAGCGCTCCCAGAAGATGCAACATGAGGTTGCTGAGAGCATCAGCCTTGCCGGGCCGGTAGGTCAGGCCCTCGGTGAGGAACTCGACACTCACCCCACCCCGAACCAGGTGGTCGACGAGGTGCTGGAGATCTCGCAGGTCCCGGGCCAACCGATCCATCGACGTGACCCGAAGGGTGTCTCCCTCCCGAACGTAGTCCAGAAGCTGGGCAAGGCCCGGACGATCCCTGGTGGAGCCGGTGACCTGATCCTGAAACAGCTTGTCGACCACCCCCAGGGTCTCGACTTGGCGGGCAGGGTTCTGATCCCGGCTGGAGACCCGCACATACCCCACCACCTGCCCTTTTTGTTGCGTCATGTCTAAGATCATGACACACATCTGTGGCAGAAACCCGATAGAGAGGATTTTCTGCAACACATCGCCGGGGCGGGTGTGTGTTGCGTTTGGGTGTACCCCAACGCAACACACCAACCACCTCGACAAGCCTTCATCAACCTCACCCCTAGTTCCTCAGACGAGGGTGCTGGGTGAAGAAACCCTCTTGGCTGGTCCAGCGTAGGATCAGCCGGGACTCCGCAGCTTCGCCGAAGCCTCAGAATCCCGGACCGCCCCGGGATACCTCGGCGTCGAGGAAGACACGGCCGTCGCGGTCCTGAACCACGACCCTGATCGATGAGCCGATGCCCGGCCTTTCGTCCGAACGCTTGACGCCTACTGTCCCACCGTGGGACAGTAGGCGTATCCCACCGTGGGACGCAAGGAGAGGTTATGTCGACCTTCGAGAGCACGAGGGAAGCACACCGCGTTGCGCGGGAGCGGGCGAGTGTCGCTGCTGCGCTGGAAGCGGCCACGCTGCACACTGCCATCTATGACGCGCGTGAAGCGGGCATGTCGGTGCGGGAGGCGGCCGCCGCTTTGGGTGTGCCGAAGTCGGTTGTCGCTCGTCATTGGCGCGAGGGACATCGCTGCACCCCGCCCGTTCCTGTATGGGGCTCAGAATCAGCTTGGCGCGAGGCGCATGCGGCGATCTGGGCACATGATCCTCACGCGGCTGACGACTTCGTGCCGTACGAGTGGATCGACGATGGAGCGCAGCGGACAGTCCGTGCCCGTTCTCTGGGGACGGCGATCCTTAGGCAGCACTGAGTTATCGGTCTCTAACCCTCAAGAGCTAGAGGCGCGTGGTGGAAGGACCAGAACTGTACCCACCACGAGGACGGCGTCGACCCCGACGTCGTTGCCCGGGTCGTGCGATCGGAGTCGCTCGAAGAGGAGATGCGGGCGATCGCCAAGGCGATCATTCAGCGCGCCGCGGCAGCTGACGACCCTCTGGTGGCCGCGCTGACGGCTGCCGAGAACGCCATGTCAGCGCCCTTCGAGCTGTGGGAGCAGGACCAGGCCGCCTACCGCGAGGCATACCCCAACGCAACAACGAAAAACCTCCAATAGGGCTAATAGTACTATTGGGGGCAACAGGGGTAGAGGAGGTGTGCACCGAGACCGCTTGACTTACCGCAACGGTAATAGTACTGTTAGGGGGAATAGAGGTAACAGGGGTGGCAGAGGTGGCGTGTAACCCTATTCCCCCCAGTAACTCTATTTTCTCTAACAGTACTATTAGCCCTATTGGAGGTATTGCCGTGACGGCTCGAATCATCGCCTTGTGCAATCAGAAGGGTGGCGTCGGCAAGAGCACCACTACGTTCCACCTGGCGCGCGCGGCCGTGCTGCGGGGACAGCGGGTGCTCGTCGTCGACAACGACCCGCAAGGCAACCTCACGGCCGTGGCGGCTGCCGAGACCGTCGAGGAGGATCAGGTAGGACTTGCGGACGCGCTCAGCTCGCGGGCACCCGAGACGATCCGCGACGTGATCGTGCAGGGCGTGTGGCCCGGCCTCGACGTGGTGCCCACGTCTGGCGTCACGCTCGGCTATGTGCGTGACGAGCTCGTGATCGCTGGAGCGGGCCGGGAGGGTCGCCTGCGCGAGGCGCTGGCGACCGTCGCAGACGACTACGACCTGATCCTCATCGACTGCGCGCCGAGCCTGGACCAGCTCACGATCAACGGCCTCACGGCCGCGGGGGCGGTTCTCGTCGTGACGCACTCGAAGTTGTTCAGCGCCAACGGCTTGGCGCAGCTCCTCGACACGATCAACAGTGTGAGGCAGTACTACAATCCCACGCTGACCGTGGCCGGCGTGGCCGTGAACCAGCACGAGGAGAAGACCATCAGCGGCCGCACCTGGCTCGACGAGCTGCACACCGCGGCCAAGAACCGCGGCCTGACCGTTCTCAGTCCACCGATTCCCAAGCGCGTCGTCATCAGCGACGCCCTCGAAGCCGCTAACGGCCTCGATGAGTGGGGAAATGCCGAGGCGACCGCGCTCGGCGCCCTCTACGGTGACTACCTGACCGCGATCGAAGGAGCTGCATCATGACCCGCCCCACACCGCGCAAGTCGAGCCTGGCCGGGTCGAGCCCCATCACCTCACCGCCGGCGGGGCTGGCGCCCATCGACGCCACCGGCTGGACGATGGAGCAGTACGAGGAAGCCGACCAGGCCGAGCAGTACGAGCGGATATGCGCAGCCGAGGCCGAGCAGGCCGCCCAGCGGCCGAAGCCCAAGAGGAAATATCCGGCCAAGGTGTCGTTCTACCAGGATCCCGCTGACACCGACCGCGTCCGCGGGGCGATCCTGCACACGATGACCACCGAGGGGCCACGCTCGCTGTCGCAGTTCATCCACCAGGCCGTCATGGCCGAGGTCGAGCGGCTAGAGCACAAGTACAACGACGGACAGCCGTTCCCGTCCGTAGGAGCCCGCGAACTGCCCCAGGGCCGCCCGATGGGAAGTGACCCGACCATCCGAGAGGACCGATCATGACGGCCGGATCCGAGCCTGATCCGATCGCTGACGCGATCGCTGCCCTGACCACGGCTGCGCGCCGTGAGCGGACCATCGGCGCCGGCACGCCGAACGAACACACTGAACCCGTCGACTTCGGGGAGATCGCCTGCCACGTCATCACCGCGGTGGCGGCGAACGTTGGAGGCGTCGAGGCCCTGCTGGCGGGCCGCCCCGGATCCTGGGAGGCCGACTACGTGCGACAGATCGTGCGGAGCACCGCCGGGGACGACGACACCGAACTGATGCGCTACCGCACCGAACCGGTGCGGATCGAGGTCGACGTCGAGGACGTGTTCTACGAGTTCGGTCTGACTGACCTGTACGACCGCGACGTCAACGAGCTGGGCAACCGCTGGAAGGCAGCCGACGATGCCCTGTTCGAGGCGTACGCGACAGCTGAGGAACGAACCCGGATCGAGAAGATTCGCGCTGCGATGCCGGACGGCAGCGGAATCAACGACGATGCTCTGGTCGAGGTGTACGCGACGGCCGAAGAACGAACCCGGATCAAGAAGATGGAGCGAGCTCGGGTCGAGAAGATTTGTGCTGCGAGAACGGACGGCGTCGACCCCGACGTTGTTGCCCGGGTCGTGCGATCGGAGTCGCTCGAAGAGGAGATGCGGGCGATCGCCAAGGCGATCATTCAGCGCGCCGCGGCAGCTGACGACCCTCTGGTGGCCGCGCTGACGGCTGCCGAGAACGCCATGTCAGCGCCCTTCGAGCTGTGGGAGCAGGACCAGGCCGCCTACCGCGAGGCATACACGGCCGCGATCCGCCAAGCCCTCACCGACCGAGGCCTCATGGTCGAGGTCGAGGTCGTCGAGGCCCGCGGCGAGTGGGAGTGGGACCCGCTCATCGACGAACTGCACGAGTACGCGCGCAAGAACGCGCCGCTGCCCATGACCGGGACCGCCCCCGACTGGACCAACGGCACCCCCGCCGACGCGCTGCACCGCGCCGGCCTGACCTACCTCGCGCGAGCTCAAGCAACGGCGCGATGAACCACTCGCCGGCGAGCGAGCTCTTCAAACGAGGGTGCTGGGGGTGCGGTTCGTCCAGATGGCTTCTTGGCGTGGGGTGCCGTTGCCGGTCCTGGCCGGGATTGTGTACTGAACCCAGCCGGTGAGGGCTTCGCTGTAGAGGGGATGGGGGTAGGCAGAAAGAATCACCTGCGCTGTGACCTTCTGTAGGGCGGCGAGGAGATCCTCGTGATAGCCGGTGGTTGCCTCCATCCGGTAGAGACCGTCCCGGCGGGTCGCTGGCAGGTAGGGCGGGTCGAGGTAGAAACAGGTTCCGGGGGCGTCGTAGGCGACAAGGAGTTCGAGGGCGTCGCGGTGCTCGATGGAGATACCGCGAAGACGTTCAGCGACATCGAGGAGTCGGGTGATGTAGCCGTCGAGCTTGCTGGGGAGGCTCTGGCGGGCCGAGCGGGTGACTATGTGACGCCACCCGGCACGGGTCGCACGACCACCCCGCCCTTGGGTGATGAGCGTCCACGTACGACGAGCCTGTTCGAGGGCGTCGTGGGAGGGCTGGTGAGCCAGGAGGAACTCCTGCCGGGAATGGGGGGTCATCGCACACGCCCACGCGAGTTCCTCGGGGCGGTCACGAAGGACCCGCCAGAAGTTGACCAGGCGATCGTCGAGATCATTGACGGTCTCCAACCGGGAAGGAGACTTCGCGAACAGCACTGCGCCGCTACCGAAGAACGGCTCGATGTAGTGGTCGTGGGGCTGGAGCAGCTCGATCACCCGGTCAGCGATCAACTGCTTCCCGCCGGCATAACTCATGGGAGGTTTCATGTCTCCTCCCCTCGGGTGGTCTCATCGATGGGGGGTTTGGCGATGATGGCGGCGACCCGGACACGGGTCACGCCCGCCAGCTGGGCGGCCCGGTACTTGCTGACCCCTTGGGTGACGGCACGTCGGATGACATCGTCACGGTGGGCTCGGGCTTCCTCGACTTCGTCCTCGGCCTGTCGCCAACGCTGCCCGGCGGCCCGGACCTCTTCCTCGATCGCCTCGATCTCGGGGTTCTTGGTCATGGGATGCTCTCCTGCCATGGTTCTTCTAGTGGGAGTTTCTTGCCTACTCATCATCCCCGGGTGGGGGAGTGGAGTCAGAGGATGGCGAGGGTCTGGTGACCGAGCCAGTGGGCGACGTTGACGGCGACGGCGTTACCGGCCTGCATCTGCCGTTCTCCCTTGTTGCCGTGAATGATGTAGCTGGCGGGGAAGGCCTGGGCACGGGCCGCCTCGCCAGGAGTGAGCATCCGGAATCGGCAATCGGTGAGGGTCGGGGCGGGGGTGATGAGGCTGTGGGTGTCCTTGGTCGACATCGTGCTCAGGGGCGCCGTGGTGGCCAGGTGGGGACGACTACCACGGCGGTAGGGGAAGACCAGCATGTCGGCGGCGGTAGCGCGAGTGGTGGGCAGTGGCTGCCAGGTAGGAGAAATCGCACGTGCGGCAGTGAGATACCCGCCCTGAGACTTGACCACGAAACCCTCGGGCGAACCTCCCGCCGGGGGATCGAGTTCGCCGGCATGGAACCGGTCCAGCCCATGCTGAATACGTCGGATCGTGGCCGCGGCGAGGGGTTTGGCACGGTCCCCGATCCGCTCGCCCGGGTTGGTCCAGTCAATCGCCCGCGCCGCCGGGGAGACGTGAGGCTCCACGACCCCGTGACCCGGCACCGGGCACACGTAGTGGTATTGCCGCCGGTACTTACCGATACGACGACCGGGTTTCTTCCACCACTGCCGGGCCGCGACGTCCGAGCCGCATTCCGGGCACCACGCCTGCGGGCGGGGCTCCACATCAGGGCGACGCATCCCGACCCGATGGAACACGATGTAGAGACGATCCCGCCACTGAGGCGCCCGTGGAATGACAGCGTTGTCACCAACATGCGCCGCCGAAACGGAAACGAACTGGTGTTCGTAGCCGAGTCTGGTCATCCCAGCCAACCAGACATCGAACAATTCCCACGCGGCCGCCTCAACGACGTTCTCAACCAGGATCACCTTGTAGCGGTGGATCTCCACCGCACGAATGACCTCCCAGAACGTCACCCTCGACCGCTCGAACGCGGCCGATGCGACATGTCCATGCTCCTCGAACAACCCTGGCTGCGCGGGCGATCGACGTCGCCCTCCAGCAGGAGACAACTCCGTGCAAATCGGGGACGCCCACAACGCGTCCGTCGACGGCAGGTACCGCAGATCCACCGCCTGGAGATCCGCACACAAGTGCTCAACACCCGGATGATTCGCAGCATGCGTCTCGATTGCCCGGGCCCAATGATTCGCGGCCAACCGCAGCTCGAATCCGGCCCCCACCAACCCCGTGGAAGACCCCCCCATCCCGCAGAAGAAATCCGTCACCGTCGGCACCACGCACCTCCCAAAAAGCAAACCTTGTTTACGTAAAGCAAGTTTACGTAAACAAGGTTTGCTAGTCAAGTGGGGTGGCTGGCCGGGCCCAGTCGATACGTAGCTCGGGATGCTGCCTTCGCGCGCGAACAGCAGCAGCCATCCACCACTCCGCCGGCATCCCGTCCCGTAGCGGATCGCTTTCCCGAGGCACCCGGATCACCTTGTCGCCGGCCAAAGCCTCAGCCGCCAGAGCAGCAACATCCTGCTCCTGCTCCGCCACGAGCTCGGCAACCTCTTGAGCGACCCCGTCAGGAACCGTGATGACTCGTCCGCGTTGATCCCATCCCCGGAACCACTCCCGCAACCGTTTTTCGTCCCTGATTCCCAGCTGAGCCGCCAGCTGGGAAGTGGTCAAACCCAGCCACTGCCGCCACCCGGCAAGTTCGGCCCCCGTCATCACCGGCAAACCACGCGTCTCACCAGACACCAACTACTCCCCTCATGCTCACAATCCGAAGTCATGCTATACACACGCAAGCATGCGTAGTTTTGTCCTGTAAAAGGAAGAGACGTTCGGTCGCTGAGGAGGCAAGACTCGACACACAGACGCGGCTTCGAGGCGTGGATATAGCCGTACTCGTCGATAGAGGGAGTCATCACGACCACAGTCCTTCCCAGAGGACGCGGGATGCGGGTTCTGGGGCGTCCTGCATGGCGGCGACAGTGGCGCACGGCCACGGTTGGCGGCAGGTCTCGCAGATCAGTCGGCCGGAGCCGGGCTCACAGCCACATGGGTGGCGGAGATGGATCTCATCGAGGATGCGGCGGAGCTGGATGGCAGCGAGGCGGGCGTTCTCCAAGTCCTCGCTGAGTTCCTCTGCGCAGTCGCAGAGGGTGAATGCGTCACACGAAGGACACGAGCCTGGGTGATGGACGGCCACGGCCGGGTCGGTGCCGTAGTACACCCGCCTCGGCGAGGCGAATGTCGGCCCTTGCGCCTCCACCGTCTGGAGGCGCCCGGATGGCAGCCGCGTCACGTAGGAGCCGCCACCGAGCAGCGCGCCCTCCCGCACGCGGTACAGCAGGATGACATCAGGCAGTTCAGACGAGTCACTCATCGCCGGCCTCCTCGGCCGCAGCTTGGAGGAACGCCTGGGCTGCGGCGATCACGTCGGTCTCGGTCTGGAAGCCGTCCATCGTCAACGGTTCGATGTGGCCCAGGAGGTCGCCCATTGTCGTGTAGACGGCCGCATTGTCAGGATCCTGTTGGGAATCATCTCCGGACAGGCGCGGCCATTCGACGCTGTAGCGGCATCCGTCGCAGTCGATGGTGAAGGTGGGGTTTGCGTCGCTCATGCCTGCACCTCCTCGCTGGCGCAGGGATGGGCGATGGCGGCCGCCAAGGCGAGCTCATCGGTGTGGCCGGTGCCGGCCGCGCCGCAGCGCAGGCAGCGCCAACGCCACCCGAGGCCGACGCGCTCGAAGGCGACATAGAGGCCGTGGCGAGGGCTTTCCGTCGACTCCGGGTCGAAGGGGTCGCGGGCGACGCGCCAGCGCGCGACACGGACTTCGTGGATGCTCATGCCGCACCTCCGTCGGTCTCGTCGAGCGCACTGCGCCCGGGTTCGATGTCGAAGACCTGGGCCAAGGCGTTCAGGGCGTACTCGGTCCAGGCGGTGGCGGCGGGTCCCTCGAGGGTGATGATGTCGGCGGTTGCCAGCCTGGACCCGGGGGCTTCGATGATCTGCTGCGCGTAGGCGCGGGCGTAGTCAGCGGAGATGAAGTAGGCGACCGTCAACGGTTCAGGGTCGACGCCCTCATCGTCGTAGTAGCCGGTCACCTTCAACAGGCCGTCGGCATTGGCCGGCAGCAGGGGCCCGGTGGCGGGCTGGATCTGGGTCATGATGCTGCTCCTTTGGAGGTGAGGCCGAGCACGTCGGCCAGGTCGATTGCGTGATGGCGTGCGAGGGTTCGCAGAGCGGCGGCTTTCTGTGTCTCGGTGATCTCGGCCGGCGGGAGGAGGTCGCGGACGATGACGGTCTCGTCGAACTCCGGTCGGTTCATGCGATCCCCCTCAGCGGGCTGTCCTGCTCGGCGCGCTGCTGGTAGGCGGCGACCGAGTCGGTGTAGATGCGGATCTTGTGCACACGGGAGCCGGGACGGGTGCGGATGGCGTACCCGTCCCAGCTCCCCGGCGCGCCACATGGCGGCGACGTTCTTGGCGGTGGTGCCGATCAGTTCGGCCGCCCGGGCGGTGGACATGGTGGGCCTGGGTCCGAGGTCGTTCACCGCAGGCGTCCTTCCGCGAGGGCGTCGAGGAGCTCGTTCAGGGCAACCTTGTAGATGTCACCCAGGTGATCGGGGCAGATCCACGCCCACCCGATTCGGCTCCAGCCGTCCTTGCTGGCCTCGAACCAGCTGCCGCCGGCTTCTCGTCCGCACGCGGCGCAGACGATGCCAAAGTCGTGCCCGCAGCGCTCCATGTACTCGCGCACCAAGGCGTGGCCACCCCGCTGCCACATGCAGTGCCGGCAGCAGACGGCCACCACCTTGGGGGGCTCGCTCTGGCCCAGCAGGGTTGTGTGCTCGGGGTACCGGCACTTGGGGCAGGGCTGGGGGATGGTGATGCCGATCAGGTCGGCGACGTCGATTTTCTTGCTGCTCATATCAATGCCTCCTGAACGGGCTCCGGGGTAGCTTTCTGTGCGGCTTCTTGGTCTGATTCCTGGGCGGCCTCCTTCTGGAGGCCGACGATGCACCTGTCGAGGAGGTTGATGGCGTCCCCGAGGCGATCGTTCGCCATCGCGACGAGACCCACCTCAGGGAGGGCGCGGCGCTGTGCCGCGCTCACCAGCACCTGGCAGGATTCGAGGATGCTCGTCAGCCACTCCAGGTCGACGGCCCGGTGGCGGGTGAGGGCGTCGGACACTTCGCCGACGGCCTCCTGGAGGCGCTCCACGACCTCTTCGTTGCTGATTTCGAGCCGGCGGGGGTCGTACTCGCCGAGGTCGGTCGCGCGGATCTGGAAGGGGTTCATGCCGCCACCTCCTCGGCCGGGGGCCACAGCTCGGCGATGGTGACGAGCAGGGCATCCGAGTAGATGGCGTGCCCCCGGCCGGCCAGGTCGTACACGAGGTGGGTGACGGCTTCCCGGGGGAGGGTGCGGCCCGTCAGGACCTCTACCCGGCGGATGAGCTCTTTCTCGGCTTCCGGGATGCTGGGCCAGGTGCGCCGCTTGATCGTTCTGTCGGCGGTGGTGGTGTTCATGGTGGCTCCTGCCTGGTCCGTGCGGGGCGTTTCCCCGGTTGACACCCCCACAATATCATGACTGTCAGGCAGGGTCTAGTAGGGCAGGTGAGGGCGACCGCTTCTACGTGAACCAAGAGTCGGGAGGCTTGATGCACTGCCAACAAGGGAATTTACGTGTTCCAGGAGGGCGGTCCGGGCACGTAGAAGAAGGAGCACCGACCAGCCCGCTCCCCGCCTCATCCTTGACTGTTGGTCATGGTAGGGTGTGCGGAAAGAAGCTTGGGGAACCCGAAGTCGAGGAGGAGATGGATCATGGCTGAGATTGTTGTGACTGAGCTGGGTGGCGAGATCACTGTCCGGAGCCCGTACGTGAAGGGCTGGCCGGATCGAGCGAAACAGCTGGGTGGGCAGTGGGACTCCACCCACAAGGTGTGGCGGTTCGACTCACGGGACAAACCGCGGGTGGAAGAGCTGTTGGGGGAGTTCTTCGGCTGGGTCGCGGAACCTTCGGGTGAGACCGTGACCATCCGGATTCCTCTCGCCGAGGCCAATTGTGAGTATGAGCAAGAACTGCACGTTGCGGGCCGATTGGTTGCTCGACGTCCGAGTCGCGATAGCCGGGTGCAGCTCGGTACTGGGGTGGTGGTCGTTGAGGGCCGCTTCAGCACCATGGGCGGCTCACACAAGAACCCTGCCTTGGGGGATGTGGATGATGTCGTGGTGGAATTGCGGGACTTCCCCGTCGAGGCGATCCAACGTATCGAGATCCCCCACCAGGTGATGACCGAGAACACGGCACAACTGGCCGAGTTGCGGGCCGAACGAGACCGCCTCCAGGCCCGAATCGCCGAACTCGATGCGGCAATCACCGCCCTTGAAGGAGCGTGAGGAAATTGGAGGGAGCTGAGTCGGAGCCTGTTGTGGCTCGGGATGCGGTTGGGGAGGGTGTGCCCACCCAAGGGTGGGAAACCACCCCCACACCCCCCGCCGGCAAGAAACCGTACTCGGGTGCGGAGTTGCGTGCTGACCTGTACGCGCTGGGACTGTCGGTAGAAGAACTCGCCCAGGTCCTGGGGGTGAAACCTTCCCGAGTGAAGGCATGGATTTCGGGTGCGATCATACGTATCCCCGAGGACGTGGCCCCCCGGGTAGAGGCTCTCCTGGCCGAGCAGGAAACCGTGATCACCGCGATGCAGGAAGCGATCGCGAAGGACCTGGTGGTGGTGCTGCCCCGTAACAGTCAGGGCAGGGCCGGGCGTTGGCTCCTCGCCGCGGCCGCGAAAATCCGCCGCGAGAACCGGGATGCTCGGATCAAATGGTCTCCGCCCCTGTCGCGTCGTGCGGTGCGACTGGAACGGATCCTCCACGCTGCTGGTATCACCCAGGTGCCCCAACCCATGACCTTCCCCCTGGCACCCGGACGTCCCCTACCCCGGCAACTCCACCCAGCCATCCTCACCTACACCCTCCCCAACGACAATGACGACGGCGGCGGCTCGGTGACCGGGGAGGCCCAGTTGTTGTTCGCCCGCCCCGGCGATGGTTTCTACGGCCCCGAGGAAACCTGGGAGGCCTGGCTGGAGCGCAACATCAACTCCCTCCCCGAGGGAGCGGAACCCACCAGAATCCACCACCCCACCCCACCAGCCACCTGAACCGGTGGGAGAATCC
>ERZ772971.99-NODE-99-length-54950-cov-6.690391_pt1 | contig 54950 bp, 61 predicted proteins | sample MGYA00511943_ERZ772971 | MGnify/ENA primary metagenome ERZ772971 (study PRJEB29015, sample SAMEA2737929) | human oral metagenome | biome: human oral; feature: human-associated habitat; material: dental | place: China | collected 2144 ... | reverse complement strand
TCGATGTTGAGAATGTCAAGATTCAGAACATTGAACTGCCTGGCGACATGAAGCGGGCCATGGCCAAGCAAGCCGAGGCCGAGCGCGAGCGCCGCGCCAACATCATCAACGCCGACGGTGAACGAGCCGCCGCTGAAACACTTGCTCAGGCGGCCCACATCCTCGCCAACACCCCTGGTGCGATCAACCTGCGTACGCTCAACACATTAGAGCGCATCAGTACCGAGCCAAGCCAGAAGACAATGATGCTCTTCCCGATTGAACTGATCGACGCGATTCGTGGCGGCAAGAAATAGCACACCTCGCACGGTTGATTGCACATGATGGAGCTACTTCAAACGTCCCGCGGTACGATCGAATATCGACATGACATGCACGGCTCGTTAACGGTTCTCATTTTGAACGGCGGTCACACAACTGCCGCCATGCGTACGGGTGAGGATTACTTCGTTAGTCGCGGCTATTCAATCCTCAGCGTCAGCCGACCCGGCTATGGTGGGACAGATACGGCGCTTAGCGAAACCTATGGCGAGTTCGAACAGGCGACAAACGAGTTGCTAGAGCAGCTCGGGATTGAGCGTGTCATCCTGGTCGGCATATCGGCTGGCGGCAGAGCGGCGATGCGGTTCGCCGAGCTTCACCCCGACAGCGTTGATAAACTCGTCCTGATGAGCGCGGTGAGTTTCAAGAAATGGCCTAGTCAAAGTACTCGTATGGCAGCCCGTATCGCGTTTAATCCTGTGCTCGAACATGCAACGTGGGCAGTGATGCGCTGGCTGCTCCGCAGATGGTCGCGAAAAATAGTCAGCTATTTGTTTCAACAACTCACGACATTGGACGCGCGTGACGTGCTTGCTAGCTACCCGCCGTCTTCTATCGATGCAATCGCGTCGATGTTTATGCAATTTCGCTCTGGCAGTGGGTTCATGAATGACATTAGTCGGCGTTTGATGAAGGGTAATCCCGAAACTATCACACAACCGACGCTTATACTGCATAGTAAGTATGATGGTTCGGTTCCGCTCGACCATCCGCTTCACACCGCGAAGCAGATCAAGCACGCCGTACTTTCCATCAATAATACCGAATCGCACGTGATGTGGCTGAGTCCTAGGTGGATGGAAGTCGAAAATACGCTCGATGAGTTTCTCGCTTCAAAGTGATAAGGGCGCCGCTTAAATCATTATTCTGCCAAGTTTAGTGATTGCCTGGCTTCTTCGTTGCACGAGGCGGTCGCGACATTTCGGGGGGCTGGTCGAGCAACGAAAGGATACACTTAAGCATACAGCTGCGGACGCCTGTTGAGATGTTGCAGAGGTGGTGAGGTGGTACGATAGATATACACGATCAGCAGACTATGTATTCAAAGTGGCTATCGCTACTTGAAATAATGGCTTGGCAGTGTCATATATTACAAAACTATACCGAAGAATTTAGTGTCAACAGCGATTAAGTTGTCAAGAAGGTCAAGCAACTCATCAAAGAAGGCAATGTCCGCCGCGTCATCATCAAGAATGAAAAAGGCGAAAGCATCATGGAATTCCCAGTTACTGCTGGCGTGGTCGGCGTACTGCTGCTGTCAACCCTCGCGGCACTCGGCGCAGCGGTGGTGTTGATGACACGGCGCACGATCGCGGTGGAGCGATGGGATTAGCGCCAATCTTTATAAATAACCTACTGGGCTCCGCAGCGCAACCCTTCAGTCCGAAAACCTTGTCAATCAACCAGCCGACTGTCCAGCCAATCAAAGACTACGCTATGCGCCAAACGTAAATTATTCAGCTGACAATGAGCGTCGGCGCCGCTTTGCGAATCGAACTCATGCAGCGTCGTATCAAGTTCGCGCCGGATAAATTCATCGTAGAGACATCGCGTTTGCCGCTGGAGTTCAGCACCTTCGCCTTCCCCCATGAGAAACAGCGACGGACAAGTGATAGCTTGGTGGTCGACAACCTTTGCCTGTCCGAAAACTTCATCGATCGCCGAGCGGAAGTCGCTCGTGCCGAACTGCCAAGCGTATTTTTTCAAATTGATATCGGCGGCTTCATTGATGTTCCCCGCTAATTTTAAGGCGAGATTCATCAGCCAGCCGGGCGCTTTGAGCGCTGCGCCGAACTCACGGCGGAACAGTTCTGCCACGTCAAAAATAGGCGTGCTGGCAATCCATGCGCTAATCCTCGCGTCTTTTGCGGCCGCTTGAGCAGTAAAATACCCGCCGCCGCTAACGCCGTATAGCACAATGTGACGCGCGTCGGGATTTTCGGTTTGCAGCCAGTCAAGGCACGCGGCAATCGGCTCGCCGGCGTCGACGGTAAAAGTGAGACCTCTGGCGGGATTAGAGCCTTGACCGGGTAAATCGACCATCAGTACATTATAGTTCCGCCGCCACCCCGGCCAGCCGGCAAAATAGAACAAATCCTCCCGGTACGTATCACCGCCGCCGACCATGACCACGGTTGGGCGGTTATTGTCGCAGTAAAGATAATAGACGGGTAAATAGCCAGTTTGATACGGAACGCGTACAGGTTTGATCGGTATATTTATCGCCCTGACCGCACCGGCGAAAGCGTTTTCCATAGCGCAAACAAGCTTCGGATATTCCGGAGAAAACGGATCAATGAACTGCAGTACTGCCCGATAGGCATAGGTTGCGCCAAAATAGCAGTCGGCGGCCATTTGTTCACCGGTGGCTGCCTTTGCCAAGCGAACGAGATAATCGGCATGGTCCGTAAAACAGGCTCGCCACTTACTCGGTTTCCCGTCACGCCCGATCTTATGCGCCAGATGAAACAACTCTCCATGTGACATACCGAACAGTTCCGTCACGCCGAGCATCCAGTTGAAAAAGAAATCGGTATCGTCATTGTCAAAGAAGATTTTAGTCGATTGCCGTTTGAGGATCTTTTCGTTTTTTTGCATGAATAACTCCTTTGGACGTCTTTTGAAACGAATAATTTTATACAGTATCGTGATCAGGCAAACAATCCTTCATCGACGTGGTGCGGATGGGGAGAGTCGAACTCCCGTCTCAACCTTGGGAAGGTCACATAATAGCCGTTATACGACACCCGCAATGGGGATATTATACCTGATTCTCCGCCAAACTACTAGAGTATTGCAGCATTTTCTTGACGCTTACGCTAAAAGTTTGACATATAATTTTAGTGCGCTATAATAGATACATGACGAAGCGAAAACTGGTTACAACTAGCATAGCAACCCTTATCGTCATCGGCGGCTTGTCGCTTGGCGCACTGCACTTCTTGTCGCAGGTGAATAATTCCCCGCCCCAAGCAACAAAATATGCCGATCGAACTACATCGCCGGCCGACTCACCAAATACTGACAATCGCTCCCTCGCCGACACCAACTCTACGAGCGATAATCAGCAACCAAGCAAATCTAACCAAAACACCGACAATAAACCAACACCAGCCGGACATAATTGGGTAACGCAGACCATGCGTCACAATCACGACCAAGCCCAAGCAGCAAAACAGCAACCTGAACGCCAGCGTGGCTCTCAGGGCTCGACTCAGCGAGCCAATCAATCACCACGCAACAACTCATCAAACAATAATTCAGGGAATAAAAATTCCAGCTCTCCGAGCCAACCGCAACCGGTCAAGTCCGGTGACTCAGCAAACCACGCAAACCATGACCAGAATCAGGCAGCAATTGATGGTTGGCAGATTGATTACTTTGAAGGCTTTGATTCATCGATCAAACAAACTAAGTGGGTACAGTACGGCTGGGGTGATCCAGCGGTTGGCCACGGCTGCATGGGCGTGATGTCGCAGCGTAATTCGTTTACTCAAGACGGTAAATTGGTAATTCGCACTCAGTACGAGAACGGCCAGTGGAGCACTGGCGGCGCCGGCTCGGGCGATGTATTTACCGCTTCACGTGGTCGCTGGGAAATTCGTGCCAAATTCCCGAAAGCCAAAGGCGTTGGTTATGCATTCCTTCTCTGGCCAAAGGACGAGGGCTGGCCACCAGAAGTTGACTTTGCCGAAGGACGCGTCAATGGTCCTCGCATTGAGGCAACGTACCACTGGGATCCGGATAACAAGCAAAAGCAAGCATTCCTTGATAATCACGACATGCATGGCTGGCACACCTACGGTGTTATCGTTGAGAAAGATTATATGATTTTCACCTTGGATGGCAAAGAATGGGGCCGCATTAATCACCCAGATGTGACCGACAAACAGATGTTCCTCGGTGTGCAGGCTGGAGCAATGGATCCAAACGGCATTAATAAACATACCGAAACCGTTGATGGTAGCGTGCCTAATCCACTCACGCCAGCAGTAGCTGATATCGAAGTTGATTATGTAGCACACTATGTGCGGAAATAGCGACTTGCCAGATAACGGTAACTTTAGTACAATGAAATAAGCAAGTTTGTGGCTCTTTAGCTCAGTTGGTAGAGCAGAGGCCTGAAGAGCCTTGTGTCCCCAGTTCGAGTCTGGGAGGAGCCACCAAACATTGCATTTTATTCGCGGCTTTGTTACAATGAATCGTGAACCACATGCGGGTATAGCTCAGTTGTTAGAGCGCTTCCTTGCCATGGAAGAGGCCAGGAGTTAGAGTCTCCTTACCCGCACCATATAAGACTTTTCAACGCTTGGAGGGTCTTTTTAATTTTCCTGGATATAACCCTTATTTTGTTCTTAATCATAGTATTCAATTAGCCGCAATAGTATATGAGTAACCAACAGATAAAAAAGCAACCAACAAAACGACAGCATTGGCTACCTCGTAGTTCTTATTTGCAAAACTTCACTGTTGATGGCAAAGTCAAGACTTATTGGCTTGGAAATAATGGCCGTGCTAAGTTCATACAAACTGCTAAACAAAAAGACATAGCACCTATCAATGTTGCTGTAAAAAATAATCTATATGAAACGCCATTTCTGCCGACCAATGCCATTGAGAATGTTTTAGCTCAAATAGAAGGAGACTATGGAAAGGTACTAGATAATAAGATCAAAAAGAGTAAGCAGCTTACTAGAAAAGATCATGAAAAAGTAGCTTTATATATAAGCACACTAGAAAGCCGCACAGTTAAACAGCAGATTCATCTAAATAGTTTCCTGAGACAGCTTAATGAAATGGGCCGCGCAATATCATTAGGACATAACGCACCAGATGCAGCCGATAGGTGGAGTAAAAAGATAGAAATGATGGAGGAAATATTTTTTCCCGAATCAATACTCGTATCTTTAGACGTAAATAAATGGCAACCATTGGATTTTTGTTTTCTAAGACCATCAGATACTGTTGACATTGAATTTATAACATCAGATCACCCCGTAACAGTTACTGATTTTACTAAAGACAACTCTCCGTTCGGACTTAATCATTGGCATAAAACAGCCGAATGTATAGTTCCACTCACTCCAAAAATAGCACTGTTCGGCAATAGGTGCGGTATCACTGGATACAAAGAAATAGACTATAACTTTGTTCGTGAAATAAACAACCGTACACTACGGCGAGCAGATAAGATAATTATCTCTGCAAGTCCAATCCCAGAATACGAAGAAAAGGCTATAGTAGAGCGTGCACCGCAGAGCTTACTGCTTAATTTTCTGAGACTGCCGAACGGTCAAATTGACAAGATTATTAAAAAGCAAGATAAACAAGAACAGTATAAATAATTTAAGCTTACAATCAATCCGTCGTAGCTATCACAAAAATAGTCTAGCTATCAATCCTGCTCAATAACCCTCCATAATTATACGGCGTGAATTTGTCATTAATAAAGATCGGATAGGCCGGAGTTTTTACTCCCATTTTCTCCGCCAAATTCTGGTCAATTGGCTGGAATGCTCGTAGGCTTGCCCGCTCAAGGTTTAACCTTGTTTTATCCTCCAGAGTCATCCGATACACAAAGCGAAACTTCTCCACCCCTGAGACCATCTGGCAATCAGCAATTTTCTTTTCAGCAAGCATTTGCAGCTTCTGGCGCCAGATTTTCACATCGTTCAGCCTACTCTGTACGCTAATTTCTATCGACACGCAATTTAGAGCGTACTTATTTATACAATCATAATCAGCCACAATCACCCGCGGTAAACCCAGCAGCCACGACGCGGCCAGCAGCTCTTCATTTGCATCTTCCCCGACAAACGTACAATCATTATCCGGGCAAAACGTATTGTGAAAGTCAAGCGCAATATCATATTCCTTGCACATTTCCAGTAGCTCAATCGGGCGCTGCTGCTCGTATATACCACTTGATTCCACACCGGGAAATGACCGATTCAAATCTTGATTGATGAAACGCTTATTTACTTTTATGGCTTCCTCATTCGCCAGCACGCTATCAATATTTTCCAGCGGATTTTCCTGTAAACTCTTAACCAAATCAATACCCAGCATTTCATTCCCGTGCATGCCGCCGATTACTAATATTTTCATATTCTTATCCTCCTTATATATTATTTTTTACCGAGATAAATCAATTGATACAAAATTCCGCCAATCAGGAACATCAGATTTGGCTTTATCAATGGTCGCATCATCGCCAAAATCCCTCATGGCTGCGCGCGTCATCGCTGGCGCAATAGTCCGATAAGCCACCTTCGTCTGATCTAGGCGATAGGAAAACCCGTATACCATTGAGCGGAAATTCACTAGATTGTTACATCTCGAAATCTGGCGGTCAGCAAAAACTTCATCCAGCCATAATATCTCTGGGTTAGGAGTAGCGGTTGGCGCGTACTTCCGTTTAAGCCACGCTGCCATTTCCAGCGACCCAGGATATTTTTCCGCCGCAATCTGTACTGGATCAGCCGTCCAGGCAACCGCCGCCAACGCCAGTCCCGCTGGCGTCTCCTCGATATACCAACACGTTGGGCGCGTCTCGCCGATAGCATCAAATTTCTCGGTCAATTCCTGTTCTGTATAGGCTTCGTCGCCAGTCGCGCTGCCGCAAGCTTGACATATATCACCAGGATTTTGACGAGAATAGCCTGACGAGCAGCCGCCGCATTTACTTACTTCATACCAAGGCTCTGCCGCGAACGCTGCTTGATACGCGGGAATAATCGCGTCGTATTTCTCCCTCGCCTCATCTGGCACAGCGAACCTCGCCGTTCTTATTTCACTCATAAATATCTCCAAAAATTAACTAAATTAACTGTCAAAAAATCAAAACGCCAGCGTCGCGCCGGCATTTATTTGGATTTATTCGCAAACTAAACTACTCAGCGCGAGCTGGCCAAACGTGCGAATGATGCTTAAAGACATTTTTATAGCCGCCAGTACCGTTTTGCATCCAGTCGCTAATCCGAGCAACCGTACGGCTACTGAGCTTCGTTGCTGCAATGACGTCAGCGTATTTTTCGCCTTTTGATAACATTTTGGCAGCTTGTAGGCGCGCGCCAACTTCAATAATCTCCTTCTGAGTCATGACATCGCGAAGAAACGCTCGCATTTCATTAGGGTCACTTATACTAGCAAGAACATCCGCCAGCTGACGCGCCTGTTCATCTTTCCAAATATCGTTCTTGCCATTCATATTTCCAGTTTACCAAAGTAAAGTAGGAATGTCAATAATCTTCATATCACCATCTAAAAACTGGAATTTTGCTCTCATCTCGCTTATACTTAACCCATGAAGACCTGGCACGATGTCGCTTCTCTGTATCAGATTTATCCGCGTAGTTTCCGGGATACTAATGGCGATGGAATTGGCGATTTGAATGGCATTACCGAAAAGCTGGACTATTTGGCGTGGCTGGGCGTTGACGCGATTTGGATTTCGCCGTTTTTCCTATCGCCGATGACTGATTTTGGCTATGATATCGCTGACTACCAGGCCATCGATCCGACATTTGGCGGACTGGACGATTTTCGGGCGCTATTAGAAAAAGCTCATATCCTAGACATCAAAGTCATGATCGACCTCGTTCCTTGCCACACGTCCGATCAGCATCCGTGGTTTCAGGAAGCGCGGTCAGCGCGCGACAGCCCTAGGCGTAATTATTACGTCTGGCGCGATGGACAGAACGGCAATGAGCCAAACAATTGGCGCAGCCTATCCGGTGGCAGTTCGTGGGAATTTGATGAGCCGACCGGACAGTTTTATCTCCACTCGTTTCTGAAAACGCAGCCGGATTTGAATTGGGATAATCCTGCGGTTCGCGATGAAATGAAAAACGTGGTGCGATTTTGGTTTGATATGGGCGTGGACGGCATGCGGGTTGATGCGATTTGGGGCATTTCTAAAGATCCGGAGTTTAGCGACGATTCGCCAAATCCTGATTTTCACGGCGATCCTGAAGCCTACGGCGCGTTCATTCACGACCACTGTAAAATGGGGCCGCATTTTCAGGAATATCTGCGTGAGCTGGCATCAGTTTGTGATGAATATGACGACCGACAGATGGTGTTTGAATTTTATCCGGACGAGAAGTTGGGCGATATTTACCAGCAGTACCACAAGGTTCTGACGGCCCACCCGAAGGCGTCGGCATTCTTTATGGAATATCGCCAGGACGAGTGGCACGCGGAACATACTGGACAGAAGATTGAGAATTATCTGCAGGCGGCAGGTTCAGCCAAGCCGTTTTTCTGCGTTGGTAATCACGATCAGCCGCGCGTCGCCTCGCGGCTCGGGACAGAGCGAGCACGAGCACTGCATTTTCTCAACCTGCTCACGCCGGGCGTCAGCGTGATGTATTATGGTGATGAAATTGGCATGACCAATGGCGAATTGACTGCTGATGACATTCAGGATAATTTTAGCCCCGCTCATTCTGTCATCGACAGCCGCGATCTGGAGCGTACGCCGATGCAATGGGACGACACGCAGTTTGCTGGATTCTCAAGCGTACAGCCGTGGCTGCCTGTTCATGCCAACGCGATAAAAACCAATGTTCTAATACAAGCCATGCACCCTGACTCACTCCTGCACCTGCACCAACGGCTGCTTCACTTACGGCGGAGTATGCCGGTATTGCAGCGCGGCACGCTCGAGGTGATTAACACCGGTAATGGATTTGTCCTCAGTATCAAACGAGAACTAGGCAGCGAGCGGGCTTATATTTATATTAACTTCGCTGATGCACCACAGCATTTTTTTATCCCAGGAAATACCGAGATCATCGCCTCAACCCACCCCCACCACTCTATTATCAGAAAAAACGGGCAGCTCACAATTCCTAGTCATTGCGGAATACTGCTACTTCATAAGGGTAAGTGGCTAAATTCTAGACCATAAGACAGCGCATCTTACATGTACACAGAGACCCTACTTGACAATCACGGCAGAGGTAATGGCCTACAACTTCTTTCATGCTTGCAGTCTGTAGAGACAGAGGCAATTTGTCAATCACCTACCACGCCACGGCTCACATGCTACGCCGTCACCGTCTCGGTCAAGCTCTTCCCGATAACCGGATTCACCTTCCCGTATTGACTCTGCACCATCCTCACGAGCTTCAGAGCAATTAGCATAATACACATCGTCTTCGCTTTCATCTGTATCGCCAGGATCGTAATATCTATTACTGGGATTAGTAGTACCCGAAGGACTACTAATCCCACTTTGACTATGGTCTGGTTTCTTACTGCTGGAATCACCATAATGATGATTGTGCGCATACGCTACAAGTGCTACTGCTCCCACTATCAGAACAGCAATAAGTACACCAGTAGTCCTATCTTGCATACGTTCACTCATACAGCCACTCACCTACACCCCCATGGTGCGAGCAAGCGCCTCTTCCAGTAGCATATGACCGCCAACCATCACGACAGATCGCTCCGACCCTATGGGTTGCTTGTTGCTGAATCGGCTGCGGTGCTGGCTTTGGTGCTGGTTTTGGTGTGCGAACAACGACATGAGTTATTGGTTGAGTTATAACCTCTACCTTGTCCTCATAACCTAATCTACTTGGTTTGCAGATTTTCTTGCTACCAACGACACCTTGCTGTTTGACTGCTTCAGTGTAGCCGTATTGACCTGTGTCACCCTCATACTGTGTTTCAAACGGTATTGCCTCAGTTCTACAGTTTGAATAAGTTACGGGCTGTACAGCTGGTGCTGTAGGTTGCTGTTGCTGACCGTTACCCATTGCTCCAGCGATGCCAGCCAATGCAGCAACACCAATAGCGGCGCCAATGACGCCTTTGACGACTTGTGGTTTTGTTCCCATCCTAGTAAAGACTCCTATTTATTACTAAAGTACCTTTAGCATACACCACAAACCCCAAATCTCCAAATTGTGAAACTACTATTAAATTGGATAAGAGTTCTCGTCTGTTGTCTGGTCACTCAGGGGGCCTATTCCTTCGCTCCGTACTGACTTGGGCGGTTTCGCATTTCTTTAGCGATCACCTCAGATTACTACTTATACAACGCTGCGACGCACGCTTCCTTCTTTTTTGGATGACAACGCGCTCTCGTTTTTTGGAGTCACACTTCGTGCTTAATTGTAGGGTTATTATAGCATAAACTGCGTATTCAGAACAGCTTTTTTAATTGGCTTTCTGGTATGCCGGCTTTTTCCAAATATTCGCAAATCTGTTTCGATGTGCCCGGTGCTATAGTTCTGTGTCTTGGAATAATTATTGTTATGTTGTCGTTGTCTCGCACATACTTGCCATGTTTTGAGCCTAAGCGACTAACAAACCCAGAGCGGACTAGGAGTGCTAAAAGCTTTTTAGTCCGTATGGAGCGGTAATATTTAGGCATGATTATTACTTCGCCAGTACTAGGTTGCCGTGTTTTTGCAAAACCTGATCGGCATAATCTATGTCCTCAGGCAGCAACATCGGCATAGATGATTTTATGTCCTCTGGTATATCAAGATAGGTGAGCATCATGTCGTTAATGTTGATTACCAAGTCTTTAGAGCTCTGGCTCTCTGTAATAATCAAGTCTTTTACATCTTTGCTATCTATTTTCACGATTCTAGCAGTATAGGTTCCCGTTTTTTTATCGAAAGACGTAAAAACAGTCACATCGTGCGGTAATTTATGCTGATAGGCGGCTACCAACTCAATGTCTGGCTGATTAAAGAATTGCTTAATGTGGTGGAAAAAGCGGTTCATCATGCATCTATATTAGCACAAAGTAAACAAAAAAACCATCTCATTCACATCAATGAGATGATCTACATGTTTATGCTGTAGTCGCTATTTGTATCCCATCCGCCGTGAATACTCATAGATCTCTTCTGTTATTTTTTCGGCGGTATCCACATCTTCAGCATTATGGGCTCGGATTAGCCTACGACGTAATTCAGTGAGGTGTTTATCTTTTACTTGGCGTAATATCTTGTTGAATGTGTCGTGGGCTAATCTGCGCTCATGACGGGATTTGAGAGGGTTATTAAACACCTCATGTAACCGTTTCAATTCACCCTCTCGTGTTCCGTCCATATTCTATTTATCCCCAAGGATCCGTAACTTCAACTTCTGGATCTATACCATCAAGCGGCTCAAACTCCTGACTGACCACCTTGATTACCTTTGCCATACTGTCATCGTTGACGTTACCATAGAATTTCCTAGCAATCTCCAAATGGCTCATGCCACCATCGTAAGCATCAATAATATCCTGCCTAGAAACGCTACGGCTAACAACCTCATCGTCTGCTTTCGTCTCCTTGGCGTCTGCAATGATCTTTTCAGCTTCTGCTTTCGCTTGAGCAATAATGTCAGCAGCACTAGCTTCAGCCTCTTTCTTTGCTGCGGCAATCTGAGCATCAATATCGTTTGGAGTTGGCGTTGATTGGTTTTTCTCTGCCATATTCTTACCTTTCTTTGGTGGGGCGACCTGAGCCGCCCCGGTTACAGATAACTAGTCTTTAGCACCTGTTTTAATATTGATAATCCACTTCGGATCAAGCACTGCTGCTGCGAACGCTTCAGCTTTCCAACCAATTGTCATGAACTGGTTGAGTGGGTTAGATGTGTCACCCTTGTCTGACTGCTTGATGATAATCTTCTTCAAGCCGCTACCCGCCAAATCCACCACGCCAAAGGCTTCTTGACCATGGATAAAGTTTGAGTAGACAGTCTTGGTGCTACTCTCTTCCATCTGGTTGCTCGATGCCTCAATAAAGCGGACTTTGTGCAAGCGTCCCAGTTCACCCTTGTATAGCTCTGGTCGGCCAGTGTACTTCTGAGCGTCAACCCATGCAGCATCGCCAGTTATGTTGTAGGCGGTATCTGGACCAACTTTACCCAAGAAGTAGCCATCAGGATAGACTAAAGCATTGTTCTTCTTCAGCGTACGAACTGCCTTGCGGACTTCTGCGACAGTCAAGATGTCATCATCAGTGATGCCAGTTAATGCACTCTTCTTGTTTGCGAACTGAACAGTCGCACCTTGATGCAGTACATTGCGAACCAACGTATCAATTGTCTCGCCTGCATTTTGACCCATCGTTTCAATCGTTTCTTTCATTTCACGATCGATTGATGTGTTGTACAGCATGCTTGAGATCTTTGTCCATTTACCGTAACCCTTTAAGGTCGCAGTAACTTTGTTACTCTTGATCTCGTCTTCTTGTGGGGTTTCACCCTCAACCAACGGTGTGGTTGCCATCGCGAATGGTGAACGTTTGGTAAAGGTGACTGTTGTACCACTGTTCTTTTCCAAAGTTTTCTTTTTTGCACCCTCAGCATGGATTGTGCGTGCTTCGCTACGCTCCAAGAACTTTTTCTCCAAGTACTGGATCATTTCGGCTGAAAGCGTTGTAGTTGTGTTAGTTGCCATATTTATAGCCTTTCTTAAATGTCATACCCCTTTCGGCGAAGGTGAGCTTCCATCTCATCAGTGGTCATCTTCTCAAATGGCTTTTGGACTCGGGCACCGCTACCGCGGAAATCTCCCGCATCGTTTATCACTGTTCGCTTAGGCTTCTCGCCTCTCGCCTTATGGAATGACTGATACAGTTGATATATACTCTCGCGCGAACCAACAAGATTGCCAGCATTGTCGTAAATGAGCATTCCTTGTAGGAATTCATCCACATCAGCATCAAGCTCTGGATCATATTCATCAGATTCTGGGTCGAACTCTGGAAAATCCTTGAGTGCCCGTTCAGCATCTGACGACACACCGCTAATTGATGCACTGACTTGGGCTTCGTAAGCCGCTTGCTCTTGAGCCTGCTGCATATCTACTAGCTGCTGCTGTAGTTGTAGGTTCTGCAATACCGCCTTAGCTTCAAATTCAGTGAAGAAATCTCCAGTTTCTGGATTCTCCGTCTGCATAATCTGCTCTAATGTTGGTAGTGACTGGCCTTGCATTTCAGGCGGTGTTTCCTGATACTGCTGTGCCTGCTCTTGCTCCAACTGCTGACGGGTAGCTCTCGCTTGGTTTCGCCTGGCAACCAATTCACGGATAGCTCGATTGTCTTCGTCTAACTCGCGTTCTAGTTGCTCTTGGCGGGCTTCCTTGCCCCGTTTCGGCTTCGGGTCTTCATCTGACTCGTCCTCGGATTCTCCCTCTTTGTCCTCCTCCTTGGACTTATCGACTTTGACACGTACCACCTCGCCGCTATCTGAGATAACCGCTTTGGTGTCTGGCTCGCTCGAAGCCTCAGAGTTTTGTGTTTCAGCTGCCGTCGACTCAGCTTGGGTAGACTCCTGCTCTACCTCGGTATTTACGACTTCTTGGCTTTCCGCTTCTGCTTGCGGCATAGCACCCTCCTTCTCATTAAATTGTTTAAGCGTCGATCACAGGTGACGAACCTGGGCTGCGTGAGATGCGCTCCTTTGGTCAGCTACTAGCGAGGATTAGCTAACCAAAGCAACACACCTCCCTAAATGGGATCGATGATGCTCTCCAATGCGCTCCTTTCCTCTCGTAAAATCCGCACAACTTCCTTATGTGCCAACATGTAAATCGCCAACTGCTCTTTATCGGTTGTGGCTTCTTTTGGGATAGCATCAACTGACTTGTAGAAATCGATCCGCTCGTTCCATCGGTCTACAATTTGCTGCAACTTATGTAGATCCTTTTTTGCGGCTTCTTCCTCTGCCTGCTTGGCTTTTTCGCGCTGCTCATCCATGTCAGCATTTGGCACAAAGTACTCGGTACTACGTGGGTATAGATTGTCTTCCATTATTCATCCTCCTCTTTCTGAATAACGCCCATGATTGAGGCGATTATCTCCTCCTCGGTAAAGCCTTTTTCAATCATGCTTGGCACCTCCGCGATTAAGTTTTCTGGTGTGCCGATCCGGCGTAATTCATCAACTATGCTTTGTTCAGTAGCTTGCTGTGGCTCAGTTGGCGTCTCCACGGGCGCGGCTTCGTCTGTTACTGTCTCGGCTTCTGGCGTCTCGCTCTCGGTCTGTTCCATCGGCTGTGCCCCCTGTGATTGCATCTGCTGCATTTCTTCCATCTCTTCCTCGGTGACCTTCAGATCGTCTAGGCCATCGATACCAGAGTTGGCGACGATTGCATTCCACGCTGCCAGCTTTTTCTTGATTGGCACAACTTGGTTGAGCGATTGGCTTGAGTCTAATGTCTGAATCAGGGTTTTTAGTGCATCAAGCTGTGCTGCTTCGCTGTTGACCTTGGTGGTTGAGGCATCAATCTTAAACTTCAGTACTCCCTGTGCTTTAGAGAAATCAATAGTTGCTACGTTATTTTCATCTAGTTCAACGCCGTCCAGCTCATGACCATCGCGCTCCAATGTTCGCAACTTCTCGGCTGTTTCATCATCAAGCTGCATTTTCTCCACTCCACTACGCTCAGCAAAATAGAGGTTAATTGCTGTTTCACTCCACGCTTCAAAAAACGCTTCAAAACCTTTGCGCAATGCGTTGTCATCAATAGATAGCTGTGCTTGTTGAGTCTTGAGAGCTTGCGGTGTCTTGCCAAAGCCAGGATTACCAACCTCAGCACTGATTGAGGTGTCTGGACTGTTGACCAGGTTGAGCATCTGCGATTTCTGCAAACCGTATAGGCTCGGGTATTCGCGTAAGGCCGTCGTGTCAATGTTCATAACTTCAATACGTGCATTTGGGTCTGGTATCTTGTTCAGGGCGTTAGGCCCAAAGTTCAATCGCCTCTCGTTCACATTACCGTAAACATTAGTAGTAGGTTGCAAGGCGATAGCACGGTTGTACTGGTAAGCTTGCATATCGCCATCGATAAGGTTCTGTAGCGGCCCGATTAGTTCCAGTACGCTGCGTCCTAACGGGTTGGCGCCGTCAGTGTCATAGAAGTACCAATCAAGGGTAATCTTACCTCGCGGGTCTTTATTTTGCTTACGTCGCACAATCTTTTCAGTCGCTGGATTGAAGGTATAGAATGTTGCACCTACACCAACCTGAAAACCGGTCACAATTTCAATACCTGATGGGTCAAGCGAACGTTCCTGCTCGGCTTCGTTCTGTGCTTTATCGTCTTTGCTGATAATAGCGTCCTTGATTTCCTCCAAAGCTTCCAAATCCCATGACGGCTCATATTCGGCATTCTCTTCCTTAGCTTTACGGCGACGCTCTTTTTCCTCATCAATAAGCTGATCGACATCAGACTCTTGCCACCACGTACGCATGAATAGATAATTGCTGTCGCTAGCAGACTTTTTACCCGGCTGAATAAATACATCCCGCCAAGAAACGACTATGTAGTCAGGTAATAGCTCGCCATCTTTATACAGCATCGGTGTATACACTGCCGCTCCACCAAATATCTCACCGGCCTCCATAGTCATCCAGCATTTATGAATCAAAACATACTCAGCGTTAGCATTAGGTAGGATTTTCTCTAGGTAGACAAACTCAGCAAGAATTGGCCACGGGCTATTCTCATCAACAGCACTGACTACACCAGTTGGCAACTGTTGAATTGCACGACGCGGTGACTTGATAATAATTGACGCAGCTGTGCCGTCGGTAGTTTTTGGATATGCCTTCGGGATATCTGGATGTGGCTTATTTCGAGCAATACGAGAAAACTCCGGAAATGGCTCAATAAGCTTTTCGGTATGGTCTTTAGAAGGACCGTATAGGTCAAAGATATTTTTCTCTGTTAGAAAAGAAAAAGCCACTGATTACTCCAAAGATTACTGTTATTTGCAGTAAACTCTGGTTGTTTTCAGTGGTTTACGCTTGTATTATATCACAATTATGTTTATTGGGAAATATTCTGTTACGCCCCAAGCTTTGTGTACTCAAATACGACATCAAATGATCCTTTGTACACCATCTTGGCTCTGCCGTCATACCGTATCGATGGGTTGATTAAGCCTTCATCCTTCTCGATCCTCATAGTGAGTTCATCAACTTTGTCCCGCGCTTCAGCCATAGATCCAACGCGGAAGCGTTCCTCAAAATGTAGTTTTGTTCCAATGATGTTGTGATTTTGATAATTCTTCTCAACTTCAACTGTAGTATTGTCATCTAGCTGCTGCTTCTCTTTAACTTTGCCAAATTCTGGTACAAACTTTTTCATACTAACCCTCCTTAATTCCATGTTGCTGTTATATCTCTATCTGTAAGTGATTGATTGTATACCTCGCCGCTACCGACATCATCCTCTGGGCGTTGAGCCAGTTGTACTTGATACGCCAATGAATCACTTGCATCATCGTTGGTGGCTTTTGGAAACATACTGAGTTCGCCTTCTAGGTCTTTGCAGAAATTTGTATCACCGTGCTTGATGTGGTAAATGCCGCCACGTTCGTATCGTGGGACTAGAGCTTCGATTCGTAACGCCTTGCTGTGTCCACCATGTTTGAGTAGCTCGACATCCATGTAGACACCACGACGTAACATCTCCTCTTCCCAAACCGACTTCAGGGCTTGCGTAAACTGGTTGTCTTCAATACCAATCTTGTGTAAGTTGTACCGTTTCCAGTTCGTAAACACAAGATCAACCAGGTCTGTCGCGGATAGTTTTGTCCGATAACATATCACGTTCCATTTGCCTTCGCGGTCGATAAAGTTGAGGGTGATACCGATGTAGTCGGTGCCTTGCTTCACGTCATCCTTCCCGCGCGGATCAATCGTCATGACGTTATAGGTATCACGCTGTAAGACATTACTGAACTCACGATACTTATACCATGCTTGCTTGAATTTGCGATTCTCTTCATCAATTGGGTTTTGCTGGTAAAGTGCTGAGAATTCATAACTACCCATCTCGGCACGCTTTTTCAGTAGCTTTTCAAGCGAGAATTTATCTGGCCATAGTGCCTCACCTGCTTTGCGATGCTCATCATCTTCAGTAGCGATAGCCTTGTATTCAATGATCTTCCAATCGTCGTATGCTTCACCGCGAGCTTTTGCCTCTCGCGACGCTTTGAGAACTCGACCAGCGAGGTCGTCGTCATGCCAACGCGTAAGAATAAATACGACCATTGAGTTGCCTTCCTCGCGCGTTGAGAAGGTTGACTTGTACCAGCCATCACGTGCTTCACGTATCACAGGACTGTCTGCTTCTTCTCGGTTTTTGAATGGGTCATCGATAATACCAATCTTAAAGCCTCGTCCGGTCAATGCACCGCCAACACCAACTGCGGTGTATCCGCCACCTTCCTTGGTAATCCAGCGGCCTTTAGCGCGGGCGTCCGCACGTAGTCGTGTTGAAAACATTGCGTTATATATGCTTGACTGCATAATGTCTCTAGTTTTTTGGCCGAAATCACTAGCCAGCTCTGCTGAGTAGGACGAAACTACAATTGGAATGCTTGGCGATTTTCCTAAAACCCACGATGAAAACTTCTGTGTCGCCATATCGCTTTTACCGTGCCGTGGAGGCATGAATATCATCAGGCGAACATCTTCACCTGCCATTAGCCGCCGATAGCCATGCTCCAATTCTTTAGCAATTTCAGCATGAAACCATTCCAGCTGATATTTCGGATCAATAGCAATACAGTACTCAGCAAACGAACCGTTCTCGGCAATTTCTCTAAGAATCCCGACTGTTTGCTCTGGCGTTAAGCAGTTGCTCGGCTTGGCTTGCACTTAGCGTCACTCCTATATCGTTACCGTTTGTCGTCATATCCAGCTTGTCGCCATAGACTTTTGGATTTAGCTTAGACATCAACCACTTGCGCGTATCAATCCGCAGACGTGATCGCTGAACGTTCTCACTGTTGAATATATAGCCGTCACCTTCCAGCTTTTCCATGTAGTCATTAGTAGCGTTGTCGGCAATCTCAATGATGTCTTCGGCGTGCATATATGACCGCTCCTCACACGCACGCGCGTATTGCTCACGAAACTTATCATTTTCTCGCAGCCAGCGAAAAAACGTCTGCATAGAGATCATGTCCTTTTTTGCACAAATAGAACGGACCGATTGCCCTTGAGCAATCATTTGACAAATCTTATCAGCTAGTTTATCGGTATATTTTGAAGGACGCCCATTCTTTTTGGGCGTTTTCTTTGGTAGTGCTTTAGAAGATTTGGGTTTATTTTTAGCGGCTGTTTTCGCCATTAAAAATTCCTCGCAAGGAATATACTGCTAAAGGACCTCTTATTGTCCTATATTATATAGGAAAGCATGAGCATTGTAAATATTATAATCTCTTTTTCGCGATTATTGAGGGGCGGTCTAGTATATTGACCATATCGTTTCTTAATTATCTTTGCCGATTCACTAGTATTTTATATAATTTTACAATCGCTCGCTTTAGATCATAGTTACTCATGTTTTCAATATCAGACCGACCGCCCAACTCTATGTATATGTTTCTTAAATTTTCCAATCCTTTGACATCAGTGACTGCTTTCATGATCTTGCGCTCATAATCTTCATCATCCAGGAATAAACACGGCTTCGGCTCAGACTTACTCATCTTACGATCAGGATGTCTTAAGTCCATAATCTTGGCTTCTGTATAAATTGGGTCTGGACACTTCAACCCAACACGCGGCAGGATGTCTCTTGCAAATTCGATATGAGGACGCTGGTCTTCACCAACAATTACTCTATCGTAGCCTGTAATATCTAGAGACATCATCACTGGGTATACGTACATTAGTGCAGTCTTTTCTTTAGCCTTATACTGTGGCATGGCATTCAGTAAGTGGCTAGGCGTTACAGCTAACAGCTTGGCTAGTAAAGCGACATCTAATCTCTGCTCGATGACTTGACTGCCCAGCTTGAACATTCTGAGTATGCTCAACGCCTGCTCCTCATATTCAGGCTCAGACAGTGGCGCGTGGTGTTTAGCTATCAGGATATCTGCTTTATATTCTATCGCTGGTTTTATCACGCTGACATAATGCCCTAAATGCAATCTGCCTGACGGGCGAAAGCCCACTATGGTATTTTTACTCATATCTTTCTCCATGCTGCAATTTGCAATCCTTAAACGCCCTATACTTCCTTAAACTTTTCAGAAATGTCCTCGAGTATAGTCCGCGCCTTAAAATACAGCTCATATTTTGCCTCATCTGGCGCGTTCGACAGGTCGATTAGCAAATCCATACCGCACAATTCACCAATTCTTGGTGTAGAGCTTTTGCCTTTGGAGCTGCTTAATTTAGCAATCGTAGCACTGTCTAGCTTACTTGCTAAATCTAAAGTTCTAAAGATTCGAGTGATCTCTTCTGGTGTAGGGAGATCTGTTACAGTTTTCTTCATTTCAATTTCCTTTCTTAATAGTTTATCGGCTTCTGGATCGTACATGGTAGACACAGAATATATTGCTTTACTAAGGCGCGCCATTTCATAACTTCTCACACCAAAGTGCTGGATGCGGTTTATAGAGTAAAACCTTCTATGCACAGCTCTACGGATCTCTTCTGCGCGTCCACTGCAGCGGTGACCGTAGCCAGAGTAATAGTTGTATTCTATCCTTTTATGACACTTGTCACACTGGATAGATGGTTGTATATCTGGGTTCTCAGCCAAGGCGTCTCTTATTCTCATCTGTTTTTCTAATTTGGATATATCAATCTTAATCTTAGATTCTTTACGCAGTTTACTATTGCATATAAGACAGTGTTGTTTACGCCCAAACATGGGATAATACTCCACCCACTCACCACATTTCTCACAATACAACATTACTTCTCCTCCAACAATTCAGGGTTTTCGTGAATATTGCCGATGACCTCCATGGTGACACTACCGTTTTCGCTAAGCGCTAATAATGGACAGTCTTGACATTCACCATAAAAACCTGACACATTAAAGCAAGCGTTGTCGCTATCATAATAAACTTTTCTTGTACCACCTAGATATATAACGACATCACCCTCATAAATCTCTATGTCGTTCTTGTCTTTTAGCCCTGTGCATAGCTCCCAGATCTGCACGCTTCCACTTAATGGCTTGTCCCCATCGTTTGTGCATGCTCCACAGACCAAATCGCCGAGAGTAACAAATGTCCAGGTTTTATTATCAATATCCCAAGCTCTAAACTTTATTTCACGCATTATTCTTCTCGTGTTCCCTTCTCGCATTTGGCTTTACTAGCAAAAATTGGTTCACGTTTTTCAATAATAGCCAGGACAAACTCCATGCCATTGTATACTCCTAGTGTACGCTCGTCATCAATGTGGCCGGCTTGTGCTTCAAGTAGATTCTGAATGTTTTCGAGCTGCTCGGTGGTAATTGTTATATTATTGAGCCCTAATTTAGATTTTGAGTAATAGTACGCCCACACATTACAAGCGAATAGCATTGCATAGAAAAATGAGCCTACATACTCTTTATTTATTGAGCAGTTCACTATATACACTATAGCCAATGCAGCACCGATGAATGATGCAACCATAGTTATTTTGTTTTTCATATTAGACCTCCTTGCCATCCTTAAAGCACTTAGTTTGACCGGCCACTCCGCCAAGTGATTTGCAGCGAGCTTCTAGGTCTTTTGTGTTCTGTTCAAGGGCTCTGGACAAGAGTGCAATGGCTGTAACGATAGTCAGAAAAAATATTGCTGTCACCACCAAGTTGCTAAACGCCCGTAGTTCATCTGCTCGTTGACTGTTGGTTGATCGCTCACTATTTTCCATCATCATCACCTCTGTTATTTTCGTTGATCGTTGGTTGATTATTTCTCTTTTTCAACTCGTCAAAAGGGTATGTGTACGTGTCACCATACGTATAAGTAACTTTACAGCGCTGTTGTTTATCTCGATGCATTGCTACATGACGATTGATACCAAGGTAATGAAAGTCCTTATCGCATGTATGGCAATAGCATGATTTATCGGTACGAGTTGTGTATTTCATAGTACATCCTTTGCTTCGTAAATCATTGGCCTTCCTTTTCGCCATGATTGCAAATCTATTTTTCCTCTTGAAATGTCTAATTTGACACAGCGCCGCGAGCTCACTTCGATCTCACCATTAGTAAGCATGTCTAACAGCTCTAAGCACTCCTCATCAGTCTCTGCACCAGTGCCCCAAATCAGGTTACTAGGACCACGTATACCGAGTTCCCAATCTATAATTGTATACAGCACTGTCTTTTGAGCGTTAAATGGCTTGGTCAAAATTGCAAATGCTGTATTAGACGCTCTAACTGTATAACCATGTCTCTGTGAGCCAAGCCATATTTTAGTACCAACTGGGACAGCTCTTGGAACATAAATATCTCCTATTTTCCTGTTCATATTGACATCTCCTTTCTTATGTCCACAAAATTAGTGGTTTAGTTGACATTTGCGTGATGGTCGCATGGCGAATCAAATCTCCGCTCTTCTGGCCATCTCGATGGTCAGCTCTAGTACCGCATCTAGTGCAGTTTCTGCAATACCCTCAATGTCGCCTATCGGATAGCCTGCGTTGTTGTTGTAAGACGCCACCCAACGGTTGCTACATGCTACCTGCTGGTTGAAAAGCGTCAACATACCAAAGTCGAAACCATCGGTAATGAAGCTTGGTAACTTCTCTAGTAGATAATCAGTTGTAAATCTCGGCGCTTCATCAAACCGGCGAGCAGAGTTCACAGTGCTGACAATTTCTGGCTCGTCACCCTCATCCCAAATGAACAACTTATCCTCTGGTTTCCAATGAGGCTTCAGAGCATGCAGCTGCTTGCATAGGTCGAATGTGTGTAGTGTTACCATTTTCAAAATCCTTATTGATACGAGACACAACATTTGGCGGCATCACCTCTGTTATTTTATTCTCGCTTATTTGTAGTTGGTGATTTCAACCGCATAACTGGTTGGCTATATAAGGTGATGATTTGACGAGAGGCTTCAATCCTTCACGCGTTAGCAATAATGCTACTGTAGCGTCGTTTCAGTACTCGTATAGTCACATCTTTCACCGTTCAAGTTGCAACGTCAACGGTTACTTTTTCTAGCTCTAGTTGCGGAACTTTGCGAGCTGCAACACTAGGCTCAGTTTCAGGCTTTCGAGCCACTTATATAGCCAGTTGATAGCGCAAGATTAGTTTGATAGTTTGCTACAACTTCTACAACCAAGCCTAAGTGTTGAAGCGACTTCTCGTTCCTTTCTTTTGGCAATTGGCAAATTATCCGATACATTTAAGACGCCGCGTTTACGTTTTTTCGCTGGATACTACCAGTGGTGCGCCACCAATCTCTTGTGCTACCAGTTGAACAGACGATAGCAAGGAGTCGCCACCGCGCTCTCAGGTGTGTCTATCTACGTTTTCGACACATCTGTTCTCGTAGTTCGGGGTCTCCGACCGCTAGTGGCGTGTCATCGCCATCATCTGCCCAGTTATGCGGTTGAATTGTTAATGTTCTGGGTACAGGTTCTGGCTTGCGGTGGGCTACCAGAACCCGTGGGTAACGTCAAGCAGTTTAACGACTTGCTCAGGTCACCCATAGGATACATATTTACGAATCTGTATCTGACGGGGCTACTATTTTTCCTCCTTTGCGGCATAAAATCCAAACGTGTTAATGAAAAATAGTATTAAATAGAATATTGATCCAGTGTATTGCCTTTCGATAGAGGCAAATATCACTGAAGCTGCACCGGATATCATACCGATGATACAGATTGTCATGAGTATTTTACGTTCCATATCGTATTCTTTCTATTCAATCGGCTTTAAGTCTTTAATTGCCTTCTCAACATCAGCCTTGTTGTACTTTTTGCCGTCTATTTCGATTATAAATTCTGAAGCGTCTGGTTCAATAAAGCTATAACCAGCCCCTTCAAGCTCGTTAACTGTACACCAAGAACCTGTGGCGGTATATTCTCCGATGTAGCTCAATAAATAACAGCCATCAACTGCCGCTAAAATTTTTCTTATACTGCTGCCAGACTTAACAAAGTCACCAGCACAAAGGTTGTCTAGAGTCTTCTCAACAGGCTCTAGCATTTTGCCTGCCCACCATAGGTCGTAGCCTTCGAGTTTATAAACGTTTTTACCCACAAAGCAGATCGTGAGCACCTCGTCTGAGTTTGCCATATCGCTGGTACAATAGACACCATCGTAATACCTACCCCCAACAAGCCCCTCACGAACTTTGACCTTATCGCCAACTTTGAATTTATTTGCTGACATTATTTTCTCCTTATAATCCCCGTGGGGTACATTTAGCCTTTATCTGTATTAGATGGGTAAACTCTAAAATAAATCAACCAGTCTTCTTCGTTTTTTTCGATAGACCTCTGAGCCTCCTCTTCAGTTTCGTAGCGTACGATTTCTCCATAGTCAAAGCGATAAACTTCCTGTGTTTCAAAGATATTCTTTCGTGGGTTATAAAAAACAACCCAGCCACCATTGTCATTCTCAAAATCTGGTTTAAACGTTGATGTTCGGCGTAGTCTGACTTCAGCTAGTTCACGGTAGCGGGCTCTTGTGCATTCTTCTTCAGTACGATATATTTTGCCAGCCCTCCACCTATACACATCTCTCTCGCCTCCAGACCAGTAACCACACGCTACAGAGCCCGCCCTGGATAAAAACCAACACTTATCACCAAATTTAGGTTTCCAGTGAATACTATCTGTTGGCTCTTGGATTTCCTCAAACCATTCAGTTAAAATATTTGGAAACATGTCAAGAGTCTGTCGGGCGTAAGCTGTAACGTCACCATCGCCGCCATCATAAACCAAAGCACCATATTCAGATATGTAGAATAAATCTCCAGCCTTGAAGGTTGGTAAGTCTTTTAGTAACCGATAGCGTTTCAAAACAAAGCCTCCTGTGATTCCCGCTCGTCTTGAATGCGTGAAATAGTGAGAATGAGTTTTTCTAGTGCTGTGTAGTTCTCGAGGGCATCTTGTTTCATGCTCTCTAGGGTTTCGTCATCAAGCTGCTTTAATGTCTCGATTTCACGCTTATAACGTCTTTGTTCAAAATTTGGCGCATCTAGTGTTTCCATAACTATTTATCCTTATACTCCTCTACTGAAAGAGAGATTATCCTATAACCTTTTTCTTCTAGTTGTTTTTGGATACCTTTCCAGACTTCTGTCATGATGTTCTCTTCTTTGGTGTCTGAAGTGATATATCCTGATATCTCAGCTCCTTTGTGATCAACTGTTACGATTAGTTTCATTGTCTACCTCCTAGGGATGGCTCTGGCTGTTACTAGAATTTAAAGTTTATTAAAGACATGGAATCTAGTCATTTAACCGCTCACTTTACATCCTTCTGTGCCACAGGGTAGGAAGTGGTATAGAAAAGGGCACCAGATTATTAGTTGCTATCGTATTCACGAAGAAAGTCAGTCCATTCTGTAATAATACCCATGTCAGACTCTAAGTCGTTTATCCATTGATCGACCTCTGGTACTTCCTCTTTATGGGCGACAAGTATATCCAGTGTGGTGCCCATGTGATCATACAGGTTTTCTAGCGTAAATATTAACCTTTCTTTTTGTACGGATGTCATACGCCCCCTTTCTTGCGATTTCGCTTATTGCCTCTTTGAAACACTACCTCGTACGTATAGTCTGGATGAGCCGGTAGCCAGACATTTTCTAGTATCTTCCGTCGCCACTTGTAGTCGTCAGTTTCTATACCTTTTGCTTCTCGTAAGGTAAACGAGCCGTCCAGGTTATGAATCCTAAAGTCTACTTTGTGCCGATATGGAAATGCTTTATTGCCATTTTCGTCATATACCCAACCTTCAATTCGATATTGAGTATCGTAATCTTTTATCTGGCCTAGCTTTTTCTCAACCTCTAGTTCGGCGGCTATTTGTGCCTCAAACTTTGAATCGTATATCTTACCATTCATTTCAGTACGTTTAGCGCCGTATTTGTTCGTTTTTGCGACTCTACCAATTTCAACGCCGCAGTTGCGACAGGTAAGCCGTCCTCTAGAAAACATTAGGTGTTTTGACTGACAGTCAGGACAAGACGCAACGGACCGTACATCATTTATGTCAAATTTATGATGTGTTGCTTTTATGTACACGCTTTCTCTCCTTCTTCTGTTCACGCCGCTTCATACGAGCACGCCAGTTGCGGATTCGCCTCACCAGAGACTCCTCCTCTATTTGCTCATACTCCAACTTAAAGCTGTCTAGTAAACTCGTTTCGTCATTCATTACAGAAACTCCTTATATTTCCCCGCTGAATAAGTAGTCCAGGCATGATATCCTTGAGACCGCCAGACACGATATGCAACCCTTACGACCGTCGCTGTATCGTTTCTATTCTCACCGGGCCGAAAATGCACACAACCGACCTGTAATACACCATAACTACCGACACATACCTTGTGGTTTTCGGTATTAGTTAGGTTATGATTTAGTGGGTCACAGCTTCTATTCTCAGCTCTGGCGATAGCCATCATCAGGCGGACATCCCAGCCTGGATACTTAACCAGTTCTTGTCGAACCAATTCGCAGCCCGATACTGCGGCTGATATTGGTCGCAGTACGGTTGGCTCGACATTATGAGCTGGCTTTGCAGCAATTTGCTTATTCTCGGAAATAGCTGCACGTTTCCGAGCTACTGTTTTGACTGTGAAGTCGCTTGCTTGATCTTTCCGTCAATCTCTGCCGACTTGCCTGTCTGGTATTGTATGCCGGCATAGAATGCTATGCCTGCAGTAATAAGGATAATCAGTAGAATTGACTTAGCTTTTTCAAAGGCTTGTTTCCAATTTATATTTTTGTATTTCATTGTTTTTCTCCTTTTTCTTTTATTGTGTTAGGTGTCACACTGGTAGGTGTGCAGTGTCCGTATATTCCACAAAATAACCAATATCTAAAGAGGCCCAGACAATACATACCCACCAGAGTGACACTTAACAATTTATGCTTTACCGATAAGTCCAGATTGTAAAAGAACGTTGCTGGTGTATTCACATTAATTCCCGATAACCTTCTCCGTCGCTCCTGTTCTCGCTATATGAGCCGGAAGATTGTCGTCATCTTTGTGACCAGTGTAGTTATTCTGTCTACAAGAGGTCATCAATGTCATATTGCTAACCTCTTCAAACAGAAAAACCCGCCGGCTATCTACTTCGGCGGGTTTTTCTATACATCAAAAAACGTCCTGACAACTATCAGGACATTTTACCAGAAACTTATTTCAATCGTAGGAACCGGGTGAGGTGCGCACCCCCATAACTACGATTGTCCACCACAACAATTCCGTTCTGAATTGGCACCTCACCTATTCCTGAGTGTGATAATACCATATGTCCACCCGGTTTGAGAAGTCCCATCAGTCGCGAGACTGTGGAAAACTGAGGATTATGGTATGGCGGATCGGCAAAAATAAGATCAAACTCCTCTGTTACGCTCATGCTTTCCAGCCAATTTAATATCGTTGTCTTTATTACAATAGCGTTTTCGCTGATACCTAAACTGCCTATGTTTTCAGCAATCACACGCTGGGCGACGCGGTCTCGCTCCACGAAAACTACTGACTCAGCGCCACGGCTGAGCGCCTCCAGGCCAATAGCGCCAGAGCCCGCAAAAGTGTCCAAAACCCGTGCACCGCGGACTGTTTCGCCCAGCGAATTAAACATCGCTGAACGGACCCGTTCGCCCATGGGATGCGTCGTCGAGCCTGGCGGAGCTTGAATGAATCGCCCGCCAAATTTACCAGCGATAAGCTTAACGCGCACGCTGCTCCTCGGCCAGCCACACTGCGCTCAGCCAGCCCAGCACTACCGCACGAATAATCAGCGGCATTAGTTGACGGTTGGTCTGCCGCGCCAGCTCCGTCGTCCAGCCAGTCTTGGCGAACTTTTCATACATAGCCATATCCGCCACCTCGTGAACGCAGCCGAGATAAAACGCCCGAAAGCCCGCCTGGCGTACCTCCTCAATATCGTGCTGCTGCGGGAGGCCGGCGGCAAACCGTTGGTAGGCCACTACGCTGGCGACACCCGCCTCGAACGCCAGATGCATAGTCATCACGCCCTTTGCGCCCCAAAACTCCCAGTTATTGCGCAGGGCTTTGAGCACCGTTTCGCCCGGCATGAGGCTCTTTTTGATCAGCGAATTACGGGTCTCCATACCCTCACCGCGCAGCTGAGCCAATTTCTCCTCCAGCGGAAAATGGTGTGGCGGCGTCAAGCCGTCGGTGATCGCGTGCGCCATCCATGCCGCCTCAAACGCCGCTCGCTCACAGTTGTCAGCACTGAGCGCCGCTGCGAGATTGGTGATGTGTTGATCAATCATCTCGAGGAGTGCTACGTCATTTGGATCGTGCGGGTCAATGAAGTGCCACGGCTCATCAACGGCCGGACTTTTCCGCTTGATACCATCGGGGCCATTATTACCCTCGAAATGCAAAATTTCCTTACTCGACGGAAAGTTGCACCATGACGGCAATAACTGCACAATGTGCCGCCGCGCGACCCGATCAATTTTTTGATGAACACCCATCAGATTGCCTGACTTGGTGTGAAATGTGGTTCCTGAATACATACTTATCTCACTAATTTAGCGTGGTTAATCGCTGATAGCGACTGACGGCACGCGCCAGATGGTTATATTGTAGCAAATCCTGCCCCTCTTTGACAAAGCGCTCAGCCTCTGTCTGCGCACGGGCGATCAGCGGCGTGTCGCTCAGCGAGGCAATTTTCAGGTTCAATGCGCCATGCTGCGCTCGGCCGTAAATCTCGCCAGGACCGCGCAGTTTCAGGTCAACTTCCGCCAAATAAAACCCGTCTTGGGACTGCTCGATTTCCCTGAGCCGCTGGCTCGGCTTGTCGTGACCCGACATCATTAAATGACAAAAACTCTGATACTGGCCGCGCCCAACCCGCCCGCGCAGCTGATGAAGCTGACTGAGCCCAAAGTGATCGGCGTTTTCGATGAGCATGACCGTAGCGTTCGGCACGTTGACGCCAACTTCCACCACCGTGGTGCTCACCAGCATGTCCAGCTCGCCGTCGGCGAATTGTTGCATGACCGCAGCCTTTTCCTCCGGCGGCAGTTTACCGTGTAATAGTCCGACACGGCGATGATGAAACATCGTTTTTGCTAATTTGTGGTATTCCGCCTCGACCGACTTTTTGTCATTGTCAGGGTTGTCGTCAATCAATGGGCAAATGACGTAGGCTTGGCGGCCCTGAGTCAATTCATGATCAATGGCTTCGTAGAGTTTTGGCGCTGAGGCTGGCGACCAAATTTTCGTTTGAATCGGCTGGCGTCCAGCTGGCAGCTCGTCCAAAATCGAAATATCTAATTCGCCATACAACGTCAAGGCCAAGCTCCGCGGGATCGGCGTGGCGGTCATGCTGAGTAGATGCGGCATGTAGTCTGACTTTTGCAGCAACGCCTGCCGCTGCTTGACGCCGAATCGATGCTGCTCATCGATCACCACAAACCCCAGTTTATGGTACGCCACTTTTTCCTGAATCAGCGCGTGCGTACCGACCACCACGTTGATGTTGCCATTTGCTAAGTTATCCAGCAGTTGCCGCCGCTGAGCGCCCTTAATATGCCCTGTCAGCAGGGCCACTGACACGCCAAACGGCGATAACAGCTCATCCAGCGTCTTGGCGTGCTGAGCCGCCAAAATCTCCGTCGGTGCCATGATGGCTGTCTGGAAACCAGCCTGCGCCACCTCCGCCGCTACCAACCCGGCGACCACTGTTTTACCTGAGCCAACATCGCCTTGTAATAATCGATTCATTGGATGTTCGGACTCCAAATCTTGCAAAATCTGCCAGGCGGCGCGGCGCTGCGCGTTGGTCAAGGGGAATGGCAGTTGCTCAACAAATTGCTTGACGACTGGCTGATTGAACGGGATGCACCAGCCAGTCAATTTGGTTTGTTCCTGCTTATTCAACTGCGCCGCCAAGATCATTTCAAACAATTCTTCAAACGCCAGCCGCTCACGACCGCGGGCAATTTCCTCATGATTGTTGGGCGCATGTAGAAACTTGACAGCTTCAGCACGGCTGACTAGTTTTTGCCGCTGGACAATGTGTTCCGGTAACGTCTCGGGTAAAAACTCCATGATAGGTCGCAGGTTTTTCAGCAAATCCTGCACAGTTTTTGGGCGGAGATTTTTGATGGATTTATAGACCGGATGAATACCTGACGTATGGTGGATGTCGGATGTATTAGTTGGCTTGGCCAGTTCAACAGAGGGATTACTGATCTGATAGCTATTATATTGCATGCCAAATTGGCCGGAGAACATGAACTCGGCGTCGGATCTCAGCTGTGATTCGCGGTACGGCTGATTGAACCAAACGGCCTTCACCTTGCCAGAATCATCCGCCAGCACCGCCGTGGTAATCCTTAAGCCCCGGCGCACAATCCGCGTCGAAATCAACTCGCAGCGCGCCCGCACTGTCACCTTGCCCGGCTGAAGATCAGCGATGTTGACCGCCGCCGAATAATCATCATACGCCCGCGGCAAAAAATCTAGGGCGTCCGCCACCGTCTCCAAACCCGCCCCTGACAACGCCTGGGCGGTTTTGGGGCCGACGCCTTTGATGTGCGCGAGGGGGGTGGTTAGTTTCATCTAGGAAACAGCGTTGATGCCTTCCAGCGCGTAGGCGGTATCTTCCCAGCGTTCCACAGCGATACAATCAATGCCCATATTTTTGATCGGGAAATCATTGCCACCTTCTTCTAGTTTGTCGCCAAAGAACAGAATTTCCTCTTTGGCTACGCCCGTTGCTTCCATCAGTTTTTTCATGCCATGTGCTTTGTCGATGCCAGGCTTGGTAACATCCAAGCTAGTGGTGCCTGCCGTCCGAATTTCAAATTCTGGGATGCGTGCTTTGACGGCGTCGTTGAGTAATTTTCGTTTTTCCTTGTTAGCTTCAGCCCAGGCGTATTTGTCTTCAGGTGTGGCTTTTTGACCCAGCGCAGAGTACGTCACCTGACTGAGGCGATCTTCGATGATTTCGCCAGCTGGATTGTCCACCCACATGTCAAGCTCCTTGGCCGAGGTCTCAATCGCTTCAAAAATTCGAGCCTTTTGCTCCTCAGTTAAATCTTCTTGGTATTGCAGCCGCCATTCGCCATCCTGGAAACGATAGTAACGAGTGCCACACGTCGGCATGATGTGCAGCCGACTGAGGTCAACGCTCGGAACTTGTTCAATTTGCCTGACGGTATTTGGATAAATCACCCCTTCAAAATCAGTACCAGAAATGATACACACGTCGTAATGTTTCAACAATTCCGCCAACAGACCAGCCATGCGCGGTGTAGCTGGCATCTTCGACAAGACAATGGTGTCATCTGAGTCAAATGCTATGATTTTTTTCATTCTTCGTCTCCTTCCATGATTAGCACAAATGTATTTTTACCTTTTTTCAGTAGTGACGTAGTGCTGACAGCTTGGTCTTCGGCTATTTTTTCGCCGTTGAGGCTGATGGCGCCAGATTTGAGCAGGCGCCTGGCCTCGCCGTTGGAGCTGACCGCGCCAGAGACCACCAGCGCTTCGATCACGCCGACGCCGACATCAACACGTGGAATTTCCTTGGCGAGAGCGTCCAGATCATCGTCTGACAATTGCCGGAAATCGCCGCCGCCAAACAATACCTCAGTCACCCGCTCCACTGATTCGCGCCGATTGACGCCGTGGACGATGTCGGTGACTTCGCGCGCCAAGACTTTTTGAGCTGAGCGTGCGCCTGGATTGACCGCGTGGTTTTCGGCGATGGCTTCAATGGTGTCACGATCAAGCATGGTGAAAATCTTCATGTACTCGATGGCGCTTTCGTCGTCAACGTTCAGCCAGAATTGATAGAACTTGTAGACGCTAGTTTTGTTTTCATCCAGCCAGACGGCGCCGCCTTCGGACTTGCCAAATTTACGGCCGGTTGACTTGTTGATAAGTAGCGGTGCGGTCATGGCGTAAACTTCGGCATTTTCTTTTTTGCGGATCAATTCCACGCCTGAGAGCAAATTACCCCATTGGTCGGAGCCGCCGATTTGCAAATTAACGCCGTGATGCTTGAATAAGTGCCAGAAATCATAGCCCTGCAGCAAGGTATAAGTAAACTCCGCAAAACTTAGTCCCTTGCCATTAGCAATACGCGCCTTAAAAAATTCCCGCGTCGTTAACTCTGCCATATTAAAATTCTTACCAATGTCACGGAGGAATGGAATCAGTTCCAGATTGCCCAGCCAATCCGCATTGTCCACCAAGGTAAAATCGCGTCCGGCAAAGATTTGTGACACCTGGGCCTTCAAAGCTCGCTTGTTGTGCTCAATTTCCGCATATGAAAGCAGACTCCGCTCCTCAGTATCGCGCATATCACCAATCATGCCCGTGCCGCCACCAACCAGCAGAAACACCTTGTGACCGCGCTCCAAAAAATGCCGCACCATCATATAGACCGCGAGATGCCCGACATGTAGACTATCCGCCGACGGATCGGTCCCCAAATAGAGCGTAAAATCCTCCGAATCAATACGCTCATCATCGGTGAATGTCGCTTGATTCCAAAACCCGCGCCACTTTAGCTCCTCTGATAATTGCATATTCCTCCTTTTCTGGATAATAGTATAGCAATTTTATGATTGAAGCGAAACATAGGCGTGATATAATGATAGTGTGAACAAGAAACCCTCAGATAAGCAGTCGGACGCCAGCGCAAAATCAGTGCCGTCACGTCCGCATCCAAAGCCGGCAAAACGGCTGAGTGTCTATGCCAACTTGGCGAATAAGCGTCGGCTAAAGAAGGATAAGCGCTCCCGCGAAAAAGCAGAGTATCTGGCGAGTTTACCAAAGCACCCCGTCAAGCGGTTCTTTTACCGCCTCCACCCCAAGCGCGTCTTTCGCTACTGGTTCTCCAAGCGCGGCGGCTTGATGGCGCTAAAAATTCTCGGTGTCGCCATCGTTGTGATGATTATCCTGATCGGCGGCCTGTTCGCTTACTTCCGCAAAGATCTCGACAAGATCCGCCCGGGCGAACTCGCCAAGCGTGTCCAGACAACGGTCACCAAGTACTATGACCGCAATGGCGAGCTCCTGTGGGAAGATAAGGGTACCGATAATTATAAGCTGGTGGTCGAGGCCGACAAGATTAGTGATTACCTCAAGAAAGCGACCATTGCCATTGAGGATCGTGATTTCTATAAGCATCACGGTATCAGTATTAGTGGCCTGACCCGCGCTATGTTTAGTACAGCATCAGGTCGACAAGTTCAGGGTGGCTCGACGTTGACACAACAGCTCGTCAAGCAAGTTTTCTTTGCCGAGGATGCCGACAAACGCGGCCTCAGCGGTATTCCACGCAAAATCAAGGAAATTATCCTGGCAATTGAAGTTGAACGCATGTACAACAAGGATCAAATTCTCGCGCTCTACCTCAACCAAGCGCCATATGGCGGTCGGCGTAACGGCGCAGAGTCGGCCGCTCAGACGTACTTTGGTAAATCCGCCAAGGATCTCACCTTGGCTGAAGCAGCCCTGCTGGCTTCAATTCCGCAAAACCCGAGTACATTTAATCCGTACAACATCACTGGGCGCAAGATGCTCCTGTCACGCCAGCATACAACACTAGACTACATGCTTGAACAAGGCTATATCACCGAAGCGCAGGCCAAAGAAGCCAAGCAGTATCCGATTCTTGACAAGATCAAGCCCGAAACCGAACAGCTAGCCGGCCTCAGGGCACCGCACTTCGTGCTCATGGTGCGCAATCAACTGGAGCGTGAACTTGGCAAGGCGGTCGTTGGCCGCGGTGGACTAACCGTCAAGACGACACTGGACTGGAAGATCCAAGAAAAACTCGAGACAGAGATGAAAGCTTTCTTTGACTCAGGTCGCCCGGGCCGCGTGAGCATCAGTAACGGTGCAGCAACCGTTGAAGATGTACAGACTGGGCAGATTGTCGCCCTTGTTGGTAGTCGTGATTTCAATTATGCTGGCTTTGGGCAGGATAACGCCGCTACCGCCTTTATCCAGCCGGGTTCAACTATCAAGGCTTTCGACTACGCCAAATTGTTTGAGAATCGCGGCAGTAATCAGCAAAATTACGGCTCAGGCTCAATCCTTAGCGACGAGAACATAGACAAGATTTACGGCGCCAAGCTGAACAACTGGGATCGACGATTTATGGGAAGTATTTCTATTCGCCGCTCGCTAGCGCTTTCCCGTAACATCCCAGCGGTCAAGGCAATGTACATCGCAGGTAACGGCTCACCAAAACCAACCGTTGACTATATTCACAACATGGGTAATACCAATTATTGCCAGCAAGAAGAAGCGGCCGGCGGCTACGGACTGTCAGCAGCCATTGGCGCCTGCGGTACGAAGCAGACCGAGTTAGTGAATGCTTATGGCACCTTTGCCCGCATGGGTGTCGCCAAGCCAAGCACCAACGTCCTCGAGGTAACCAACAGCCAGGGCGATACGTTAAAGAAGTGGAAAGACGAGAGCAAACAGGCAACCGACCCGCAAGTCGCCTACATCATCAATGATATCTTGGGTGACGCGGACGCGGCGCGTGACTTGCACGGTTATGGCGCGATGAATGTGCCTGGCGTTAGAACCGCCGCCAAGACTGGTACCACCGACAAAAACGGCCACGCCAAGGATGTCTGGATCGTCAACTATAGTCCAGCGCTAGCCATGGGTATGTGGCTCGGTAATTCCGACACCAGCACCATCAACACCCCGAACTCGGCCTTTGGTATGCCGGTGGTGCGTAACGTCATGTCATTTGCTCACAACGAGGTTTATGCCAAACAGGGCAAATGGAAGCCAAATGATTGGTTCAAGCGGCCAAATGGTATCCAGCAGCAAGGCAAAGAGCTCTATCCATCGTGGTGGAATAAAAAACAGGGCGAGACCACTGAAAAGATTAAGTTTGACCGTGTCTCCAAGAAAAAGGCGACAAATTGTACGCCAGCCGACGCCATCGAGGAAATTGAGGTCACCAAGACCATTGACCCGCTCACCAAGAAACCATCGTACTCAGCGCCTGAAGGTTACGACGCCAACGCTGATGACGATAAGCACAAGTGTGACGACGCCAAGCCAAGTGTCAGCCTATCACTTTCTGGCTCTGGCTCCAGCCGCACCATCACCGCCCGCGCCACCAACGGCACCTTCCCGCTCACCTCAATTGACATCCTCGTTGATGGTCGCAGCGTCAAAAGCGAGTCGATCTCCGGTAGTGGCGGCAGTGTTTCGGTCGATATCAGGGTCAGTAGCCCAGGCCGGCACACCATTCAAGCAGTCGCCCGTGACGAAGGTTACTATACCGCATCAGACAGCGGCAGCTTCTCAGTAGGCAGTAGTTCAAGCCCTGATTGATTTGCACTGTCTACCGCATGACACATAAAAAACCAGACTGTTCGGAGTCTGGTTTTTACTTTCTTGGCTGTAGCTATTATTGCTCGTTAACCATTCGGATCAAGTCAGCCTCACGCTGCGCCTGGGTCTTGGAGCGAGCCGAACGGTGACTTTGAGCTGCGGCGCGTGGGGCATCGGGTTTCGTTGCCTTGCTGGTTTGCGGCCGACGACCGGTGGAGCGCTGCTTGGGTTGTTTGGGGGCGACTTGGACTGGTGGATGTTGCGCCGCTTCTTTTGCTTCTTTTGGCTCGGCGCAAACTTTTGCAAACATCATCTTGCCAGCATCGGTTTGTAGGCTACGAATGATTTCAATACGCTTTTTCTGGCCCAGGAACTTTTTAGCTTGCTCGACCACCACCATGGTGCCGTCATGCAAGTAGCCGACGGCCTGATGAGAATCCTGACCTTTTTGCGTCAATTCCAGCACCAGCTCATCGCCAGGCAGATAGCTCATCCGCAAACTCTTGGCCAGCTCATTGATGTTGAGGATCTGGATGCCTTCGACTTGCGCCACCTTATTGAGATTGTAGTCCAGCGTCAGGATGGCAGCATTCATTTCCTTGGCAAGTTGCAACAAGCGGTTGTCTACCCCTTCAGGAATGCGCGTTGCATCGTCAAGCAGCGTAAATGAGCCACTCAACACATCTTTTAGCTCCTTCATGGCGTCCATGCCAAAGCGGGCGCGCTCGCGCTTAGCATGATCAGCACCGTCAGCCAACAGCTGCAACTCTATCAGCACACTGCGCGGCACGATGATCTGCCCCAATAGAAACCCGGTCTTTGCTAGATCAACCACCCGGCCGTCCATCAACACCGACGTGTCGACCAAAATCGGCAGCTGCGTGCCGCTGCCTGCGTGCCGCCGCGGCTTGACCAATAGATATATTTCCGCCATGATGGCTAGCAGCATGATAATGATAAGAAGTTCAATTGTTTTTTCCATAATAATTTCCTTTATGATAACGTTATTGTTAAATAATCAATTAGTGCCTGGCGTAGATCACCGACGCCGCGCACAAATGCGTCCTTATGAGTTTTTGGCGCAATGGCATAGGTAAAGCCAAGCTTCTTGGCCTCTTTGACGCGGGCGTGCCAGCCTTGAGCGGAGCGCACTTCACCGCCCAAGCCAACTTCGCCAAACACCACCGCTTCGTCGCTGAGTTTGCGGCCGGCTGAGGCTGAAGCGATGGCCATGGCGACTGCCAAGTCCGCCGCTGGATCGCTCAGTTTCAAGCCACCAACCACATTGATATAAATGTCTTTGTCGGAGAGATTGAGCTTGGTGCGCTTTTCCAGCACCGCCACCAACAAATTCAACCGGTTGAGGTCGAAACCGCTGGCTGCGCGCTTAGGGTAGCCAAAATTCGTCGGGTTGACCAGTGCTTGGATCTCCACTAGTAGCGGCCGCGCCCCTTCCATGGTGGCGAGGACAATTGAGCCGTCGAGGTTTTGCCGCTCCGCCAGCAAACTCGCCGACGGATTAGCTACAATCTGCAAGCCATCCTCATGCATCTCAAAAATTGCCGCCTCATTGGTCGAACCATAGCGATTTTTCTGCGCCCGCACCACCCGGAAGCCGCCGTAGCGATCGCCCTCAAAGTTCAGCACCACATCGACCAAATGTTCCAAGACTTTCGGCCCAGCAATTGAACCTTCTTTAGTGACGTGACCGACCAAAATCACTGCGGTGTTGGCAGCCTTGGCGGCGCGAATGATGACGTTGGATGAGTTGGTGATTTGACTGACCGATCCTGGTGCTGAACTAATCTCCGCCAACGACAGCGTCTGAATGGAATCGACAATCACCAGATCATACTGGCCAGTCTGGATGGAGGCGGCGATGTCCTCGGCGCTGTTACTAGACGCCAGCTGCAAGTTCTCTAAGTCAACCGCGCCCAACCGTTCAGCCCGCAGCTTGACTTGCGAGACCGACTCCTCGCCGCTGACATAGAGCACTTGGTTTTGCCGGGCAATAAATGCCGCCACTTGTGCCAGCAGGGTACTTTTGCCAATTCCCGGCTGCCCCGCCACCAGCACCACGCCGCCTGGCAAAAAGCCACCGCCGAGCACCGCGTCAAGGTCGGCAATGCCAGTTGCTAGCCGTGCCTGTTTGGTCTCAGCGGTCGTTTGACTGAGCCTAAGCGCAGTCAGAGCTTTACCTTTGCCGCTGCTGCGGGCTACCGCCGAGGCGCCCATGTCAACCAGTAATTGCTCAACCAGTGAATTCCACTCGCCGCAATTTTCGCACTTGCCGATCCATTTCGGATAGCTGGCGCCACACTGCTGACAGATAAATTGTGATTTTGCCCGCGCCATCACTGGACCGCCTTTTGACTGTCGAGACTCTGATTTAGCTGGTCAATCTTGCGCCCCAATGCGTTTAATTTTTCAACATCAGTGTTATAGGCATCAACCTTACCCTCGATAGTCTGCCGCTCACGACGAAGCGCCAGGCCGCGCTGGCTCAGCCGGTTTCGCTCAGCCTGAAACTCAGCTTGCGTCTGAAAACCGCCCGTCGTCGCCTGCTGATTAAATGCTGCTACGTCTTGGTTATAGGCACTAATGCGCGTACTGTACGACGTCGTCAGCTGCTCAATTTCGCGCTTTCGTTTGGCGAGACTAGCCGCCAGCGCGTCAGCCTCGGCCTCGGCGCTGGTGAACTTTTGATTATACTGGGCATGCAATTTTAGTAGCGCCGCCCGATTGCTAAAGTACTCGGCATAATGCGCCTCCAACTCCGATCCGAGATCAGCAAACTCTGTACCCAAAATTGAATGCAGCTCATTGGCGCGCGTACCTGGCTGAGCACGCTCATAATACGCCATCCGCTCCTCCAGCTTTTTGGTCTTGACCTTGGCATAAGCCGCCTCCAGCAGCTCACCCAGCCGCCGGCGCTGCTCCGCCGAATAGCGCGACCACGCCACATGTAGCATTTCGTGAGCCGCCGTCACCTCTTTGATACCGTCTAGCTCCGCGTTCTGCACGTTATAAATGTGAATGGTCTCTTTGGCGTGGGCGTAGCAGCCGACGATCGGGCTGGCCTGTTCGACACGGCGGCAATCTTGATTAAACTGCGTAGCGTTTTCTAGTCGCGGCTGCGCGAGATAAAAGTTAAATTTAGCCTTGTCGGTCATCGTCGCCCGATCTGCCAGCGTCGCTATGTCCTGGCTCGGTTGATACTGCCAAACCCTGATATGATCCAGCACTAGCTGGCGATTGAGCACCAGCCAACTACCGCCGGCTACCAGACCCACAAATAGCACGATACTAACGAGATTACGCAGCCGTAACATTGATCACCACCTTACGATTTTTCGTGGTTGCCACCAACACCGCACCGGGATGCGCCTGACGAGACAACAAGGCGTCGCTCAGTGGATCAGCCAACATCGTCTGAATCGTCTGCCGAAGCACCCGCGCGCCACGCTGCTCATCGAAACCGTTGTCTATGATACAACGCTTAGCGCTTGGCGTGATGACCAGTGTCATCTGCTGCGCCTGCACTGCTTCTTTAAGCTCGCCGGCGAGATTATCGAAAATCTTGCCCACCACCGGCCGGGTCAAACTCTTGAAATTTACCACCGCATCAAACCGCCCGATTAGCTCCGGCCGCAGCAACTCCTCCAGCTCGCGTCGCGCCGCCCGAGCGTTGCGCTCATTCACATCGTCCGCCCGTGAGGTATCGTCACTGTGCGAGCCAAAGCCCAGCTCACCATCACGCACCATCGCCTCGGCGCCAACATTGCTGGTCAAGATCACGATCGTCTGGCGAAAACTCACCGACCGACCGCGCGAATCGCTGAGCTTGCCGTCTTCTAAAATCTGTAGCAGCAAGTTCAGCACATCCGGATGCGCCTTTTCAATCTCATCAAACAACACCACGCTATATGGCTGCCGGCGAACTTTGTCGGTCAATTTGCCGCCCTCATCATAGCCAACATAACCAGCTGGCGCGCCAATCAACTGACTGGCCGTATGCCGCTCTGAAAACTCGCTCATATCGATCTTGATCAAACTATTGTCGCCGCCAAACACTTCCCGTGCCAATACGCGAGCTAGCTCCGTCTTGCCCACGCCAGTCGGCCCGAGAAAGATGAACGACCCAAGCGGCCCCGACCGCCGACTCAGCCCGGCCCGCGCCCGGCGAATGGTTCGCGCCAAGGTCGCCACGGCCTTCTCTTGACCAAGCACTGACCGGCCTAGCCGCTGCTCCAGCGCCGCCAGGTCTTTGCGCTCATTTACCGTCACTTTTTCCGCTGGCACGCCAGCCATCGCCGCGACCGCTCGCCGTACATCATCCTCGGTTAGCTCCGGCAATGCTGGATCGTCAGCCGGTAGCTGCTTAGCCTGCTGCTCCAGTTGTTTGATGCGCACCTTGAGCTCGGCCGCACGCTGATATTGCTCAGCCTCGACCGCCGCATCGAGCTTGCCCGCTAGCTGTTTGATCCGCCGTGCTAGCTGTTGCTGTTTAGTCGGCTTAGCCGGCCGCCGCGTACTAACCAGCGCCGCCGCCTCATCAAGTACGTCAATCGCCTTGTCCGGCAAATGACGCTCCGTCACGTAGCGCTGGCTGAGGGCTACGCTCAACTCGATCATCTCATCAGAAATCCGCAGTCGATGATGTGTCGCCAGCCGACTGGCTAGCGCCCGCACCATGGCCACGGCCGCCTGCTCATCCGGCTCCGCCACCGTCACCGCCTGAAACCGCCGGCTGAGGGCCGCGTCTTTTTCGATGTGCTTGCGGTACTCGTCAAACGTCGTCGCCCCGATCACTCGCACTTCGCCACGCGCCAATGCTGGCTTCAAGACATTCGCCGCGTCCATCGACCCCTCGGCCGAGCCGGCGCCGACCAGCAAATGCAGCTCATCAATGAACAACATAATCTCCTGATGATTACGCGCTGCAGTCACGACTTTTTGTAAGCGCTCCTCAAACTGACCACGAAACTTTGTACCGGCAACCATAGCCGTCAGATCAAGCTGAATCAGCCGCTTACCGACCAAAAAATCCGGCACCGTCCCCGCTGCGATGCGCTGTGCCAATCCTTCGACCACTGCGGTTTTACCGACGCCCGGCTCGCCGATCAGCGCTGGATTGTTTTTACCGCGCCGCCCAAGCACTGTGATCAGCCGCTCCGTCTCGACTTCCCGACCGACCACTGGATCAAGCAGTCCGCTCCGCGCTCGCTCCGTCATATCAACTCCATACTGATCAAGGAGCTTGAGATCGGCCGACCGACGAGCATGCGGCGCCGCACCTTCCTTCGACTCGTCCTGTATGGCCTCCAGCTGCTGCCGATCAAACACGTCCTCTAGCGTACCGCGTAGCTCCTCCAGATCCACATTCATATCACTGAGTAGCTTCGTCGCCCGAGCCTTGTGCTGCAGCAGCATGCTATAAACAATGTGCTCGGTGCCGATGCGCTCCTGCCCAAACTCCGTCGCTAGCTGCCAAGCCGTCCGTATCGTCTCCAGCACCTCGGCGTTCATACCTTTGTGAACAACCACCACCACGAACGACTGCGCGGTTAAGCCTAGAGCCAACTCCGCTCGATCCAGCGTCACACCATTCTCCGCCAAAATCTTTGCGCCCAGCGACGAGTTTTGCGCCAATACACCGAGCAGCACATGCTCAGTACCGACATACGGACTGCCGCTATTATGCGCCAGCAAACCAGCACGCTCTAAACTGGCCTTGGCGGTATCAGTGAGCCGAGATTCCAACTCAGAAAAATCTTCCGGCATATCGCCCTCCTTTCGTTTTTGGCGATTGTCAGAAAGCAGCCTATTCCGCCACCTCCTCAACCGCACTCATCAAGCTGTCCTCAATATTTTTGCGAGGTTTTGCTTCAGGTTTAGCAGCCGCCTTTGCCTCAATGTCCAGCTCATAGCCAGTCAGCCGGCTTGCCAAGCGAACATTCTGCCCAGCCCGGCCGATGGCCACTGACTGCTGATCCTCGCTGACGTAAACCGTTGCCCGCTTTTCATCTTCATTAACCGTCACGCTCAGCACTTCTGCTGGGCTCATGGCATTCGCGATGAAGCCAGCCGCGTCTTCCTCAAACGGAATGATATCAATTTTTTCCTGCTCGCCGATTTCGTTCATCACCGCCTGAACACGCGTACCGTGACCGCCGACGAAGGTACCGACTGGATCAACACCTGGCAGTGCCGATGCGACCGCCAATTTGGTGCGGCGGCCAGCCTCGCGAGCAATCGCTTTGATTTCTACGGCGCCCGTTTCCATCTCTGGCACTTCCTGGCTGAACAAGAACCGCACAAATTCCTCATTGCCACGGCTCAAAATCAGCTGCGGACCGCGACCTTCACGCTCGATGTCCTTGATAAACACTTTGACGCGGCGGCCAACACCGTAGTATTCGCCAGGGATCTGCTCGGACTGCGGCATGATGCCAACTGCTTTACCCAGCTCAATCCGCACCACGCGCGGCTCAACCCGCTGAATCGTACCGGTCACCACCGTGCCGATTTTATCCTCAAATTCTGCCAGCACCACTTCGCGCTCTGCCTCGCGCAGCCGCTGCAAGATCACCTGCTTGGCGGTCTGAGCTGCCACCCGGCCAAACGTCGTCACGTTGTGGGTCTCGACCGTCACTTCGCTGCCTAGCTCAGCCGCCGGATCAACGGTTTTGGCCTCGTCCAGGCTCATTTGATTGACGTCATTTTCAACCTCTTCAACCACCGTTTTAACAACTGACACCACAGCCGTGCCGCTGTTGATATTCAAGCTGGCACGCACCAATTGCTCGCGCGTGCCGTTATCACGCCGCCACGCTGCCGCGATAGCCTGCTCGATCACCTCCAAAACCGTTTCTTCTGGCAGGTTCTTTTCCTCAGCAATCGTCCGCACCGCCAACGTCAATTGCTTAATATTCAAATCTTCCATTATTAGCTCCTTTACGCTATATTATATTATACTACGTTTCCTATCAAACGCCCAAGAGACGAAAAACTCCGACCTGTTGGCCGGATGCTTAGTAGTGTAGCATACCCAGGCGGGCAGCGTCAAGTTCAGCCGCCCTATTCACCCATGTCAGCCTGCGAACGGGTATGCGTATCTAACAGAGGTGGGAGCTCATAGCTATTCACAATCTTGACAAAAAGCATTGACATTTTCTACTAATAGTGATATATATATATCAGCCTTTTGACAACTTATCGTAAGTTTTGTCAACTGCGCTTCGCTGCCCTGGGTCGGATACCTACGGTGGCTTGAGGCGCGGAACGGCCGCACCTCAACAAGTGGAAAGGAAAGTACTGTGCTTGAAGGATTGACCATCATCATCGGCGTGATCATTGTTCTCGGGGTCGTTATGATCATGACCTCTGAAGGCGATAGCCTGCCCCTGGTCAATGGCATGGTATTCGCTACCTTCGGGGCGACTGCACTGTTTTGGACAGCGAAAGGTACTATACAGTACCTCAGCAAGGACTCATCCTTGCTGTGGCTGTACAAGCCCATCTCCACCTTGCCCGAATGGGCAGGGTACGTCGGGCTCGCGGTCACCGCAGGCCTGCTGATCGTAAGTATCGCATTCTTGGTGGACGATTTTGTCCACCTCCCCCGACGGAAAGGAGGTAGCCGCTGAGGTGCGGGGCGGGATTGATACATTCTTTGTATCTCCCGCCCCACTCACATCACTGAACTTATGTTATAGACCTTATGACATCGCTGGCTGCTGGAGGTAGTGGCCGACGTCCGCCACCAGCTCGACCAGGCGATTAGAGTACCCCCACTCGTTATCGTACCAGACCATGATTTTCACCATATTACCACCAACGACCTTGGTCAGCGGCAGATCAACGATGCCAGAATGTGAATTACCGATAAAGTCGCGGCTGACCAGCGGCTCTTCACTGACGCCCAAGATCCCTTGATAGAAACTATCAGCGGCGGCTTTCTTAAACGCGCCATTTACCTGCTCGACCGTCACGTCACGCCGCAGCAGCGCTGTCACGTCACTGAGCGACACCACCGGCGTCGGTACGCGGACACTGAGGCCGTCAAACTTACCGATTAGCTGCGGTAGGGTTTTGGTCACGGCGATGGCCGCACCGGTCGTTGTCGGCACGATGTTCTCGGCCGCGTTGCGACCCTCGCGAAGGTCCTTGGCCGGCGCATCTTGCAACCTTTGGCTAGCGGTGTAGCTATGCACTGTCGTCAGCATTGATTTTTCCACACCAAATTCTGCGTCTAGAATCGCCATCACCGCACCCAGGCTATTAGTCGTGCAGCTGGCGTTAGAAATGATCGGCGTCGCGCCCTTGATTTTGCTATCGTTTGTACCGAGGACGATGGTGTCAACGCCATCAGATTTGGTCGGCCCGCTGATAACCACACGTTTAGCACCGGCAGTCAAGTGCTTACCCGCGCCGTCTTTATCGGTAAAAAACCCGGTCGATTCAATTACTACATCAACATCCATCTCGCCCCACGGCAAGTTTGTTGGGTCCTTTTCCGCCAGCACTTTGACAGGTTTCCCGTCAATGATCAGTTCATCCTCGGTAGCCTCAACCTGGCGGCCGTATTCCCCGTAATTACTATCGTGTTTGAGTAGGTACGCCAGTGTCTTGGTATCCGTCAAATCATTAACCGCCACGATCTCCAGATCACTGCGCTCCCAGGCAATTTTAAAGGCGCTGCGCCCGATCCGCCCGAAACCATTAATCGCTATTTTTGTCATCGCCATACAAGTATCCCTCCCGAGTAGCATTAGCTTTTTACTAATTATACTACAAAGTTGTATAATGAAACTATGACGCGCGAGGAATTACTGGATCTGGCAGCACCGCAGTACGACGAGATACCAGTGCTGGTGTTAGATAGCGCTATTGATTACGCTACTAAAAAACACGCTGGGCAAAAACGTAAGAGTGGCGAACCGTACATTACGCACCCGCTGGCGGTGGCTGGGATTTTAGTGGAATGGGGCATGGATATCGATACGGTGATCGCTGGCGTGCTGCATGATACGGTCGAGGATACTGATGCGACATTGGATGAACTGGAGAGTTTGTTTGGGCGCGACATTGCCTTTTTGGTTGATGGTGTGACCAAGGTATCGCAGGCGCGCGCTGGCATGCGTAGCCTCGATAGCTACCTGCCGCACACCAAGGACAACCTCGCCAAACTGATGATCGCGGTCGGCGAGGACATCCGAGTGATTATTATCAAGCTGGCGGATCGACTGCATAATATGCGCACGCTTCAATATATGCCGCGCGACAAACAGAAGAAAATCGCCCGCGAAACGATTGAAGTGTTTGCGCCGCTGGCGGATCGATTGAATATGGGACGCGTCCGGGTGCAGTTGGAAGAGTTAAGCTTCCGATTCTTGATGCCCAAGGATTTTCAACGCACCAAGAGCCTGATGGATAGCCGCCTCAAGAAAAGCCAGCGCAAACTCGCCAAAGTCCGCCGCGACGTTACAGCGCGCCTCCAGAGCGAGAGTCTGCAATTTGAGATGGACGGCCGGGTCAAAAGCGTATATAGCTTATTTAAGAAGCTCGACCGCGTTGGCGACATTGATAAGATTTACGACCTGATCGCCCTGCGGATCATCGTCGATGATTTAGCGACCGGCTATCTGGTGCTGGGCGTGCTGCACGAAATGTACCAGCCGTTTTACGAGCGCATCAAAGATTACGTTGCCAACCCTAAGCCAAACGGATACCAGAGCTTGCACACGACGGTGCAAACGCCAACCGGGCAAATCGTCGAGTTTCAGATCCGCACCCGAGACATGCATGAATACGCCGAGCGCGGTTTGGCGGCGAGCTTTCATTATAACGAGCAAAAGATGTCTGACGCCTACCGGCAGGGGCGAATAGCTGCGCTGCCGACGGATTTGGCATGGATTCGTGATCTGCAGGAGACGGCGGCTCGGGCACGCGAGGGTAAATCATTTGATTCAGAGAAATTCCGCATGAAGCTGTTTGAGGATCGAATTTTCGTCTATTCGCCCAAAGGTGATATTTATGATTTGCCGCGCGGCGCCTTCCCGCTGGATTACGCTTACCGCATTCATTCCGACATCGCAGCGCACGCCAGTGGCTTTAAGGTCAATGGCGCCATGAAGCCGTTCACTTATGAATTGCAGCACGGCGACGTCGTCGAAGTCTTGACCAGCAAATCCGCCAAGCCCAAGCCAGCCTGGCGCGACATGGTCATCACGCCGCATGCCAAAACCAAACTGCGCATGCAACTGTCAAAAAGCGGCGGCGTGCTCGCACATTTGACCGGGTTAACCGACGGCGTTTCATCGCTGTTTCGACGGTAAGCAAAACGCTCGCCTCATACCAGAGACTGTGACGAATGTGACACCTCATAATACTAGGTTGTAGAGAATACACAAGACCGTCAGCCTCTCTGACAAGTCGATAGTTCTGCGGACGGCGTTGCCGGATGCATTTGACTTGGAGGAGATGGCTGACGGTCGTCCCGCAACAAACACGCATACCAGATTATTGGTAAGACGTGATGCCGCTTTACTTTACAAGATAGTTGTTACGCCTGCTCATTCCAGCGCTCAATCGCCGCCGCCACAACCTGCTTAGCAGCATCAACGCCAGCAAATTCTTTGACAATGGTCGAGCCTGGCTTCTTCAGATCCTTATAGTGATTGAAATGGAATTCAATTTGCTTAATCAGCTGCGCCGGCAGATCCTCCAGCGACTGAATGGCGTTACCATTATGGCGATCGTCGCTTGGCACCGCGATAATTTTATCATCAACCTCATCGTCATCAACAAATTTCATCACGCCAAGGATCCGCGCCTCGACTATCAGCCCAGTCGTCAGCGGCGTGTCCGTCACCAATAGCACATCCAGCTCATCGCCGTCCTCATCCAATGTCTGCGGGATGAAACCATAATTAGTCGGTTTGGCAAAAATCGCCGGGTCAACTCGGTCTAACCGCATAACGCCGACGTTTCGATCCCATTCAATTTTATGATTTGACCCAGCCGGAATCTCCACGACAACGGTGATTTCGCCGTCCTGATAGTTTCCCGGGGTTAATACTTGGTTAAAATCCGCCATGACCTACTCCTCTCTGGCTTTTTCTTGTAAATATTCACGAATTTGCAACGCTGCCACCGCACCCTCGCCGACCGCCGAAGCGATTTGCATCGTTGCACCCGAACGGACGTCGCCTGAGGCAAAGACGCCAGGAATATTGGTGCACAAATGCTCGTCGGTGACGATGTGTCCGCCGAGGTCCAGTGTAACATCGGAATCCACTAAGAATTGGGTGTTCGGGATTAAACCGATGAAGACAAATAAGCCGTCTGCAGTAAATTCTTTTTGCTCGCCGTTTTGGGTTGTTTTGACACCGTAGAATTTGTCATCTTTGACGATAATTTCGTCAGTCACGACACCAAGGTGCACGGTTATATTGCCTGCATCAACGTATTTTTGTAGTTCCCTCTGCAGGACCTCGCTAGCGCGAAGCTCGGATCGCACCAGCAGGTCAACGTGGCTGGCATAGCGAGTCAAAAATATCGCCTCTTGCACTGCCGAGTTACCGCCACCGACGACGATCAGGCGCTTGTCGCGGTAAAATGCACCGTCGCACGTCGCACAGTAGTGTACGCCGCGACCATACAATTCGTCCTCGCCCGGTACATCCAGCTTGCGGTGATTTGAGCCAGTCGCTAGCAGCACGGTTTTCGTGCGTACTGGCTGACCATCAATTGTTAATTCAAATTCATCGTCAACCCGCTTCAATGCTGTGACATCGCCGTACTCAATCTTTGCACCGAACCGCTCCGCCTGCTGCTGCAATTCTGATGCCAATTTCATACCGGTCACGCCCTCGGCGAACCCTGGATAGTTATCGATTTGATCGGTGATAGCCGCCATACCGCCAACCACGCCACGCTCGTACAGTGTTGTCGGCACGTCTTCGCGCGATAGGTAAATTGCTGCAGTGAGTGCGCTTGGACCGGCACCGACAATGATAATCTCTTTAGACATTCAACCCCCTTGACCTATAATATCGCTTGATAACTTCTGGCATCTCCGGCCGTGGAATCTCCGCCGGTTTTTCGATAGCCATGACCACAAATTTGAGTGGCGCATTAGCAGGAATTTTATCACCCTGACTCTTATTGCCGTAAGCCTTGTCCGCTGGAATTGTCAATTCACGCACACCGCCAATTTTCATACCAATCAGCCCCTCTTTCCAGCCCTGAATCACCGACGTATTCGCCGGGCCGTTCACCGCAAACGGTGCTTTCAACTTACCGCCATTAATCGACTGATCAAAAATCTCGCCCTTGGCATTCCAGCCAATGTAATAAGCCGCAAATTTGGTATCACCCTTAACTTCTGCGCCGCCGCCCTCCACCAAGTCTTCTTTGCCGAGCTCTTTGATGTCACCAGCCTCAAACGCACCAACTCGCGAGCTAAACTCAGCAAATTTAGCGTAATATTTTTTGTTCAATTCCGCCGTCTGAGCGTCAACTTTCTTTTGCCACTCCGTGGTTGCTTTTTTATAATCTTCTTGCGCCTGCTTTAGCTCGGCCTGATCTTTGGCGTCATTGCCTGGCTGCACCATCATGGCGATGAACCCGCCAATTGTCCCAATTGCTAATGTCCCCGTGATGATCCATATACCAAGTCGCTGTCCCCTCGTCGTCGCCATAATCCTCCTTTATCTTACCTTGAAATTATATCAATGTTTCCTCTCGGCCGCAATGTCGTAGCGTGCCAGCTCATCATCAATCCCCACGCCGGCTGTCCGCTGTAGCTTGAGCAAATTAGCATAAATACCGCCCGATTTTGCCAGCTGTTTCGGCGTACCAATCTCGTCGACCCGACCATGTTTTAGCGTCACGATCCGATCTACCGTAGCGATGGTACTCAGCCGGTGAGCGATAATCAGCGTCGTTCGCCCCTTCATCAGCCGCTCCAGCGCCTGCTGCACTAGATGCTCGCTCTTGCTGTCGAGATTGCTCGTTGCCTCGTCGAGAATGAGAATTGGCGCATCCTTGAGTACCGCCCGCGCGATGGCAATGCGCTGCTTTTGACCGCCGGACAGCTTGAGGCCACGTTCACCAATTTGTGTGTCATACCCTTTGTCGAGCTCGCTGATGAAGTCGTGTGCATTAGCGGCCTTGGCTGCGGCGATCACTTGCTCATCCGTCGGCTCATCGGCGCCATAGGCGATATTTTCACGAATTGTGCCGGAAAAGAGCGCTGGTTCCTGAAACACCGTGGCGATATGACGACGCAAACTCTTTTGCTGCACCGCGTCAATGGCCACATCGTCAATCATAATCTCACCACTATCTGGCTGATACAGGCGCATCAGCAAGTTCGTTAAAGTGGTCTTGCCGCCGCCCGACTCGCTGACGAGAGCAACGTGCTCACCGGGATGAAGCGTAAACGAGATATCGGTCAACACTGGTTTTTGCATGGCAGAGGCGTAGCGAAATGAAACATCGCGAAACTCGACCGCCCCGCGGCTCACGACTAATTCCGGCGCGTGATGGGCATCTTCAATCGCTGGACGCAGCGTCATTACGCTAACAAAATCCCGACTCCCGGCCAGAGCTTTCTGGAAATTATCAACGATGAAACTCATGTTAAACAGCGGCATCCGCAAATTATTAATCAGCGTGATCAGCAGCACCATATCGCCGATCGAAAAGCGCCGCTCGGTCGTCTGCACAAAAATGTAGGCAAAAATCATGAAGAAAATGACCGACAACACCACGCCGCGCACGATGTCCATGCTGTGCCAGTAGCGCGATTGCTTGCGCGTAATGGCAATTGTTTTGCGGTAACGCTTGGCAAAATGACGATATTCGAGCGACTCACGAACGTAGCTTTTGACGACTTTAATCTGGGCAATGACCTCGGCGAACCGGCCGCTGGCCATATCTGTCTCGTGATTTTTACGGTTCTGAAAGGTCTGCCACTTCTTGCTGGTCAGCGCCGTCAGCCACATAAATAGCGGATACATAATGACCACCATTACCGCCAACTCCAGGCTGTATACCAGAACGATGCCGATGGTGATACCCGTCGTGAGTAGCATTTGGAAAAAGTTATTGGCAAACATATTCAGAAAATTCGTCGTTTCGGTAATTGCCCGGTTGAGGCGATTGATAATTGTGCCAGTCAGCTCGCCATCAAAATAACTTTGCGGCAAACTAAGTAAGTGATGATAGTACCGCGTCGACAGCTGCTGCTTGAGCCGCGTGGCCATCACATCGCCCCAGTAACCGCCGAGGTTCCGTACAATCGTATTCGTCACGTCAAGCGCCAGCAGCACCAGCGCCAAGAAAATCGCCTGCTCAATTCCCACCTTGCCACCCTCAACCACTTCAACCATCAAGTTGGTCACCCGCGAAATCACGAACGGTACTGCGATACCGGTCAGCGCCACGACAACCGAGCTGACACTAACCCCGACGTAGTATCTGCCCATGCCGCGCGCATACCGGAGCATGTGAATCAGCGGCTTCATCAGACTATTTCAGCGCCCCACGCATCTTTGACTGCGCGCTCAATTTGCTGCATCACCGGCGTGATATCATTATCCACCAATGTCCGTGTAAGTGAAGTAAATGTCAGCCGCCATGTTATTGTTTTCTGCGCCGCATCATCCTCAGACTGGTAAATAGTGAGTGGCTCAAGTCGCACCGCCATATCAACATCCTGCACAACCTCGTCCAGCGTCTGCAGTAGTTGCTGATACCTGACAGCGGATGGTACTTTGAGCGAGATATCGCGCGTCGTTGATGGATAGCGACTGAGTGGCCGATAATGACTGTCACGCTTGGCGTAGACAGCCTCCAAGCCAGCCGTGTCCAAGCTCGCCGCCGCCACGTAAGCTGGCAATTTGAAATTCTTGATGACCGATTGTTTCAATTCGCCGACTATACCAACAAACGTTCCGTCGGTTGTCTCGACCAGTGCACTACGTGATTGGTCAAACGGTGCCGTGACTGAGAAATTACGCTCCTGTTCAATCGGCTTAAACACCAGCTCGGCACCAAGGCCATGTGCTAATTGTTCGACCAAGCGACGAATTTTGTAAAATGGTGCACCCGCTCCCGGCTTTTTGGCAGCGTAGACGATATCGGTGAACTGACTGACTGCCGGCAGGCCATCTCCACCTAGGCCATGCATTTTGCTGTGTCCCTTACCCATCTCAAACAGGGCAAATTCATCATGTCCAGCCTTGATGTTGGCGTGAACCTTGTCGAGCAAACTCGGTAGCACCGTCAAGCGGTAATATTGCAAATCAGGGCTGAGGGCGTTTGATAATTTATATGCCTGAGTAACGTCCTGCTCGGCGTTTTTTAGGATGCGTTCATGAACGAAACTGTAGGTCAAGACTTCGTTGGCACCGGCGCGCGACAGACTTTGGCGAACGGCGTTTTTCAGTTCACGGCGCAAATTTTTCGGCGCGGGTTTAATACTGCGACGCGGTAATTGACGCGGTAATTTATCGAAGCCATACAGCCGCCCAACCTCCTCAACAATATCCTCAGGTAGCTCAATATCGGTACGCCAAAACGGGCTGTAGACCATCATGCCGTCCTCGCCATACTCGCGCCCTTCATCAACGAAAAACTCAACGTTTCCTAGTAGCGTATTCATTTCACCATCAGCAAAATTTACGCCGAGCCGCTCTTCAACAAATCCACTCGGCACCAACAACCCACCGCACCAGTGCGTACCATCAGCCAACACAGACCGCAGAGACTGATGATTCTTAAACAGCACGGGACTAGCTTGTTCACCGCCAGTCATACCCATGAGTCGCTTGAGTACCGGGTCTGCTTGTGCTGGTGACTGGCCCTTATTAAATCGCGTCAACGCATCAGTGAAAATGCCGTGACGCATGGCCGTGCGGCGTAGTGCATACATGTCAAAGTTAGCACATTCGAGGATGATGTTTTTCGTGCCATTTGAGACTTCAGTGTCAGCACCGCCCATAATTCCCGCGAGACCTATCACACCCTCGCCATCAGCGATGACGATGTCGTCATTCGTCAACTCGTAGTCCTTACCGTTGAGCAGGCTGACCTTCTCGCCGTCACGAGCCAGCCGCGCCCCGAGCGTACGCCCACGCAATTTGTCATAGTCATAGGCATGCGTTGGCTGTGCCGTCAGTAGCATCATGTAATTCGTGGCATCGACGATGTTGTTAATTGGTTTGCCGCCCATCGCCACCAGCTGACATTGCAACCATAGCGGGCTTGGGTGTACTTCAACATTTTTGATGGCTACCGCTGAAAACACCGGCACTACTTCAGTCGCCTCATTGAAGATCTCGAGCTCAAGACCGTCGCCGCCGGCAAATTCTTGAATTACATTATACCACTCCGGGCTGGTAAATTGCTGATGAAAAATCCCTGCAATCTCGCGCGCCACGCCGAGTTGTCCAAAGCAATCCGGCCGGTGAGTAAACATCTTATTCTCAATGTCCAGCACGTAGTCGTCCAGCCCAAACGTTTTAGCAAAACTCGCACCCGCCCGCAGCTCAACTCCTGCCGGTACGTCGTGTTCGTGAATCTCAATAATCCCCTCGTGATCCGTGCCGATATCCAGTTCATCAGCCGCCGCCAACATACCTTGACTGAGCACACCGCGCAGTGGCCGCGCATCCAGCACGAACGGCTCATCGTCATCAAAACTCGCCGGCACCGTGCTTTTTGGCGGCAACCAAATCGCCCACATATCAGCGTGAACATTTGGTGCACCGCAAACCACTTGCACCAGCCCGTTCTCATCACGCGGTACATCCGCCGCCGCACCACCATCATCGATCTTGGTCACACTCAGCCGATCAGCATCCGGGTGCTTAGTACATTCAACCACCCGGACGATTCGCGCGTCGCCATATTTAGCATTGAGGTCGATCACTTCCTCGACACCGCCAAGTTGCTGATTGACCCGCGCCACCAACTCATCCACCGGCGGTAATTCAAAATTAATCAATTGTTTGATAATGTTTAGGCTGACTTTCATATATATCAGTATAGCATTCTAATCAACGGTGTAGTCAAACACCTTGACGGGAATACCTTTTTCCCTGGCTTGATCAATTGTAAACGTCGTGCCAGGGCTATCGTTGACCCGAAATGCCACTAATTCATCTGCCAGAGCAACAATCTGGCAATTACGCGCATGAAACGACTCGGCGTTGACTTCGGTAAATTCGGTGGTATCGCTCAGCACTCCAGGTCGATGTTCGGCGATGTCTCGCAAAAGAGCGACCGTCGCAATCGCATCATCCTGGCGACATTTACCGACAGCTGCTCGGTCATGCAATGCTTGGCAGTATAATTTCAATTCTACTGGCAAAAATATCCGAAACCGTGCCGTCTCCAGACCGTATTCATACGCTAGCCGAGCCGCTTCGTGATCAACACCAGTAGCGCCGCCCGTCACAGTCCCGCCGCCTTCAGCAATCTTTTGTCCAACACACTGCTCAATGTCATGGCGAATCGTATCATTCACTTCGCGCGTACCGACAACTCCGAGCCACTTCATAGTTCGCCCCGTTGACCAAATATTACTCTTGAGCGGCAATGATCTGCGCCTGAATCCGGTCTAGTTCGGCCTCGTCCATCTTTGGCCCCTCGGTCGTCGTCAGCCAGCCGCGATAGTTCTCATGAAACTCTGCGTTCTCTGCCCAGACATCTGTCCGCCCCGCCAAGTCACCATGTAGCGGATACAGCTTGGCGTGCACATGCGCTACGCCCGTCCCCTCGAACACCAGCGCCACCCGCGGCGTATTAAACGCTCGCTCTAGTAGCCGCGCCACTTGACGCACTGCTCGCATAAACTCGAGATACAGCGTCTCGTCAATGGCAAAAATATAATCACCCGGATTATGCTTTGGAATGACCACTGTCACCCCCGGGGTATTTGGAAACGGCGTGAGAAACGCCAGGAACTGCTCGTCCTCCCAAACCCTCCATGATTTTACGGTGCCTGATACAATGTCGTCGAAAATTGTATGGTTCATAGTTACTCCTTTTAAGATAATTATACCAAATAATTTTAAGCTAAAGCAAAATACAACGTAAGGCTACATCCCGCGTTATGTCCACAACTTCCTACTAGGTTTAGTCCTACGATTAAACTATTGCTGCAGAGGTAATTTATTATTTTATGCCATAATTTTGACAAAGTCCATTGACGTTTTGTTCTATTATTGATATATATATCAGCCTTTGCATCCGCAAGGGTCGGCGTTTCGCCCAAAACCATTGGGCCTGAGATGCCCCACTTCGCGAGGAATTACAACTCCTCGCCCGACTCCAAGAGGAGTTATTATGGGAACTAGCAGCCAGTACGAGGGTGGTATGGGCCGCATCGGTGGAGAGGTCATGTACTGGGACAAGAACGATGACGGTACTACCAACATCTTCCCCGGTGGTATGCCCGACGCGCGACCGCACGACCACATCGTCGTGAATGAGGACGGTGGGGTCGAGTACATGCGCGTGAACGGTGAGGTCATCAACGACTACCGCGATTACCACGACTGATTCCTACCAAACGGTTTGTGGCTTCCGTACAAAAAGCCACTTTTCCTTTATAATATGTCATTGATTATGGATAATCATCATACTATTATTGAGAAATTTACCGGCAAGCTTCATGAGTGCGCCCCACGTGGTCATTTTGAATTTACTAATCTGCCTATGGGGTCATACGATTTCTTTTACATCGTGACTGAAGATAGATGCTTTGCTGGTGAAGTATGTCTTTTTAAGACGCGGTCTGTATTGTACGACCCAATGAGCCGCTCAAGTGAAGCTTCTCCGATAGTTGGCGCAGAAGATGGATCTGGTAAAATTGTAGACTCTTGCTTCTCGTTGTATAGTCAACCAAATAACTTTATATTCTTTGACAGAGACTTCAACTATTGCTTATATAAGCTAACACCGTAAGCTTAATGCTTTTCAATCCCCAGACGTTCCGCAGGCAACGGCGGTCACTGATAAGATTAAAGATGCTGGAACATTTGTAGAAGTTGAAGTTTTGTCGGATGATGAGACTAATGCGCTAGCAATGATTAGTGACATTGAGACCAAGCTCGGCCTTGAGTCGGCAGAAATTGTTACGCGGCCTTATCGGGATATTTGTATGGGATAATCAAGCTACGTTTTTATCAAATCCACGCCTGTCCCTACCGCCCAACCGCAGCAGTACATTATACAAAAATATCATAACTCCCCAAAGAATAACGCTCAGATAATTACCCCAATTAAAATCATTCCAAGGATTGCGGGTCGGGCTGTCTGTCGGGTCGTACGCCACAAATCCCACTACAGCCATCACGAGAATGATTAGGAACACAGAGATAATAATTTCACGCACGTAGCTAGAGCGTTGAAATATTGATAGCCTGAGGTTATATCGAGCGTCTGGTGGCAACAGCACCAATAACACGATAACGATATACGATGAGATGGTTATTATACCCTCAAATACATCCCACGGGTTGACCTTCATAATGTCAGGCTTCACCATCTTCACGATCTCTTGCATACCCCAGGATACCCCAAAGAATAACGCCAGTATGATCAGCACCAGCCCGAGGGAACTCCATCGCCTAGTCCACATTGTTCGCTCCCGCTATGACACTTGTTGCTGCTTTGTAGACTTCATGTATTTTACCAAACACCTGCTTGTCATACTCTTCTCTGTCTTCGATGCTGCTGTCTGGCAGTTCGATAGTATTCTTGAACTGTGGCTGCATGATATTAACCGACGTCACTTCCATGCCCTCTTCAATTTCAACGTCGTAGACCTGCTTTTCGACACCCGGAAACTCCTTCACATAGTGATCAATGTACGCGCCAGGAGACAGGAACTTGCCCCTACTCGGCCGAAAATCAATAACGACCGTGCCAAGTGTATCGGTATGATTATCGATCGAGGGTGCGGAGAATAAACTTTTCGCTAGCTGGCTGATTTTATTATTGTGTTCTATAGCTTCACGAGAAATAAATATCTTTGCGGATTTTATACGATGAGCCCGCCTGATTAGCTCGATAGCATCTGGATGGCAAATCACCGTCCCGATAAATGCTGCCTTGTCAGAAAGCGAAAGCTTTGTTGCGCGATTATTTATATACGCTAGGATCTTTACGTTCGTGGCAACATTTCGGTTGTATTCTAATGCCATAATTCCTTTGTCGGCATAGTAGAGGAAATGCACCACCTGGACTGGCAGCTGTCCATCAGGCAATGGATAGCGCTTGACGAGATCATCATCGTCCCTACCTATGGTAATCACGTTTGATCCGTACACGGCGATGATACCCG
>ERZ772971.98-NODE-98-length-55496-cov-8.733158_pt1 | contig 55496 bp, 63 predicted proteins | sample MGYA00511943_ERZ772971 | MGnify/ENA primary metagenome ERZ772971 (study PRJEB29015, sample SAMEA2737929) | human oral metagenome | biome: human oral; feature: human-associated habitat; material: dental | place: China | collected 2144 ... | reverse complement strand
TCTTCTTTACAAGAAGATAAGTCGATCGTGTGACTGCAGAGTCATATGACTTAAAACCGTTTAGCACTGTTACACCGGAACCCTGATATTTATAATAGCTTCCCGATGTCAAAAGCTCATCATACTCGGGGTAGTCCTGTTTACCATTTGATACATATATATCATACCCCTTATCAATCAAATCCGACACCTTCGTCTCAGATAACTTTATCTCTGTATTACTAATCATCAAAGCAGGTGCCTTGTCAGGTAAACCTATCAGTATATATGCAAACATCAAAAATACAAATACCATAAGTACTGCAACAATGTATATCCATGATTTTCCCGTTCTCTTACGCGCATTGAAGTAGGCCATAATCGATGGCGTTGCAATCGCAGAAGCAATTGGAGCTGCACCGTGTCTAAACTTGCTCATTATAAATAAAGCAACCGCAAGACTGATTAGGATCATCGAGATATAAAAGATGTTCTCTTTCAAACTCAGCTTGCCGGTTCTGGTTTGCTCATTCGCAGGCGCATCGTACATAGGTACACCATTCACATCGTTTCTCTTCAAATATGAGCGCAAGCCAAGAGCTATGCCTATGAATAATAGTGCTAAGAAAACCAGCAACCCAATAAAAACTAATCTTTCCATCTAAAACCTTTTCTTTGAATAAGTTCTTATCTATCAAATACATCCATAGTCTAACACAAATTTAAATTGTTTTCCATGAAGCAATTATTCACAATGTATACAAGCTTTTCAGATTATTTTTTTCTTTACACCTCTTTTTCACTATGTTAAAATTGTATAGAGTTTAATACTTGTTTTATTCTAAACGTGCGCATCATTTTAGCGCAAAAAACAAATTTAATTCCGTTGTTTCTGTAGTTAACTTTTTTATCGAAGTAATTCAGGAGTCCTATATTCAATATTAGGATGCATTAATCAAACATGAATGTTAATCGTAATGCTTTAGGTGTTTTAATGCCGTTCAGCCTATATTGTGCTATCTGTACAATGACGTGTCTGATAATTTCGTCAAAACCACTTCAGGCGATTGGCGGTGTATTTTTCGGATATCTGATAGCACTCATAAACTGGTTTCTTCTGATTTTGACCGTTAGATGGTTGTTTAGTATCAATCGTCTTCTTGCGGTACAACTTTTGATATTCAGGTTGCTCATCTACATATTAGGGGCCTGGGTCTGTATGCAGATAGGCTTTCAGTCCGTGCTCCTCTTTGCTGCATCTATAACAGGATTCAGTTTAGTTATCTTCGTTGAATTTGGGTTAAAAGGAGGCCTTTGTTTTGTTAAACATAAATGAATTAGGTGCTAGGATAATATTCAGTTTCGGCAACGGTAAACTTTTCATTACCGAAAGTACCCTATTCGGAATTTTGATAGCCGTCTTTCTTGCCATATTGGGAATTTGGCTCGGTAGTAGACTTGAGAATGTCCCGCGTGGCAAACAGGTATTCGCGGAATTCATAGTCGAATGGGTTTATAAGTTCACAGAAAAACATATGGGAAAGGGTAATTCTAAATTTGCCCCGTATATAGGCACTCTCCTTGCCTTCGTATTTTGTGCCAGTTCGCTGGGTGTTTTCGGCGTCAGACCTATAACGGCAGACCTAAACGTGGCCTTTGCACTTTCCATTATGACAATGGCTATGATTATTTTTAACTCTACAAAGGTTCATGGCTTTAGAGGCAGACTGAAGCACATGTGTGAACCATACATCTTTATGCTGCCACTCAAGATCTTAGAAGAAATTTCACTTCCTATTTCGCTGGGACTTCGTATATTTGGTAATATCTTAGGAGGCTACATCATAGTTGAATTATGGATGCACCTAATGACAAAGCTCAGCAATTTCTTTACCGACGTGCCATTTTTACGGGCGATTACAGTGCTGCCTCTGAATGCAATTTTTGATATAGCAGAGCCGGCAATTCAAACCTTTATATTTACAATTTTGACCGTTATTAATCTTGCCGCAGCTATGAAAATTACAGCTACAGTAAGCAATGATGAGAATAGAGAAGAACTTTAGGAGGAAAATCAATGGAATTTATCGGAATCGGTTTAGCAATGGGACTTGCCGCACTTGGCATAGGCCTAGGTCAGGGTATCGGATTAAGCAAAGGACTGGAAGGTATTTCAAGACAACCTGAAGCTACAAGCAAGATTCAGACCGCTATGATTGTAGGTATGGCGCTCATGGAGACCATAGGTATTTTGACATTTGTAATTGCTATAATCCTAAGCAATAAATTGTAACTTAAATTCCTGAAGGAGGCACATACTTTGGATATTAATAAACACCAAGACCTGCTTACTATAAACTGGAATCTTATCTTTTCGATTATTACCGTTTTAGTACTTATTTTGATATTAAAGCATTTTTTCTTCGAAAAGGTAAAGAAGTTCATGGATGAACGCAAGGCAAAGGTCGAGGAGCAATTCCAAAAGGCGGAGGAAGCCGAAAATCAAGCCCGCGAAAAACTTGATGAATACAACGAAATACTCGCAGGTGCAGAAAAAGAGAAGCGTGTAATCATTGCTGATGCGATGGAAAACGCAAAACTTCAAGCAAATTCAGTATTAGATGAAGCCCGCAAGGAAGCAGCTGATATTCGTGAGAAATCAAGACTTCAGATTGAGAGAGAAAAAATAGCAGCAAGAAAGGAAATCCACAACGAGGTCGGTGATCTCGCAGTCCAACTTGCTGAGAAGATTCTGGAAAGTGAACTCGACGAGGATGCTCAGGCTTCAGTTATAGACGAAATAATTAGTAAATCAGAGGCAAACCGTGAAACAAAAAAATAGCAAGGATTTAGAGGCTCTCTGCGAACAGCTCGATAGAGCCACAGATAGTCTCAGAGATTTACGCAATCTCATCAAACATACAAATGGTGAGTATCGTGACCTACACACCTACGCTTTAGAAAAGCGCACCCTGCATGAGCAGGAGGAGATGTATGCCTTTATCGAAGCCCTCAGCGAGGGGCTCAGCCTATTTGATAAAAGGGAGGAAAACAAAATCAAAGGTATAGTTTACTCGGCTATACCTCTTGACCGTGAAACAATTCAGAGGATGGAGGTGCAGACCTCTGCCCTTATTAAAAAGGACTGTGTTTTGACAAATCGTATAGACGAGAAAATTATCGGCGGCTTCATTATCTCCATAGACGATAAGCTGATAGATGCTTCGATACGCAAGCGTATGGAGGATATGCGCCTGCACCTGTCTTATAATACAAATTCTAATTAATGGAGATGCTCATGAGAATTAACACTGATGAAATTCTAAGTAATATAAAGGACAAGATAGATAGTTTTACCTCGGAACTTGAGATAACCGATTTCGGTCAGGTTATCGAGGTTGGCGATGGCGTTGCTCATATAGACGGTCTCAAGTCCTGCTTTGCCGGTGAACTTTTGGAATTTCCTAACGGCAGCTACGGCATGGCTATGAACCTCGACGACGACATGGTCGGTTCTGTAATCATCGGATCAGACCGTGGAATCCGGCAGGGAGATATAGTCAGACCTACAGGTAGAGCCATGGAGGTTCCTGTTGGCGAAGAGCTGTTGGGAAGGGTTATCGACCCGCTTGGAAACGCCATTGATGATCACGGAAAGATAAATTGTAACGAAGCCAGACCCCTAGAAAGCAATGCTCCCGGAGTACTCGATAGACGTTCGGTATACCAGCCTCTCCAAACCGGAATAAAAGCAATAGATGCCATGATTCCAATCGGCAAAGGGCAAAGAGAGCTAATCATAGGTGATAGACAAACAGGTAAGACTGCAATCGCCATAGATACTATAATCAATCAAAAAAAGCAGAACGTAATATGTATATATGTTGCCATAGGCCAAAGAAAGTCAACGGTTGCACAAATCGCAAAGACTCTCGAAAACCATGACTCAATGTCGCATACAATCATAATATCTGCTACCGCAAGTGAGGCCGCACCTATACAGTACATCGCGCCGTATTCGGGTTGCGCAATCGCAGAGTACTTCATGCATAAGGGCAAGGATGTTTTGATAGTCTATGACGATCTATCAAAGCACGCCGTGGCATACAGAGCCATGTCTCTATTGCTCCGCAGACCACCGGGACGTGAAGCTTATCCCGGAGACGTGTTCTATCTACACAGCAGACTTTTGGAGCGTGCAGCAAAGCTGTCAGACGAACTTGGAGGAGGCTCCATCACTGCACTTCCAATAATTGAAACTCAGTCCGGTGACGTATCGGCATACATTCCAACGAATGTAATATCCATCACAGATGGACAGATATTCCTAGAGAGCAACCTTTTCTTCTCCGGTCAAATTCCGGCAGTAAACGCAGGTATTTCCGTATCTCGTGTCGGTGGAAACGCTCAGATTAAGGCAATGAAGAAGGTTTCAGGTACAATGAAGCTCATCTTGGCTCAGTTCCGTGAACTTCAAAGCTTTGCCCAGTTCGGCTCAGATATTGATTCAGATACCACTCAGCGTCTTGAAAGCGGTAAAAGACTCATGGAGATACTAAAGCAAAAGCAGTACTCCCCTATCTCTGTTGAAAATCAAATAATGATAATCTATGCTGCAATAAACGGATATCTTAATGATATAGAGCTTGAAAATATCTCCTCATTTGAAGAGGCTCTATATGAATTCATGGAAATGAAATATCCGGAGATAATTCAGGAAATTTTTGTTACAGGAGATATATCAGCCGATACCGAAAAACTTTTGATACAGGGCATAGCAGAATGTAAGAAAGAAGGTAAGTATATTGGCTGAGCAAATTCAGGCGATTAAAAGGCATATAAACAGCGTCAAAAACACCGAGAAAATAACAGGTGCTATGAAGCTTATCTCAGCTGCCAAACTAAAGCAATCGACCGACCATCTCAGTTATACCAAGGAGCATATCGAGCCTTTGATATCAAAATTCAAACAGGTTCTCACCTGCGACATCGCACCTGATTTATACTGCGAAGAAAACCTTGAGATGCGTAGGTTTGAAGAAGGCACAGTAACCGAATCCCAAAAAGATTCAATCAAAGAGCTTTGTATTTTGATCACCTCATGCAAGGGACTTTGTGGAGGATATAATTCGAGCTTAATCAAACATGCTGCTGACATGAAGGAGAGCGTAGCTACCATTTTTGCACCTCTCGGAGACAAAGGCTTTAACTACTGCTCCAAGCATGGATTTGAAATCTTCGCAGTGAAAGAGTTTGCCGATACATACGCCGAGCATGCACACGAACTTTCATACGAGCAAATATATAAACTATCATCTGCAATACTTGAGCTCTATCGCAAAAGCGAGATTTCAAAAATCAAAATTGTTTACACTAAGTATAGAAATCCGATAGCCTTTGACATCGACACTCAGCTTTTGCTACCAATCGAAAAAACAAGTTCGTATAAGGACGACGACATCAACAACAACGGCATATTCGATCACGATTCCGGCACGAGGTATTTTGATGAGATTGCAGAGGCATATCTATCGATGAAAATTCTCAGATATATAGCTGAATCGACGCTCTGCGAGCATGCAGCAAGGCGTATTGCAATGAAAAATGCAAATGACAATGCAGTCAAAATGATAGAAATGCTTTCAAACAAATACCACACCGCTCGTCAAAACGCGATAACCGGTGAGATGATTGAAATCATAGTCGGTCACGAATCCCAAAAGCTTAAGAAAGTCCAAAGGATAATAGGTGAATAACTTGAATACAGGAATTGTAAAACGAATTATCGGTCCGGTAATAGACATCAAATTTGAAGATAGCGAGATGCCACAGCTTCTTGATGCAATCAAAATAAAAACAGAAGACCATGTAGTTGTGGCGGAAGTCGCTCAGCACGTTGGCGATAACACGGTTCGCTGCATAGCCCTATCATCTACCGATGGTATGAAGCGTGGACTTAAGGCAATAAACACCAATGCCCCTATTGAAGTCCCTGTTGGAAACGATGTTTTAGGCAGGCTTTTCAACGTTCTCGGTGAACCTATAGACGGACTTGCGGCGCTGGAAGACGCTCCGAAAAAACCTATACACCTTCCTTCACCGGAGTACTCTCAGCAGGAGACCTCGACTCAAATCTATGAGACGGGAATCAAGGTCATAGACCTTCTCGCACCTTACACTAAGGGCGGTAAGGTCGGACTCTTTGGCGGTGCAGGTGTCGGAAAAACCGTTCTTATTCAGGAGCTCATCAACAACATCGCTAAAGAGCACGGAGGAATCTCTGTATTTGCAGGAGTTGGAGAAAGAACAAGAGAAGGAAACGACCTATATAATGAGATGCAGGAGTCCGGTGTAATCGATAAAACTGCCATGGTTTTCGGACAGATGAACGAGCCGCCGGGAGCGAGAATGAGAGTTGCTCTTACCGGTCTTACCATGGCTGAACACTTTAGAGATAGAGAGCATCAGGACGTGCTTTTGTTTATAGATAATATCTTTAGATTTACTCAGGCCGGTTCAGAAGTCTCAGCTCTGCTAGGCAGAATTCCTTCTGCAGTAGGCTATCAACCAACTCTAGCTACGGAAATGGGTGCACTTCAGGAGAGAATCACCTCTACATCAAACGGATCTATAACCTCGGTTCAAGCCGTATATGTTCCCGCTGACGACTTGACAGACCCGGCACCGGCGACAACATTCTCACACCTCGATGCGACTACAGTTTTGTCAAGAGCTATTACAGAGCTTGGAATCTACCCTGCCGTTGATCCGCTTGAGTCCTCATCAAGAATAATGGATCCACTCATTTTGGGTGATGAACACTATCATACAGCTCGAGATGTACAGGCAGTTTTGCAAAGATATAAGGATCTTCAGGACATCATCGCTATCCTTGGAATGGATGAACTTTCTGAAGAGGATAAGCTGACAGTTGCAAGAGCCCGCAGACTCCAGAGATTTTTATCGCAGCCATTTGCCGTTGCTGAACAGTTTACAGGAATGCAAGGAAAATACGTTCCGCTAGCAGACACAATCAAAGGCTTCCGCGAGATACTAGACGGTAAGTACGACCATATCCCGGAGTCCATGTTCCTCTATGCAGGAGGGATTGAAGAAGTGGCACAAAGGTACGAAAATGAAAAATAATCATACCCTTCTCCTCGAGATAAAGACAGATAAAAAGGTAATATACTCAGGCTACGTCCTTTCGGTAACCATCAAAGACGCAAAGGGACAGGAGTGTTTCATGTCCCATCATTGCGATACGACAAAGAGCATACGGGACGGAATAATCAGCATTAGTGAACCACCAGACCCAGTGGCTGATTCCGTCTCAAGCTCAGGTCAGATTTATGATACAAAAAAAAACACCTCAGCTGCAAAATCAAAAAGCGCACAAAAAAAACTGTTTAAAGTCTCAAATGCATATCTAAATATTCATAACAATTCTATTGTTCTCTTTGCTCCGGACGCAGTTGAAATCAGCGTTTAAGTATTGTGATACAATCCAATTTTGTGATTGTTAAATTCCTATCATAATTATTCAAAATGGGGTTCCAATGCACATAAAAATATAGTATGATATGTAGGGTTTAAATTTAATTTGCAAATAGACTTGTATTCATTATACAACGGAGGTTTTAAAACATGCGCGACATATACACGAGAGTTAATAATTTGCGCCGACAGGTTTTCTCTGCAGTAGCAAATCTTGCATATGAAGATCGTGATCTCAGCGAAATCGTAGAGATTCCATTTGAGATTCTTCCCGGCGAAATCGCATCAATCAGAGAGAGCGTATTCCTTGAGAGAGCTATTCTCGGAGAAAGAATTCGTGCAGCACTTGGACTGGACATCCAGCCGGCAAGAGAGCACATATCAATCACAACAGGTATTGACGAAATAGTAAAGGGTGAAAACTACTATAAGGCACCATTGATTAATATAATCAAGTTTGCATGTCATCAGTGCCCGGAAAAGCTAATCAAGGTTACTGACATGTGTCAGGGATGTATTGCTCACCCATGTACTGAAGTCTGTCCTAAGGATGCTGTTGATATCGTCAACGGTAAATCATTTATAGATCAGGAAAAGTGCATTAAGTGTGGAAGATGCGTGACTGCATGTCCATATAATGCTATCATCAAAATGGAAAGACCATGTGCAGCCGTATGCGGAATGGACGCTATCAGCTCTGACGAATACGGTCGTGCAGACATAGATGAAGATAAGTGCGTAGGATGCGGAATGTGCCTAACACACTGCCCTTTCGGTGCTATCGTAGATAAGGGACAGTTATTCCAGACTATAACTGCAATTAAGAGCGATACCCCGGTATATGCTGCAGTTGCACCCGCTGTTGCCGGTCAATTCGGAAACGGCATCACAATGGAACAGCTAAAGGTTGCACTTAAGGAGCTTGGATTTACAGATGTACTAGATGTAGCTGTAGGAGCTGACCTTTGTACAATTCAGGAAGCACACGATTTTCTAGAGAATGTTCCGGCAGAGATTCCTTTCCTTGCCACATCATGCTGTCCATCATGGTCAGGTATGGCAGAAAAGCTTTTCCCTGAGCTAAAGGGACACATCTCCATGGCTCTAACACCTATGACACTTACAGGCATGGTTCTTAAAGAACAGCATCCGGGATGTAAGGTTGCATTCATCGGACCATGTGCTGCTAAGAAGATTGAGGCAACAAGAGAAAATATCAGACCATATATAGACTTCGTACTCACATTTGAGGAAGTAATCGGAATGTTTGACTCAAGGGGAATCGATCCTAAGAATGTTGTTGTTGATGAGAACGAAGTTTCACCGGGAAGCTCAGCAGGAAGAAACTTCGCTGTAAGCGGTGGTGTAGCAAACGCTGTAGTTCAGGTAATTGCAAAGCTTGAGCCGGAAAGAGAAATGAAAATTGCAAACGCTGAGGGTCTTGCAAATTGCCGTAAACTGCTCCAGGCTGCCAAGTTAGGTAAGTACGACGGATATCTGCTTGAAGGAATGGGATGTCCGGGTGGTTGTGTCGGCGGTGCCGGAACCATGGTTTCTCTAACAAAGGGTAACAACGCAGTTGCTAAGACAACCAAGGAAGCTCCATACGAGAATCCACTTGATAGCGAATACAAAGATTATCTGAGAATAGTTGAGGAGAATCAGGATACTGATAGCGAGCTTGGTAAATAAGGATTGGCATTAAACTAAAATACAAAATCGGTGCTTTGCAGCACCGTTTTTTTTGCTATTCAACTACACCTAGATATTTCTTGAGATGCTCTATGTAATCCTCACCGGTTTGACTAAGACTTATGCCCTTCTTTTTTATATAGCCAATTTCCATTACGCTGTTCGGATTCTGTTTGTCCTCATAAGGAACTGCGATATATTCATCACCGTTTAATTCCTCACATATGATTCCGGAACAAAGAGTGTAGCCGTTTAGTCCAATCATCAAGTTTAGCATGGTAGCTCGGTCATTAGCTTTAATAGTTCTGGGATATTCGTTGGTCGTCAAAATTTCTTCAGCAAAGTAAAACGACCCATTATCACCCTGCTCAAACGAGAGACATGGATAATCCTTAAGCTGTTCAAAGTTAATTGACTTTTCCCCTGCAAGTGGATGCCCTTTCCATATATATACGAAAGCATCGCAGTCTATAAGTTTGTTGAAACTTATGTTTGAGGCGCTCAGCAGCTTCATAAGAGCCTTGCGATTGAAGTCGCTCATATAAAGTAGCCCAATCTCACTTCTTAAGTTTGCAACATCGGATATAACCATTCTTGTCTGAGTTTCCCTAATTGCGAATTCGTATTCAGTTGTATCAAAGCCCTTGACCATCTCTACAAATGCTTTTATTGCAAATGAGTAGTGCTGAGTTGACACACCGAATTTTTTCTTTATCTTTGCTCCGTCACCGTACTTTTCCATCAAAGTCTCGTACCCGGCATAGACCTCCTTTGCATACATCAGAAATTCCACGCCGTCAGGTGTCAGGCTCACACCCTTGCCACTACGATTAAACAGGCTGAACCCCAGCTCTCTCTCGAGTTCTTTGATTGCACCGGTCAAAGACGGCTGAGCTACATAGAGCTGCTCGGCAGCTTTGTTCATAGAGCCACACTCCACTATTTTTATAAGGTATTTTATCTGTGTCAGCGTCATTGCATCTCTCCTGACTTTTCAAGTTTCTTAGCTTCGCGCCAAGCTATAAACCTGTCAAATTCCTTTTTTACCAATGCCGCTACAGGAACTGCTACCAGCATTCCCATTAGTCCTCCGGTTGATGCCCCTATTAAGAGCGCAATGATTACCAGTATTGGGTTTACCGAGATGCTGTTTGAGAGCAGTTTTGGATTTATAAAGTTACCATCTAAGCCCTGTATAACCAAAACCACAATAAGTCCAATCAACATTTTCTTGAAATCGCCATCGACTACACAGGCCAAAATTGTACCACCGTAGGCAAATATAGGACCAACGTAAGGAATTAGATTCCCAATTCCTGTCAGAATACCAATCAAAACGCTGTACTTTACATTTACGATTGAAAGTCCTACGCTCACCAGCACAGCCATTACGCAAGCATCGAGAAACTGACCTTTGATATATCCTGAGAAGCAGTCATCAGCATCTTTCAGGAATGTCGATAATGCGCCGTAGCTACGATTTCTAAGAAGTGCAGCTGCAGCCTTCTGCCAGTACTTCTTCAAGTTGTCCAGATCAATTAGAACATATATTGAAAGTACCATGGCGATTAAGAACTTTGAAATTGCATTTCCAACATTTGATACAAACGAGAATGCACCTGTTGCGATGTCCGTAGTGCTGCTGTTTATCCAATCGAGAAGCTTCTGCTGGTACTCGCTTATATTTGCAGACTTGATTCCGAACTGCTCTAGCTTGCTCGCTATTCCCTTTATAAATTCCTTTCCGGAGCTCAGAAGAGAAAGGGCTATGTTTTTGAGACTGTCGGTATCCGCAAGTTTGATTTCATTCGCAACCGATGAAATTATTACAGATAAAATCAGAAATATGCATCCTGCTACTATCAGGTATGTAATCAAAACGGATAAGCCCCTAAATGACATCCTGTCTTTCTTCTTTTTGAAGATGATTCCAAGGCTTTTGTAAAGTATCTTTTCTATTTGGTTTACAATCGGATTTAGGAGATAAACTATTGCAAGTCCAACTATAAAGGGTGAGATCAGCGAGAAAAATGTCGAAATAAAACTCATTCCCTTTGGCACTATCACACCTATATTGATTAGCAAGAAAAGCATGACCAGAATGCAAAATGCACCTAGTAATACATACAAAAGTATCTGTTGATATTTTTCATTTCTATCAGGTAATTTCATTAACCCCTCCATTAACTGTAGCTTTATTTACTACAGACATAATCTATCACACTTCACCCGTCTTTTCAATCAAAGCGAAGTTTGCTGCTCTTTTCGTATAGTTTTTCTCCAGCATTCTAACATGAGATAGGAACGCTTCGTCATCAAAATACTTTGCCCCGCTATGGCATTTAATTACGCAAGCCTGACATTTGATGCATGGCCCTGTAATCGTCGTATAGTCAGATGATATTACACCGACCGGACAGACCTTGACGCAGACTCCACATCCATCGCAGAGCTCATCTACGGTCTTAGGTGTTGCCTTTAGGAATTTTGCCGGCTGCATATCTTCGCCTAGTGGTATGTAGTATGGCTTAACCTCGGAATCAGAAAGGATGTTCCTTCTTTCTGATTCCTGTGCTTCTGACTTTGATAGCCACTCAGCTATGCTTTGTGCAAACTTTTCTATTTCGGCTGTATCTTCTTCGTCCGGTCTTGCTGTTCCGATAAGTTTTGAAAAGTGGTGCTGACAGGCAAATGAACCTGCTGCAAAGACATCAAATCCGTTTTGGTAAAGCTCTAGTGAAAGTTCGGTCAAAGAACTGTCAAAGCTTCTATTTCCGAAGGTAGTGATAGCAACTGCCTTTGTTCCGTTTCCCTTGAAAGCTTCCTTAAGGAAGCTAAGTAGTTTATTTGGTACTCTTCCTGCATAGGTCGGCATTCCGAAGACAAGCAGTTCATCTTCTGCAAAGGTGTAGTATATATTTCTCATCTCGGGCAATGTAAAGTCAATCGTATTGACATCGGCACCCAGCTCCTCTGTGAGCTTATTTCCGATAAGCTTTACGACCTTCTCCGTGTTTCCGCCCGGACTGAAATAAACCAGATATATTTTTTTGATATCCATCGTTTCCACCTTCCTTGAAAACTCGCTTACTTTATCTTTAGACCCCTAAGGTATTCCTTTTGCTCGGGGCTTATCCTATAGCTTTCTATAGCCTTTTGTATAGTCTTGTTGTGGGTCCACTTTGATAGTCTTTTCTCCTCAATGTATCCTATCGCGCTCTCCCACTGCTTGGCAAGAGCCGTTGCAAAGAACCAGGCTATCATCATGTTGAGATAGTATTCTTCGCTTTTAACTACAGCCACAAGTTCAAGATATTCAGACCTGAATTCTTCATCAAGATAATAGCTCATCAGCATCTCGATTCCGAATCTGCTCGTGTAAAGATAATCTGATTTTATCCACGACTTAATGCAAGTGAGAAACTTTGCCTTGTCTTTTGCTAAAACCTTGGGGTTTATTATATCGCAAGTTGCCCAATTATCAACATATGGAAGAAATTCATCAAGTCCGGAAAGGCACTCCTCCTGAGACTTCATACATGAAATTGCGATTCCGTGCAAAGTATTCTCCTCTAAGTATTTATGAGGAAGTTCAGACAGCCAATCTCCTATGTTCTCGCTTCTGAGCTCCTTTTCGAGCTTTCTTAACGCAGGAACTCTCACGCCGATGATCAAACTATCATCCACATTTGGGATTAGCTTTGAATTAAATTCCTTGTAAGACTCATCCTTTAGACTCATCAGTCTATTTCTTATATCTTCAGCAATTGTCATAGTGGTCTCCTTTTATATCAGTCTTGTCGTCCACTCCGAAAGGTCCCAGATTTCTGTAGCAAGTCCTTCGTAGAACTCAGGCTCGTGACATACCATCAAAATGCTGTCATTGTGCTCATTCGCATCTCCTAACTGTTTTTATAAACGATACCATATAAATGACGAAACTGCAAGATTTTAGGCTGTACTGACGTTCGAAACCTGAACGTTTTGCAACAAAAAACAGCCATCCGGCTGCCTTTTGATATTTTTAGTTATAGCTCTTGAAATCCTCTAAGCACAGAACTTAATCTGAAATAAGGTATTTAATCTTTATTTTTTTATCCCTCATGTCATTTTCTCTAATAATTGAATTCCTCGGCCAACTTAGTTTTTTGAATTAGATTTTTGTATACCTTTGACTGATTCATCAGCTCATCATGTGTGCCGACTGTCTCAACAATACCGTCATCTATTACAACAATCTTGTTAACGTTTTCTATTGATTTCAGCCTGTGCGATATTATAATTACCGTCTTATTTTCTATCAGTTTGTTTAGGCTCTCCTGAATCTTCTTTTCATTATCTACATCAAGGCTTGCCGAAATTTCATCTAAAATCAATATAGGGGCATCCTTAAGGAATGCTCTGGCGATTGAAAGCCTCTGTCTCTCTCCACCGGATAGCTCTGCACCATTTTCACCTATAGGAGTATCAAAGCCTTCGGGCAGCTTGTCTATAAAATCCATGCAGTTAGCAAGCTTGGCAGCCTTTCTTACCTCTTCATCGCTTGCACTTTCTCTTCCAAGTCTTATGTTTTCCATCACACTGGTATTAAACAGAGTTACATCCTGAAATACAATTGAAACATCCTTGAACAAGGACTCTGTCGATATATCTTTGATGTCCTTTCCGTCTATCAAAATACTCCCGCCATCGTAGTCGTACAGCCTTGACACCAGTCTTAAAATAGAAGTTTTACCGGAGCCCGATGCACCGACAAGTGCAGTGACCTCACCTTGTTTTGCTGTAAAGCTCACATCCTTTAGTACTTGAGTATCCTCGTCGTACGCAAATGAGACATTTTTGAACTCTATATCAAAGCTCGAAAGCTTAGTATCCTTGCCCTCCTGTAGTACAGCGTTCTTAATTTCTTTGATTCGCTTTACCGCAGGCTCTATATAGTACATTTCTAATATGCCTTCTTTTGATATATCAAAGAGTTCCTTAACCTTTATTGCAGCTATAATATATCCTATCAGATACAGAAGTGAAATTTCACCGCGCATGAGCAGTTCTATTCCGACAAGTATAACCACTGCGACGCTGATATATGCAAATAGCGTAGATATTGCGGTGAGAACCATTGCCAACAGCTCAACTTTTAAATGTATCTTCTCACTCTCCTCCATCTTCTTATATAGACTTTCCTTAACATTCTTTGACTGATTAAAGCTGCTTATTTCTTGTTGTAGCTCGATAGTCTCCTGAAACAGCTCGGAGTTTTCTCTCAAAACACTGTAGTACTTACTGTTTGCCGAGATTTCTTTCTTCCTGCTCATTGGAATTACTACAAAGCTCACAAGCGTAGGAATTATTGTCGCAAGCCCAAGCTTCCAATTTCCGATAATCATCATTAGACCTATAATAGGGAAGAAAATCCACATTCCGACAACCTTAGGGATCGAATGGCTCATCGCATGCTCGATTGAATTCACATCAGCCATTATAGTTTGTGATAGATCTGATAAATCATGCTTTGAAAAGTACGCAAGCGGTAAGTCTGCTAAATTCTCAGCGATATCCGTTCTCAATTTTGCCGACTCCTTATAGGTGGCGTTATACAGGCTAACGTACTCTTTTGATAGCAATACATACATCAGTAACAAGGTAACTACCGCCATGCAGATATACTGCCAGGTAGCGTGCACATTCCCTAGTATCAGCTGATCGAACATAGCCATCAAAATGAACACAGGAGCTAGGTTTGCAAAATATGTCAAAGTACAATATAAAGTCGCTTTTGTAAGGTTTTTCGCACCCTGATCAGACAGGGCATATCTCTTTTTAAAATAGTTTTTCATTCTACACCCTCCAATCATTTGCTGTTTCATATAGGCAAAGCAATTTGCTGTAGATTCCTTGCTTTTGAATTAAGGATTCATTGTTTCCTCTTTCAACAAGCTTACCACCTTCTAAAACTATGATTTCATCTACATTTTGGATGCTGCTCAATCTATGGGCAATCATGATTACCGTCCTGTCCTTCATGAGGTTCTTAAAGGCTTTTTGCAATTCATACTCGTTATCTGCATCTATAGAAGCACTCGCTTCATCCATTATTACTATAGGAGAGTCCTTCAAAATCGCTCTTGCTATCGCGATTCTCTGCTTTTCACCACCCGACAAATAGACACCCTTTGAGCCGATGATGGTGTTTTCCCTGTCCTTAAACTTAGAGAGGATTTCATCGCAGCCTGCCAAGCTCATAGCTTTCATGACATCTTCCCTGCTCGCTGTCTCGTCTGCCAATGCAACGTTATCATATATAGATTTCTTAAATAACTTACTATCCTGGAATACAAACGAAATATTGCGTATAATAGCCTCTTTTGTATACTCCTCAAGAGGATGTCCCCCTATTTTGATCGCTCCTGCATCAAGCTTATAAAAGCCGGATAACAGCTTGGCTATGGTCGATTTACCGGATCCCGAATGTCCTACAAGCGCATAGGTTTTCCTCTCCGGCAATGAAAATGACAGGTTCTCAAGTACTAGATTTTCTCCATATGAGAAAGTCACGTTTTCAAACTCTATATTGTAGTTGTCAAAATGTGTTCTGCTTCCATATGTCAGCTTATCCTCCTGCATTTTGTCATACAATGCTTCCAGATTTTCAATCGCGTATTTTGCATTGAATATATTCATGCTCGCCCACATGATTTTCATGAAGGCAACCATTATTACTCCGCTGATGAAAAATATCATGATGAGTTCAACTATAAGAACCTTTGGACTTCCTATGTCTGTCATGAAAAAGCTTAGCGGTATACTGATAATCGCAATCAACCCCAGAAAAATCAGTTGGTAGATAACATATGGTCTCTTGCAAGAAAGTGAGTAATCGTATGCATATTTCGAATAATTTTTTATGGACTCATTGAGAGCTTTAAATGAATTTAGCTTTGTCCCGAAAATCTTAACTACCTGCATCCCTCTTATGTACTCGACCGTCTCTGAACTGAGCTTGTTCAGTGCCGCTTGATACACATTCATAAAATCGGAATTCCCCATCATAGCCTTTAGTATGAGAGCGCTGACAAGGCTCAAAACCACGATGACTATCCCTACTCTAATACTTATAGTAAACGCCAGCACTATTGCAAGTATAGGTGTCAAAAATGCCTGCGAGTTATCCGGAATCATGTGTGCAACTGCTGTATGAGTCATTGCAGCATTATCATCTATAGTTTTTCTGATCTGCCCCGACGGATTAGTATCAAAGAACCTAAAGCTGGAATCTGTAAGTCCGTCTATTCCTCTCTTTCTAAGATTTGTCTCCAGCCTAAAAGCCAGCTTGTGCGAAGCTAATCCCGAGATTAGATATAATATAGCTGCTAAAGTCAAATAGATTACAATCTTTATTGCATACACACTTGCATTTTCAAGATTATTTTTGACTATAACTTCATCAAAGAATTTATATATGTGATAATACCCAAACACCATCAAAAATGCAGAAATGGCTGATATCAGAACTGCTAAATAGCCAAATATCCGGTACTCCGGTACATATCCAAATGATTTTTTATAAACGTCCATCGCCTCTCTCCCTTCCTTGCTCAAATACTTTGACAAACATTCTCTCCAGAAGCTGTCTATTTTTCTTAAAGTTCTCTCTAGCTCCCAAAACATTGGAAGCGAGAATAAGTGCATTGATGATATCCGTTAAAATATCAAAGAGATCTGTATCAAAGAGCCATCCTGAGCCTTCGCTAACGAGCTTATTAAGACTATCGTTTGTCTGCTCTTGCAGATCATGCATCATATCCTCAAGCTCCGGATTTCTCTTCTTTGCAATCAGAAACTCAACATAAAGTGGTATGTACGGATTATCATCTATAATCTTTTCGACAAGTTGCTTTGCCATAAATTCCATCTCATGACCCTTTTCGCACTCGTCCATGTGTTCTTTTATAATTGCATTTCTATACTCAATTCCAAAGATCATTATGTCTTTAAATATCTCATTGACGCTTTTATAGTAGTGATAAACACCCCCCTTTGATAAACTGGTACCGGCTATAATATCTTCCATCGTTGCATTTTCCAAACCCTTTCGGATTATTACATCAGCGGCTGAATCCATTATTTCATTTTTTCTTTCAGACTCGCTAAGTCTCTTTGCAGCGCACATATATTCACCTCCCTTTTGAACCGACGCGTCCGTCGGTATCTATATTATACATAAGTTAGGTATAACTAACAAGCACTTTTTTTGATAAATTGATTTTTTATAGTATTACTATATGCCTTAACTTTGAGCACCAAAAAAGACGACAGGCTAGCCATCGTCTTTTGTTCTTTGATTATTACTTATTCTGAGTCGCTTTTCTTCTTGCTATAAGTCCTATGATTAGGATTGCTAAAGCAATACTTCCGATAATTATGTAATTTACAAGACCTGTGGTATCTCCTGTCAATGCACCTTTGGCACCCGGTTTGTTTGCTACATGTGGTGAATTTGCTGCTGGATTTACCGGCTTTGTCGGCTGAATCTGTGGCTGACTTCCAGGCACCGGAGCAGGATTTAGAACAACCAAGTTAATGCTTGCAAAGCCAACTTTAGTCTTAAGCTTTAGTTTGTAACTGCCAACCTTTAAACTATTTAGACAGTTTCCACTTAGATTTATGATTATGCTGCCTTCCTTTGCTGTATAATCCTTACCAAACTCCAGCTCCTTAGATGCCTTTCCGTCTTCTTCCAGAACCAGGCTGCCTACTAAGTTGTCCTTTGATATTACTTTGCCCTTAAATAGATTTGAAATATCCACATCTAATTTAAGCACAAGGGCTTTTGCCTTGCCTTTAACAAATGAGACCTTATTTGCACCGAAGTCGTATTCAACATTGAGATCCTTATTTTCGTTACTCGTATCAGCAAATTCCAATTCCTGATCTGCCGCAGCTTTCTTAACTACTACCTTAGCATAAGGCCTTGCAATTGACTTACCCGGGGCAACTGCTGAAACCTTGTACTCGCCAGCCTTCTCAAATCTAAATCTAAGTTTGCCTTGAGCATCCGTCTTTGCTTCACTCACATTTGGAGCATTTGGACCTTCGACAAACTCCAGTGCTGCACCGCTGATTGGCTTTGCTGTACTATCTGCACCGTAGCTTATGTCAGAACCCATCAAAGTGAATTCTACTTCTTCGCCCTCTTCAATGGTGTATTCTTCCTTATCAAAGAAAGCCAGATCCGTTCTAATCTTCCAGTTATCATCATAGAAAACGCAGATATTATCTCCGCCTTTGAGCTCAAATTCTGAGATTACTTTGTCAGCCATCTTATTATTAACAGAATACATAAAGCTTCCGTTTGGATTGATACCGGTCCATAGGTCCTTGCCTAAAACCTTCATCCATCCGCAGTTATCGTTGCAGTTGAACTCTTCCTTTGACGCAGTATTAACACCCTTAGCCTTCAAAGCCTTTTCTATCGCTAGTGCAGGTACCGGAGCATCAAACTCAACATCGGTATAATAGTCAACACCTGCAGTGAAGTATAGCTGGTCGATCTTTACAGGAGTCTTGCTTATGACTGTGTTATGCAAGTCTTCCATTCTCATATTGACCGTGATAGCCTCAACTTGAATCGTTTTTTCGGCATTAAGAGATGGATTTGATTTTACAGAAAGCTTTAGTTTACCGCTCTTTGCTGTTATTGCCTTAAAACTTCCTTCAGCTTCATTTATCTTTAGAAGCCTATCTACATCCGTTGTGATTTCAATATCTTCATTAGGTAGTTGTATGGCCTTTCCACGGTATTTAACTTTGAAATTGCTCTTATCTCCCAGCTTAAGCTCTGTCTTTTCTAAATCAAACTCAAGCTTATTCTTGACGTCCGCATCCTTATATACAGCCTTTATTAAGGTCTTACCATTTACCTCAAATGATCCGCTGTATTTGAGTCCATCAAAGCTTGCCTTAGACTTTATGTCCTCATCATTTAGAAGCAGCTTATCGAGCACCTTTCCGGAAGGTTCGTAAAGAGTGAAGTTTACTGTCTTTCCAACACTTTCCTTATCGCTCTCAATATCAAGCTTTAGACCATCACCCTCAGCCTTGACCTCGACCTTTCCCGCTTCCTTGTATGTGAATACTACCTCGTGGTCATCCTTTGATATAGTCTTAGTCACCTTCTCAGGTGTGATATATCCTTTGATGTATTCCGGAGTGAATTCATAGCTTTTTCCAATAGTATAGTAGTTTTCTCCGATAATTGCCTTTGTTAGAGTCTCATCAGAATATACCTTTGCACCGTTTGTCACGAAAGGATTTAGATAGTTAGTGTAATAGTGACCATCTCCTGCACCGGCACTGTACACTTCTTTTGTAAAATACTTGCCGGGAATCTTCTCAATAACCAGTTTATTCTTTTCGGCTCCGACAACAACCTTATCTTCACTGATAGTCTTACCGTTTTCGTCCCTGTATTTGATTGTTACCGACTGAGGATTGACTACCGCTCTTGTATTTACAACATTTGCTTTACCTGTGCTATCGTATACCTTTGCAAATCTTTCCGTACCTTTTGTATAATCGGTTTTCTCACTGAAGGTCCTGAAAAATATGCCGACGTTCCTGCTATTTTTACCTAAGGTTTTAACGCTTTCCGGAATCGTAAATTCTTCAAGTAGTGTAAATGAGAATGCGCTGTCACCTATCTCTGTGATATTGTTACCTAATTTAATCTTTTTGAGATGTGAACCGTTAAATGCTCCACTTTCAATCTTCTTCACGGAATCAGGGAGTTCAATACTTTCAAGACCTGTGTTCTGGAAAGCATCGCTTTGTATAAGCTCAAGGTTTATACCATCTGCAAATTCAACCCTCTTGAGATTGGTATTGCCGAAGAAGCTTCGTCCGCCAAGTGATGTAAGTGACTTAGGCAGCTTTACTTCAGACAGGTTATTGCCCTGAAACGACATATATCCCGTGCTTTCAATACCCTCAGGTATGGTCAGCTTTGTTATCCTGTTATTAACTTTTCCGCCAAAAGAACTATATTTAAAAGCATCCTTATCGATGTGCTTTACAGGAGTTCCGTCAATTGTCTTTGGAATTACAACTTCGGTAGGATTGTTTTTATCCTTGAAACCCTTAAGCGTGTTAGTTGTCTTATCAAAATTCCACTGTGCAGGTGTGCCAACATTAGGATCATCAGAAGCAGGATTTTTAAATTCAATATAAATCCTTACAGTTACATCCTTGTTGCTCTTGTCATTAACTATACATTGAGAACTCCACGCCTTGCCCTTGTCCTTTATCGTAAGCTTGTTACCTTTTGCTGTAACATCGATATAAGGCTTCCATCCGTCGGGGATTTCAACCTCTAGATCAAGCTGTACTTCTGAACCGTCTTCAGCATAGCCCTTTAGCACGAGTTCCTCTTGCTTTCCGACAGTACCCACAACGGAATACTGTTTTTCTGCAAATTTTACAAGTTTTTTGCTTGCCGGTCTTTCGCTTCCGATACCTTTGGCGACAGTCACTTCTGCTTTGCTATCTGTTGCAAATACTTGATTTACCTCAACAGTCGGTAAAACAAGAGATAATGCCAGCATCAAGCTGAATAGTCCGGTTAAAAACCTTTTGTTCATACTAGTTCTCCTCTACAAAATATTATCGCTATTCTACGGACAAATAAAAAAGCAGCTTAGGCTGCAATGTTTCTGATGTATTTAGCTAGAACCTACCCGGAAATATCAAAGTTAATCGTTTCCGGTCCGGGCTCTGTGCGTGACAGCACAGAATCTCTATTTAACAGTCATAACATTCCATCGCTCGTAGAATAAAATGGCTATACTCAAAGGAGTAACCTGGCTTGACTAATGTCTTCACAGTGGCGGGACCGCTTAGGAATTACACCTAATTCCCTCCTTTGAATACTATTTAATTATAGTTTAATGCTATCATATATAAAAAATTCTGTCAATAATACGATCTAATAATCATCCTCTTCTTCGACTTTAATTTCATCCCTCTTAGGCAAATAATCTCTAAAATACTTTGTTTCCTTACCTAAATTCATCAGGGTTTTCTTGTCAAGTCCATACTTTTGTAAATAGTCCTTGACAAGCTTGATGTATCGCTCACCGTCTTTCTTATTTAGCTTTTTCTCAGGTTTGAAGAAATAAATGACATCCTTCTTAGAACCGCTTATCATCTTATAATAATACTCAGACGGCGCATCGTAATCCTGCAGATAATAAGCGCAGTAGTACTCTGCAGATTTCTCAATATCTATGACATAAAAGCTACCGCTACATTCATCAAAACCGTTATTACATACTATTCTACTAAGCTTTCCTGATTCGTATTCAATTTCGACATAGAAAGGGCCCGACGATCTAAGGTCGAACCTAACAAAATATTTGGCTTTCTTAAATTCATCTAACTGCTCTCTTGTCTCTATATCGACATCACTATATATGTATATATCAAATCCATCTGATTGAAGTCTCTTTGATATATTCCCATTGCCGGAACATGCCGAAAGCATAGCTGTAAATACAAGAATCAATATAAAAAAAAGCAAAACGAGATGACGCTTATTTACTTTTACGCTTTTAGCAGCCCCATTTGATATTTTAATCATACTTTTCCCCTTTTGATTCATAAATTTTATTTACATTATAGTTAGATTAACTCAAAGTCTCTCTAAAAGAATGGCTTATCACTTTTTTCTAATACTAAAGAATATTAACAAAGCACTCAGTACCATTTGGATCAGGGCTCCCGGAACAATACCAAGCAGATCATATACCCAAGCGACGATTCTTGGGACTGTAAATGTTTCGCCAAGGCTTCCTGTGAAGTACATAACCAAAATAATTAGTGATCCTATGAACCAAATAACACCAAAGAGTATACCTAACCAATCTTTTCTTTTACTTTCCATTATAACCCTCCTAAAATTCTCTACATCTTAATATTATATCAGTTTTTAAATAGAATTGCATGTTTTTTACGACTTAAGTCCATATTTAAGCCCGCGATGTTATGTTTTTCTTGGCACACTCATTGTAATTGCTATAGATATATTATATAATTTAAAAAACATTTTTAATTGATATTATTTAGGTTAATATTAAAGTTATACGCAAATCAATATGTGACAAAGTCAATATCACAAATTGCACTGTAACATTTCTATATGGATTTTTAGTTTATAACGGCGCTAAAATTATGGTTTACAACATTTCATTCGATATAGCAGCACTCTTTATCACAGCTATACCTTTAGTCTTCATGAAAGTGCGAAATGATATGCAGATCCTTGAGAATCGCATATTTTTCGCCATTTTAATTATGCATCTGATAACAACTTCGCTTGATATTTTAAGTTCTATATCCAATTCATATATTGATTTGTTTTCTATTTCTGTAAGAAGCCTCCTAAACTATTTATATATCATTATGCACGGTTCCGAACCAATAGTATTTACCATATTCATCATTGTATCTCTTAAGCTTTATATAAACGCTACAAAAACTCAGAAACTGTTGTTTTGGTCACCTGCAGTGCTGATAATGGCTCTATCTTTGATTTCCAATCCATTTACACATTCAGTGTTCTATTATGATGCAAAGAATATGTATCAACATGGTTCAGGTATGTATATATATAATATCGGGGCAATCATTTACATGTTTATCGCTATAATAATTGTACATAGACAGAAGAGACTTATTGTGCAGACCCAAAGACGTTTATTACTGATGATACTCATTTTTTCAATCGTCCCTGTTGTGATACAGCTTTTCTTTTTGAAACATCAGCTTATAGAGTTGTTTTTTCAGGCAATTGCCCTAATGTGTCTTTCACTTTCTATAGATACTCTTGATAACACATATGAACACATTACAGGAACCCCTAACAGATATTCTTTTGTGAAGACTTTAGTTTTATGCTTTAATAGCAAAATTAGTGCTGATGTGATTCTGATAAAATTATACAAAAAAGATTTCTTCAATGCTGCTTCAAAAGGCAATTCAAAATTTAACCCCTTATTGTCATTTTTGGGTAGCAATCTCAAGAAAATTTCACGAGGTTCAAAAGTATTCTATTGTGAAAGGGGCACTTTTGCTATTATTGTTGAACCTGATGCCAAACACAAAGAGAAGAATATAATTTCCGATATTAAGATACTTTTCGGTCAGAAGCTTGAGTATAGAGATCTATGTTTTGAATTTCCGATTCAAATTTGTAAAATCACACTTATGCATGACATTGCCACCCTCCCGGATATTATGGATATTGTGGATGACTCATATATATCTGCTGATGAACTAATCAATGAGATATCTGCTAAAGAGGCAATATCTGCTCTTGTTCGAGATACTCATTTTATGTCTGTTAATGAAATCCCAAAGAATCTGCGTGAAGCGCTTGATGATTTCCTCAAAAGTGTATCATCACTTACCCCACAGGAGAAAAAGATATTCACAGACTATGCCAATGAGTATAACGCTACAGAAATAGCTGAGTTGGAATTTATAAGCATAAATACTGTAAAAAAGCATACGAAAAACATCTACTCAAAGCTTGGAATAAAATCAAAGGAAGAAATCAGCATGTATATTGATCTGTTTGAGAGATGTGATATGTCGGAAGATCTGAGTGAATTGTTGCAATAGATACAGAATCATCTCTATTCATACCATTATGCATAAAAGTACCCTTTGGGTACTTTTATTTTATTGAATGCAGTAATATTCTATTCATTAAGTAGAACATTTTTACATATTCTATAGCAGTTATTATATTACAAAATGTAGGAGGAACATTTCATGGGTTTTATTCAAGCAGTAAAAGGTTCCATAGGTGGAACATTAGCCGATCAGTGGCAAGACTTTTATGGTCCTAAGCCGGGTGTCTCCGCTACTGCCGGTGTATTCTCAGGCGTTCCGATTGGAACAAATAATGGCAGAGGATCTAACACCAAGGGAAGCGAAAACATCATATCAAACGGCAGCAAGATAATTGTACCTGAAGGTATGGCTCTCATAACTATGCAGGACGGTGCAATGACGGGAATCATAACTGAACCCGGAGGTTATGAGTACACAAATGATACAATCAATTCCAAGTCAATTTTTGCCGGAGACGGACTCATCGATTCACTGGTTAAACAGTCTTGGGAGAGATTTAAATTTGGTGGAATTCCGGCAGCACAGCAGCTTGTATTCTATGTAAACTTAAAGGAAATTCCTAACAACAGGTTTGGAACACAGTCGGAAATATACTGGGACGATGCATATTTCGGTACACAGGTAGGTGCAGTTACACGAGGCACATATACTCTTAAGATAGTCGATCCTATCCTGTTCATAAAGAACTTCGTACCTGTTACATATCTTGTAGCAAATGCTCCTGAGTTTGATTTCTCAGATATGGACAATCCTGCCGGTGAGCAGCTTTTCAGCGAGGTAGTTGGTAGTCTTTCCGCCGCTTTCTCAAACTACACAAATGACCCTTCAAAGGGAAATCGAATGAGCAAGATCCAGGGAGATCAAATCGGTTTCGCACAGGCTCTGTCCAGTGCAGTGGACGATGCATATCAATGGAAGCAGGATAGAGGTCTTGAAATTGTTAAAACCGCTATCCTCTCCATAGAGTACGACGAAGACACCAAGGAAATGATGAAGGATGTCAAGCGTGCAGATGCGCTCTCCGGTGCTCGTGGCAACTCCTTTATGCAGCAGTCAGTTGCAAGAGGTATGCAGGCAGCAGGAGAAAACGGTGGAGGAACAGGCATGGCATTTATGGGCATGGGCATGGGTGCCGCAGGAAATGTTATGGGTGGAATGCAGCAACCTAACAACCAAAGTACATATCAGCCGGGTTTCGGTCAGCAACCACAACAGCAGTATCAACAGCCACCTCAGCAACCACAACAGCAGTATCAACAGCCACCTCAACAAGAGCAGCCTCAGCAGGTTCAGCCACAGCAAGATCAGCAGTCTCAACCACAGGATCCTACCGCAAAGCTGATTGAGATGAAAAAGTTGCTGGATGCCGGTGTACTGTCTCAAGAAGAGTTCGACAAAATTAAAATGCAGCTTCTCGGACTATAGTTAATTAAAAAGGACATAAAATTTAATAAATTCATAAAATGTATACGAAGGAAAAATAATATGGATAAGAACAAGAGAGTACAAATAATTGTAATTGCAGGTTTTGTGTTAACAATCATCTCATTATTTTTAACATTATATAAGGCAAGCTTCATGGATAAAAACATAAGCGACTCAATATTCAACGCATATAAAAGTCAGGGAAGAACTGCTACAACCCTTATTTTTATAATCGCTCCGGCTTTAGCAACTTTATTTGTCCTACTTAGGAAAAAAATCCCTGTAATAGTGTTCGGACTTCTGCAATGCTGTCTTTGGGCATTGCTTACGTCTACATTTAAGGAGCAGTTAGGTTCCGGTGTGAAATTCAGCTATGGAATTGGATTTTATATAGGTCTTATAGGTGCAATTATTATAGTTGCAGGCGGCATATATGCCATAGTTACAAAGGCATTCAAAAAATAAACCAGCATCTAAATGATTGCCAACGGTCTGTATGCTTATCAAACCATAATATAGTTATTGCTTAATATAATTAGCTTCATATAAGGTGCTTATGAAAATCCAAGGAGATAAAATAATGGAAGATAGAACTTTTGAAGAAAATGTTGTTACCGATGGCAAGACCCAAGCAGAAGAAGAGCGTAACGACGGTCAGATTAAGTGTCCTAAATGCGGCGCTACCGATATAGAGCTTAATCCAACTACGGGCAAGCTCAGATGTAACTTCTGCAGGCACGTCTTTGAACCCGAGATAGCTGAAACTGACGACAACATATCAGAACTTGATGGAGTTCGTATGTCCAAAGGTGCTTCAGATATAGCCGCTGATGCTGAGGATATATTGACTCTCAAATGCCAAAGCTGCGGAGCTGAAGTAGTTATAGATACCGCCTCAGCAGGCCAGGCAAGATGCCACTGGTGCAGAAATTTGCTGTCTATAAAGTCATGCGTACCGAACGGTGCGGTTCCGGATGTCGTACTGCCATTCAAAGTCACTAAGGCAGATGCACAGTCAAAAATAGATGAATTCGTAGGAAAGAGAAAATTCTTCGCACATCCTAAATTCACTAAGGAATTTACTTCCGATAACATCTGCGGTGTGTATTTTCCATATATGATTGTCGATATAAACGGTCATTCCCGATTGTCAGGAACAGGAGAAAAGCTTGTAAGGGAATACACTGTAAAGAGAGGCGATAAGGAAGAAAAGCGTTACGATGCCGATGCATATCATGTAGAGCGTGAATTTGATATAGCTATAGATGATCTGACAATCGAATCAAGCGCTGATAAATTGGATGTCTCATCAAAGGAAAAGACAACTAACATCATCAATTCGATAATGCCTTTTGATACTGAGAACTGCGTTGATTACAATGCAAACTATCTGCGCGGCTATACCTCTCAGAAGCGCGATGTCAATGTTGATGACGTAAGAGAATTAGTGAAAACCCAGTCCAACGACATTGCAAGAATCGCTGCAAACGAAACTTTGGACTATGATAGAGGCGTTGCTTGGGATACTGACAAATTTGATGTAAAAGGTGAATCATGGACAGCTGCTTATCTACCTGTATGGTTATACAGCTATATGCAGGTTAAAGGCAACAAGAAACTCCTCCACTACGTTGCAGTAAATGCAAGAACAAAGGAGACCATGGGAAGTGTTCCCATCAATATGACTAAACTCTGGATAGTCTCTATATTGTTAGAACTGTTCGGAGGAATATTGGCAGTAATTTTGGGTAGCGATTTGGTTAATTGGGATTCTAACTATCGTTGGGCATTGCTGCTACCGGGAGTAGTGTTCTTTGCAGTAATGTACTCACGATACAGAAATTCCGGAGCGCGTCATACCTACGAAAGAGAAACCTCAAATGAAATAAGTAACCTATCCACGGTGGATGATTTCATAGAACGACGAAATGGTCTCGAAAGTGCCTCAGTAGAAGGAGTCAACAACGAAGATATAAACGGAAGCAATGTAAAGAGTATAATCCCTGAACTTGGCAAAAAGGGTATTTCCTCTGTAATCGGAGATGCATCAAAGCTAAAAGGTATAATCGACTCTTTTGATGATTCCGAGTAAAGCAGACAAACTTGTCAAAACACAAAGTCGGACCGCTCGATATGAATTCGAGCGGTCCTTTATATGCTTTGCTGTTTAACTATGTAGTTTACCGTCTTATTTGAAATCAAATTGCTATCACCTAGTACAATCTGTGAATTGATTGAATTTGCCTTGACATACTGCTTGGCGAATTTGACATTCGGGGATACTTGAGATTCTTAAGCGTTTATATTCTACTTCTTATGGATCAACGTACCTATACACAGTCCTATTAGTGTACCTATGGATAATCCAAAGGATAATCCGTTTTGGGGGTCTAAGGTAACTCCAATTAAAAGACCGAAACACATCCCCATAAACATTCCCTCAGTCGCATAGTCACCTTTATACTTTTCTTTGTCAGCTCTTAGCTTTACAACTTTGATGATAATACATATAACTGCAACTACTAATAGTATTATAGGCACAAATACACGAAAAAAATATGACATCTCTCTTCTCCAATACATTAAATAGTTTAAACTGTCCATTACATCATAACATTTTTGATGTAAAATCACATTCTTTCTAGCAAAGCAATTTCTCTTGGCATTATGTTTTTCGATTTCAAAATTTCAATGAGTTCTCTGCGCTGGATATCGGAAATATACTTAGTGCTTTCATCTTCCTTTGATAGAGTAGCACATTGCCTTATAGCAATTCCAATATGCGATAAAGTGAGCTTGTCCTTTTTCTTATTTAATACCTCGATAAAGATATCCCAGACAAATTCCTCATTATATACCCAAAAGAACGAAGCAATTGCCTGCATCACCTTAGTATTTTGTTTATTGCTTAACAGGGAGCGGACATATGCCTTACACTCCTCTTCAAAACGACTAACTTCTTCTTCCGTGATAAGCTCTGATTTGAATTTATAAAGATGACTTAGATGAATATATCTTGCGCAGAAGCTTTGAAGCGTGTAAACGTTTGTCCAAATGATTTCCGGATTTGTTTCAACTTTGATGGTAGAAAGGTATTTCCCCCCATTCAAAACAAACCATTCTTTTATCGTTCCTGTATCTTTAGTTCCCAGCTCCTTGCATGCTGCCCTCATAAAGAGGCTCGCAGACTTTTTTCATTCTTTGACATCAGAACTGCTAAGATTTTGTAAAGCTGAATCTAGAATATAGCTAGTATAAATCATATATTCTTCTCCAATTTATTAAACTTCCCCTTAAATTCTTCTAAAATTCTTTTACTTGATCAAATAAATCTATGAGCTTATCCTTGTCAATAGCAAGCTCATCAGGTATCAGCGCCAGTAGTCCATCAAGCGCTGTGAATATCTCATCTCTTTCGACAGTATCAATAAATGGATTTTTTCTGTCCATCTTATTAAATCCCTCGGTATACTCTCTCACTAAAGCCTCGACAGCTTTCGTAAAACCCTCACTTGCTCCATCAACAAGTTTAACCATGGAGCCTCTTGTCTTTCTATATATGGTTACAGCTTTCTTGGCATTAGCACTAGAGATGCTCTCCTCACCATCCCACGAGCGGAAAGGATTATCCAGATTCTGTGCAAGCCACTCAGCTTTTCTTGGCTTTGTAATCCAAAGGTCAAGCCCTTCATCTTTGCGCTTTTTGTATAGCCTTTTGACTTCCTTGGCAACATCTTCAGGAAGGCTGTTCATCCATAGCATATATAGCTTCTTAAGGTCCTCCGGCCTTGGCATTTCTTCAGCTGTAAAGCCAAAGAGATCCATGGTCGTAAGAACTTCCAGCTCCTTAAACTTAGAAATTTTACTAAAGTTAATAAGATTACCGGGATTTCCCCACAATCTCAACTCCCTAAGCTTTGGATACGCCTTTAAAATATACGCTATATCAAGCTCATTTATTTTTATAACATGTAGTGTCTCTAAATCGTCCAGTCCCTGAATCTTAGGAACAACACCATCGCATTGCAAAATCAAAGTATTTCCGCCATCTCGTGCTTTTATCTTGCAACCATCCTTTACTTCTCCGAGCAGAAATAACATGCTCAAATCATCATTTAGTATCAGCTCGTCAACACCTGTCATATCAACGGAGAGCCTATCAAGTGAAGTTCCCGAGAAATCAAGACTTGATTTACCATGATTCTCAATGACCAGTTCTCTAATAAAAGGATTTGAATTCAAATACTCAAATAAATTCTTATGCCATTTAGTAACAGTCAAAGAAGATAGGCAAGGAAATACCCTTAGATTCAATGCATCATCAAAATCGTGCCACTCATCATTTTCGCTATGGCTGTTAACCCTTCTTTTGTTTCCCTCAAAATCTACACGTTCGTCGCTTGCGTTTGCCTCCTTGAATGCGTCCCTTTGCTCCTTTGGTATTTTTTCCCACTTGAACTGATTGTATATTTCAACATCTTTACTCCAGCCACCATATGTACATGTATCCTCGTTATTAAGAGGTGTAAGGTTGCCAACGTAAACATAGTGTGATGGTACGTTTACATCTACCTTTTTTAGATTGAAAGTTCCGGTCCAGTACATGTAATCTATATAAAGTGGTTTCATCAGAGAAAGCTCGTCTTCCTTTGGCAGCTCATCTGAAGCCCAATCAAGTGATATAATAATAGCCTGAGGCTTCTTCCCACTCTCATCTATCTTTGTCACTTGACAAGCAGTGTATTTACTTAGTGATTTGTTGTAGACGCAGTAGACGTCTCCTGCTTTTGCTATCATATAATATCTCCTTATGTTATATTTTCTGAATGGAAAATTCCATATCAGTTTCCCTTACGGGGAAATCTCGGCATATAACTCTACAAAGTCAATGTAAGATATATATGACAATATAACATTGTCTATATCATTGAAACCGGCTCTGTAAAGACTGACATCATTTCTCCACTTTAGATAATCCAGTAATACCATTCTCCCACCAAATATAGCTTTAACTATGCCTACTATAAATTTTTCAAGTGTAACCTTTTACATTTTATCATATAGTAATTGACAAAGTGTACACTTTTATATTCGATTTCACATAAATCAACTATAGTCTTTTTCAAATACAAACACCTACCAAAACTCACCATCTGTTCAAGCTATGATAGGCATTTATTATAAATAAGTCATATTTTTAATGTGTCATTTTAATTATTTTGATGTATATGTCAATACATAGTGCATGTTTTCAGGTACGTCAAAGTTGATTTCCTTAACTCCAAGCTCTCCGCTTAATCCTTCGCCCATAGCGGTCTGATGAAAATGTGCCAAAGCTATACCTAAATCCAGGTGCTTAATTTTCTTCATGTCTTCGCTAATACTATTCTTGTAGTTACAGAAAAAATGGAAGTGATTGCCTTCTTTAACAACCGCCCATGGCTGAGCGTTTGTTGCACTTGGTGCCAGTCTTAGCATTTCAAGTGCAACCTGATATTCACCGGCCTCCTCTTTAGATAGAGGGGTATTGAAATCATTTAATGTAAACATCTGCTCCCATGCATTTCTTTTCTTTGATCCTAGCCCCGCTCTTGTTATTTTCTCTATCAAAGAACGTTTTTCGGCAGGATAGCCTACCGGGCATATACAAGGAAATAAGTCATCCTCACTGATATCCATCACATTTTCAAAGTCTTTTCTACTGAATGTTGCTGCAAGCCAAACCGTACCTAGCCCCATATTTGTTGCATATAGAATTAGGTTTTCGAACTGATATCCCACAGCTTCCATTGCAAACGGCTCATCTTTGACTGTAATTGCAAGATAGTCCTTTGCCCCTTTGACAGTTCCATATGTTCCGAGTTTAACGTCCTTTGCACCTGCGTCCTTGCTGATATACTGCACCTTAACATTTACGCCGAAAGGATTCTTAAGTGAGTCATTAAAATCCATCAGTTTTTTTCTATCCGCTTCGCTTAAGCTTTTTCCCTCATAGCTTCTTGTGCTAACTCTCTTATCTATTGCTTTTTTTACATCAATTGGCAACTTTCCTACTTCATTAAATCTCATATTATCCCTCTACCTCTTCTACTATAGATATAACAGTTTTGCCCTTAGAACGACCATTAGCCACCTTATCTAAAGCCGCATTCACATCCCCAAATGCATATACAGTATCTATTGATGGCTTTATTTTTAGCTCATCAAAGATGGCTGCGACTTCCTTTAACTGCTGTCCATTTGACTCAACAAATATAAAGTCGTATGATACTCCGTATTTCTGTGCCATCCTATCGAACTTACGTCCAGCAATACCCAGTACGATTTGCTTCCACTTTGGAAGCTTCATTCTCTTTGCAAATGAACCATTTGGCATTGCTCTCAAAGATACAAGCTTGCCACCTTTTTTGAGAATGCTCATCTGTTTTTCGGTTTCATTACCTCCAAGCGTATCTAGTACATAGTCGATATCTGATAGTACCTTTGTATAGTCCTCACTTTTATAGTCGATGAATTTGCTTGCTCCAAGCTTTAGCACTCTCTCCTTATTTTCCGCACTACCATTTGTAATAACGGTAAGTCCCTTTGCATTTGCAATCGGAATAGCCATAGCTCCAACACTTCCTGTTCCTCCAGAGATAAAGATGGTCTTTCCGGCTTCTGCATTCATAAGCTCAAGTGCTTGAACGATTGTTAGAGCTGTGAGTGGTACGGCTGCAGCCTCTAGGTCTGTAAGATATTCAGGGGCCTTAGCAATTGCGTATTCATCTACTGCAAGGTATTCAGCGAAAGCTCCAATCTTCTCTAGAGGTAATCTTGCAAAAACTCGATCTCCTATATCAAAGCCTGAAACCTCCTCCCCCCAATTCTTCAACTATTCCAACAAACTCATTTCCGGCAGTAAGAGGTAGCTTATATGGAACAATCATTTTTACCTCGCCACGTGAAATCATATTGTCCAGTGGATTTACTCCTGCCGCATGAACCTTAACAAGTACATCTTTGTGACCGATTGATGGTCTTTCTAAATCTGACATCAATAGCTTAATATTATTCTTATTATATTTTTCTACCTGTGCTGCTTTCATTTCTTTCCCCTATTTGTTCTTCTTACTATAATTTTTATACATATCATCGATTAGATTTTTAAGTGTCCTTTTCTTGAGGTTGAGAATTAATTGTCTCTCTGATTCCTCAAATATCGGAAGTAAAACATCTCGAATATTATCTCCAACCGGGCATTCCGGGTTTGCAGTATCGTGAATATGCAATAACTCTTTATCCGGATATACTGCGTAATAAACCTTGTCCAGTGTTAGATCCTCAGGTTTAACATTTAGGCTAATACCCGTCTTTCCTTGCCGGCTCTCAATTATGTCTGCATCCTTTAGCATTGCTAGAACCTTTCTTATATGGCTTGCATTTGTACCGACGCTTTTAGCTAAAAGTGCTGATGTTACCATATCCTTTGTTTCAGCTATATATACTAGAATATGTAATGTTATCGAAAATTTAGTGTCCATTTTTCTTGTCCTTCCTCTTGTATATGTAGGTATTATAACTTGTACTTGTATCTGTGTCAAGTACAAGTTTGCGTTCTAACATAGAAATATCCTATGAGTTTTTAATGTTTCACCGTCTCTACAAAGCTTTCTTCTTGCATACCTGTGCAAAACAGCTATCAAACAATTGTAAACCCCTTGATTTTTGAGCCAGTATTATTAGAATGGCTAATCCCTAATAGATTATTCATTAAAATAAGCTGAGTTATATTTACCCAGCTTTTATATCTAATCTATTTATATAGTTCTTGCCAGCCTTCCTTCGTAAGTAGGTTTGTATGGCTTGTTCTCACCTCGCCTAACAGAGGAACTTCAAGATTTTCCCTAGTTTTGTTGTATATAAATCCGCATTTTTCCTGGACTCTCTTTGATTTTTCGTTGCCCTCAAAATATGAGCACCAAATTCTTCTCATGCCAAGCTTCTCAAATCCATACTGAATCAAACACTTCGCTGCCTCAGGCATATAACCATTACCCCAAAACGGCTTTCCAATCCAGTATCCAAGCTCGCACTCATCATCTCTATACGTCAAAGCAGTATGCCCATTTAGGATTAGCTCAATCGCCCCGATTGCCCTATTATCTGACTTAAGGCAAAGTCCATAGCATTGAGGTCCGCTCAAAACTTCCCTAATCACGTCCCTGCTCTCCTGCTCGCTTTGATGTGCCGGCCAACCTGCCACAGGCCCGACTTCGGGATCCTTTGCATATTCAAATATACTCTCTGCATCCGTCTCAACTAAGGGACGAAGTATTAATCTTTCAGTTTCTAATATCATCTTATGCTCCTTGATTATATCAAAATTTGTGCCTAACACAGTCCACCATAAAGCAGGAATACTCAGGGTAAAGTTTTAGCTTAACTTCCGGCCTTGGAGCATCTGATTTGATTGATGATATCATTTCTTCAAATTCTTTTAAGTCCTTTTCCCAGCCTTCGATGGTTTCCTTCTTTTCTTCCTCGCTGTCATACTCATCTTCAAGAGATTCCTTAAGCGCCTCCTCAAGGTAGGTGCGGTTATTATCTTCAAGCTTTTTAAACCGCTCAAGCTTCCCCTTTATCCACAATGTATAGAATAAGTAATCGCAATCTATTATATAGTAATTTTCGTCAACCTCTTCATCGCAATACTCTAAAAACTTATCGTACTCTTCAAGCACATAATAAGCATCAAATATCTGAAAGTCTGCTATGTCATCAGTTGTTAAATAATATCCATCTTCGCTATCCGGTTCTATCTGTTCTATGTAATGCATTGCCTCATCTTTGTTTCCAAGATTCACCTCGCAGTAGGCGATGCAAAGCTTCAGCCACATCCTGTCCTGATAAGTTCTAAGCAAATCTAGGAATATAGTTTTGGCCTTTTCGTACTGCTTAAGCTCATAAAGAGACACTGCATAGTTCATAGCACTCTCGTAGCTCTCATCTATGCCCTTGGCCGTTTCAAAAAACTCCCGGCTCAAATCAAGATTTTTCACGTTTCCGGAATACTCATACTCCGAAAAGTTATAAAGCCCAAGTGCTGTATATGTCTCAGCAAATGGGGATTTCAAATCCTTAGCTTTGGTCAAATAATCGAGCGCCTTCCTCGAATAGTCTTCAACAAAAGCAATGTTTGTATAGATTCTAGCTTTATCTTTGTCATCTAAAATATCAGCAAATTTATCCAGGAAATTCTCAAGAAGCTCTACATAAGCTTCGTCACCGTATCTCAACTCAAGCTTAACAGATGCAAGAGTACATATAACATCAACATTTGATGGGCTTTCTTCCTGCTTTGATATAAGGTAGCTTTGCATTTTTTCGAGATATTCCTTTGATTTATCAAAATCCCTTAGGATGGCTTCACCATATATCTTCTCGTATTCTGTTTTTAGATTATACCAATATGCTTTTATTTTTTCTAACATTTGTCCCCTCATTTCAATCCCGAATCATGCACTCTCTTCTGCGACCTCGTAGAACATTATCAATAAAGCTATTAGTAGAAGCACTGACGAAAAAATTATTGCATAGGTACCAAAGATTGGAATCAGAAAGCTTTCGATTATTGCACCTAATATGAATGACCCTATTATTCCATAGTATAGCAAGGATTTCTTTAAGTAGGATTTTTCCTTAGTCACTAGGAAACGATCCAAGTTGGATGTTCCACTTCTGAAATTTCCAATGCACATAGTTGTTGTAATGCTGTTTCCATGAATTGCTCTAAAGCTTTGCACCTGAATCCCGCAGGCAAATGATAGCAAGGAATTTGCGAGGTCATTTGCTGACTCCGGTAAAAACATAACAGCTGTGAGAATAATTGCTTCCAGAAAAACGGATATCTGACGCCAGTGGACAATTTTAATCCTTTTTACGGCATTAAACATATCCGCTATGATTATTCCTACTGCAAAGAATAATACCGGCCAGAAATATTTTGATGCTACTGCAAAATTCCCCCCTGCTATATTTACACCCATCAAAAGCATGTTTCCCGTCTGCGCATTAGAGAAAACCTGTCCCCTGAATAGATAGGAGTATGCATCCATACAGCCCCCCGATAGAGCTAGAAGAATGCCACAAGGTATAGATTCCGATATTTGCTTTTTCATTTTTCTTTATCACCAACCTAAAAAATATGCGAGTATAAGGATTATTTCAACCTTATATATTTTGTAGCTCGTCCTACACCTTCTCTTTTGATGTCTCCTTCATCTATAAGCTTTCTCAAGGCTCCTTCAATTGAACTTACACTGAGTAATGGGCAGAGTTCTCTAATATCTTGTTTTGTAAACATACCGAGCTTCTGTTGGACAGCCTTCCTTACAAGTTCTACGGCAGGTAGTTTTTCTTCTACAATCGTGAATCTGTCCTCAAATTCTCTATATGCTACGAGAATTATTCCCAGCATGTATTTTACGAACGGTAACACATCTTCATTTTCCTCATGCCAGCCTACTCCGGCTTTCCTCAGAGCTGCATAATAATCAGATTTATTTTCGGCAATCATAGCTTCTATCGAAATATATCTTCCAACGTAGAACCCACTCCTATACAGCAAAAGCGAGGTCAATAACCTGCTCATTCTGCCATTGCCATCATTGAACGGATGAATACATAAAAAATCGTGTATAAAAATCGGTATAGCTATAAGCGGTTCTACCTCTGCATTACCTACGACTATACTATATTCATTACATATGCTTTCTAAGGCCTTCGGTGTTTCAAATGGAGAAGGAGGTGTAAACAAGACTTCAGTGTTTCCATCCGTGTAAGTAGCACTTATATAATTTTGGACACTCTTTGTTTTACCCGCCATCTGGTTATTCATATGGTTGAACAAAATCTTATGCATCTGTAGGATATAGTTTTTAGAAATAGAAATTGTATCAAAGCTTTCATGAATAATGTTTAGAACATCTCTATAACCTGCAATTTCCTGTTCATCTCTATTTCTTGGAGTAGTTTTCTCATCCATTAACTTTTTTAGTCTTACGCTTGTTGTTTCTATCCCCTCAATCTTATTTGATGCCTCGGTACTTTGAATCTTCGCAATCTCAATAAGCTTATTCAGTTCCTCAGGCTTCTGCTTTAAATACAGTTCCTGCTTACCTTGGTATTTATATATTGAAGCAACCAGACCAAGGATTTCCGAGTCCCATTTGGTCTCTTTAATTTTATGGTAATTAAAGTTTCTCATCAAAAGTTCCCCTCATAAAAAGTTTTATCCCTTAAAATATATCATATTTTAAGGGATAATTCAACAATTAAGGTCTATATCCTACTACTCAGCTTCTCTGCCCACTCAGCTTCCTTAAATCCAAGCAAAACTGTATCGCCGTCTACCACAACAGGGCGCTTTACTAACATGCCGTTTGTTGCAAGCAGCTTTAGCTGCTCGTCTTCAGTCATTCCCGGAAGCTTATCCTTTAGCTTCATGTCCTTATATAGAAGTCCGCTAGTATTGAAGAACTTTTTGAGTGGCAGGCCGCTTCTATTATACCAGTCCTTCAAATCATCATAAGTCGGATTATCCTCCACAATGTGACGCTCAGTGTACTTCAAATTATTTTCATCTAGCCATTTCTTGGCTTTCTGGCATGTTGAACATTTTGGATAATATACAAATAACATTTTTACCTCCCGGACTTTTAATATATTTACTAAGTTTGTAACGATAAGATTATGTTTCGTTTAAACGTACAGTCACCATGCTATGCAGGTTTTATTTGAGTTTTAAACCATCTTTAAATGCCTCACCGACTCTGCCGCAAAGCTTATAATAACCGTGTGTATAAGGATCAAAAGCTATTGCCTCAACAGAATCAATATCCACCTTATCACCGTTTAAATGTTCTTCTTCAACTGATGTTCTTATAACTTTTCCGATAACGCCAATACCATTAGTATTGCTCTGATATTCTACGAATTCGCATTCCATGGCAATTGGCAGTTCATTGATAATCGGTGCATCCACAAACTCGGATTTTACAAAGCTCATACCTGACTTTGCAAACTTTTCTTTTTCATTTCTTCCGCTAACTACACCAAACCAATCAGCTTGAGCCACATGCTTCGCATCAGCTATATGAATCACAAAACCTTTGCGTTCCTTTATGTTTTCCACCGTTTTATGTGTCTCGCTCAAATTCAAGGCTACCATATCACTCTCAAGCATAGTTCCCCAAGCTGCATTCATAACATCAATGGTCCCGTCTTCATTAAAGGTAGAAATCAATAATACCGGCATAGGGAATATTGCTTCAGTTGTCTTAATCTGCTTTTTCATCTTAAAGCTCTCCTTCTATTTTCTGATTTTGATATATTTGCTATTGAATAAAGTGATGCTTAACCGTATTAAGCCCTCGATTCTTATTTATATGTAGTTAAAGTCAAAGAATTGTCCACGTATTCTCCTAAGAAAACTTGGTTATATTTGTCTATACCTTGCTTTTTTAACTCTTCAAGAAGCCACTTCTCGTCTTTACCGATTATTTCAAGAATGTCATTATGTATCTGACCATCCGTAATAACCGGAAACTTCGGATTCTCCTCGCCGGCCTGTATTACGATTAGCTGCCCGTTTTGTTCAATTACAGCCCTCTTTACATCCTTTGATGAATAAATACCATTTGTACGAAGTTTGAACGCCACGTCATGTGCCGACAGTCCAAGTCTTTTACAGTTCTCTATATCTATTTCCCCTTCATCGATAATTATTAAAGCCTTGCCATCTATTATCTGTTTTGCTTTTACATTATGCTTTTTTATCCACTTTAGGGCTAGCACAAGGATGCACCAAATGCAAAGAATTGCAACAAAATCAAGTATCTTGACGTTATTATTGTATATAACTCCACCAATTATTCCACCGAGTACATAATTTACAATTTGATCGCTGGCTGACGATGGTGCCAAATTCCCTTTACCCGACAGATTTATTATTATGACCATTGCAAAGAAGCCGATTAACAGCTTTATCGCTACTAATAGAAATGGATTCATGATTTTTTCCCCTTATTTTGTGTAATTTCTACAATGCTATTTATAATTACTTTTGCATACATTTTTGAATATATATAGCTCAATTCACTCATTTAGAACCGTACTTTTATAGCCGGTACCGGACAAACGATCAAATAATAAGCGTCTGTTCAATAGCACTACTGCAACTGTAATTATTACATACAGCAGCAAAATCAAAGCAGCAGTTACAAATAGACAAATGAACAATAGTGAGTCTGCATATTTATTAAATTTATTCATGATATAAATTAGTCCCAAAGGGATTAAGCAAAAATATGCTGTCAACAATATGCCTCTTATAATCGTACGAATCCATTTTGAGTTTTCAAACTCTATGCCAAACTTTAACAAGGCGCTGCCAAATGTTTTACCATTAAACAAAGGAATTAAACTGAAATACAGTGCTATAAACAGAAACAAAGGAAGCGTTGTTTTTGATATCATGTACGGAATATATACAATCATTGTATCAATTATAAGTGATAGACAAATGCGTATTTCAGAAACTCGCGAACCTGCCTCCAATGCTTTCTCATCGATTTTTTCTCGAGACGGAAGTAGCTTCACAGCAAACCAACCAACGGCATATCCTAGGCATCCACCTGTTGTATTTTGGATGACATCATCTATATCACTTAATCGATATGGACCCGGATATATGAAATAAAGTCCCGATAGCTGAGTTAATTCAAAGAATAAGCTGAGAAGTGCTGTAAGCAGCATTGTCTTCTTGAAGCTGCACTTAAAGTAATAACGCAGATAAATACCAAACGGAATTAACATCAAAATATTAAATGCCGGTACATAAAAAGACGGATGCTTTAGTGCCATGACCCAGGTTGCCGGACTTGACAAAGCAAACGGACTGTCTTTAATGAAATCCATAGCAAATGAAAACGGTATCAGATTAAGCATATCCGTATAGGTCGTACGGATGCTCTCCGGATTCGGGAGCGGCAAAATAACTAACAGATAAATAGTTAGTAAATACAAAACAAATGAATATAGAATTAAAGTTCGCAGCTTATTAACCGAACCATATTTACGATAGTTGAAAATCATATAGGGCACTGTTATAAGGAATGCCAAAACCGGAAAAACAAATATTGCTGTTTTTATAGAAACAATATATCCCATTAAAACTCCTTCTAAATATTTCTCTTACTTTTGATATCTTATAAACTTAAGTTTATCATTTATCAAAAGTTAGATGCGTGTCGGTATAAAAAAGTATGATTTTACACTTTCTTTATCGGATGCCTAATTACTGTTTTCCATTTCTCCGGAGCAACTTTTCTGGCATCTGATAAGTAAATTTCGTGATGCAATCTGTCTTTGTTCATATCATTAGCATATCCATTTTGTTTAATGTGTTCGTCCATAATTGCTACCGTCGCAGGCTCATCATCAAATGCCCCAAGATGCATCATCTGAACACACATGCCCTCATCTATGCTCATAAACTCTGCCGATGAGCAATCAAGCCTCTTCTTTTTGCTTGCCGTTTCTACCGCCCAGTCAAAGTCCTTTTGACTTACGAAATCCGGCAAACGGATAACTGAAATCCAGTTGAATTTTGACTTGTCCGTATAGTCTACACCATCAGTGTCTTCTTGCCACCAAAAGCCTTCAAGCGGAGGCACTACATACTCAAAGAAACCCTCAATTTTATAGTCTGTCTTATAGCTCATTTTCAGAGTGTAGGCTACGGCATAAAGCACGCTAATCGCATTTTGATATGCGCCACCCTTCTCATTGGGATTTCCCTTTCCTCTGACCGCTATATAGTTCATTTTGGGTACAGTTAGGATTTCAGGCTTATTTTTCGGCATATATAATTCTTTGTATTCCTTTTTATAGTCAAAAGCCATTTATATCATCTCCCACACATCTCACTTAATATCAAATTCTACTTCAGATTCAGGATTCTTCAAATTCGGAAACCCGTATTTTTCTACGCTAGTTAACACCTTTTGAACCTGCACGAAAATATTTCCTGTGTTAACCGGCAAGTTACTTATGATATATATAATTCCATCGCGTTTCGCCGGGCAGATAATCCCGCAGCTATCTTCCTTATTTATAATGCGAAGAAGATAGACATCGTATTTGGTTTCAACATAAAAATCAAGCTCCTGATTATCATAAATCTCATCTGAAATCATATGAACGGGGGCAACTATGCAGTCTTTCATTTTGATGCTGTCACTTCCAAAATGCACTTTGCAATTACGTTTTCGCTTTTTTCTTTCTATCCATTCAGTAAACATTTTTAAGCTTCTCTGACTCATTATATTATTTTATCTCTACAAATTAGAATTTGTTGATATCAAATAGACGTTTTAATAATCCTTTTTTTCTAAACGCTTCATCCGCTGAAACACGTTTGTAAATTTGCGGTTCTTGTTCGATTACCGGCTGCCAGCCTGATTTTAATGTCGTTTCCCTAAAGCTGTTTGTATCTGCGTTACCAGGAGCAAACAATGTTTCCCTACCTTCCATCTGCCCTCGACCTAACGCGCAAACAGCACCGGTCTGCCCATTAACCATAAAGTAAACTTTAATTCCATTGTTCATCTTATCAAGAAAATAAATCGGCAGCATGACCGTTTTGACTGTTCGTAATTCTTCTCTTATCCAGTTTATGCGATAATTTTTTGAAGGGTACAATTTCTTGATTGCTGCAACAATTTCCGGTTTTAATGTATTCTCCCTGATAAATAAGGCCGGCGAGCTATCCGCCTCATAAGTCTCATCAAACCCGATATCACCTTCCGCAAACTTTGCGGAGAATGGAGCAATAGCTGACAAGTCCCAGGGGCCGATATCATTCAACATGTGCTGATTGTGATCGTTAGTAATCGGAGTGACCAGGTTTATACAATCCTGCAGAAGCAAAGCGGTGCCTTTTTCAGTCTCAACCTCAACTAAGAAACTTGAATCGCTAATTCTAAAAGGCACATAAAATTGCCAAAGCTCATCGACTCTTTTTTCGAGATTTTGTTCCTTAAAAGCATTCGGTCTTAAGGCGGCAAAGCGTAAAATAATACGCTTTGCTTCTTCTCTGGAAACTGAAAACGGGATAGCGAAATGAGGTAGTAACTTATCGCCATTATCAATTACTTCGTATGATTTGTAGTCCTTTGATTGCAGAATCTCGTCTTTAATAAACTTATTGCGGCAGTAATCACAATGCCAAATATTTTGGGAAGCAAAAGCTTCGACCTGCGCACCACACATAGGGCAACTATGAATAAGGAGTTCTCTTGTGCTATAGCTTTGCCTTTTTTGGTGATCGAGAAACTTTTGTTTTGCAATATATTGCCAGTTTTTATCCGCCTTCCATCCTTTTCCGTGGCTCATGTCACGGCTATCACCGAGGTGCTTTAGGCGATAGCATTCATTTTCAATAGTAACTGGTAGGTGATCAAGGTGAAAAGACGTCTCCTCAACGCCATCATCGCCTTCATAGGGCATTAAATTTCTGCAATACAAACAAAAAAAACCATTTTTCGAGGTATCATAGTAAACGGGTGCTGCACAAGTAGCGCATTTCATGGCTTTAAACTTCAAACGATTTTTCTCTTCCGACATAGTTCTCTCCTTCCCGATAACAGTCCGTTATCGCATCATATATTGTATTATATTAACGTTTCTTCCACAAAGTACTTATATGCTTCCGCTTCAATCACTCCACATTGATTGATAACATTCCCGTCCTGATTAAGTAGTTCATAGCTAAGCTGCTTTCCTCCTAATGATGCATCCCCATCTAAAGCAAGAAGCAGTGTATAGTATGTTTCCTTCAGTACCAAATCAATCATTTCGTATAGCTCTTCTTTGCTTGCCCCATTCTCTATCAGAGTATTTATTCTTTTTCCGACCTCTGTTTTGTAGCTGTCATCAAAATATTGTTTTAAACTATTTTCTTTTTCTTCAAAACACAGTTTTACAAAATCTTTTCCATTCATTTCCTTACCTAATTTCACTCTATATATAATATTATATTGGTTTGTTATGATTAAACATTATTTCAAGCCATTTCTTTGCATTTTCGCAATTGCTATCTATAGGCCTTGCACGATTGTTTGTAAAAGCTTCCCACTGCCAATCCTCACCACCTACACACCCGATTTTGGTGTATTCGTCCAAAAACTCTTGGAATGAGTTTGCCATTACATAGCCATGCATATCGCTTCCATCATGGCTTAAATATACGATTTTTCCGTAGCTTTCTTCTTCCAAATCAATAGCAAATAAATCACCATTACTTACTTTTTGGAATGCTAATTTATTGTGAAAGATCTTGTCATATGGCTTGTTGTAATCAGGATAACAAATATCAATCCAGCTCATTCTACTTTCTTCACAGCTAAGGATAGTATCAATGCCGAAGTACAAATTGCCCGAAAAAATTTCCACTAACTCTTTTGGTAACTCTAAAAGTTCTTCGTCTTCACGATAGAGATTCCAGAAAAATTCTAAATGCGACGATACATTAAGAAGTACCCACCTGAAGTCATCCGGTAGCTTATGTCCTAATTCCTTTTCAAGGTCTAATATTTCTTCTTCCCTTGCAACTTCTTTACAAATTATTTTGCTTGTAGTTCCACCCAATTCGTCAACTCTATCCCTAAAGCAATTGAGTCTTTCCAAGATTATCTCTTTCGTGATAGTATTCATAAGCTAAGCTCCCTCGAACATTTACTAAAACATTTCATTGAAATTTATATCAATCTATACTGACTTTGTTTCAGGTAATTTCAAACCATATTCTGAAATAAACTTCTCTTTTTCAGAGCTTATTTCCTTCTTTTGTTGCAAATACACTTTTAGCTCTATTTCTCTCTTATGTCTTTGCTCAGTTAAGTTTTTTTCTCTCTTCTCTATTTCAAGATATGAAACTATAGTAAAAAACGATGCGCCCGGATTCACCTTTTTGAGCCTTGAATATTCCACCACGTCATACTGCAAATCAAACATTTTAATCTTAGGTGTAACTTTGATAAAGTACCTGTTTAAGTTATTTCCCCCAAATTCTTTTTCTAACATCTCCCATTGCTCATTTGGCAGAACGCAAAAAGCGAAAGTATCATCTTCGGCACTGTCGACAAGCAGGCGAATCGAAAAATCATCTTTGATTACTTCATTTATCGATTTTATCGTTGTGTCTCTATCCATCTTTTCTTGATAAGGGATCCTCACGCTTTTATCTTTATAGATTAAAATGATATCATCCCCATACGGCTTTTTATTGTCCTCCCTGCAGACAGAAATCATATTGCCTATTGCCTGATTGAAATATTTTACGACATCCTCGTCATACTCGCGCCAATCAATTTCAACGAGCGCATTACTTTCCCAAAGCTGATCTGTATTTTGTGGATTTATCAAAAATCCCTTGATTACTTCATTACTTTTATTCATAATTACCTCGCGGATTTTTTATATAAGGAAACCAACTTCTTTGGTAGTTCCTGTATGTTCTCCTCGCACAGCTTATATAATTCAAACCCTTTTTCTGTGAAGCCAAACTTTTCTATATAGGCAAGAACAAATTCGCCTTGAATGCTTTGATGTTCCCCATCACAAAGGGATAAATAATCGCATGTAAGCTTGTGATATTTCTCATCGTACAGTCCTAATGCAAATACCGCAAAGCTTCCCGGCATCGCGGAGTATTCGCCGTCAAGGTTCAGGTACCACTCAAACTCTTTCATCGCTAGCTTTGCATATCTCTCAATTTTATCATGTAGCTTAGGGTAAAGGATTGCATTAGCGAAGAGTTGGTTTACACCTTTCTTTGGAAGCTTTTTGATTGGAAGATATACTTTGCTTTGCCCTTTGAACTCGATAGCATAGCTGTGAGAAAATCCGAACTCCAGCAAGTCGCACAGGTAATCCAAAATTTTGCTATAGCTTTCCTCAGACTCATTTTTTACCGATATTTTTATAGTGGCAAAGGCGTCATTTGCAATGCAGGAAAAATCTTCCGTCTTGCGTTCTGCGATTTCTTTTGGTATTGATCCGCTACCGTTTTTCTTTATCTGCGCCGGAAGTTTACTTCCAAGTGCCGTGACTAAATCAAAGATTTCTTTAGAAAAACTCTTATCAAAGCTGTGTCCGTATTTGGTGAAACACACTGCAATAAAGCATGCAAACTTAAGATGCTCCTCAGATAGAGCATATCCCGGATTCTCCGGTTTTAACACCCACTTATGCTCATATTTACTGTCGCTTGCATCATAGAAAAACGGATTTATTATGACCTTGTCTATCCAGTTCTTTAGCACTCTGTCAACATCCCAGTGCCAGCCGCATAGGGTTCTCATCTTATCCGTAAATTCTTCCGCACTTTTACTTATAAATCCTGAACATTGTAGGTCGTACAAGTAATATTCCAGGACTGCCGCTACTAAAAGTTCTTTGCCTTCTACTCTAAAGCATGGCCATGAAGGATAGCCTGCTTTTGCTCTCGTGCGGGACATATGGGCCTTTCCTTCTTGTATTTCTTTGACACATATATCAAAGTATTTCCTTAAGTTTTTATCTCTAAGTACATCATCAAATATAATGTATTTTGGTTTATCAACCATGAGCTACGGTCCTTTCGTCAACCTCAAAGGCTTTTATGAGTTCACGCGTATCTTTAAATTTGAGATTCCAAGTCTTTTTGTTAAGAGTAATTTGATTATATATGTCATCCAGTGTTGAAGCAGGAGCGAGAGTTCCTAAAACATAATCTTCCAATTCCACTCGCCCTATTTTCTCAAATCTATCTATGAGCCGCCCTAAATCTTTATGGTTAAACCAACAATCCGTCTTCAGGCAGTAGGATGTATTCTGCTTGCCACAAGCAATTTTGCTTCTTAGGAAATCGTTAATGCTTGGTTTTTCTTTTTGCAGTAAACGAGTGCAAGCCAAATTATATTCTAATCTTCTCGGACCTTCATCTACTGAAGATACAAAGCCAACTCCGTACTCATCATCAAATTTTATCGCAAGAACATCTCCTGTTTTGAAATACGGTTTTCGTTTAGCCTTTGACTTTAATACTTTGATCGGCTTAGGATTTTCATTTTCTAATTGTATTGCCAATTTGTCCAGACACTTTTGCCTTTGTTTTAATGCCTTTTCATCTATTTCAAGCCAGAGTTCATTTGCTCCTTTTTCTATGATTTCCAAGGCTTTCTTTTTTATGTCACCCGGTAAATGCCCTATCTTCCATAGAGAATATGCAAGCGCCGTCCAATAAATCTCGGAATAAAAATCATCTATGCAATAATCCTTTTCATCCGCCAAAATTTTCTCTATGATTTTATCTGCACTTAGTCCGTCCTTATAACTTTCTGTAACGTAATTATAAATATCGCAAGCTGTATCGCTATCTATAATTTTCACCCCATCTATTGCCATAATGCATATACCTCTTAAATATCTTTGTAGCTCAGTACTACCGTTAATCAATCAAAGCTTTTTATCCTTAATAGGTGGGATACTGAAAAATGTATCTCCTATCTTTACTCTCGCATAAAGTATTCCATCTTTATAAACATATCCATCAAACGGAGGATACCCATCCAATGTCTTGAGTACTTCATCCGGCAAATAGTTAGGATCATAGTCCCTTAATGCAGCTGAACCCATCACTCGCTCTGTTATTTTTGCATTGATTTCTTTTTCATACTTTGCGTAAAACTCGCTCCGGTTTGTTTCATAAAGCGAGAGATCGCCTTCACCGATTTTATAGTACCTGTCATATCCGGCAACCCAAGCAATATAAACGCATAGCATATATTCCTTTATCTCAGGACAATAAACTATTTTGAAATAATGTTCACTATCGATTATTTTGTTTTCTATGCTTATTTTCCCTGTATACATTCTCCTGCAACTCCCCGTATTACAAAAAACTAATTTAATTAAAGACCGTCTTATACAATTTTTTCATTTCCCTTGCATATTTTCCTGCACCCGGAATACGCAGTCTTTTGTAATAGTCCCCTAAAATATCAGTATGATTCTTCAAAATATCAAGTTCTATTATATACATAGCTATGCTCGTAATAGAATACTTCTCTGCAGCAACTATCATTGACTTTTCTTCTTACGGTATCTCCTCGCCTTCGGGAAATTCGCCGTCCGGGAATTCTTCGATCGCATCATCACTGTATTGCCAAAATGCCTTACTCCAAATGATAATGTCTCTATAATTTTCTTCTATAATCTTCTTATAAAACTCAACTAATTCTTTTTCTGAATCTAATTTGCACTTAAAGCCCTCAAGTAAAAATTGTCTTTGCTTTAGGCAATCTTTTAGGAGCTCTATTTCGACGCTTTGTAGCTCTTTGTTAAAATTATCGTTTCCCAGTTCTTTGATGAGCTCTAAATATATATCGCTATATAAAAATTCCTTTATGGTTTCCATATCCCTGTTACCTCATAAAAACCAATTTATTTATCTATTTACTTAACATACTTGCCACTTTTAATTCCTTTATCTTCCGATTTCTCGTCATCCTTCGGAATTGCCCAATACACTTACATTATATTGCAAACTGCGAAGCTTCTCAAATCAAAAAATAGCCATTGATATAATCAGTTCACATCGGCATCCTATCGTTGTAACTGTGCCCTGTAAAATTTCAGGCTAATATAGTTAAAAGCTGTACCTATGAATTTCGATTGCTTTTGTCAGTAAAGTCAAAAATAATGCTTATTTTCGCGTATTTGCCCCTATCTGTATTCTAAAAAAATATATAAATTGTATATTAAAATAACCGCACTTTACTGCTATCATAACAATAGTAGAAAGAGTGCACAATGACTAATCGGTAATAGTAACGTAATTTGTATAATGAATATGCAGGTATATACGGAGGGAATAATAATGATAGAAACAAATAAGCATACAAGCGGCTCAAGTCGCTCTGAGAAGAATGATAATACTTTAATTTTCGTAACCACAGCGATGATGACTGCCATGGTTATGATTGCAACTACATTTTTCAAGATTCCTAACGCTATGGGATACGTCCACCTCGGTGACGGATTCGTACTGCTTGCTGCAATAATTTTACCGAAGAAATATGCATGTTTTGCCGGAGGTGTTGGTGCAGGATTAGCTGACATATATGGAGGATACGCTGTGTGGGCTCCTTGGACGCTTGCGATTAAGATCGTAATGGTGCTGATAGTTCAGTTTTTCTTCGACTTTATCATGAAGCGTGCATCAAACGGAAGTCATACGGCTAAGCTTGTAGGAATCCCTTTTGCAGAGTTCTTCGCGTATTTACTCGCCGTTCTTTGGACTGTATCGGGATACTATGTAGCTCAAGGTTTCATATCCGGAAACTGGGCAGCTCCAATCGCAGATGTTCCGGGTAATATCATGCAGGCATCCGTGGGTGCAGTCATTGCAATCTTGGTATCCGTTACTCTCGGCAAAACCGCTCTCGGAAGAAGCTTTTACTACAGGAGGTCTACTCTCTAAATCCTTGTAGAAAGTGAAACTATAGCGAATTTTAGATTTGTTCACATATGTTTTAATAACTTCATCCACTTCTTTTGACGATGTCGATAGAAGGCACTTGCCCACCTCCACACGATAATGGTCTTCCGGCCTGCACCGATTTCAACTTCATCGGAATAGTCCGTTGTGCCATTTCCATTATCTTTTAATACGATGCGGTGGTTCCAAATTGGGACATGTGTGTTTGTTTCGTTGGTATATATTCCGTTTTTATTGAAATCAATCACACGAATGGTATGTGTTCCATAGGGAATTAGGGAGAACATTTTGAACCGAAATGAGAAAGTTTCTCCTTCTTTCCATTTTATATCTTGTTCAGCGTCAACGGGAACAAATTTGGCATACGGGAACGCAATATACTGCAAGGTTTTTAAATCTGTCAACAACCGAAAAATCGTATCGATGTCAGACGGAAATGTACATTTCTTATAAACGGTTTTTGTTTTCATTTCTATATTCATTTATCATCATCCCACTATACGGACTGCTGTTTAATTCATCACTATTACACCATGCCTATACTTGAAACAAAGGGTCTTACTTATACCACTTTGCCCCCATTTTGCACATATATGATATCAATTCCTCGTGATGTTCCTGTTGAATTTTTAATCACACATAACTTCCCTAATAAGTCTTTGAAAATATGAGAAGCCTCACTTGCAAAAATTTAGTAGTTCCTTATTTTTTTCACATTCCGGTTCATCAAATGTCTTCCTAAATTCCTATATATAAAGGCTTTAATAGCCGATGTCTCTTGATAATGATTTCTCTGTAATTCATCCGGAGAATCATATACACCAAAATCCTGCTTAATTCCCTCACTTTGTATGTAGGTGTTGTTTCTATCAAAATCAATAATCGGATGTTGAAAATCTTTCACCGCCACGCCATAACCACAAAAATAGCCATTACAGTCTGCAAATTTTTTCTGTAGCTTTGACAAATATTTTCGATCCAATATAAAAGCCTCAAGTTCATACCATTTGTCTTCAAAATAGACTTCAACCCAGCTGTGAAATATATTCCGAGGTGCATTTTTATAAATAAACCCGCTCATTGCACCTTTCTGTAGCTGTTTATCTATCGTAAATCCATGAACTCTGCAAGAAATTTTGCAGGCACGAAGCAATGCCATAAAAAGAGTTCCCTTTGTATTGCATTGACCATATCCATCCTCCAGGACTTTTGATGCAGGAATATTGTCATCTACATTGTATCCGAATAAAATATCATCTCTTACAAAGTTATAAATGCCTTTAAGACAGTCTAATTCATTTTGTTCTTTCCAAGCTTTCTTTTCTATCAGTTTTTGTATATTTGGATTTGAAAAATCCAGCATGGCAGTTTCCTGCAAGTATCGATTCATTTTATTTCCCATAACAACTACCTGTCTATTTTATACATTGAAAATATGCTATCAGGCTATCTGTATGAATTCTGCATTCAGTTACATGAAACCAAGATTTATCTTCCTGATAATCCAACAATCAAAGCTTGAATCGCCGCTACAAACGGTATGATCAGAAATGGAGTTAATACAAAATGTTCCACGATTGCTAAATGCTTCATCCAGTTGCCGAACTCATAATCAGGGTGTCCTTCTGTCCCCGGAATTACGATTTTATCCTTATATTTACCTTGAAACAGCAAACAATCCAGCAGAAAAAAATCCCCTAAGTTCAATATGCTCCACTGAATATATCCCATCCAAAAAAGATTCCAAAATCCTGAAAGGTTTGTATGTAAAAGACTTACCGCCGAATATATGAAACAAATCCCACAAATTACGATTGTTAGGATGAGATTTATCTTTTTCTCTTTTTTGGTCATTTGTTCAGGCGCAGATTTCTGAATTGCCTTTGGATAAGAATCAAAAAAATATCTCGGATTAATAAGCACCCAAGCAACTACTGCACCGTTAAAGATAGCAGCTATTGCAATTCCGTCCAAAATAGCTCGTATTACATCCATAAAACACTCTCCCCGCAAGAAAAACATCTGAATAAGACTTATCCGTAGAACACAATAATATTAGTCATCCGGCTTGAATACTTAAATCAGCACCTTTAATTATTCCTTTTCTTTTTGTGACTCAGGTAATTTTTTGATGATTCTTTTTATTTCCGATGCCATAAGTTTCGGCTTTAAGGCTGCAAGCCCGCCATGGCCTATACCCTCAAACATCTTGAAAGTCGACTTTTGAAAATGTTTTTTCACATATTTGATGTCCCATTTTCTGTCTTTTATCTCTGATTTTGAATACCAGTACTCTATATTTTCGCAGTTTGTCTGAATCGCTTTCGGCATTTTATAATTATTGCAAGACTCAAAGGTACGCCATATGGTTCTTGCACTCACAAACTTAAGAACTTTATCGATATATTTCAAATCCTCCTTCGAGTATTCATCAGTAGAGAAAAAATTCTCCAAAAGTCTTATTCCGCCGAGCTTTCCTATGTAAATCATCAAGAAGTCACGTATAGCGATAAGCCTTGTTATAATCCAAGGAAGCTGATACGGTGTAATACCTCCATCAATAATTGCACCACCGACTTTAACACGATTATCCGCAAGAAAACGAGCAACGATCGCACCTCCCATTGAGCAACCGTAGATGCAGGAAATTGCTTTATGATCATGCTCAAGCAGCCAGTCGGCCAGTTCTTCAGCAATTTCCTCAACGCTGGTAAAATCGTTAATCTCATCCTCATCATATCCCGGAAGTGCAGGGATAATGATGTGAAGATCCTCCTGCATAAGAGGAACGATGCGTTCGAAATAATCCCACATAACAACAGCCGGATGAACCAATATAAGCAGCTTCTTATTCTCTTGCCCATATTCATGAATTGTCATCCATCTTCCTCCTTTTTATTTGGTATCTATGGCAAACAACAGTTAATTTTCTTGCAATACTCCACGTATTCATTACCGTACATATCTAACAGCATTTTCTATAGGTTAGTTTATTCTAACATCATATTCCTGTTTACCTTAATTTTCAAGAATTTTGTTTTTCTCTTTATCATAGCCGGATGTATAATATTTTTAGCTTTGCCTCGCTTATTGTTTTTAAACCGAGCAGGGTCTAACTTGTAGTCCCTTCCAAATCTTCCTTGTCGTCTTTGTTCCTATAGTTTGTTCATTTTTATATTCATGCATCCTTCGATGATACTCCAGAAATATAAAAGACCTCATTTTCTGTTCCATAGTTTATTGCCATCTACATGACTCCTATGATATAGACGTATAATTTATTTCTCGACACGATACACCATATCTCCGCTATTCCAAATATACATAATTGCCGATACGGGAGGTTTTCCGTCTTCCCATAGCCAACCTGTATATGTTGTCGTGTTGCCAAAATAGCCTTCTTTGATTATTTCAAATTCCGAGCCTGCATATTCATCCATAAATTGCTGTAAGTCAATGGCCTTTCCGTAAAAACGACCTTCGCCCAAAGTTTTATTAAATATCAAAACATCGCACATGTCGACATCACATTTTTTAAAACATATTTCACCCGGGTATGATCTTTCTTCGCCTTCCACAAATTCATATATTTTATTAACTTTTAACGTCAAAGTTTTGTTGTGATATTTGATTTCTTTCACCCTGCTATCATGAAGGCTGAAAAGGATGTTGCTGTTTCTATCATGTATAAAATCCATATTGTTCCTCATAATATCAAATCAATAAACTAGAATTTATCGCAAATCAAAGTTGCTGTTCCTCTCTATTACCCCAAATGTATTTGTGCGGGCCACACCACCCGCATATACAATCTAAGAGATCTGCAATCCACTCTTTAGACAAGCCATCCTCTAAACTGTTGTGATACTTTAAAAGTAGCTTGAATGCCTGCTCTTGTTCAATGCCTAAATCCTTTATTTTAATCAAAATATCATATCCCTGCTCGTGACAGGCATAATAATTCTCCTCTGTAATATTAGTAGAAAGTTGCTTTATTTGATTAAATAATTTATCAGATAAACTCATTATTTTCACCTTAAAAATTTAGTTGTCTAACTGCTTTTTTTACTCATCCAAATATACAAATACATATCTAATCTATAATTTATATATCCGGCAAACATATCTGCCATTGCTGATACGCTGTTTTTTACGTGGTATTCATCAAAGGCATTATAATATTTCAAACGATCGGTAAACTTTATATCAATCGGTGGATAGCCCGCTTTCATTAGCTCCAGGTTAATCAGTAGTCTTACGGTTCTTCCATTCCCATCAATAAAAGGATGTATCCCTTCAAATTCGATATGAAAACGGGCAAGTTTTGTCATTAAAGAGCGTCTTTAGGGCAGTTCCTGACGCACTCCATGCATAAAATGCATTCCGTTCCATTTTCTCGTTTTCTGGAATTATCCGTAACATCCACATTCATCGGGCATACCCTCTTACATTTCCCACAGGATATGCACTTTTCTTTATCACACTTTACCCGAAACAGCGAAAAATAACTCATCGGCTTCAGGAATACGGTTATCGGGCAGATATACTTACAAAATGCCCTATTGTCGTTAAATGCAATAGCCAGCGCAATGCCAACACCATAGTATGCTACATTTCCGATGATAAACGTCCAGAACATAATGCGTTCAATATTCCCGACCTTTGCCAGAAAAAGTGCTGCCACAAATATCAAGGATGCCGCAAATGTAATGTACCTAATCCATCCAATCTTTTTTCTCGGATGTGCCGGAACCTTGTAAGGCAGGAAATCCAATACCATCGCCGTCCAGCAGGCATATCCGCACCAGCCTCTTCCAAAGAGCAACGGCCCGAATATCTTTGCAACAGCGTAATGGATCGTTGCCGCCTCAAATACCCCGGTAAATAGATAATACCAAAAACCTTCTATCTGCATATTCTCATTACATATAAGTCCCAGGTAAATGAGCATATACAGGCCGACCAGTAACTGTACAATCCGCCTTGCATATTTGTATTTCCTGATGAACAGGAAAATGCCCAGTGAAATCGAGATGCCGATATAGCTGAAGTTGAACAGGTAAAACAGGTTGTCCTTTGTCAGCCACAGTGTCACTGCTACAGTCTCAAATATCGCAAGCATTATGACAGACCAAATGTATTTTCTATTTTGCATAAATGACTACCACTTACTTCTTCTTTTTCGGAGCAGGAAGCTCTTCGTACATTGCCTCCAATAATTCCCGCAGAAACTCTTTATTCTCAACATTGTCAACGAGAAACATTTCCTTTGCACCTTCATACGGAAGCTCCCTGTCCGCATCCGGCATCATAGCCGCAGCAGATTTTGTCGGTTTCACAAGAAAGCGGTCATCGTAAATACCGCCGACAATCTTGCCGCGATAGTAAATTATGTATTCTCCCATCATTGCATGATAGGTCACATCATCCAGTTCCGAAAGCTGCTCCAGTATAAAATCCAGGTATTCCTTACTTGATGCCATTACTCCGTCTCCTTTTTCACATATGTCAACTCAACATCATACCCAAGTTTCTCCATAAGCTGCAGAAAGGTATTGTTGACAATCTTATCGTTATTCCTTATCAGTCGACTCACATAAGGAGCAGAGGTTCCGATCTCCTCGGCAAGTTTTGCCTGTGTGACACTGACCGCTATACATTTCACCTTTACATCGACTTCGACATTATTCTTAAGCATATTCAGTCCCTCACTTGGTACTGTAACAGTTATTGCACTAAAACTACGATTTATTGTATTACATAATTATGAATAAATCTACCGTCCATACGAAAAACACATCTATCGGAATAATATTTATCAAATAAGAATAACATGTTTCAATTAGCGGAGTAATAGTGTTGAGGAATAATCATTATGTCAAAATAATGTAAGCGTCCATAATGGGATGATAATTTTATATAAAAATCATAAACAGCGACTTAGCCGATGGTCATGATTCATCTCAGATTCGTTCGATTAACCCTTAAAACAGCTTCTAATTTTTCTTCATACGAATATTTACTCATAAAAAAGTACACCTCCAAAAGTTAGTTTTGTGTCTAACTTTTGGGGTGCTCTTCATTTTTCATCCTCTCCTTTGCCACAGTAGTATTAATTATCTGCTATATTTTTTCAATCAGTTTATTTTTTATCTCATTAAATTCTTCTTCTGTGAGGATGCCTTGATCAAAGAGTTCTTTGTTCTTTTTGATTTCCTTTGCAACAGAAGCCTCTGTGCTCATTCTCAATCCATTGTTTTCATTATCTTCTTGAAGTTCAACGGTATTCTGTATCTCAATTAAATCAGCGTCCAATTCCACCTTTGTATATGAGAATTTTGCCTCATCTAAAGTGTTTACAAGTCTAAAGCCCATTGGTCGTAATGTTGCAAATGTTATTCCTCCAGATACAAATCCTCCCAATACCGGCACCGCTTTGGCAACAGCTTTTCCAAATACATCTTTCGTCATTTTTCCGCCAAAGAATCTCACCAGCGAATTAATTAGTGGATAGTAGAAAGTTTTTGTTAAAGCCATTTGCGGTATTTTCTTCAACGCCTGCTTACCTAATTAAGAGGCAAGAACTCTTAATGTTGCAGCCGCACCTCCTGCGCCAAACATTACGCCACAATAGATAACGAGTGTATTCATTACCTTCTCTTCTTTTAAGTTTCCTTCACTCCACAAATCCGCTTCACCATACAGATAAGCAATTTCTTGAGCTAACCTTAAAGCGATTCCAAAATACTGGACAGTATCTGCTGGAATTGTAGCAGCCATTGCTACACCACCAGGCAATCCAGCAGCAAAAGACATTGTCGTTGATTTCAAAGTTCGATCAACAACCAAACTTCTAGCAATTTTCATCAGTTCATCTTTACTAATACCAGCTTCAATCGGTCCTGCTTCTAAGATTTTTTCTTTCAAATCTTTTTCTTTTTTTTCAAACATCGAAACCAAAAATGATTCTCTGTTAACCTTCACACCTGGTAATTGGACTGCTGTTTCTATGACTTGAACTATTGCACTATCTGATTTTTTTAATTCGTTTTGTTCTGCCATAATTATACCTCCTACAATAGAACATGTAATTCTCGCGCATTAATTCTGAGTTTTTTATATCTACATACTATGTAACGAATTGTCAACTGCTACATTAATGCTATTATCTATTAGTTGATTTCGCTATACTATTTGATTATAGCATAAACAAATGTCCCTTTATCGCTGTAAAAATGTTTTATTTTCGTTAGCAACTATACAGATTCTCCTTCGCATACTTGATGTTCTTAATGCAATTGTCTTTAAGTGTTTCTTCATTCTATTTTATTGTATGTCAAACTATTATAACAAGATTCCATGAATAAATCAGCTATTTATAAAAATATATTATTTAATGTTTTGTAGCTTTACAATAGATGTGAGACCTTAGGTATAGAAAAAAGCGATTGAATCCGTTAGAATGGTTTTACCACAAAATCAACTAACGAAAGGACATTCAATCGCTATGAACAGTATAACACATTCTCAACGATATTTGCCACATACTATCGATACCAGATTTTATGCTGTATCTTAGTTGTCAACACATATGTTACACTTTGAGAAGTATTCCGATACAACTTGG